>VOFB01003087.1_pt1 | contig 63647 bp, 101 predicted proteins | sample 5384141 | NCBI WGS metagenome assembly VOFB01 (sample SAMN12384721, study PRJNA508395) | human gut metagenome | isolation source: healthy gut A | host: Homo sapiens
GATGCCCTGGCCGCCTCCGTGAGGGGGGCAGGAAGCGCCGGAGCAGGCGGTGGCGGACGCCCCCAAGGCCAAGGGCTTTATCTGCAAGATCTGCGGCTTCATCTACGAGTCGGACACCCTGCCGGAGGACTTCCGGTGCCCCATCTGCGGCCGTCCGGCCTCTGATTTTGAGCCGGTCACCTGAGAGAATGAGCGGGTCCCCGGGCGGCATCGCCGCGCCGGGGGGACCCGCTGCTCCTCTGGGGATACCTGGGGAAACGCGGCTGGCGTTCAGAGCTCAGCCGGCCGGGGTGACCGAGGCGGCGGTGAGCCCCGACTCCTTGGGCTCCGCCGAGACCACACCGGAGACCTCGTCTCCCGTGTCCACCGTGACGGTGGAGGAATCCGCCCCCGCCGGTATAGGTGTAGACCGGTCCCTCCTCGCCCTCGCCGTGGACCGAGCAGGTGAGGGTCCAGTCCTGCACACTGCCAGTGACGGTCAGGTCCAGTACGGTGCCCTCACTCTGCTGCTGAAAGGTGTAGTGCCCATCCTGGGCCAGGGCGTCTGTGATGTCCGTCTCCTCCCCGTCCAGAAGGAGGATCGCCCGGCCGTCCCGGTCCTCCAGGCTGACCTCAGGCATGTGGTAGATGGTGAGGTCCACCCCCTCCTCTGTGGTGATGTCCTGGCGGAACACGCCCACCTGAACGGCGGTGGAGATGTGGTACAGGAACTCCTGGACCGGTTCGGTGTTGACAGCGCCCACGGAGATGCCCAGCAGGGCCAGGGGCGGCGGCCACCGCGGCCACGGGGCGCAGGGAGTGCGGGATATGTCTGCGGTCATTCTCTTTCATCTTGATGATCTCCTCCAGCTTGTCGGGATCGGCCCGCAGGGCCGAAATGGTGTCAAGGTACGATCTGCGGTCGAACATGCTCAGGTCCCTCCCCTTCCTCTTCCTCAGAAAGTGTGTGTGCGGCGCAGGCGGGCCCGGGCCCGCTGCAGCCAGGTCTGAACGGTGGATGGCTTTGCGCGGAGGGCGGCTGCCGTCTCGCTGACGGAGCAGCCCTCATAGTAGTAGAGATAGATGGTCAGGCGGTATTTGGCGTCCAAAGCCATCACGGCCTGAAACAGCTCGGACTGGGCCGGGTCCTGGAACACGGGGGCATCCCGCCACTCATCCAGGGGGACGGCGTGCCTGCGCCAGAAGGAGCGCAGCAGCTTCCGGCTCTCGTTGACGGCCACCCGGAGCAGCCAGTGCTTCATGTGCTCCTCGCTCTCAAAGGGCTGCCGGTGCTCCAGCAGCCGGAGCAGGGTGGTCTGCATCACATCCTCGGCGTCGGCCCGGTTTTTCAGGGCGTGATAGGCCACGCGGTAAACTGTGTCTCCATAGGTCCGAACAGCCGAGGTAAAGGACTCGTCTGTCGGGGAGCTCACCTCCTTTGCGGGATCTTGAAAAGCTTTTCACCAGGAATATCCCCGGACACGGAAAAATATCTCATAGGGAACAAAAAAATTTCTCCAGAGGGGAACTTTTTTACCCTTTGACCGTCTATCTCAGTGCAAGGAAAAATTTCCGAGCGTTTGAAAGAAAAAAGGAGTGTTATGATATGAAACGAACCTTCTCTGCTCTCGTGATAAGCGGCGCCCTGCTCTGCACCCTTGCGGTCCCCGGTATGGCAGCAGAAGCCGAAGGTCAGCCTGGAGCTTCCGCCGCCGCCTCTGCACCTCAGGCCCAGACTCTCCCGGCCAGCGTGCTGTACTTTGGACAAGTGACCCAGGTCGTTCGGGATGAAGCGGGCACAGTCACCCGCCTGGTCCTCTCCTCTGAGCGCTACGGTGAGTATATCATGAATATTTCTTCTGATACAGTATGGATCGACAGCGGGAACCGCACTGCATCAGATCCCGCGGACCTGAAGGAGGGGGAGAGCGTCTATGTGTTCCACAGCCCCATTTCCACCCGCTCCCTTCCGCCCCAGTCCGCAGCCTATGCGGTGGTCCGAATATCCCTCAGGATATCTCCTGCGCCCAGTACCATGTGGTGGAGGAGATCACAGAGGGGGAGGACGGCGGCCTGATCGTCACGACAGACAACGGCGGACTGCTGATCTATCTGGACGGTGATACCCAGACTGTCCGTTATGCGGGCGGCTCTGCCGCACTGGAGGACCTGAAGGCAGGAGACCGGATCATGGCCTGGTATCAGGCGGTGGCCCTGTCCTATCCCGGACAGACCCACGCTGACGGCCTGATGCTCCTGCCCAGTGAGAAGGAGGAACCGTCCTCCGTTCTCCCGGAGAACGGCACGGCGCTGGACCTGGTGCTGGAGGGAGATATGGTCCTGCCCGTTACCGGCCTCGTTGAAAACGGCACCGCCATGGTCCCCGTGGCCGCTGTGGCCCAGGCGCTTGGCTATCAGGTGATCTACACCCCCGGCGAAGATGGAGAGGGTGACAGGATCGCCGTGGAGAGCGACAGTTCTCTGTCCAGATGACGGTGGGAGGACCAGATCATTGGCGTGACGAAGATCAAGGGGGCAGTGGGGATGACCGCCCCTGCGGACTATGGGATGGCCCCCTACATTGCCGCCCCCGGCACCACCTGGGCTCCTGCCCGGCTCTTTGAGATGTTGGGCCGCACAGTCACCCTGGAGGGCGATGCCCTGTCCATCCGGTGAGCCGGGGGCCCCCTGAAAAAGGAGCTCTGGAATATCGAGAACGCTCAGCCGGCACTGTCTTTTGGACAGTGCCGGCTGTCGTGGATTTAGAAGGCGATACCGCCCAGATCAGCCGTCTCTCTTTTTGCATTTTCCTACGGAATGTGGTATGCTGTTTCTGCCATTTCGATCCGAGAGGAGTTTTTCATATGGAAAAGCTGTACCAGCAGGACCCCTTCCTGACACGCTTCACTGCCCAGGTGGTGTCCTGTGCTGCTGACAAGGGGGGTGGTCTGTGGTGCTGGACCGCACGGCCTTCTATCCTGAAGGGGAGGGCAGCCCTGGGACACCGGTACGCTGAACGGCATCCCAGTCACCCAGGTCCAGGAGCAGGATGGAGCGGTGGTCCACCTGCGCCGCCCGCCTGGAGCCGGGGACTCAGGTGGAGGGGCTGTAGACTGGGCGCGGCGCTTCGACCTGATGCAGCAGCACTCCGGGGGAGCATATCGTCTCCGGACTGATCCACAGTACCTACGGCTATGACAACGTGGGCTTCCATCTGGGCAGCGACCTGGTGACCATCGATTTCAACGGGCCGCTGGAGGAGGAAGACCTGCGGGACATCGAGCTGCGGGCCAACCAGTACATCTGGGAGGACCGCCCCGTATCGGTCACCTACCCCACGACGAAGGAGCTGGCTGCGCTGGACTATCGGAGCAAAAAGGCGATCTCTGGGCAGGTCCGCATTGTCTCCTTCCCTGGGGCGGACACCTGCGCCTGCTGCGGTACCCATGTGGCATCCGCCGGACAGGTGGGGCTGGTCAAGCTTCTCTCCGTACAGAAGTTCCGGGAGGGCGTGCGGGTGGAGCTGCTCTGCGGCGGCCGGGCCCTGAGCTATCTGGATCGGGTGCTGGGCCAGAACCGGCGGATCTCCAATCTGCTTTCCGCCAAGCCCTTTGAGACGGCCGGCGGGGTGGAGCGCCTGCTGGGGGAGAATCAGGACCTGAAGACCCGCCTCGCCCGTATGGAGGAGGCACGGTTTGCCCAACTGGCCGATGGTCTGGCTGGGGCGGGGATGTGATCCTTTTCGAGGAGGGGCTGTCCCCCGACGGACTGCGCCGCCTGTGTGACGCAGTCCTCCAAGTCTGCGGAGGCCGCTGTGCCTGCTTTTCCGGGGGCGATGGGGAGGGGGTATAAATACGCCATCGGCCTGCGGGGCGGAGATCTGCGCTCCTTTGTGAGGGAACTGAATCAGGCCCTGGACGGCCGGGGCGGAGGCAGGCCGGACTTTGTTCAGGGTTCGGTCCGGGCCGGGAGGACTGCCATAGAGGAGTTCCTGTCCGCCGAAAAACAGAGATAAACAAATGGTGTACGCCTCCCGGCACAGAGGTCGGGAAAAACGGCATACTGCCTTTCGACCATCTTGATAAGGGAGATCCTATGGATTATACTGTCTATCAGCTGCTCTGGCTCTTCCTGTTCTATTCCTTCCTGGGCTGGCTGGCCGAAACCGTTCTAGCCGCGCTGAAACGCCGCCGCCTCCTCAACCGCGGCTTCCTCAGCGCCCCCTTCTCTCCCACCTATGGCCTGGGGGCGCTGCTTTTTGCCATTTTTCTGCCTGAACTGCGGGAAGACCCATTTTTCCTCTTCCTTTTGGGCATGATCCTCGCCACATTTCTGGAGTTTGTTACCGGTGTATTCCTGGAGCGCATCTTTCATCAGAAATGGTGGGACTATTCCGGCCAGCGGTTTCAGTTTGAAGGACATATCTGCCTGAAATACTCTGTTATCTGGGGCTTGTCCGCTCTGCTGGCCATCTTTGTTCTGAATCCCATCTTCCTTACATTGGTGGGCCTGATCCCCAGGACGGCGGGAGAGATCGTACTGCTGGTGGTGTATATTCTGCTGGGAGTGGACTTTGTTGGCTCCTGGGCCGCTGTGCTCCAGCTCCACGGCGCCCTGAGCGAGCCTACCCATATCTCCCGCTTCCTGAGCCGGCTTACCCATACCCTAGATACCACCGTGACCCGACACATCCAGAGACGTATGGAAAGGGCATACCCCAGCCTGGAGCGGGAACGGCTGAGCGGAAAGCAGGCTCCAAAGGTCAAGCCGGAGCGGTTTGCCCAGGGATGCGGCTTTTACAAGTTGGCCGCGCTGTTCTTCATCGGTTCTTTCCTGGGGATATCACCGAAACTATTTGGTGCTGGGCAGTGTTGGGGAAGCTGATGAGCCGCAGCAGTGTGCTCTACGGCCCCTTCTCCATTGTCTGGGGGCTGGGCTGTGTCCTGCTCACTGCGCTGCTCTACAAATACAAGGACCGCAGCGACCGATATATTTTCCTGGCCGGCACAGTGCTGGGGGCGCATACGAGTACAGCTGCTCCGTTTTTACCGAGTTGGTCTTCGGCACCGTCTTCTGGGATTACAGCCATATTCCCTTCAACCTTGGGGGACGGATCAATCTGCTGTTTTGCTTTTTTTCTGGGGAATTGCGGCCGTGGTATGGCTGAAGGGCCTCTATCCCAGACTCTCAGCGTGGATCGAGCGGATCCCCATCCGCTGGGGAAAGGCGGGCACCTGGGTGCTTATCGTCTTTATGGTGTGCAACATCATCATATCTGCCCTGGCACTGGACCGATACACCCAGCGCAGCGCCGGGGGACGCCCCCCAGACTACTTTGGGGCTCTTCCTGGACCGCCATTACCCCGACCAGCGGATTGAGCGGGTCTACCCCAACGCCAAGATCGTGGACTGAGAGGACGGCCGCCTGCCCCTGAGAGGGCGCCTGTCCCAGGATAACAGCGCCCGGAAGCGGGCTGAGGTCCGCCCCTTAGGGGGCGGACCTCTCCGTCTCTCCAAGCAGCTGTTCCAGCACCGCTACATTGCCCCGCAGCCGCGGGTCCGATGGAGCACAGGCGAGGGCAGCCCTGGCCTCATCCAGCGCCAAGGCCCTCCGCCCAGTCTGAAAAAAGGGCCTGACAGCGAAGGTCGTGGGGCAAGCTGCCCCAGGAGTCCGCCTCACAGATATAGGTTTTGGGCGGATAGTGATGGACAGGGCACAGCCGGTAAAGTAGAGCACTCCATCCCATTCCTCCATGTCATACAGCATCCTGGCTAGATCCATATATTCGGCCCCGCAGATGGGGGCCTCTGCAATGGCACGGAGATACCAGTCCCGTGCTCGGGCCCGGTCTCCCTTTCGGAGCCAGGACAGGGCGATATACCGCATGGAGGCCGCCCGCTCATCTTTCCAGGTGGCGGTGGGCATGGACAGGTGGTGCTCCAGGGTGCGGATGCAGTCGTCCCAGCGGCCCCGGTACATGTACTCCCGGCCCAAATAGTGGGTGTTCCGGTCATCCTCCGGCTCCTCCTCCACGGACAGCTCCAGCAGAGGCAAGTACTGTCCCCGGGACTTTGTGGGGTCGGGGTGGTGGTCCAGCTGCATCCCCTCTACCGTCACGGTGGGGCCGGGGACCCCCTCGCCCACCCATTTAAGGACCTCGTGGACCGGGTGTATCCACTGATAGCCGTACCTGGCATGGGCCTTTTCATACCAGAAGACAACCCCCTCGCTGCCGTCAGGGTTGAAACTCCAAGTATAGCGGTAGGTCGCCTGTCCGGCCCCCGGCTGCCAGGCCCGCTCCAGCGCAGCCCGCCATCCGGGGTGAAACACCTCATCCAGATCGGTGCACACACAGATGTCTGTGTCCTCCGATACTAGGTCCAGAGAGCGGTTGCGGGCCACATCGAACCGCCAAGGAGAGATGAGCTCTACCGTGACCTGAGCGCCCCGCTTTTTTAAGGCGTTCCACTGTGTCATCCGTAGAACCGGTATCCAGCACCACCACCTGATCTGCTTCGGACATGGAATCCATCCACCGGTCCACAAACTGGGATTCGTTTTTACAGATCGCATAGACCGCGATCCTCATGACTGTCACTCCTCCCTCTGAGAGGCGGGGTGGACGGCACATCGTACCATCCACCCCGCTTTATGCCTCAAGGCTCTGCCCGGGCAGTATCTTTTGATCAGTTCAGCTTTTGAATCACGATGGCGGCCTCAGTCAGGGTCACATTGTTTTTCGGTAGAGGCCAGTGTAATGGTAGCCGTTCCGGTCACATTTACCAGCACCGTGGCTGCCAGGTTGGCGACATTGGAGGTGGTGGCAATGGTGGCTTGGCTCTCGCTGCCGGGGACGGGAGTCGAGTTGTTCTCCAGTTCCACACCTACAGTCCCGGTGCTGGTGGTGTTGGACGCCACCGCAGAGTAGGAGATCAGGTAAATCCCTGACTCCCCCAGCGTAAAGGTGGGGGTGCTGGCGGTATGGGTAATGGCAGACCCTTCTTCCACCTGGTTGGTGTCAAAGGAGGCGTCATCGCCGGTGGAAGCCAGTGTCTGAGTCCCCACATTGGTGGCATACAGTGCATTCAGCGGGGGAGGAGAGCCGGCAGGTCCGGTAGCGCCCGTTGCGCCGGCAGGGGCCGGTGGGACCGGTGGGGCCCTCAGCGCCGGCGGCACCCGCCGCTCCAGTTGCACCGGCAGGCCCAGTAGGTCCAGTAGGACCGGTTGGCCCGGCAGGGCCGGCAGGTCCGGTGGCACCCGTTGCGCCAGCGGGTCCGGCAGGACCAGCAGGCCCGGTGGGGCCCTCGGCACCCGTCGCACCCGTCGCGCCTGTCGCACCAGCAGGGCCGGCAGGTCCGGTAGGACCGGTGGCACCTGTCGCGCCTGTGGCGCCGGCAGGGCCTGTGGCTCCGGTGGGGCCGGTCACGGTGACCAGATCAAAGTCCGCCGAGGAGCCCGGCGTCCCGGTAGCGCCGCTGCGGTTGGTGCGGTAGAGGGCACCGTTGTAGTAGACCAGTGTGCCCAGGTCATACGGTACCCCGGGAACGAACTGCGTGACATCATTCAGCCCTTCACCGGCAGGGCCGGTAGGACCTGTGGGGCCGATGGGACCGGCAGGACCGGCCGGTCCAGTGGGACCCGTGGCTCCGGTAGCGCCCGTTGCGCCCGTGGCACCCGTAGCCCCCGTGGCTCCCGTGGGCCCGGTAGGTCCAATGGGGCCGGCCGCGCCGTTGGGGGAACCTGATATAATTGGGATAATCAGTAGGGACCCTTGTGCTGCCGCGGTTTCACTGGTCTAGTCCCATTTTTACAAAAAATGCGGCCGCTTTTGCCGAGATAACAAAATAAAGGACCAGGTCATTTGACCTGGTCCTTCATTTTGTGACACTGCCCTATTTGTTGGCGCGCTGCAGGAAGCGGGTGGCCTGGACAGGCTGACCCGGCAGGGCAATTCCATTAGCTTATGAACTTCCATTTCCAGAAGCCTTACAGAACACCATGGTGTCTCTGACGGAAAGATCATTCAGGAAGAACTGTTGCCTCAGCCGGAAAAAATATATCCTTGACTATCAGTAGGATTTGGAGCCCCCAGACAAGAAGATGTTTCGATAGGAACGAAACCTGTGAACATGGACTTTGAAGAGTATCGATTGCAGGGATACATCACCCAGATCTCCACCCTCTGCGGCAGCAAACGTATTCCAGATCTTAACATGGTGCTCATCAACAAGAACATGCACAGGTCCGGGATGGAGCACAGTGCGCAAGAGCTGGGATCAGGGATGAAGCAGAGATTTTTCCAGATCCTCCACCAATTTGACGCAATCCACATTGGCCGAGTCAAGGTTGACAGAGGCCGCCTGTTGGAGCTCGCTGCGCAGGATCAGCACGTCTTTTGGGGCATTGATGCCCAGCACGACGGTGCCGCTGGCGTCGACCGAGAGGATGGTCACACTGATCTGATCGCCTATGACAAGCGATTCTCCGCCCTTTCGACGCAAAATCAGCATACAGACCCGCCTCCTCAGATCGAAACTCAGAAAGCCGGTGGCGCATATGATAAGCTCCGGTATCCAAAATGACCTGGACCGCTTTTTTTTTCTCCTCAGCATGGATCACAATGGGACATTTCAAATTACGGTACTCTCGCCTACAGGCTCCCGGACGACACACAGGACATAATAGCACAGGTCCTGGCTGGAGGAGACCCCCATAAGGTAGAGTTCCTCATCTGACAGAACAGGAGCATAATTTGGATCCAGAGAAAAAGGATTCATGGCGACAAAAGCAAGTGAAGGGGTGCCAACGCTCTGAAAGCAGAGCAGATTGCCTCCGCCCCCATGAAAGGGGAGAAGCAGAAACTGCTTCTCCTCTTCAAATCCAAAGATCCCATTCGGAAACGAGAGCACCTCGGTGGGATCATAGTCGATTTGGCCAAAATATTTTGTCATGAGATGCAAGATCGATCCCTCCTGTTATGCCTGCATATCAATGGGCTCATAATTTGGATCAGAGGAGGGGGGGACGTACAGCGGACCGCCCACATATTTGATGATGACATCTGGGCGCTGAGTCATGGTAAATTCAATATCCCCGGGTACAAAGGTGAAATTCATCTGATTCATGCGCCAGTTGAAGTTCAGTTTGTCCATCTCATAGCGGATGCTCAGCTCACCTCCCTCCCAGGAGAGGTCAGGGGCGGCGCTGGGGAGAAAATCGATGTTTACATTCAAAGGTCCTTCCGCAGTCTGCTGCCGGGCAAGCTGAGGAATGATATCCTGATCGATTTTGGCTTCCATCATCATACGCCCCTCCCGGGCCAATACAGAGGTGGCCTGATAAGCACCCTGTACTCCGTTTTGCGCCTGCTGCTGGATCAGCTGGGCTGTGGTGGGAGTAACGGAGCTGCGAGCCTCAAAGGTGTCAATATTGACCCGGATGGGATGGCTGCGGATATTGAGCCCGCCCTGTTCACGGGAGATCTCCATCTGAGCCGTTCCTCGGGCATATTCCAGGTGAGCGTCAGTGACCTTCATCTGGATCTCGATTGGAACTGTGGTGATTTCGATCAACGGATACATCGATGTTCACACTCCTTTTTAATCGGATCCGCAGCTGGGATTTCGATCTCACGGGCGGGCGGGTCTCCTTCCGGCCCGGCCCTAGAGCCGTTACCGCAGATAATCCATCAAAGACTGGGGAATGACATTAGCGCCTACCTGAAGAGCGGCGTTATAGCAGGTCTGGGCATAGGAGAGCTGCAGGATCGCGTCTACCCGGTCGATGTCCTCAATGGCGACCAGCTCATTGTTCAGCGAGTCAAAGGTGCTTTTCAGGCGGGTCTGATTGGTCTCCAGATAGTCGGCCTGGGAGCTGAGCTCCACGTGCTCCTGAATAAGGCCGTTGTGGGCTTTTTCAAATTTGCTTACCAGACGGCTGGCATCGTCATAGTTGCCGGCGGGGCCCCATGTCCCCTCTGTATTGGCCGCGTCATTGTGCTGATAGCCGCCGAACACATCAGAGATGCGCAGCATGATGGAAACGATGTTTTTGGGATCTCCATCTTCATCCAGCCCAAAGCCGAGGATATCCATCCCGGACAGAGCGGAATCAAAGGCGGTGGAGGGGATCACGGCTCCATTTCTGTCCAGCTGGAAGCCGAGTCCCACATCCACATACAGAGTTTCTCCGGCCATGTCCGTCAGCTTGTCGTGGACGTCTGAGTTTGTCAACGGCACTCCATTTTCCAGAACTTCTTTTCCGTTCAGGTCCAGATAGACGTCATCGTTGTCCGGAACATCCACCCTCCAGCCCCGGAAGGTAAGCACATCCACGGGGGATTCTGGCTCTGATCCTCCTGAATGGCGAAGGAGCCTCTCCTGTTTCGGAGCCGTTAAAAATAAAGTCGTTCTCATACTTGCCATTGAGCACTTGAACAATGGCGTCCGCGCCCGAGCGGATGACCTGGGCGTAGGAGTTGAGCGAGCTGAGATGGCTGTTGTCCAGGCCGCCCAGTGCGGGAGCCTGCGCCAGGTCGTGGGTGAGCTCGTTGGTCACCTCATCCAAAATGGAGTAAGCGGTGCCAAATTTATTCAGGACAGTTTCGTTGTTGGCAGCTTGGGCATTGACGGCGTTCAGCGCACTGTGAAGCTTAAAGGCGCGGGTGGCCCCGGCGGGATTGGAGGCGTAGGAGTCAAAATTCCGCCCCGTCATGAGCTTTTCCATGGCGCTGTACAGCTGATTGGAACTCTGCATCAGATTGGACTGATACATATGGAGCGTGCTGTTGGTGGTCACGCGGATCATAGTTGATTCACCTCATTATGAAAAAATGCCGAAGGTCAGACCACAGTGCCGTTGATGAGGGAGTCCAAAGCCTCCTCCAGCACGGTCATCAGCCGGCAGGCGGCGGTATAAGCCTTTTTGATAGGTCATCAGGCTGGTGGCTTCATCGTTTAGATCCACCCCCATGACGCCCTCGCGGTCTGTATAGACCTCGCTGGCCGTTGCGGAGTAGTTGGTCAGCAGGGCGGTGGTGGTCATCTGGTCCTCGGCCAGAACGGACTGCACATGGAGCAGCATGTCCTCGAAGGTGCCGTGATAAGCCTCTCCCACTGCATCTCCCCCGGCGACGTTGTCGGGCTCGAATTCTATCTTCTGGTCAAAGAGGGCCAGGAACTTGGAGAGATTGGAGGTATCACCGCTGGGGGCATCCAGTTTGGTAGAGGCCAGCATAGAGACCTTCCCGTTTGCCCATGACTGAGAGATGGAAATATTAGCGGCTGTAATGCCCGTTGTGTCGTCGGTGGTGCTGCCGTTGCTGAACAGATTTCCTCCCGCGAGCAGATTTCCCTTATCATCGAGAATACGATTCAGCTGGTTCATGGCGCCGGCAAATTCATGGGCCAGGGAATCCAAAGCCTTCTGATAGTAGGGGATGCCCGCTTTACAGCGGCATTCGGGTCATTGGTGGCACCGTTTATCGTGTATTCGACGGCTTCGGTCAGCATTTCACGGGTGGACTGGAGCGCTCCGTACAGGTCGTTATCATCTAGCTGTTTCGGGGCATTCGGGGCTTGAGGATGTTTGTTCCCAGTTTTGTCCTGTAGAGGGTGTAGGGAAATCAGATAGCCCTTCGTGGCGTCCCCGTCTCAAGCTTAGTGGCGTATTTTCCGTCCACCAGCGTATCCTTGCCGCCGGTGCCCAGCGTAACGGTCATTTTTTCCACCATCAGGCCGGCGCCCACGTCCTCCATCTCATATTTTACGTCGATATCCATGTACTGACTCAGCTGATCCAGCAGGAGATTGCGCTGGTCCCGCAGCTCCAGGGCGGCATCTCCCCGGATGTCCGCATCCCGGATGGATATATTCAGGTCCCGCAGGCTGGTCAGGATGTTATTGACGGTGTCTACCTGGTCCTTGAGCTGAGTCTCCCAGGTCTCCGTCATGTCCGCAAGCTTATCTGCGGCATCGTTGAACAGGGAGCAGAGGGCCTTGGCCGAGGCGCGGATCAGTCCCTCCTGGGTGGAGTCAAGACCGCTGGTGATGGCCTTGTTGATCAGATCGCGCAGGTCGTTGAGCTGGTTGAGGAGAACGCCGTCATCCTGCTCACCGTCCCCCTTGCCCACCTCATCCAGGATGGAGGCCAGCTTTTCCAGACCGGCCAGCTTGGCGTCGGCGGCGCCCACGTCAGCTGAAGCATTGCGGTAGGCGATATCCAGCCCGGGGTCCCGGAGCTGGGAGACCCCGGTGGTCAAAACGCCCTGCCCCACCCGGGTCTTATAGGGGGAATAATACCGGTCCGAGGCGGAGTGATCAGGCTGACCTGATCCAGCCGCTGGCGGGTATATCCCGCTGTATTGATGTTGGTGATATTGTTTCCAGTCACGTCCAGCCCCTTTTGGGCGGCATAGATGCCGAGACGGACTGTATTGAAGGAACCAAATGTACTGCTCATGATCGGCCTCCTCAGACTCTGAGATCGGTGTGTGTGTCGGAGCCGGTGCGGCTGGCGGTGGAGGGACCTTCTTCCTCCAGCCCTCTGCGCTGCAACTCCTCTTCGATCAGCCGGAGCCGGCTCTCCATCAAAATGCGGGAGGGCTCCTGGGCGCTGCTCAGGATGCGGTATTGGTTGATAAGCCGCTCTGACATGCGCCTGGCGGCCTCCCGGTGCTCTGGAGGACAGCGGCTGGGAAGCTCCCGGAGGAGACATCCTCCAGCCCCAGTGCGGCGAGGAGCCGCGCGCGCTTTTGCTCAAAGCCCTTCAGGGTCATGGAAAAGGCCTGCTCCCGCTTCATGCAGTCGTTCAGCGCATCCAGATCCCGGGCGCTGACAGCGGCTGACTTCTTCTGTTCAACGTCAACGAGCTGCTGGAGCGTGTGCTCCAGCTCCTCCAGAAAATTCAGATATTCAGAAAAATCCACCATATGTCAGTCCTTTCCCTGCAGCAGCATGCGGGCGGCGATCTGACCGGGGTCCACGGAATAGAGGCCGTCCTGGACCTGCTGACGGAGCGCCTCTATCTCGTGACAGGTGGGGCGGGTCCGGATCTGTTGAGAGATCTGCGCGGTCAGCTGGCGCACCCGCCCCTGCATGCCGGCGGGCTGCCCTGAAAACTGGATCTGATCGAAGCTCTGCCGGAAGCCCCCGGAGACCTTTTGGGTGCGGGAGGAAGAATACCGGCCGACCTCTCCCAAGGGAGAGAATCCGCCGCGATCGATACGGAATTCCATGGAAATGTCTCCTTTCGCGGATGCTCAACAAATATGGAGCGGGACCCTGGTCCGGGGACGTGGGGGAGCGGACAGCCGGGGAGGTAGGAGGGGGGGGATAAGAGACGGCTGCGGATATCCTTCCAAAGTCCCGGACCAGTACACTGTAAATATCGTCCGGAAAATCTAAAAGTTAAGCGGCGGGGGCAAGTTTTCTTGGAGAGCATGCCCGTTTGCAGGCAGTGAAGAAAAAAATTTTTGTCAGGGGCAAGGGGTTATTTTTTAAAATATTTGAACGATATAGAAATAGGGGAGACCTATAAAAAATAAGCCGCGGTTTTTGGGATGCTCCCTCTCTGGCGGATGGGCGGAGCATGAAAGGAAAACCTTCCCCAGGCGCCAAAAACAAGATCCGACCGATCATAATTTTGAGGGGAGATAGAGCTATGGCAATGAAATATGAGCTGACCAGTGATCTGATGACAGGAAACAGTCTGATCGATGCGGAGCACAAGCAGCTGTTCGACGCCATCAATGACCTGATGGATGCCTGTGCCCAGGGGGTGGGGCGGGAGAAGATCATGTCCACCACCCAGTTTCTGAACAGCTATGTCAATAAGCATTTCGGCGACGAGGAGAAGCTGCAGGTCCAGAGCAAGTATCCCGGCTATGCGGCCCACAAGCAGTTTCATGACGGCTATAAGCGCCAGCTGTCCCAGACGACTCAGGCGCTGATCGCGGAGGGCCCCACCGTCAAGGCGCTGGGCGACCTGAACCGGATCGTGGGGGTGCTGGTGTCCCACATCCGGATCGAGGACAAGAAGCTGGCCCGCCATGTGAAGGGCGCCTGAGATGGACACGGCGCCCCGGAGGCGGCGGAATAAAACTGTGAGACTGCCCGGGAAAGCGGCGGAGCCGCTTTCCCGGGCAGTCTCAGGGGAGCGGAAAATTTTCCTGCTCCCCTTATTTTTTTCAAAACCTGGACGATGAGACTCACAGAGGAGGCAGAGAGATCCGGAGTCTCCTGCCTGCTCGTCAGCAGGATCTTTTGGCCGCCGTGAAGGCCTGCGGAGGCTGGGAGATCAGAGCAGGGCAAGAAGGAACTTGCCCGCAAAACATCAAGGAGGAATAAAGATCATGCGTATTCAGCACAACATCATGGCGATGAACGCCTACCGCAACTACACCAACAACACCAGCGCCCTGTCCAAGAACCTGGAGAAGCTGTCCTCCGGCTACAAGATCAACCGCGCCGGTGACGACGCCGCGGGCCTCGCCATCTCCGAGAAGATGCGCGCCCAGATCACCGGCCTGGAGACCGCCCAGAAGAACGCCAAGGACGGCATCTCCCTGGTGCAGACCGCCGAGGGCGCCCTGACCGAGGTCCACGACATGCTCAACCGCATGTACGAACTGGCCGAGCAATCCGCCAACGGTACCTATGAGGACGGCACAGACCGTGCCCAGTTGCAGAAGGAAGTTACCCAACTCAAGGATGAGATCAACCGCATTGCCGACTCCGCCAACTTCAACGGCATCAATCTGCTGGATGGCTCCATGGCTGGCGGCGCCAGCATCAGCGGCAAGATTGGAACTACAAATGTATCGTTCTCTATTGGCAGTAAAAGTCAGCAAGTAGATGGTGCAAATGATGCTAAGGTTACCTTATCGGGAGATGGCAATACAGATTCTGGAAAGATTGATGTAACCATCACTGACGAGGGTGCAATCACAATTAAATTGGGCACCAAAGGGTGCTGCTGCTTCCTATACCGCCGATGAGATTACCCAGGCTGTCGGGATGCCGCGAAGGCGCTGGCAGAGAAAAATGGCGCAACAGATGCTGAAAAAGAAGGTTGGAAACGGGCTGGCCAGCTTTACCATGAAGGCAGACGGAAAGATCAACCTGGCAGCTAGCGGAACTGATAGCACAGGTGATCTGACTTTTTGCTGCAGGCACTGGCAAAGGGTGGCCTGACCCTGCAGATCGGCGATACCTCTGCCAGCTACAACAAGCTGGATGTCACTATCAATGACTGTCACACCGGGGCGCTTGGTATTGCTGACTTGGACATCGGAAACCAGACCGATGCTGCCGATGCGCTGAAGACCATTAAGGACGCCATCAACTACGTTTCCGACGTCCGCGGCACCCTGGGCGCCACCCAGAACCGTCTGGACCACACCATCAACAACCTGTCCGTCATGCAGGGAGAACATCCAGGATGCCGAGTCCACCATCCGGGACACCGACGTGGCCGACGAGATGATGGCCTATACCAAGAACAACATCCTGATCCAGTCCGCCCAGGCCATGCTGGCCCAGGCGAACCAGGTCCCCCAGGGCGTGCTGCAGCTGCTTCAGTAATCCCAGGAAAGTTCATACGCAAAGAGAACGGCCAGTGGCCGTTCTCTTTTTGCCGGGGAGGAGCAGGGGCTTTCCCCGCCCTGGGGGGGGCCCCCGCGCGAGCCCAGCGGAGCGGGTCGCGTGGGGAGAGGAGGCGCGACGAAGAGGGGAGCTTTGCCGCAAGCGGCAAAGCGAGCGGTTCGAAGTCCGTGCCGACGAAGGGCGTGCTGCAGCTGCTTCAGTAATCCCAGGAAAGTTCATACGCAAAGAGAACGGCCAGTGGCCGTTCTCTTTTTGCCGGGGGAGGAGCAGGGGCTTTCCCGCCCTGCCGCAGGGGGGGGGGGCGTAATCCCGAGCCCAGTGGCCGTTCTTTTTTGCCGGGGAGGGAGCGGGCTTTCCCGCCCTGGGGAGGGGCCCCGCGCAGCGGGTCGCGAGAGGAGGCGCGAGCTTTGCCGCAGGCGGCAAAGCGAGCGGTTCGAAGTCCGTGCCGACGAAGGGGGCGTGCTGCAGCTGCTTCAGTAATCCCAGGAAAGTTCATACGCAAAAGAGAACGGCCGGTGGCCGTTCTCTTTTTGCCTGTTAAAAAGCCGCGCAGAATTTTGTGCCATCATGGGCGAAAGCATCCAGATCCGTTTTCTCTGGCCGCGTGTGCGTGGAAGAAAACACGCCCCGCCCCGCGAGTGCGGGGCCTTTTTCACGGCCAGCAGACAAATGATGCGCGCGGCAGGCTGAGAAATCATTTGTCCCCTTTGAGGTGGGCCATCAGAACACCGGCAATGTTCTCGCAGGAGGCCTGGACAGCCACCGCACCGATATCATAGGCGACCATGGGCATTCCGTAGACCACGCAGGAGTCCTTGTCCTGACCAATGGTATAGGCGCCGGCCCGGCGCATTTGGAGCAGGCCGTCGGCGCCATCCCGTCCCATGCCGGTCATGATGATGCCCACCATAGGGCACTTCACAGCCGAGGCCATGGAGGAGAACAGGGCGTCCACGGAGGGGCGGTGGCCGCTGACCTTTTCTCCGGGCAGGCAGGACAGGGTGTAGCGGCTTCCCATACGGACTACCCGCGCCTGGAGGTCGGCGGGGGCGATCAGGGCCAGGCCGCGGCGGATCTCATCTCCGTTCACCGCCTCCCGGACTTCCATCCGGCACAGCCGGTTGAGCCGCTCCGCATACATCTTGGTAAAACCCACCGGCATGTGCTGGACGATCACCATGCCGGGGATATCGGCAGGGAGGCGCTTCAGGACTTCCAGGGTGGCTTCTGTGCCCCCTGTGGAAGCGCCCAGGCCGATGATGGTGCGATCCAGATCCGAACGCCCCCGACGCCGGCGGGAGAGACGGAGGACAGAGAGGGGGCGGCGGGAGAGACGGCGGCGCGGCGGCGGACCTTGGCGCAGGAGGCGACCACGATCTTTTGGGCGAGGGAGTCCAGAAAGGACTGCTTGCTCTCTGTGCCGTCCGGCTTCCGGACAAAATCCACTGCCCCGGCGGCCAGGGCGTCAAAGACCTTGAGGTTCAGAGACGAGACCAGGATCACCGGAAGAGGGGTGACAGGGAGCAGCTCCTTGAGAAAATCGATCCCATTGGTGCCTGGCATCTCCACGTCCAGGGTCATCACATCGGGCGCAAGACTGGAGATCTTTCCCCTGGCGTCCAAAGCGTTGACCGCATAGCCAACGACTTCGATATTAGGATAGGAAGAAAGCCCGCGAGTAAGAAAGGTGCGGGCGACAGCGGAGTCGTCCACAACGAGAACGCGAACTTTGCGGTTGATCGAGCATGGTAACGTCCTTTCCGGCTTGCCTGAATAAAAAGCCATTGTCACTTTTTGCGGTAGACTGCAGGGGCAACTGTCTGAAACAGGGGATTCTGGTTCAGGGATTCGGAGTGGCTGATGAACAGATAGGCCCCTGGGTTCATGGCATCGTAAAAGCGCCGGACAAGGGCATCTCGGGTGGGCTGATCAAAATAGATCATGACATTGCGGCAGAAAATGACATCGAATTTGAGACGGAAGCGGATCGGCTCCATCAGATTGAAGGAACGGAATATCACGTTGTCCCGGATGGGCTGGGAGACACGGTAGAGCCCCCTGTCCCCTCCCGCTGGAAATATCGCTTGAGCCAGGCGTCGGGCATGTCAGCGGGTGGCTGGTAGACGCCGGCCATGGCCTTGGACAAGGCCTGCTGAGAGATGTCAGTGGCCAGCACCCGGGTATCCCACTGGGAGGCCGGGTGCCAAAAATTCCTTAAGACAGATGGAAAGCGTGTAGGGCTCTTCTCCGCTGGAGCAGCCAGCGCTCCAGATGGAGAGCACCTGGTCCCGCTGATGCTTTGCGGAGAGCTCGGGGAGGATCTTATCCTGAAAATAGGCGAAGTGATCCTGTTCACGGAGAAAAAACGTGTAATTGGTAGTGAGCTTGTTCAGCACCAGCTCCAGGTCCGCAGGATCACGGGTGGAAAACAGATGCTCCAGAAAGGTGCGGAAATCCTTATAGCCCAGCTCCCTCAAAGAATGGGAGAGACGGCTGCTGATCAGCTGGCGCTTTTTGCTCAGGTCGATGCCGTAATTCTGCTGGATGAACTGGACCAGTCTGTGGAAGTCGGCGTCCGATATGGTAAAGTCATGGGAAAATATATCCAAGATAACACCTTCTACTTTCCGGGCATCAGGTATGGGTCAGGATCTGAGGGCAGTCAAAGACCAGCATGGTCTGCCCGTCCTCCAGGGAGCACATGCCGGAGACCATGTCCTGGGTGTTCTGTGCCGGAGCGGGGAGAATGGCGGACTTCTCAATGTCCATCATTTTCTGTACGGTATCCACCAGAATGCCCACCATGGTGTCGTTGATGTTCAGAATGATAATACAGGTGTCCTGCTGGGCCGGACAGCCCAGCAGGATGCGCATGTCTACAATAGGAATGATCTGTCCGCGGAGGTTGATGATACCCAGGATATAGCTGGGGACCAGGGGAGCAGGGTAATGGTGTGATTCGTGATGATCTCCACCACATATTCTGCCTTTACTCCAAACAGGAGCTGATCGGACAAAAAAGAAGATATTTTTCCGTCTGGGAGTCAAGGGGGCGGAAGGTGCCTCCTCCATCCCTGCGGGCAGAAGTAAAGCGTCTTGTGCCATAGCTGGCAGACCTCCTCTAATGAAAATGGGTCAGGCGGGGGTGTAAAGGTTGGAGATATCCAAGATGATGCTGATATTGCCATCCCCCAGGATCGTGCATCCGGCGATGCCGCTCTGCTTGATGTTGAAGCGGGAGAGATAGCTGGGCAGAGGCTTCACCACGACCTGCTGCTCTCCCAGCAGCTCATCCACAAACAGGCAGTAGGAGAGCTCGCCGGATTCCAGCCAGATCAGGATCCCATCGCTGATCTGGGAGCAGCCCCCTCCAGCTGGTAGCGGTCCCGCATCCGGATAACAGGATAAAAACTGCCCATGCATTTGAACAGCTCCCCGGAGGCGTCATGGATCAGGTCGGAGTCGTTGACCTTGAAGGACTGGCGGATGTTCTGAATGGGAATGGTGAAGATGGAGGAACCTACCGAGACCTCCATGCCGTCCATGATCGCCATGGTCAGGGGATCTTCAGCGTTGTGGTCATTCCCTGCCGGGATCACTGGTGATGACCACCGTGCCGCCCACGTCCTCCACATTCCGCTTGACCACATCCATGCCAACGCCGCGGCCGGAATACTCCGTCACCTCCGTGTTGGTGGAGAAGCCTGGGGCCATCAGAAAGTTGAGAATATCCCTGTGGGAATATTCCGCGTCCGGCAGAGCGATGCCGTTGCGGATGGCCTTGTTGAGCACGGCGTCATAGTTGACGCCCTGGCCGTCATCGGATCTCAATGATGACCTCGCTTCCCGGTGTGCCGTGCGGAGAGGACGATCTCACCCACCGGGTCCTTTCCGGCATCGATCCGATCCTGAGGGGTCTCCTCGATCCCGTGGTCCATAGAGTTCCGAACGATATGCATGATGGGGTCGCTGATACTGTCTACGATGGTCTTGTCCACCTCAGTGTCCTCCCCCACCAGGGTGAGCTTGACCTGTTTCCCCAGCTTTTTGCACATGTCACGCACGATCCGATGCATTTTTGGAACGTCCCGGAGACTGGGACCATGCGCAGGGACATGGAAACATCCTGAAGCTCATCCGTAAGTTTGCGGAGCTGACGGGCGGATTTGGTGAAGGCATCCAGCTTGAGCCCCTTCAGGTCCGGAGAGGAGGTGACCATGGACTCGGTAATGACGATCTCCCCCCACAACAGCGGCCAATTGATCCAGCTTGCTCAGATTGACGCTGATGAGACTTTCGCGGTGGTGAGCGCCGGCATCGGAAGAGGACTGAGAAGAGGGGCGGGCGCAGCGGGCTTGGGATTGGCGGTGGTTTTCTGCTCCGGGGGCTCCGGGGCAGAGGCCTTCTGCTCGGCGGGGAGCGCCTGCGGGGCAGGGGCAGGAATGGAGCTGGACTGCGGGCGGTCAAAGGCCTGATAGGTCCGGACAGAGCCCGCGCCCGTGACTGCATGGACGGCATTTTCACGGTCCTCTGCATCCCGGAAGTACATCATGAAGCCGGAGTCGATGATCTGGCCCGCGGTGCTGGGATCTGTGGAGATGTCGGCGGGAGAAAAGTGAAAATTCCCTCCCCGCAGATATCACGGACCGCATTGACCAGCATAAAGGCACGGGCATTTTCCATGCCGCAGCCCTCATCAAAAAAAAAGATTTGAAGCGCATAGGGGAAATCAGGATATTCTGTCGGCTGATCCTGGGCGACCGCCCCCGCCTGCCCTGGGGAAGGGGCTGGGGAGCACCGGTGTTTTGAATTTGCTGGATCAGGGTATTAACTTTTTGCAGCAAGCTGTCGATATTTTCAGTAAGGGGTTGCCCATTTTCGATATGATCGATCTCCTGACGGAAGAAGTCGATGGTCTGGAAAAGCAGCTCGAACAGCTCAGGGCGGTTGGCCTCTGGGACGATGTCCATGGACTTGTCCCGAATGATGGAAAACAGGTCCTCAGCGCGGTGGGCGATCGTCATGATGGAGCGATACTCCATCATGGCAGAGGAGCCTTTGATGGTGTGCATAATACGGAAGATAGTATTGATATCCTCCTCAGAGAAGGTGTCCTTTTCCTCTGACGCCAGTACGATACTGTCCAGCTGCTCCAGCAGAGTGTTTGTTTCATAAAGATAGGCGTCCAAAATGCTGTCGTTCCCAGTACTCATAAAGCCGTATCCTTCCTTTGCAGTTTAACATTCACTCTGTTTATCGACCGTGAGAGAGAAAAAATAAGGCTTGAATTTCCAAAAGACACACTTTGGGCGCTGGAAATGGCGGAACTGCCGCTGATGCAGCGGGAAAGTCCAGACAGATGCAGAATAGAAAGGTGATTTGAAGTATGGCAGACCTGCTCGGTGCGACCAATCCGGTCCCAGGCTACGATGGCGCCAGCCAAAACAGAAGTCATTCCGCCTTGCCGCAGGTCCAGGACCCCCAGGGTGCAGAACGTGCCGGACCTATCCAGGGTCAGCCGGGCGGACGGACGGACAGAGCAGCAGGGTGCCGGCAACCATCTGGATGCCGGCAGGCTGCGGTATGATTCCAATCTGCAGACCTTTTTTGCAGCAGCTGCGGGACGCGCCGGATCCGGCCGCAGTGCTGGCAAAGACCGTGGTTTGGATGCGTGGACTGGTATCGGCACCCGGACTGTCTGAGGGATCGCCCAGGAGATGGCACAGCTGCTGGAGATGCTGCGGATGGATCAGGAGGTATTTCAGCGCTTTTTTCTGAACCAGATGCAGGCGGGGGAACCGATTTTCCGGACCGCTGTTCTCCCTGCTCCGACAGGCATATCAGAACATGCCCAGCGAAGGGATGCGGGAGGCTATTCTTAATTTTGCAAAGCGCTATGGAGATTTTTCGGCGGAGCAGCACCTGGCAGAGAATATGACGCTTCGGCTGAAGCAGATGGCAGACTATCTGCCCAAAAGCTGGCGCGGCCAGCTGATGGAGCTAACAGCAAGGCTGGAAAACGGACTTCAGGCAGGCAGCCGGACGGAAAATCTGAAGCTGCTCCAGGAGAGATCATTCCATATCTGGGCTCCTATGTGGAGCGGACCCATGATATTGGGAAGCTGAGGACTCTGATCGGACTTCTGATGCTGGATGTGGCGCGCTATGAAAACGGCGGGGAGGAGGGGTCCTGGCCGCCTTCCGCCAGCTGAGCGGATATGGAGAGATGCTGGCCGGACTGAACGAACTTGACGATGCGGCCCTGCTACGCCTCCTGCGGGAGAACAGCTTCACAAGAGCCGTTCAGGAGGACCAATTTGCCCAGCGCCTGGCCCACACGGCGGCGCAGGCACTCCAAGGGAAGTATGGGGCTGATGTCCGGAGGGCTTCCAGGAACTGGTGCGGGCGTTCCTGCTGAATGAAAGCGTTTTTATGCCGCTCAACCATATGATCATCCCGCTGGAGTGGAACGGAAGGGCGATGTATTCTGAGCTTTGGGTAGATCCTGATGCGGGGGACCGGGAGAAGGGGAGCCGCCAGCCGGGCCAAGAAAAAATTCAGTTCCTCTTCAAGCTGGATATCCAGTCGCTGGGGTATCTGGAGATGACGCTGGCCGCCCGGCAGGAAGAGATCGAACTGGATATTTATGGTCCGGATGCGGTGATGGAGTGCGGCGGGGTGGTCGCAGAGGACCTTCGGGAGATACTGGCCTCCCACGGATTGTCTGGAAAGAACGTCCGCGTGATGAAACGGGAAAGACCACTGGCTCTGACGGAGGTGTTTCCCGACCTGTTTGAGGGAAAGAGGAGTGTAAATGTCAAGGTCTAGCAGAGGCCAGATCCCCGGGGAGGGGAGCGGGCGGTAGCCCTGCAGTATTCTCGGGAAATGGGGCACCGGTCATAGTGGCGTCAGGTATGGGCCACTTGGCAGAGAAGATCGTGGAAGTGGCGGTGGAGAGCGGAGTGCCGGTCTATGAGGACAACTCGCTGGCCACGGTGCTGTCCCAGATGGAACTGGGACGGGAGATCCCGGAGGAGCTGTATCAGGCAATTGTGGAGATTTATGTCTATTTTCTCAATTTCGACCCAAAGGACCCTGAGAAATTTCGGAGAGAACGAAACAAGCAGACTGGACCAGCCGCAGGAGGGGAAAAGACATGAGACATCAATATTTGATGATCGACAGCCGCGGGAACCCCGTGGCCCACGGAACATCTGATGACGGGCTGGAAAAGTCGGTCTGGGAGATCCAAGTGGACAGCGGGGATATCAAGCGGGTGCTGTCCCATGAGTATGTCAGCTTGGTGAGCTCATCGGAAAAAGTTCCGGCGATGGAGGGACGGATCATCCGCCGGGATGGAAATATCATCTCAGTCGAGTCGGTCCGAAGGCTGGGAGAAGATGTGCGGCGCAACCTGCGGATGCCGGTCCGGTTTGAGAGCTACCTGTACCCGGTCTCAGGGGAATGGAAGGGCAGACTGCCTATTTTGAGCAATGACCTGAGCTGCGGGGGATATCTTTTTTTCTGCGCAAGGACGCTGGCGGAGGGAGATCGTGCAGATCGCCGTGCCGATCACGGCTCAGCCCCTGCTGCTGAACATAAAAGTGCTACGGCAGCGTCCCTCAGGGGAACCGATCCCACTGTTTGCAGCGGCGTTTGAGGAACTGGTCCATGAGGAAGAAAAGATGATCCGGGAGGCAGTATTCAGTCTGCAGCTGAGCGGGACGACCGGGATCTGAGTGAAGCTGAAAGAGAAAGGAAGCAGTGGACAGAGATGAAGAGATGGAAAGAGTTTCGTTTTGAATATCTGAGGACGGCGGCTGTCTTCCTGCTGCTGTGTGCCATGGCCTGCACCTTGATATGGGCGCTCCCGGCACAGGTCCATGCGGACTATACAGAGCCATATATGAAAAGAATGGAAGAGCTGGGACTGCTTCAGGGGGATGCAGACGGGGATCTGAGGCCGGGAGACCCCATCACCCGGGCGGAATTTGTCACTATCATCAACCGGGCATTTGGCTATCGATCTGCGGGGGACATCCCTTCCGGGATGTTCCGGGCACCGCATGGTATGCGGAAGATGTAGACATCGGCTATACGGAGGGATATATTACGGGGACCTCCCCTACTGCCTTTTCCCCGAACCTGAGCATCACCCGGGAGGAGGCGGCTTTCATTCTGGCGAAGAACCTGATGATGGAACCGGCAGTGGGGGAGAACACCAGTTTTGCGGACGGAAGAAGCATCAGTACATGGAGCCGAGGAATGGTCTCCGCGGCAGCGGAGAATAACCTGATCAGCGGTTATCCGGACGGCACCTTCCGGCCGCAGAAAAGCATCACCCGGGGAGGCTGCGGTGATCCTCCTGAACGCCGTTGGCACCCCGGTCAGCAGGCCTGGTACTACTACATTGGGAGATGTTTGGGGCAACGTGACGATCACATCCTCCGGTGTTACTCTGAAAGATACCGTTGTGGCGGGAAATCTGTACGTCACTGCGGGGGTGGAACTGGGTGACGTGGTGCTGGAGAACGTGAAGGTGCTGGGGGAGATCGTGGTCAGCGGCGGCGGCGTCAGTGAAGCGGGCGAGGACAGCGTGATCCTCCGCAATGTGGACGCCCCCCAAGCTGGTGGTGGACAACATCAAAAACCAGCAGGTCTCCCTCCGGGTGGAGGGAGATGGCCTGATCCAGCAGGCCAGCGTCGGACAGACGCCTTTTTGGCGGACAATACCCCAGCCGGACACGGCATCGGGGAGATCGAGCTCAACGGAGAAAACGGCCTGGAGCTGAAGCTGGCAGGCAACATCAAGAATGTGGTCAACCGCACACCGGAGTCTGCACTGAGCATCTCTAGCGGACGTGTGGACACCATTACAGTGGATGAGAAGGCAGTGGACAGCACACTGGAGATCTCTTCCGGCGCGGAGGCAGATCATGTCAATCTGGATGTGGGGACCACAGTCACTGGGGACGGAGACATCGGAGATCTGGTGGTGAACGCACCGGGGAGCAATGTGTCCATGCTGCCCGATCAGATCGTGATCCGGCCGGGGATACGGCCAACATCGACGGAGAAAACATGGACAGTGAGGCAGCGGCAGAGTCCTCCGCAGATCCGCGTCTGCTCTCAGGGTATCCCAAAATCACTGACCTGGCCCCAACCTCTGCCACAGCGCAGTTCAGCGGCAATAAGCGTGGGACCGTGTACTGGGCTGTCACCTCGGTGACAGATGGTTCGGTGGGGACGGATGAGCTGATCGATCCGCCCTCCTATACCACGAAGATCGTGGCAAATGGCTCTGCCGCCCTGAGCGGGGCGGAGAGAGGTCTACGGCAAAATCAGCAAGCTCGTCTCCGACGGCTCCTACTATCTTTCCGCGGTGCTGGTGGATGCCAGAGGGGATCAGAGTCCGTTGAAGGTGCTCTCCTTCACGACTCCGGACAATACGGTGCCAGGCTTTGCCGATGGGTACCCCTATATGTCCAAGGTCACAAAATGTGTCTGCGCAGGTGACTGTGATGGCGACCAAGAGCTGCCGGCTTTACTGGGCGCTGCTGCCCAAAGGCGCGCAGGCTCCCACGGCGCAGGACTTCAAGGCCAACGCCGTAACAGGAAATCTTGGCTATGGAAGCAGAGATGTGACCAAAAACACCGCCTATTCCTTTGATGTGAACAACGTGGCACTGGAGGAACTGGAGAGCTATGATCTGTATCTGTGGCTCACTGATGTGGAAGGGGACAGAGCTCCCGGGTGGAGAAGCTGTCCTTCACGACTGTGGACCGCACCCCGCCCAAGTTCAACACCAACGCCACAGTAAACAAGGTGGAGCGGACCTCGGTGGGCCTCTATGCCAATCTGAATGGGGCGGGAACCCTGTATTGGGTGGTGGTGGAACAGGGGACAGAGTACCCCAAGCCTCTGGCGGGGCAGTCCGGCCCGGTGGACCTGTCCAGTGATACGGCCAAGATGCAGGTTTCTGCGGGGATGAACGCCCTGAAAAAGCGGCAAGGTGAACATGAGCCAGGACAAAGATGTGAGCTTCAATGTCAGCGGGCTCGACCCAGAGAAGGCCTATGACCTGTATTATGTAGCGCAGGACAAAGCAGGCAACTACTCCGCCAGAGTTCAGGTGATCACCATCCATACCCTGGACCCCAGCGCCCCCACCGTGGTCCAGGAGTTTACCCGCTACAACGGGGACGAATCGGGGACGCCTTATCCGGACACAGATATCCGGCTGGTGTTCAGTGAGGAGGTCCAGGACGCGGCAGCCAATGTGACACTGAAGGAGTATTACGACCGGGTGACTGCCGCCAAGGGGGGGAGACGGAGAAGGAACAGGCCAGAACGGCCCTGGGAAATGTGCTGAGAAACAGCATCAAGCTCTATGTGGACACAGGGAGCGGGCGCCCGGAGCTGGTGGTCGATGGTGTGGATGCCGCAGAGAAGACCCAGGGAGGCTGGGTGATCGACTACCGTTATGCCGAGGTTACCATGGAAGAGGGAAAACGGTGGTGATCTTCCGGACTGCGGACAGCGAGAAGGAGAGTGCTCTGAATCTCCAGAGCGGTGCAGAGTACCACTTTGAGATCGAGGCCAACACCATTTCCGACACCTCAGATGCCAAAAATATCATGGGAAAGACCAAGCTGGATACCTTCAAGACCATTTTCGCAGTGGTCAACCTGAGCAACCCCAATGAGTCCACGCTGGAGGGAACGATCACAGACTACCATGACCCGGGGCAGGAGATCCAGCTGACGGGGGATGACAAGCTGGTAGATATCAGCTGGCTGCTGGCCCCGCCACTACTGAGAGCGTGCCGGACAACGTGGACTGGGATATGATCATCTGGTCAGACACCAGCATTGCCTTTGATCTGTACCGCCGGACCAATCTTGCTGAAACGCCGGGGAAATGGGAGCGGATCGGCGAGGAGATCGAGCTGACAGTGCCGGACGGAGACGACCGGAGGGGCGTCAGCCTGACTCGAATCCTCCAGAAGGGAAACAACCCCCAGTTCCAGCAGTTGAATCAGCTGCTGGAGGAGAACCAGTATGAGTATGCCGTCCACTTTACCCGGGTGGGCACCCTGGGGACCGGGATACCTGGAGCCAGCGGGTAACGATGGGGGTCACTGTAGTGGCGGGCAGCACCAGCGATCTGGGAAGCCTGGCCAACGGACGGCTGGACAGCTCCGCACTGGAGGAAGCGCTGGCTGAAGGGGTGACCAACATTGGACAGCCGGACGACTTTACGCTGCGCAAGCAGTTCAGCGACCAGACCCCGCCCATCTTTGTGGATAACCGGCCGAACTTTGAGACGGGAGATTCCAGCGTCAAAATGTACCTGATGCTGGACCGGCCGGGGACCATCTATTATATGGTGGCTCCATACGGGACGGTAACTACAGAGGGCGAGGAGCGGGACGGCTCAGAGAAATATCATTTCAGTACCGATAAAACAGACTACGAAGCGCTTCCGAAAAATGGGGAGAACGATCCGGGCAGCGGCGGAATGGAATACCCATTTAACATCACCGCACCCACGCCCTTGTCTATCATCAACGCGGGGAATCAGGCCAACGCACGCATCAAGCACGGCTCCATTCAGGGCGGCGCCACAGAGGTGGAGAAGATCGTCCAGGATCTGGAAGTCAAAACGGACTACATCGCCTATTTTGTGATCCAGGGCAGCTCCTCCCAGGTCTATTCGGAGGTCTATGCCTACCGGTTCAGCACAGATGATGTGACTCCGGCCTACATCACGATGCGGGCGGTCAACCCGGAGGTGGAGTTCACCACCTCCCAGGATGCCACCCTGTACTATTCCCCTGTTTGCCTCCAACAAGCTGCCCCCTGTTTGGGCAAAACCTGGCGGGAAATCATCTGGACCCAGAGTACCGAGATAAGGTTGGAACAGAGATAACTGACCTGACGCTGCTGGAGGCCATTCAAAAGACCATCAACGGTGTGACAGGCGAATCCTATTTTGACCGCTATGCCAGTGAGGAGACCAAGGAGCAGGTGCGTCAGGCCATCACCAGCCAGACCAGCAGCGAGGCGCTGGACAAGGGCAGTATCCCCAATATGGCGCAGAAAGAGCCCCAGGCCCATGACTTTACCAATGCCATGGACCCGGAGAGCGCCACTGCCTATGTCTGTTTGGCTACAGCCCAGAATGCGCTGGGCGGGAAGTGGACCTTCAAGGCGGTGGACGGGGTGCGCATCCCAGACGAAGACGCCCCTGTGCTGCTCAAGGTGACGACCACGGTGACCAAGGTAAACGATGCTGCAGATCCTGTACGGGTCTCCGGAACTGTGACGCTCCAGTTCAGCGAGACCATCTACCACATCAACGATTCCGGCAATCCGGACACCCTCCGGGCCATCATCCAGCGCGATGTGGACAAACAGAAGGAAGTGGGGTTCCTGAATCTGGTCAACCAGAGTCAGAGAAATTTGAAGTACAGCAAGGAATCGGGCAATACCACCAACACCATTACGCTGGATTTCTGGGATGCACCGGTGGGGGCCACGTTCAGCTTCTGCAACACGGGCCATCTGGCGGACGCATCCGCCAACAGCCGCCAGAACGACAGCTATACGCTGGAGCTGCAGCCGACAGAGGGGATCGGGCTGATCACAGGAGGGACCACCTATCACTTTGTGGTGACACAGGGCAATTATCCGGGAAACTAAAGGAAAAAGCCCACATGGGCGGGCAAAGAATTGCCCGCCCATGGCTTAAGATCCGGGAGGGATCATGATGAAAAGAAGTATCGCGAACAGGATCGCCGCCCTGGCATTGGCACTGGTGCTGGCGGGCTCTCTGGTGCCCGGGGCCTGGGCGGCAGAGGGGGAGCCGGAGGGCGGCGGACAGCTGACCGGTGTGACGGTCACACCCTCCAACCTCTCCATGAAAGTGGGGGAGCGGGCCTCTGTGAGGGCTTCGGCCGCCGGGCTGAGCCAGGACCAGATGGAAGACGCGCGGATCGAGTGGTCCCTTGAGAACAACGATCCGGAGCGGGTCAGGATCGCCTCTGGTCGGGACAGCTGGACCGTGGAGGTGGAGGCAGTCAACACCGCCGAGACCACGGAGACAGACCCGGTGACCCTGGTGGCCACTGTGACCTGTCAGGGGCGGCGCGGAGAGGGACACCTGCGCGATCACTGTGGTTCCGGATCAGCCGGCCGGCCTTCGGATCACCCCGGAGGGGAGCAGGAGCTGGAGCCGGGTGAGACCCTCCAGCTCCGGGCCGAGATCACCCCGGCAGATCAGGCTGAGCCTGTGACTTGGTCCAGCTCGGACCCGGATGCCGCGGAGGTGGACAGGGACACTGGACTGGTGACCGCGGGGCGGGAACCGGGGCGCACAAAATTACGGCCCGGTCGCAGAGCGGCCTGACAGATTCCTGTGAGGCTGCCGTGCGGGGCATCGTTCTGCCGGAGAACCTTATTATGCGGGAAAATGAAAATCAGCGCCTGATCCCGGAAGTCTATGGCGCGGCGCTGGAGCGGGAGGATGCCGCCTGGACCAGCAGCGATGAGAGGATCTTGAAGGTGGACAATGGGTATCTCTATCCTGTATCCGTGGGAGAGGCCGCGGTCACCGCCGAGATCCGGGCAGGCGGCCGCCTTTATACGGCTTCCTGCCAGGTCACTGTAGAGGCCAACACCGCTGATGTGATCACGGCAGCTGCAGGAGCGGGGGACCCGCTGCGCTTTGACGAGATCCAGAGAGAGTTGGAGCGGGAGTGCCGAAGCGTGCTGGGAAGCTCACTGGACTATGTGGGCGGCCTGTGGGTGAATACCCGGCAGGGCACGCTCTACTATCGCTATAATTCTGAAGGGGATACTGGAGCCGGGGTGGGGACCAGCGAGAACTACTATGCCGATCCCTCAGCCAGCCAGATGGGCCTGGGCGATGTGGCTTTTTGTCCCCAAAGGGAGATTTCAGCGGAACGGCAGTGATCTCCTATACTGGCTATGCAAGGGATGGGGGCTCCTTTCAGGGGACCATTGAGGTAGAGGTGGAGGAGACAGAGGAGATCGAGTATGCTGCCTCCGCCGATAAGGCGGTCCAGTTTGACGGATGACTTCAACCGAGTCTGCCGGAACCGGACAGGCCGGGATCTGAGCTATGTGGAATTCTCTCATCCGGACAGTGGAAAGGGAACTCTGTATTACCGTTATATCTCCCCGGCCAATCCGGGCAGCGAGGTAGACCCCTCCAAGGAGTACAAGCGTTCCGGAACTCCCAGTCTGTCCGATGTCTATTTTGTACCTGAGGAGGCAGCGGTCAGGTCGTGATCTCCTATACCGGATACAACGTCTACGGCGACTCCTTCCGGGGGAGGATCACGATCCGGATCTCTGAGGCCAGCGGTCGGGGCGACCTGAATTATTCCATCGCTCAGGGGGGACGGCTGAACCTGGACGAGAGTGATTTCAATGACCTGGCCAAACGGATCACGGGATATGCTTTGGACTATGTCCAGTTTGAACTGCCTGCTTCTTCAGAGGGGACTCTGTATTACAACTATACCGGAAACGGCTCCTATGACAGCCGGGTAACAGAGGGACGCAGCTATTACCGGTCGTCTTCCCCTTACCTCAGACGGGTCACCTTTGTGGCAGACAGGGATTTCTCGGAACGGCGGAGATCGATTTTAACGCCTGGGATACAAAGGGAAACCGGTTTGCCGGTACTGTGGAGGTGGCCGTTGGCCGGGGCGGCAAAGGAGATATCCGCTATTCCGTCCATCAAAATGGAAAAGTCACACTGGATGACAACGATTTCAACGCGCTGTGCCGTGAACTGACGGGGAGCACGCTCGATCATGTCAGCTTTGACCCTCCCCCGCAGCCCAGGGGACCCTGTACTATCGCTATGATAACGGAGATTATGACAGCAAGGTGACCAGCTCTAAATGCTATTACCGCTCGGGAGTCCCTATCTTGACCAGGTGACCTTCGTGCCGGCCCGGAATTTTTCTGGCGTGGTCTCCATTCCCTTTACCGGGCGGGGACGAATGGAGAGGACTTCTCGGGCCAGCTGGAGATCGGCGTGGATACTGGATCGGACCTCATCGAGTACCGGGTGAAGCCCAACAGCTTTGTCACCTTTGACGATGGAGATTTTTGACGATCTCTGTCAGGAGATGACTGGAAGCCGGTTGCGCTATGTCCGCTTCGAGCTGCCCAGCTCCTCCAAGGGGACGCTGTATTACGGATATGACGATGGTGACTATGACAGTAAGGTGACGGAGTCCAAGAGCTACTACCGTGGGACAGATCCCTATCTGGACCGGGTGTGCTTTGTCCCCGCTGAAGGTGTTTTCGGAGCGGTGGATCTGGAATTTACCGGCTGGAGCACAGATGGCGGCAAATTTGAAGGGACTGTGAGAATTACGGTGGAGGAGCCGAAAGGGCCTTCTGTGATCACCTACGCGACAGACGGTCGCCCGCTCTCCTTCTACGCCCGGGACTTCCAAGAGGCATGTGAGGACCGCGGGATGGGCGGACTGGCCTATGTGCGTTTTGATACACCCAGCAGCAGTGTGGGAAGACTCTATTTTCAATACCAGGGAGCGGGGAAAGCAATACAGAGGTCCGGATGACCACCAGCTATTATCCGGCGAAGTCCCCTGGAATTTCGGAGATCACCTTTGTTCCGAAAGTGGGCTATCAGGGGACAGCAAGTATCTCCTATACAGGATGGGACACAAAAGGAAACGAATACCGCGGTCGGATCCAGATCTCGGTAAGGCCCGCCACAGCCTCACGGTATTTTTGGGATATGAGCTCCTTTGAGTGGGCGGTTCCGGCGGTGGATCTCCTGTATGAAAACGGAGTGGTCCACGGGACGGGAAATGGGACATACAGCCCCGGACAGCAGATCACCCGGGGAGACTATGTACTGATGCTCTGTCAGGCGTTTCAGCTCTCTGGGCAGGGAAAGGCTGGATTCTGGGATGTTCCCCGGGACAGCTACTATGCCCAGGCTGTTATGACTGCCCAAGCGCTGGGCATTACAGGCGGCTATCCGGACGGAGGGTTCCATCCAGGATCACCGGTTACCCGCCAGGATGCTGCGGTGTTCCTGATGAAGGCAATGCAGGCGGATGGATGGAGCCTGGGCGGCGGAAATGAGCAGATGCTCAGCCGCTTCCGGGACGAAAGCAGCATTTCAGCCTATGCGCGAAGCGCCATGGCAGTTATGGTGGAGTATGGAGTCCTGTCAGGAACAGCAGATCAGACCATAAGTCCCCAAAGGCGATCACTCGCGCTGAGATGGCTGTGATGCTGGCCAACGCGCTGACCCTTTGAGCGTTGAATATATGAGAATAGGATCCCTGCCGGACCTCCGTGAATACGGAGGTCCGGCAGGGATTTTTCTATGCAGCAGGGCAGGCAGTGAAATAGACTTCCGTACTTGGACTCATAATACATGTAAAAACATTCACTAAAAACAAGGGAACTTTGTGTCCCGCCTACTACAATAGATGCATACCTCAACATGAAAAAAGCGATTTGGAGGAGAAATTATGAGTCTAAAAAATGCAGGAAAGAATGTTTTTGAGAAAGAAGATGGGGCACTGGAAGCCTTTCGCCGATATCTGGAGCTGGATGAAAAAAGCGAGGCGACGATCAGAAAATATATGCATGATGTCAAAGTGTTCCTGACCTTTCAGAAGGGGAAAGGCTCCTTCCGGAAGGAGCAGATCATTGGATATAAAAATTGGCTGGGAGAGCGGTACGCGGTGCGCAGCGCAAATTCCATGCTGACTGCAGTGAATCAGTTTCTGAAATTTGTCGGGGCAGGGGAATGCTGCGTCAAGCTGTTCAAGCTGCAGTACCAGACTTTTGTGACCAGAGAAAGGAACTGGGGCGGGAGGAATATAGGCGCCTTTTGAGACAGCCCGGCGGAAAAAACAGATCCGTCTGTACTTCCTGATCTTGACGCTGTGCGCTACTGGGATCCGGATCAGTGAGCTGCAATATATTACAGTTGAGGCGGCAGTGAGTGGAAACACTATTGCAAAAAATAAAGGCAAGAGCCGGGTGATCCTGATCCCGCAAAAGCTTTGCGATGTCCTTCTGGACTATGCGGCATGGATAGGGATCTCTCACGGCCCGATTTTTATTACCCGCGGTGGAAGGCCCGTGGACCGGAGCAATGTGTGGAGAGCGATGCAGAAGCTGTGCAGGGAAGCCGGAGTGCCAGAGGAAAAAGTATATCCCCATAATCTGCGGCATCTGTTTGCCAGCACCTTTTACGAAAAGAGAAGGATATCCTGCATTTAGCGGATATCCTTGGACATAAAAACGTCAATACAACGCGTATCTATACTCTGGCAACAGGTGAGGTCCACCGAGCACAGATCGAATCTTTAAATCTGTTCGTTCCGGTGCTGAATACGGAGCAGCCGTCTCGCAATAAAAAACAACGTAATAATAAGTTATGTTGTTTACATACGAAAAAAAGTTCTGAAAAATCTTTTGGCGCTATTATTCTACAGTTTTCTCCATACTTTTGCAAGTCGAATTTTTGCCTCTTTTTATACAAAAAAACAAGAGGCCATTCTTTTTTTTTTACATTTTCTAAGATATTTTTGAAAAATCGCATTAAACCACCGAAAAAGTTTACATTTTGCTGGGATAACATCGATAAAACCGTTCAAATACAGGTCGGCATTTTGACCGCTTTCTAATCATGCCCACAATGGAAGAAACAACATAACTTATTATTATGTTGTTTCTTTTTGTGCGCAAACAACATATCTTATTATTATGTGGTAACGGGTTTGTTTTTTTGCAGATTTTGTCGAAAAACCATGAAAATGACCGAAAAAGAAGAGAGGGCTGGTCGATAAATGGATGGTCTCAGCAGCAACTCATTCCTGATGATGCAGCGCTCCATGGAATTTCTGTGGAGCAAGCAATCCTGCATTTTAGACAACATCGCAAATGTGGAGACACCGGGCTATCAGGTGAAATACGCTACGTTTGAGGAGGCGCTCAAAAATGCCGTCCTCTCCTCCGCCCAAAATGGAATCTCCTCTTCTTCCATCCGGAAGGCCATTGAAGAGACGCCCGTAGTCGTGCGGGAGGCGCAGGAGAGTGTCCGCATGGACGGAAACGGTGTCAATATCACAGAACAGTCCGTGGAGCTGGCACGCAACGGGTATCAAATGCAGTATGTATTTGGGGCCATTTCCAGCGACATTGCTACGCTTCAGGCCGTCATCCGCGGCTAATGAGACAGGGAGGGACCTAATATGGCGTTTTTAAGCTCAATGAATGTGGTGGGATCAGGGCTGACCGCTCAGCAGCTCCGCCTGGACGTAGTATCGGAGAACATCACGAACAGGACCACCACGCGGACAGAGGGGGGCGGAGCCTACCGACGCAAGATGGTGGTATTTGAGGCGGAGGGAGAGCGCAGCCCGTTTCAGGCGGCACTGGACCGTGCCTTGGGGAGAGGAGCCTTCGGCACCGCGGGAGGCGTTCGGGTAACTGAAATTGTGGAGGACCCCTCTGACTTTAAGCTCGTCTATGATCCTGAGCACCCTGATGCCAATGCGGAGGGATATGTAGAGATGCCCAACGTGGATCTGATGCAGGAGATGGCGGATGCCATGGCGGCCAGTCAGGCCTATTCGGCCAATGTGACCGCATTCAATGTGCTCAAACAGGTGGCGGCTAAGGGACTCGAGATCGGGAAATAAGAGAAAGATTGAAACCAGCACCTGCTGAGCAGGTGCTGGTAGTGCAGATGCGGAGGAGAAAACAGTGATGGATTTTCGGCCTATAGACCCCATCCAACCCCTTTTTCGGGGAGATACTGCAGGAGGCGTCGGGACAGCCGGGGACAGCCGGGAGCAGGGCTCGCTGTTTGCTGATATTTTTCAGGCGGCAGTGGAAAATGTGAAAGAGACAGAGCGGGTAAAGAATGATGCAGAATATCGTTTGGCGACCGGTCAGATGGACAACCCTGCGGAGATGTCCATTGCCAGCAGCCAGTGGTCAATGTCTGTCAATCTGTTGATTCAGCTGAGGAATAAGGCTCTGGATGCTTACAACGAGCTCATGCGGATCAGTTTGTAATCACAGCAGGAGCCGGAGGGAGTAAGCAGTGCAAGAGAAGGTAAAGGGATTCTTCCAGAAGATCAAACAGTGGTGGCTGTCTGCGGCAAAAAACAAAGATCCTTTTTAGGGGCCGGAGCGGCTGCGGTCCTTGTGGTGATCGCTCTGGTACTGGCTGTGAGCCTGAACCAGCCCTATACAGTCCTTTTTACCGGGCTGAACCAGACGGATCTGACCGCGATCGTCTCCTATCTGTCTGATAACGGGGTGACGGATTACCAGATCCAGGGGGAGGACACGGTCCTGGTTCCGGAAAGTCAGGAGGAGCAGCTGAAGGCGGCACTTCTGATAGAGGGCTATCCAAACTCCGGGTCGGGTTATTCCATGTATCTGGACCACGTGAGCAGTCTGACCACAGAATCAGAGCGCAGTCAGTTGGCACTGTATGACTTACAGGACAGGCTGGCGGGCGTGATCCGCAATTTTTCCTCTGTGCGGGACGCGGCAGTCTTTATCACGCCTGGAGAGGATCATACCTATGTGCTGGACAGCGGCAATGTGGTGGAGGCCCGCGCCACAGTGATCGTGACCATGGAGGAAGGGCCTCCCTCACAGACGGGCAGGTGAAGGCGATCCGCAATGCGGTCAGCCATGCGGTTCAGGGACTGAGCATCGACGCTGTGGCCATTGAGGACCAGTTCGGCAACAACTATACTGCCCAGGACGGGATCACCGATGTACAGGACATCTCTGCGCTGAAGATGCGCCTGGAAGAGCAGACAAACAACAAGATCCGCACCCAGGTGATGCAGGTTCTGATCCCCTTGTTTGGGGAAGAAAACATCCGGGTGAGCGTTAACAGCATCGTAAACATGGACCGGACCTATACCGATTCCACCAACTACAGCGGTGAGGAAGATGGAGAGGGCATCATCGGAGACCGGGTCTTCGAGCAGGAGATCATCCGGGGGGAGACGAGACGGCCGGGGGTACGGTCGGGACCCCTTCAAACGCAGATCTGAATACCTATGTTCAGGAGCAGCTGAATGCCAACGGGGATGAGGTGCTCATCTCTAACAGCGGTGAGGAGCACAGCCTGGTGGACACGGAGAAGGTCCAGGTGGAGCATCTGGCCGGAACTGTGGCGGATGTGATGGTGTCTGTCACCATTAACCAATCGGCGGCGGGGGTGCCAGCGCAAACAGCCTCTATCCCCATGTGGCCCGGGCGGCCGGAATCGGCACAGAGCTCCAGAATGAAAAGATATCCATTCTGATCCAACCCTTCTATCAGGAGGGAACGGCGCCGATCCCGGTGCCGGATGGCGTTCCGGCATGGATGCTCTATGCGGCGCTGGCCGGGCTGGGCGTATTTGTGATCCTCCTGATGGTAGTCCTGCTGATCCGCAGGCGGTCAAAGCGCCGAAAGAAGCTGGATGGAGTGCAGACGGTCCAGAGGGCGGAGGAGATCCCAGCGCCTGCTCCCGAGGGGGCTGATATCATGGATATGAAGACGGAAAAGAGCTTGGAGCTGCGGAGGGATGTGCGGAAATTTGCGGAGGAAAATCCGGAAATTGCGGCTCAGATGGTGAAAAACTGGCTGCGGGAAGGAGATCACGCGGGATGAGCGAACCTATATCCAAGGGAGGCACCGCCCATCCCAGGCTGACTAGGCAACAGAAAGCGGCAGCGGTGATCGTCTCCCCTGGGCACAGACAAGGCATCCCAGCTCTATCAGTACATGGACCCGGAGGACGTGGAACAGATTACCCTGGAGGTGGCAAAACTGGGTTATCTGGATTCCAGCGCCACTGAAGACGTACTGACTGAGTACTACCAGATGTGCATGACCAACAAGGCGGTGAGAGAGGGCGGCCTGGAATACGCCAGGGCTGTACTGGAAAAGGCGTTTGGCCAGCAGACGGCTACCAGCCTGCTGGAGAAGGTGACCAAGTCGCTGAAAAACCGAGAATTCGCCTTTTTGAACAAGGCGGATGAGAAGTCCCTGTATGCGGCTTTGCAGCATGAGAGACCGCAGACCATCGCGCTGGTGCTGTCCTATGTGGATGCGGAGAAATCGGCAGCCGTGATCGAGGAGCTGGATGACGAGCGGCAGGTCCGGGTGATCGAGAATATGGCCAATATGGAGAGTGCCTCCCCCACTGCGGTAAAAAATCATCGAGGCGGAGATGGAGAAGAAGTTCTCCAGCCTGATGACAGCCAGCAATGTAAAGGTGGGCGGAGTAGACTTTGTGGCGGATGTGATGAACAATCTGGACCGCTCCAGCGAGAAAACATCTTTGACCGCCTGGCCGAGTACAACGAGCCTCTGGCGGATGAGATCCGCAAGCGCATGTTTGTGTTTGAGGACATTGTTACCATGGATGACCGTTCGGTGCAGCGGTTTGTCCGGGACTGCGATCCCAGAGATCTGGTGCTGGCGCTCAAGGGCGCAAACAGCGATGTGGCCAACAAAATTTTCACCAATATGTCGGCCCGCATGGCGCAGAGCATCGGGAGGATCTGGAGATCACCAGCAATGTCCGCCTCCGCGATGTGGAGGAGGCCCAGCAGCGCATCGTGGGGATCATCCGGGATCTGGAGGAACGAAACGAGCTGATTATCCTCAAAGGGCGGAAAGGACGATATTATTGCCTAATATTTTTAAGAGCTTCCTGAAGCCGGCTGTCAACTCCTATGTATTTCCGGATGCAGAGAGCCTCCAGGTGGAGGAGAGCCCGGAGCCCGAGGGGGAACAGGCGGAGGAAACGCCGCTCCAGGAGCAGGAGCCGGAAGCGCCCCATACTGCGGCGGCGGATGCCCTGAATTACGCCAAGATCCAGGCGGAGAAGATCTTGGAGGATGCCCGGCAGCAGGCGGAGGAGCTTTTAGAACAGGAGCGGCAGCACATCCGGCAGGAGGCGGAGGCCGAGAAGGAGCTGGCCAGAGCGGACGGCTACCGGCAGGGCTACGGAGAGGGACTGCGGCAGGCCCGGGTGGAGGGCGCGGCCCAGATAGAAGAGCATCGGAAACAGGAGGCAGAGCGTATCCGCAGCTTTCTGGAGCAGGCGGCGGCAGCGCGGGATTCGCTGCTGGAGCAGGCCCAGAATGAACTGTGTGAGCTGAGCCTGGCAGTAGCGGAGAAGGTCATCCACATCAGTCTGCGGACCAGCCGGGATGTGATCGCCCGTATGATCCAGGTGGCGACAGAAAAGCTGAAGCGCCGGGAGTGGGTGCATATCTATGTGGGGGGATATGAGGCCAGGGATCTGGCCCAGATCACCCCAGAGCTTACCACAGCGCTGGCAGGGCTCTCAGAGCATATCAAGATCATCCCTATGTCAGATGATGAGCTGGGTGCCTGTATCATCGAGATGCCGGACGAGATCATAGACGCCAGTGCGTCCACGCAGCTGAACAACATCCGGGACGTTCTCAGCGGAGGCTGACAGCCGGGACAGCGGAAAGGGCACAGATTCCATGTTTGAAGACAAGATCCAGCAGGTCCGAAAGGCGGAGACCATCAGCTATACCGGAAAAATTGAAAATATTGTGGGCATGTCTATCGAGGCATCGGGAGGCCGGGCGGCGGTGGGCGACATCTGTCAGATTTACAACGGAGAATCCGGTGGACAGGTCCTGGCGGAGGTGGTGGGCTTCAAGAACGACAGGATGCTGCTGATGCCCTACTCCGACATGAGCGGGATCTCTTCAGGAAATTTTGTCCGCAATACCGGCCGCAGGCTGAGCCTGATGATGGGAGCCTTTCTCAAAGGGCGGGTGATTAACGCACTGGGACAGCCCATCGATGGAAAGGGCCCTTCCATGGAGGTACGTCCTTCTGTGTGGAACGGAACCAGTATATCAATCCCATGTCACGCCCCCCTATCCGGGAGCGGATGGAGTTTGGCGTGAAGGCGATAGACAGCATGCTGACCATCGGGAAGGGACAGCGCATCGGTATCTTTGCGGGATCTGGTGTAGGCAAAAGCACACTGATGGGGATGATCGCGAAAAATGTGAAAGCGGACATCAATGTTATCGCCCTGGTGGGGGAGCGGGGACGCGAGGTTCTGGAGTTTATGGAAAAGGACCTGGGAGAGGAGGGGATGCGCCGCTCCATCTTGGTAGTGGCAACCTCTGACCAGCCGGCTATGCTGCGCAAGCAGTGCCCCTCAGTAGCCACCGGGATCGCGGAATACTTTCGGGATCAGGGGTGTCATGTGCTGCTGATGATGGACTCACTGACCCGGTTCGCCATGGCACAGCGGGAGATCGGGCTGGCAGTGGGGGAGCCCCCGGTGGCGCGCGGCTATACTCCGTCTATCTATGCGGAACTGCCCAAGCTGCTGGAGCGCAGCGGAAATTTTCAAAAGGGCTCTATTACCGGTGTCTACACCGTTCTGGTAGAAGGCGATGATACCAACGAGCCCATTGCGGATACCGTGCGGGGGCATTTTGACGGACACATTGTGCTCTCCAGAAAGCTGGCCAACAGCAACCATTTCCCGGCCATCGACATCAACGCAAGCATCTCCCGCCTGATGAATGACATCGTCGCGCCGGAGCACCTGACTCTGGCGGCCCGGGTACGGGATGTGATGGGGATCTATGAAAAGAATGCAGATCTGGTCTCCATCGGTGCTACAAGGCGGGGACCAACCCGCGGCTGGATTACGCGATCAGCAAGATTGACGGGATCAACCAATTCCTGACCCAAGGGGTGAATGAGGCATTCTCCTATGAGGAGGATCTGGAGGCAATGCGCGGGTTGCTGTGAAAAGGATGGAACGGAAATGAAGCGGTTTCAATTCGGTCTGGATACGGTCCTCCAGTATAAGCGCCAGGTGCTGGATGGGGCTCAAAAAATGAATACGCGGAGGCGATCCAGCGGGTCCGGCAGCAGGAGCGGCGGCTGCGGGAAGCGGAGGCGCGCCACCGGAGCCTGAATCAGCAGTTTCGCAGGGCAGAGGCAGAGGGGATCACCATTGCGGACGCCATGGGCTATGAGATGGGGCTGCGGATGCTGGAGGAAGAGATCCAGCGTGAGGAGAGCAGACTGCACCAGCTTCAGACGGAGGCCGAAGAACGGCGGAAGAGGATGATCGCGGCCAGGCAGGACACCTCGTCACTGGAAAAACTGCGGGAAAAAAAGCTGGAGAGCTATGAGAAAGAACTCCAGAGGCAGGAAGAACTGCGGATCGACGAACTGGTGACCAATACTCGTGCGGTGGAAGCCGGCCTGCTCTGACTTTCAGCATTGAAAGGAGGTGAGAAAGATGAATACAAGTGATTTGACGCTTCAAATGGCTTATTTGGCCGGACAGATCGCCCAGAGCACCCTGCCGGATATCGGGGTGTCTGCTGGCAGGCCGGAGCAGAAGATGGATTTTCAGGCGCTTTTGAATGAAAAGCGGACCCAGGCAGACCGGGAAAGAACGGAGCAGGAGCCTCAGAAGACAGATCCGTCCCAAGATACAGAGACCGGAAAGACGGAGCAGAAGGACGAAGATGTAGCGGCTCAAGCAGTTGGACAGGGCGTTCCACTGATGCTGGATTTGAGTGCGGTCCTGGCCGGCGGGGGATCGTGCCATTCGTGGGCTGCGCTGTTGTAACGGAGCAGGCAGAACAGATAACAGCACAGGCGCCTGCTTTGCCGGCAGCTGATGCTGTTGTGGAGGGAGAGAAGGCTGCGGAGCCAGCACTCCCGCAGAATATTGAGCGTTTTGGTGAAGCGGCTGTGCCGCAAAAAAGCGGAACAGGAGGCTGCACCTGGGTCCCTTTATCTCTTCTGCTGGACAGGCGGAGGGTGAAGGACAAGGAGCGGAGCTCCAGGTCAAGGCGGAAGGCCAGCACATGGAGCAGCCTGAGGGGCAGTCGGAGCAGAGTGGAAAGCAGCCGGGCACAGACCAGAAGATGGATGTGGAGGTCACACAGCTCCAGACCGGAGGCGATCAGAAGCTGTTCCAGGGGACGGAGGCCGCTCCCGTAAAGGTAGGGGACGGCGCAGTGCTGGATACCACGTCAGAACAGTTCGATGCCCGACTGAGCAGGACCATTCGCAGCATAGCGGACCAGGGGATCCAGAAGATAGAGCTGAAGCTGACACCGGAGCACTTGGGTAATGTGGTGGTGGAGCTGACCCGGAGTGAGGGCAACGCACTCCATGTGGTGCTGCGGGCGGAGAGCGAACATACAGCCAACCTCCTGCGAGAGCACCTGGGGACTTTGGGCTCCATGCTTCAGAACGGAAGCCAGCAGGAAGTCCGGATCGAGGTGGCCCACCCTCAGGAGAGCGGGCGGAGCTGGCAGCAGACTGACCAGAACGGCGGCGGGCAGAATGGACAGCCCCAGGAGCAGCACCGGGACCCGAAGCGGGAGGAGTCGGAAAACTTCCTTCATCAGCTGAAGCTGGGGCTGCTGGAGCAGGAGACCGCACCTGTGTAAGAAAATAAGGAGGAAAGCACAGTGAGCAGCGATTTTATGCCCCAGGCGCTGGACAGCCTGCTGGCTAGTCAGCGGGCCAGCGTCTATGGCAGCAGCAAGACCGGCTCCGGACAACTCCTGGATGGAGGATTATGAGATCCATCAAAAGGGAGAGGACATGGGGCTGGATTTTTACCGACTATCTGCAGCTGATGGTCCAGCAGCTGCAGAATCAGACCATGGACAACACCACAGATACTTCGGATATGCTCAATCAGCTGGTACAGATGTCGGTGGTGCAGATGATGACCACGGTCAAGACCAGCATTGACACGCTGGTGGACGCCAACACGCTGACCTATGCGGCCTCCCTGGTGGGAAAGACCGTGACGGTTGGAGAGTACGGCGAGGATGGAAAGCTCCAGGAGGTAGTGGGAACCGTCACCGGGACAGGGACGTACCAGGGAGTACCAGTGATCTTTGTAGACGGAGAGATGTACGCCCTCAGCGACATCATGGCGGTGGGGACCCTGCCAGATATTCCGGAGACTCCAGATGAGCCGGAGGGAGGCAGCGGTGAGGGCGGAGATACGCAGACGCCCGAGACCTGAGCCGCAGGGGCGGCTGATCCAAAGGAGGTGAGCGCAGTGATCGACCGTACAGCATCTATCACGGGGGCCAGTGTGCAAGCCGGGATAGGCCGACCGCGAGCCGTTCAGGCCAGAGGCGGGGACGGCTTTTGTACAAGCTCTGCGCCAGGAGCTGGAACGGACGGGCGGAAGACAGATCGCCTTTTCCAAGCACGCCATGGAGCGGGCAGAGGAGAGGGGGATCGAGGTGACACCCAATCTTCTGGACCGGCTGACGGACTCTGTGGAGCGGGCGGAGGCCAAGGGGGCGACGAATATCCTGGCCCTTGACCAGAGCCTTGCCTTTATCATCAACGTTCCAAACGGCCGGGTCATTACCACCCTGTCCCAGGACGAGATGAAGGAGAATATCTTTACCAACATTGACGGCGCCGTGATCCTGTGACAAACAGAGGACAGGACCATTTTTGGATGTCCTGGGGACGTGCGACTGACGGTGAGCCCCGGCGGCGCGAAACAGAGAACACCAAAAGCAAAGGAGATCTGAAGCATGGCATTGACAGGAGCAATGAGCGCGGGAATTTCCGGGCTGAAGGCACACATGGAGGCATTGAATACAGTGGGCAACAATGTGGCCAATGTAAATACTTATGGCTATAAGCCCGGCCGCGTCACCTTTCGGGAAAGCATCTATTCCACTCAGGCCGCTGGTTCCGCCGGCACAAACATGGTAGGCGGGACCAATCCGCGCCAGACCGGCTATGGATGCAGCATCGGCACCATCGATCTGGATATGACGACCAGCTCTCTGGAGTCCACCGGGATGCCCACCGACTGTTTTATCCAGGGAGATGGTTTTTTCCTGGTGGGGCCTAAGGATGTGGATGTGAACAACGCGGAGGACGCCAAAGCTCTCTCCCTCTCAAGGGTAGGTGATTTCCGATTTGACTCGGATGGATACCTGGTGGACGGCGCGGGCAACGTGGTATATGGCTTCGTGACCTGCAATATGGATGGAGCTGATCAGGCAGATGAGGCCGGTACGAACGGAGATGGGATCAGTACCCAGCTGGTCCCTATCCGCCTGCCTATGAAGGCGGTGGGAGACGCCGCCCAGGGAGATATCAAGCCGGGGGACGCCCTGTTCCCTGGTGTGGATGACACCGGACACAATGTTCCGGCGGAGGAAGGAACGGACGCAGAGAACTCCACCGGTGACTGCATCGCCTATAACAGCCTGAAGATCGACAGCAACGGGCAGGTATCCTGTGTCAACGATGATACCGGGGACCCGGTGGTTGTGGGCTATATTGCACTGGGAAAGGTGACAAACCCCAATGGCCTGGAGCACACCGAGGGCCCTTACTTCACCGCGGGCGACGCAGCAGGGACGCTGACCATCGGAACGGCCAACAGTTCTGTAACGGGATACCTGAACAATCAGGACAAGCTGGGAAATGCGGACCTGGATCCTGAAAACATGCTGGCCGCTGGCAGCAAGACCAGCCTTCAACCTGGCTTTCTGGAGGCATCCGGAACCGATCTGGCCCCTGAGTTTGCCAACATGATCGTTTATCAGAGGGGCTATCAGGCCAACACCCGCATCGTCACCGTGACCGACACGATGCTGGAAGAACTGGTCAACATGAAGCGCTGAGCGCCGCTGGGAGTAAACAGATGCCTTCCCCCGCCGGATTCCTGGCGGGGGAAGGCCGGGAAGCGAGGAGGCATAATCTTGATCGTATTGCGGAAAATGAATAATGAGCGCTTTTTGGTCAATCACAATCAGATCGAGTGCATCGAGCTGATCCCGGAGTGCAAAATCGTTATGATGAACCATGACTATTATCTGGTCAAGGACACCGTAGAAGAGATCATCCAGAAAATTGCCGACTATAACGCGAAGGTCCAGGACATCCACCGGGAGATCAGTGTTCTGGACAGGCGGAGCTGAGGCGGGGCCGCATCCTGCCTCCCCAATAGAGAAAAGAAGGGATACGCGCTATGAATATTGTGTATATCGTCGGCATTGTGATGGCCTTTTTTCTTTACTGTGTTTGGAATTGTGGTCGGTTTCGATATGTCGACACTTCAATTCAGCTTCAGTATTGAAAACCTAAAGAACTTTGTGGACCTGTCCAGTATTCTGATCGTCATCGGCGGCACGCTGGCGGTGGTGGTCGCCTGCTATCCCAAGCAGATCAGGTCCCTGCCAAAGCACTTTAAGATCATGCTCCACTCCAACACCTTTGATCCGCAGGTGTATGTGGATCAGCTGACCGAGCTGGCACAGATCGCCAGAAAAAAATGGGCTGTTGGCACTGGAAGAGAAGGGGAACGAGCAGGAAAACTCCTTTTTTAAGCAGGCGATCATGCTGGTGGTGGACAACAATGACCCGGAGCGGGTGCGCAGTATCCTGGAAAATGAGATCGAGCAGACCTCCGAGCGGCACCAGGCAGTCATCGCCATGTATGAGCGGGGGTCCAATGCGGCACCGGCCTTTGGCATGATCGGAACTCTGATCGGTCTGATCAATATGCTGAAGAACCTGGATGGAGCGGATATGAACTCTCTGGGGCCTGACATGGCTGTGGCTCTGATCACCACATTTTATGGCTCTCTGCTGGCACATGTGGTATTCAACCCCATTGCCGCCAATCTGACGGCGCGGGATGAGGAGGAGATCCTGTGCCGCCAGATCATCATGGAGGGATCATGGCCATCCAATCTGGTGAGAATCCCAAGTTCCTGCAGGGGAGCGGCTGCTGACCTTTATGAATGAGAAGCAGCGGGAAGGCGGAGAGGCGGCAGAGGGAGCCGATGACGGAGGCAAAAACGCCGGGGAAAAAAAGAAATGAGCTTCAGGCGGCTTCAAGGAGGCGGGACCCAGAATGAAGAGAAAAAAAAAAGCGGAAGCGGCGGAGCGAACTGGATGGACACCTATGGCGACATGGTCACGCTTCTGCTCTGCTTTTTTGTAATGCTGTTCTCCATGTCCAAAATGGATGAATCCAAATGGATCGCCCTGGTCCAGGCACTCAATCCCAGTGCAGTGGTCAACGGGACGAGCATGGAGGAGCCGCCCGAGGGCAGCGTCGTGACACAGGATCAGGTGGACCGGGATATGGAACAGCTTTACCAGGCCATGGCAGAATATTTTCAGCAGGAAAATATGATGGAAAAGGTGAGCATTGGGAAGGGAAACGGCTATGTGTTCATCTCCTTTAATGACACCGTGTTTTTCCGTCCCAATGAATATACCCTTCTGGACGAGGGCAAGGAAGTTTTGGACCAGGTCGCCCGATCCATTGCGGAAGTGGGCCCTTCCATCAATGAGATCAGGGTGCTGGGCCATACGGCGCAGGCGACAGCCAATGAGGAAAATGACTATACAGTGGATCGATTCCCTGGCGTCCAATCGGGCCACAGTGGTCACTGTATATTTGCAGGAGAAAGAGATCATTGACCCAGCAAGGCTGGTCAGTGTGGGATATGGCCAGTGGCGGCCGATTTCCAGCAATGCCATTCCGGAAGAACGGGCAAAGAACCGCCGGGTGGAGCTGATCGTCACCGGACTGGATCTGGATGCTTTGGCAGGCGATGATATCAAGCAGTATTACAGCATGCGGGAGAGTACCGGCACGCCGAGCCCGGCGTACCAGCCGGAAGAGCAGAACGCAGCATCCTGATCCATACTCTGCCTGGGAGGGAAAACAATGGCGGAAGTTCTATCACAAAGCCAGATCGACGCCCTGCTGAATGCTGCTCGCAGCGGCGAGATGGATTTGGCAGCGTCGGCAGAGAAAACGACAGAGAAAAAGTACCGAAAATATGACTTTTACAGCCCGAGGAAATTTACAAAGGACCGCATGAAAATGATCAGCGGCATCTTTGAAAATTATACCAGGGTAATTAACTCCAGGATCAATGGACTGCTGCATACCACCTGCGAAATTTCTGTGGAGTCGGTGGAGGAGCAGCGCTATTACGAGTTTTCCAACGCACTGACAGAGGGGGATGTGCTGGTGCTGGCAGATGTGCAGTTTGCGCACAACCAGCAGGCGGAGGAACAGCCCGTTCTGCTCCACTTTTCCACCTCGCTGATGCTGAGTATGATGGATCGCCTGATGGGTGGAGAAGGCGATGTCGATCCTGCGCTTCCGGCTGGATATAATTTTACGGATCTGGAGTTGAAGCTCTATGAGAGTATTGTGAAGGATCTCATCTCCGTGCTGGGGGAAGCTGGGAAAACTACATTGACCTGTCCTTCGGAGTCCGGCGCATGGAAACCAACCCGACACTGGTCCAGCTGATCGGCCTGGATGAGACAGTAGTCATCATCGGTATCAACATCCAATTTTCCAACTGTTCCGGACAGATGAACTTCTGCCTGCCCGGTTCCATGCTGTCCGCCATCTTTGCCCGGATCGCCGCGGCCAATCAGGCGGGAAGAGGGGCCGGGGAGGACAATTCAGAGGAGATCCTTGATATTCTCAGGGATTCCGAGCTGGAGATATCTGCGGAGCTTGGCCGCACAGAACTGAGGCTGCAGGATATCTATTATCTCCATCCCGGTGATGTGATCGACCTTGGACACCCAACAGCGCAGCCCATTTACCTGTATATTGGGGAAAGCCTTGGTTCAGCGGAAAAATGGGGACGTTGAGCAGCAATATGGCGGTAAAGATAGGGGAGACCTATCACAATCAGGGAGGAAGGGACAAGTAGGGACATGAAACAAAATATATTCAGCCCAATGGAGATCGATGCCATTGGTGAGATCATGAATATCAGCTTGGGGTCGTCCGCTACAGCGGTCTCCAATATGCTGGATCACCGTGTGGATATCACCACTCCATCTGTGTCGGTGGTGCCGATCGAGGAATTTACCCTGGGAGAACTAGAGCCTGCAATCGGGATCGAGATCAAATATGTCTCCGGCCTCGAGGGGAGCAACATCATGCTTCTCAAGCGCCACGACGTCAAGACGATCGTAGAGATCTTGATGGGAACGGAGATATCAGATGAGGAGTTCGAGTTTAATGATCTGACGATCAGTGCGGTATGCGAGGTCATGAACCAGATGATGGGCGCGGCGTCCACCGCTCTCTCTGACTTCCTAGGCCGCTCCGTCAATATCTCTACGCCCCAGTCCTTCACTCTGGATGACCTGGATCAGTTTGAGCGGGAACACTTCCAGTATGATAGCGGGATGGTGGTAGTGGCCAAGTTCATGCTGAGCATTGAGAATGTGCTGAAAAGTGAATTCGTCAATGTCATGTCTGTGGACCTGGCCAGGGAGCTGATCGCCGGATTTGGCGTAGATCTGAGTGATGGGGAGGGCAAGGGAGCTAAATCGGAAGAAGAGGTAAAGCCGGAGCCTTCCACCGGCGGAGCCAAGCTGAGTCAGGAGGAGATCGAGCGGCTGATGAGCGGGGGTGCCCCCTCCGCGCCGCCCCCCGCTTCCTCCGGGAGCGGAAAGCTGAGCCAGGAGGAGATCGAGCGGCTGATGAGCGGAGGTGCTCCTCCGCACCGCCCCCCGCTTCCTCCGGCAGCGGAAAGCTGAGTCAGGAGGAGATCGAGCAGCTGATGAGCGGAATGGCTCCCTCTGCAGCTCAGGCGGCCCCACCCCGGCAGCCGGAGCCGCAGCAGAGTTCGGCGCGGCCTTATGAGGCAGCAGGGGCAGTACATGCCGGCTCCTCCGGAATACGCTGGGGAACCGCGGGTGATCAACACGAAGCCGGTCCAGCTGCCGCCCCTGGATGTGGCGGATAAGATCGGCCAGGAGCAGGCTCAGAATCTGGAATTGATCATGTCAGTGCCGCTGGAAGTGTCAGTGGAGATTGGACGGACGCGCCGAAAGGTGGAAGATATCCTTACCTTTTCCAAGGGGTCCCTGGTAGTTTTAGACAAACTGGCGGGGGATCAGGTGGATCTGTTTGTAAACGGGCTGTGCGTGGCCCGGGGCGATGTGGTGGTCATTGACGACAACTTTGGAATCAGAATCACAGAAGTATTGAAGCGTCCTGAGCTGAGTGAGCTGACACGGGCAGACTAACCAATCAAATTTAGAAGAAAAGGATGATGTGACATGGCAAAAATTTTGGTCGTAGACGATGCAGCTTTTTATGAGAAAGGTCATTCGCGACACCCTGACGAAGAACGGCTATACCGATGTCCACGAGGCGGTCGACGGAAAGGACGCAGTGGAAAAATACTTTGAGCTCCATCCCAACCTGGTCCTGATGGACATCACCATGCCGAACATGGACGGACTGGAGGCGCTGAAGGCGATCCGGGCCAAGGACAGCAGCGCCAATGTGGTGATGTGCTCCGCCATGGGCCAGGAGGCTATGGTGATGGAGGCGGTACAAGCGGGGATCAAGGACTTTATCGTCAAGCCTTTCAAGGACGACCGCCTGATGAAAACGGTCAATTCCATTCTGGGCGCACCCTGATCAGAAAAGCAAAATGCGGGATGAAATACTGGAGCTGGTTTGGGCTCTGGCCGCGATCTGTGCTGTACTGCTGCTGTCCTACTGGTTTACCAGATATGTTGTGGCGGGGCGGGCGGCAGCAGGGCGGCTGAAAGGGCGGCATGTAACCGTCTTAGAAGAGATCCAGGTGGGGGAAGGATCAAAAGCTGCTGCTGGTTCAGGCCGAGAGCAGATCTGTCTGCTGGGTGCGGCGCCGGGCGGGATCACCTGTCTGAGGACACTGAACCGGGAAGAGATGGGGCAGTGGGAGCAGGAAGGGGCACCGGAGGGTGCCTGCCAGCGGATAAGCTTTCAGGAGGCCCTGAAAAGTGTGCTTCAGCAGAGAAGGAAATAAGGGGGTGGGAGCTTGGACGCGCTGATCAATGTAAATGGAGAGAATTTTCAGACGCTCCAGATCCTACTTCTGACTACCCTGATCACACTCCTCCCCTCTATTGTGGTGATGATGACCTCCTTTACCCGGTATATCATCTCCCTCTCCTTTCTGCGTTCTGCCATTGGGCTGCAGCAGAATCCGCCCAACATGGTGCTGGTGGGAATGGCACTGTTCCTCACCCTGTTTACCATGTCCCCGGTGATCAGTGACATCCAGACAAACGCTTATGAGCCATACATAGCAGAGAGGATCACTCAAGAGGAGTTTTATGAAAAGCTAAGGTGCCTCTGAAGGAATTCATGCTGGATCAGACGGAGGACAGCTCTCTGGAGCTGTTCTGTGAGCTCGCCGGAGCGGATATGCCGGCCACACGGGCACAGGCGGAGGGGCTGCCTCTGCGGATCATTGTCCCATCCTTTATGACCAGCGAACTCAAGCACGCATTTCTGATCGGATTTTACCTGTATATTCCCTTTGTTCTGATCGATGTGGTGGTGGCGTCCACCTTGATGTCTATGGGAATGATCATGCTGCCGCCCTCCATGATCTCCATGCCATTTAAATTGCTGCTGTTTATTTCGCTGGATGGCTGGCAGCTGCTGTTTTCTACACTGGTGCGGAGCTTCCAATGAGTAAGGAGGAGTTATGGACGTAGTCGATATCCTGCGGGAGGGCGTGGGAGTAGCGCTGAAGCTGGGGGCACCGCTGCTGCTGCTGAGTATGCTGGTGGGGATCCTGGTGGCTATTTTTCAGGCTGTGACCCAGATCCATGAGCAGTCCCTCTCCTTTATCCTGAAAATGATCGTGGTCGTCCTTATCCTTCTGGCGGCGGGCGGCTGGATGCTGGAGACTCTGAAGGATTTTACACGCTACCTGTTTACCCTGATGTGAGGAACAGACAGTATGGTTGGATGGTCAGAGCTCTTTGGATTTGAAATGGTGTTGGCCAGGATCAGCGGTTTTGTCCTGTTCAGCCCGATCCTAGGCCGCAGCAATATCCCCGGGTACGCAAAGACGGGCCTGATTCTGGTTTTGTCCGTGTTTGTCTACGGGCTTGGACAGCCGATGCCGGCACCGCCAGGAACAGTGGTGGAACTGGTGGTCCGGCTAGGCGTGGAACTTATTGTGGGATTCGTGCTGGGCTTTCTGATGCAGCTGTGCGCAGCTATCGTCCAGGCAGGCGGAGAGATCATAGACGCTCAGATGGGACTGACAATGGCGCAGATCTACGATGCAAGCAGTCAGGCCAACATGTCTGTGACGGCATCCCTGCTGAATATCCTCTTTTTTTCTGAACTTCTTTGCAGAGAACGGCCACTACACCCTGATGCGCATTCTGCTGGGCTCGGCTGAGATCCTGCCCTTTGGCACCGCTGTCCTCGGGGAAGCAGCGGCCTCCTACGTGGCAGAGGTGTTTTTCTCTTCCATGCTTCTGGCGGTAAAGATGGCCCTGCCGATCTTGGCTGCCGAACTGCTGGGAGAGCTGGGAATGGGAATTTTGATGAAGGCTATCCCACAGATCAACGCCTTTGTCATCAACATGGAACTCAAGGTCATCATCGGACTGATCCTGCTCTTCCTGTTCCTGACTCCCCTTAGTGAATTCCTGCTGGGGGCAGAGGCGGATATGCTTTCTGGCCTGAGACGGGGCTGGCCGTGATGGCAGGCTCCGGTTAGTGGGAAGGGCTCTGGAAGAGAGAAGAGGTGATGGGGCTTTGGCAGACGGACAGAAAACGGAAAAAGCCACACCAAAAAGCGGCGTGATGAGCGGAAAAAGGAAATATATTTTTCAGTAATGACGCAGTCTCAGTAGTCATTGCTGGTCAGCTTCCTTGTCCTCAGGCTGAGCGCCAACTGGATCGCGGCACAAATATATGAGTTCCTGCGGTACTGTATGGATCTCATTGCAGCCATCCATGGAAGTCCCGGCGGAGGGAAGCGGGCTGTTCATTCATCTTCTGGGAACGTTTGTCAAGGCTGCGGTCCCACTGATGGCTGCGGCTGCAGTAGCAGGGGTGGTGGCCACTTTTTTCAGACAAAGCTGCTGGTTTCAGGGGAGTCCCTGAGGCCGAAGCTGAGCCGGATCAGCCCTCTGCAGGGAGTGAAACGGCTGTTTTCCCTGCGCAGTGTTGTGGAGGCGCTGAAAGGACTGCTGAAGATCGCAGTTCTTCTGATACTGATTTTCCGGTATATCACCAACGTGCTGGACCTGTTTACCAAATATCTTTACACCGATCTTTTTGGCGGCCTGTGCCCATCTGTTTGAGGAGAGCTTCCTGCTGTCCATGCAGATCGGGGCGGCCTTCGCGGTGCTGGCTGCGGCAGATATCTTTTATCAGTGGTGGGACTATGAGCGGCAGATCCGGATGTCCAAACAGGAGATCAAGGAGGAGTTCAAGCAGACAGAGGGAGATCCGAAAATCAAGGGAAAGATCAAGGGAGACCCAGCGGAAAATGGCTCAGTCCAGAATGATGCAGCAGGTGCCAAAGGCGGACGTGGTGATCCGGAACCCCACCCATTTCGCGGTGGCTCTGCGCTACCAGCCGGATCGGGACCCGGCGCCCATCGTGCTGGCGAAGGGGCAGGACGAACTGGCGGCCAGGATCGTGCGTACCGCAGAGGAGCACAAGGTGGCCGTGGTGGAGAACGTGCCGCTGGCCCGGGCGCTGTATGCCTCCACAGACCTCAACCAAGTGATCCCGCCTGAGCTGTATAACGCAGTGGCGGAGGTATTGGTTTATCTGTATCGGATGGATCAGAAGATTCCATGAGAAAGTAGGCTCCAGGAAGAGATATGAGACGAATACTCAACAATGCAATATCCCTGATCGTGGTGGTCATCGTTCTGTTCCTGGTGATCCCGCTGCATCCCAGTGTGCTGGATGTGCTGCTGATCCTTAATATCTCGCTGTCCATCATGATCCTGATGATCACCATGAATATTTCCGAGCCGCTGGAATTTTCCATTTTTCCCTCCCTGCTGCTCATTACGACTCTATTCCGGCTGGGATTAAATGTGTCCTCCACCCGTCTGATCCTCAAGAACGGGGGAAACGCCGGTGTGGTCATTAAGGCGTTCGGGGATCTGATCACCCAGGGAAATATCGTCATCGGGATACTGATCTTTTGATCATTGTACTGGTCCAGTTCATTGTCATCACCAAGGGGGCGGAACGGGTCTCCGAGGTAGCTGCCCGGTTCACCCTGGACGCCATGCCCGGCAAACAGATGGCCATTGACGCGGATCTGAGCTCTGGCCTGATCAATGAGAAAGAGGCCCGTCTGCGCAGGCAGAAGATCCAGCGGGAGGCGGACTTTTATGGCGCCATGGATGGCGCCACCAAGATCGTCAAGGGGGACGCCGTAATGTCCCTGATCATCACGGTCATCAACTTCGTAGCCGGGCTGATCATTGGAATCGTACAGGGCGGGGGAGACCTGAGCATGGTCCTAAGTGTATATTCCATCGCTACCATTGGCGATGGCCTGGTGTCTCAGCTTCCGGCTCTGATGATCTCCACTGCCACTGGAATGATCGTGACTCGCTCCGTATCGGACGGGAGCCTGAACACCGATGTGATCAGCCAGTTCAAGGCCCAGCCCAGAGCTATTATGGCGACCGGCATGATCCTTCTGATGCTGGGGCTTTTTCCAGGGACTCCGACCCTGCCCCTTCTGTTGGTGGGAGCCGTCCTTTCCGTAGGCGGATACTGGAGCGATCACAAAATGGCCCTTGCCAGACAGATGGAGGAAGCGGAGAGCGCAAGGGCCGGTGAGGCGGTGCCAGAGCTCCAGGCGGCCAGCGAGGCGGACTACTACAAGGACATCAACAATGTCTACTCCCTGTTGACTGTGGAGCCCATTGAGATGGAATTCGGATACAGCCTGATCCCTCTGGTGGACGAAGCCAGCGGCGGAAAGCTGATCAGCCGGATCGTCATTGTCCGGCGGCAGTATGCTCAGGACATGGGATTTGTGATCCCGTCCATCCGGCTCCATGACGGCGCATCCCTGGGAACCAACCAATACATCATCAAGATCCGGGGAGAGGAAGTGGCACGGGGAGAGATCCTGGTGGACTACTATCTGGCCCTGGAACCCTCCAATCCCACAGGAGAAATCGACGGGATCGAGACAGTGGAGCCTGCCTACGGTATTCCCTCACGCTGGATTCTGCCAGAAAACAAGGAGATGGCGGAAATCTACGGCTATACTGTGATCACACCGCTGACGGTGATGCTGACCCACCTGTCTGAGACCATCAAAAAGCATACTTACGAGCTGTTGAATCGTTCGAGACCATACAGCTGGTCGAGCACTTGAAACAGACAGAGCCAGAGCTGGTGGCGGACGCCATTCCTAATGTGGTTTCTTATGCAAATCTGGAGAAGATCCTGAAAAGCCTGCCGGGAGGGCATCCCGATCAAAGATCTCGCAACTATCCTGGAGGCAGTGGTGGAGGCCAGCGGCGGGACCCGTGACATTGATATGATCACGGAACAGGTGCGCAGTGCGCTGAGCCGGACGATTACCCGGCGCTTCTGTGAAAATGGACAGCTGAGGGTGGTGACGTTGGACGCTGAGGTGGAAAAAGAAAGTGCTGGCTGCCCTGACGAAAAACGATCACGGGGTGTATCTGGCCCTGAGCCCGGATATCATGCAGCAGATCATTGCGCAGCTGGGAGAGTTGAGAAAGAAGTTCAACGACCTGTCCCAGACACCCATCGTCCTGACCAGCCAGATTATCCGGGTCTACCTCAGCCGAATGATCGCCCAGTTTTATCCTGATGTCTATGTGCTCTCCTTCCACGAGATAACCAGCAGCGTGCAGATCCAGGCGATCGGCAACATTACACTTCAGCAGCAGAATCAGCCTTCATAGGTAAGGGGCGACACGGATGGAAAAGTGCAGAGAAAAAGTTGAGACTGCCGCCCAGCAGACTGAATTGCTTTCAGAGGAAGCAGTGGAGCAGATGAGCAACCAAGAGCTGCTGTTTCTGTACAGGGAAAGCGGAGATGAGGAACTGAAATGGAAGCTGGTACTCCGCATGACAGGCATGGTGCGGGCCATTGCCGCCCAGGTGTGGGGGATCTACAGCAGCTTTGCCCAGCTGGATGATATTGTGGAAGAGGGGATCCTGGTGCTGCTCAGCGCGGTGGACAAGTTCGACCCCTCAAAGGACGTGAAATTCGAGACCTATGTCTCCAAGCGCCTGCAGGGGGCATGATCGTAGACCTGGCCAGACACCAGGACTGGCTGCCGCGTCAAGTGCGGCAGAAGTCTATCCGTCTGAACCGGGCCAGAGAGGAACTGTCCATGCAGATGGGGCGCACGCCCAGCAGCGCGGAAATGGCGGACCATCTGGGCGTGACAAGAGAGGAATATGGGGCTATGCTCTCTGAGACAGCGGTGTCCGGCCTGCTTTCCTTTGAGGCGCTGCTGGATACCCAGGGCAGGGGAGCACGGCAGAGGATCTCGGGGGAAAGCGGGAACCCGCCCGAAGAGCTGTGCGAGGAGCAGGAGCTGCATGAGACGCTCAAGCAGGGGATCTCATCCCTGCGGGAGAAGGAGCAGCTGGTCCTTTCCCTGTATTATGAGAAGGAGCTGAGCATGAAGGAAATTGCACAGGTGCTGAATGTGAGCGCCCCCAGGATATCACAGATCCACAGCCGGGCAATCGAGCATCTGAGGCAGTACATGAAGCAATACATGGAAGCGCAGTAAGTGGAAAGGCGGAGCGGTAACATGACAAAAAGGCTTTTACAATTTGACCTCCGGCATGCTCTCCCAAAGCCGGAGGCTGGATGTGGTCTCCAATAACATGACAAATTTGACCACCCCAGGCTATAAGGCGGAACAGTACACGGACAGCACCTTTCAGGAAGTGCTGATCAGCCGCATAGGCAACAAGAACAAAAGCGGTGCACAGGAAATTGGAGAAGAGAGCTATATCCTGGCACCCAGTCAGCTTTACATAAACTTTGCCCAGGGGACTCCGGAGGAGACGGGGCTCAATCTGGATTTTGCGATCCAGGGAGAGGGTTTTTTTGCCATTCAGACGGAGAACGGCACAGAATATACCCGGGGAGGGAGCTTTGCGCTGGATCAGGAGGGCTATCTCTCCCTTCCGGCCCATGGCAGGGGTGCTGGGACGGACGGACAGCCTCTCCAACTGACAACGGATGATATCGGGCCGATGAGTTCGGCCGGATCTATACCGAAGATGGAGATGCATACCTGGGACAGATCGGCGTATTCGCCTTTGCGGATAATGGACAGCTGACTAAGAATGAGAGCGGGCTGTTCGGGGCCGGCGGTCAGGCAGCTGAGCCAGTACAGCCGTCCATTCAGTGGCGGTGGGTCGAGAGCTCCAACGTGGATATGATCCGGGAGATGAGTACCATGATGACTGCAGAGCGGGCGCTACAGAGCGCGGCCCAAGTACTCAAACTCTACGACGGCCTGCTGACGAAGGCGGCCAATGAGCTGGCGCGGATGTAAACGGAGAGGGGGAGAGCTTATGATTCAGGCATTTTACAGCGCTGCGGTGGGCGCACAGCAGCAGATGCAGAAGATGAACGTGCAGGCAAACAATATCGCCAATGTCAATACCTGCGGGTTCAAGGCAGAAAAGCCAGCCTTTCAGGCGCTGATGTACGGCATGGTCAATGGGATCGGAGGGGATCAGCTTCCGAAGGGGGAGCGGGACGCGCATGGTATCCACCGCGACAGACTTCAGTCAGGCACCTGTTGAGGAGACTGGAAGGAAACAGGACTACGCCATTGCGGGAGACGGCTTTTTTGCCCTCTTCGACCCATCCAAAAACGAGATATCGTTCACCCGGGACGGCTCCTTTGCGGCCGCAGGCTTTCAGGAGCAGGATGAGGAGGGAGAATGGCACGAAGTCTACTATCTGACGGACGGTGCGGGGCGCCAGGTCCTGAACTCCAGCGGCTACCCAATCCAGATGGAAAATTTTGAGGAAGAGCAGCCTGTGGGCGTGTTTATCGTGCAATACCAGGATGGACTGCAGCACCTGGACGGAGGGCGCTTCCTGGCAACGGAAAAAAGCGAAAATGTTTGGATGGGCAGTTCAGCAGTCCGGCAGGGATTTTTTAGAGACATCCAACACGGATCTGGCCACTGAGATCGGAAAGGTGATCGAGGCACAGCGCTCCTACAGCTATGCGCTGAAAAATGATGATCACGGCGGATGAGGTGGAGACGACTGTGAACAACCTGGCGAATGGATAAGACGGGGAATTGTCTTGAAAAATTTTGATGAGCTGAATGTTTTGGAACTGGACACCATCCGGGAGATCGGGAGCATCGGCACGGAACGCAGCTACCGCACTGTCCAGCATGCTGGGGTGCGAGGTGCGTATCGACGTGCCGGAGGTCCGAATCATGGGGTACAACGAGGCCATTGAGTGGATCGGAGGCCCTGAGGTAATTACGGCCGGCGTTGTAGTGCGCATGGGAGGCGAAGTGAATGGGATCATGCTCTCGGTGCAGCAGATAGAGTTTGTCAATCTGGTGTTGGGGCATATGGTAGGCAGGGAGATCGAAGATTACAGTCAGCTCACAGAGCTGGACCGTTCCGCCTTGGTGGAAGTAGGCAACATCATGATCTCCACGTTCATCAACGCTCTGTCCGGTTTAGCGGACCTCACCATCCAGGTAACGGTGCCCGCCTTCGCGGTGGACATGCAGGGGGCGATTTTGACCGTTCCCATGGCGGAATTTGGCGGTCAGTCAGATTACATTATGACGATCGGCGCAAATTTTATCTGCAATCGCAGGATCGTACCCTGCCGCCTGCTGCTCTCACCGGATATCCGCTCTCTAAATTTTTTGTTGAAGAAGCTGGGTGTTTTGGATGAGTGATAAGTTGGTGGTGGGGATCGCGGATATGAAAATGGCCCAGTATGAAGGGATGCTGGTGACATATGCCCTTGGGTCGTGCATCGGGATCTGTCTCTATGACCCCGGCCTGAGACTGGCGGCGCTGGTCCATGTGATGCTGCCGCTGAACATGGAGACCGGGCGGAGATCACCGATGAAGTATGCGGACACGGGAATTCGGGAGACCCTGCGGCAGATGGAGGCGAGAGGGGCAAGGCGCAGCCGCATGGTGGCCAAAATTGCGGAGGCGCCCGTATGTTTGAGGTGGCGGGCGGCGGAAGCCTGGGAAATATCGGGCAGCGGAATATTGAAAGCGTGCATATGACGTTGAAAAGGGAAGGCATCAAGCTCCTGCGGGAGGATGTGGGCGGTACAGTGGCAAGGACGCTGCTGTTCGACGCAGAATCCGGAGAGGCATGCATCCGCAGCTATGGAAGACCGGAACTGATTTTCTAGCTAAAAATTTTAAATGAGATCAGAAATGGGGGATCAGCATGGCAGAGCGAGGCAACCACGAGATATTACTGGAAACAGGGACAAATGAGATCGAAATTATGGAGTTTACCATTGACGGGAATCTCTATGGGATCAATGTGGCAAAGGTGCGGGAGATCCTGATGTCCGCACCTGTACATCCCATGCCCCATTCTCATCCCGCAGTGGAGGGCATCTTCAAGCCCAGAGACATAGTGATCACAGTGGTGGACTTGCCCAAATATCTGAGTGGACGGGAGGAAGAAAAGGGGAACAAGGACCTGTTCATCATCACCAATTTCAATCAGATGCATATCGCGTTTCGTGTTCATACAGTGGTTGGGATCAGCAGGATCTCCTGGCAGGATATACAGAAGCCGGATAAGACCGTCTCTGGGGGACCAGAGGGTGTGGCCACCGGTATCGCGCAGTGCGGTGAGGAACTGGTCACTATTTTGGACTTTGAAAAGATCGTGGCGGAGATCGCGCCTGAGACAGGGATCCAGCTCTCTGAGGTGGACCGGCTGGGGCCGAGAAGCCGGAACGAGACTCCTATCTGGGTGGCTGAGGACTCTATCCTGCTCACACAGATGATCCGCAGCGCTTTGGTCAAGGCCGGATATGTAAACCTAAATATGTATCCAAACGGCGGTGAACTATGGGACGCCCTCCAGCAGTGGAAGGGAGCGCCGGATCTGCGAGAACATGTGGCGCTGATCATCACGGACTTGGAGATGCCGCAGATGGATGGACACCGCCTGACAAAGCTGATCAAATGCGATCCGGAGTTCAGCCGTATCCCGGTGGTGATCTTCTCCTCCCTGATCACGGAGGAGATGCGCCGGAAGGGAAAAGAGGTGGGCGCGGATGAACAGCTGAGCAAGCCTGAAATTGGGCATCTGATCGGGATCATCGATCAGCTGATCGCCCGTGGAGAGTGACGGAAGCAGGAGGGAAGTCTATGAACAGCAAATATATCGTCCGCCAGCCGATCAAGGATGCAGAAAACCGGATCATCGGCTATGAGATCCAGTACTATGGTGAGAATCAGGCATTCAGCGGGGGAGATGGTCCTGGCGCCAGCGATTTCGCCGCAGCAGACACCATCTACAATTTTCTGACGCTGAACACAGACAAGCTGCTTCGGGGTCCCTGAATTTTATGACCTTTACCACTACTCTGCTGATGAAAAAAGACACCCAGGCTGTTTGACAAGTCGGAACTGGTCATTCAAATCGATGACAGTGTGATCATTCATCCTCTGGCTATGCGGATGGTACAGCAGTACGCGAAGGAAGGGTACCAGATCGCGGTCAATGAGTTTCAATTTGCGCCGCGGTATCTGGGGATTCTGGATGGCATCGACTACATCAAGCTGAATTTTCAGAGCACACCAGAGCTCACACTGAAAAATATCATTGAAATTGCCCGCAGCATGAAGAAAAAGTGCATTGCGGTGGGAATAGACCGGGAGGAGCTCTACCAGAAGGCGCTGAAACTGAAGGTGGATGCGCTGGAGGGCACTTATGTGGCGGAGAAGCTCCGGACAAAGACACACAGCAGCGGCTACCTGCAAAGCAATTTCTTCCGCCTGATGGTGGCGGTGACCAGGGATGAGCCTGATGTGGAGGAGATCGAGCAGATCATTTCGGTGGATGCTACTTTGACCTATGGCCTGCTGAAGATGGCAAATTCCTGCTATTTTGCCCTGAGACACAAGGTGGCTACTGTGCGTCAGGCCATCATGACCATGGGACTGAGCGAACTGAAGCAGTGGGTCTATCTGCTGAGCGCAAGCAATGCAGAAAACCAGATGGAAGAGGGAGCAGAGGAATTCCTGCGCTTGTCCTTTATGAGAGCAAGCTTCTGCAGCAACCTGATGAACTATGCGAAAGACATGCCCATCTCCAAGCCGGAGGCATATCTGATGGGAATGTTTTCTACTCTGAACTATCTGATCGACGCACCGCTGGAAGAGATCCTGGAGCAGATCCCCCTGTGCGCAGAGGCGAAGGAGGGGCTTTGCATCACACAGGGCGGTGCGGTATGCTCTATGATCTGGCACTGTCCTACGAGCGAGCCAACTGGGCAAGAATTGACGAACTCGCGGAGGGGCTGGGTATCCCGACCAACCTGCTGACCAGCCTTTATTTCAGCTGTATGGAGGAAGTAAACCGGGTGTGGAACGAAATCACACGTCCGGAGCCCAGCCAGCTGGAGGCGGGCCTGGCGGAGGAGCGCGGGACCTGACAGGACCGGGACGGCTGACAGAGAACAGGGGGGTCAGCCGTCCCGGTTTTTTGCTGCAGTGGAAAGTCGAGTGTGAGGGTGAAGAGACATGATACCAGTTTGGGAGCACTTTGAGGACCTGGAAGAGATCCTCTATGTGGCGGGATGTAGAGACCTATGAGCTGGTGTACCTGAACCGGTACGGCCGCTCCGTATTTAGAATCGAGGATGAGGACAACTACGCAGGGAAAAAGTGTTATGAGGTTTTTGCAGGGAAGGAGAGAGCCATGTCCGTTCTGTACAAATTCACAGCTGAAGGAAGGTAAATTCATTGAATGGACCTATCGGAATCCTCTGCTCAAAGCCCCCTATCGGATCAAGGACACCATCGTTGAGTACGAGGGCAGACAGTACCGCATGGAATTTGCCATGGATGTGGAGAAGGAAAAGCAGGAAGCGCAGAAGCTGGATCTTGCCGCGGTGCGTCATTATGAAGAGCTGATCAATGAGTGCTTTCTGAAGGTGCGTGCCGTCACAGACATGGATGAGGCATTAAGCTTCATGCTCCATTATCTCGGGACCCATATTTCCTGCAATGCAGTGATGATCTACGAGAGCAGGGAGCGAAAATGGTTGCTCAACACCTATAGCTGGAGCAGGACGGAGAAGGCGCCGGAGAAAAAACTGCTGGAGCTGAGTGTCGCGGAACCCGTGACAAAGTGGTATGAAACATTTTTCATAACGAGCCGCTGCTGCTGACAGATATGGAAAAGCTGTGCCGGGATATGCCGGCGCTGTCTAAGGTGCTGTCTCCGGAGCAGGTCCGGCGTATGATCCTGATCCCGCTTCTGGCCAAAGCGGAGGTAGTCGGCTTTGTGCGCATAGACGACCCACCAGAGAAACAGATGAACGCAGTGGCGGAGATGTGCAAGATCCTGTCTCATTTTATTGTCTCTCTCATACAGCAGAGGACCTGATCCGGAATCTGGAGCAGATCAGCTTTCGTGATCAGATGACTGGCGCGATGAATCGGTACGCGCTCAATTCCTACTTAGCCAGAGCACATCTGGAGCGGGACATGGGGCTGATCTACTGTGATCTGATCGGCCTGAAGCGGGTCAATGACCGGTTTGGGCATGCCAGCGGGGACCGAACGATCATACAAGCCTATCAGGTATTAGGAGGGATGTTTCCTGAGGACCAGATCTTCCGCATGGGCGGGGACGAGTTTCTGGTGGTGCGGGAAGGGGTAGGCAGGGAGAAGTTTCAGGAGAGTGTGGAGCAGCTGAAAGCGGCGGCGGTATCCAGCCGCTGCTGGCTGTCCATCGGAAGCGCTTGGTGTCAGGCCGGCGGAAAAAGCTTCAATGACCTGATGAATGAGGCGGACGAAAATATGTACGAGAATAAACGGACATATTACCGCCTGTGCGGCCTGACAGATGGACTGGAAGAGCACCGGATGGAGCATGATGACAGGGAGCTTGTGCAGAGTCAGGATGCGCTCCATGCCTTTGTGAGGGACTGCTATTTTGATGTGACCTCCTTTTTGAAATCGCTGACCATGACGGGCTCTTCCTTCTATATCTATTTCGGAGATATGAGGAAAAATCTATATTATATTTCCGACAATTTAAAGGAGGACTTCTGCTTCCCGGGGAATATTGTTCCCAATTTTTGTGTCGCTGCTGGAGCAGCGCATCTATGGGCCGGACCAGCAGATGCATGTCGAGGATACGAGGGCCATGCTCAGGGAAAAGCGGGAGAGTCACAGCGTCCGCTATCGAATCTATGACAAAATGGAGAGCTGACCTGGCTGCACTGCCGGGGGATCATGAAGTGGAATGAGGATAAGACAGAGCCGCTGTTTTTCTCCGGGAGCATGGTCAGCCTGAAAAATGAGTCGGAGGTGGATCCGATCACCGGACTGCTCAACCTTTCCCTTGCCCTGAAGCGGATCTCGGAGTTCAACAGGCTTGGGATCGAGACAATGCTGATGTGCATCGCGCTCCGAAAATTTTCCGATGTTAACCACGTCTTCGGCCGGGACATTGGAGACGCGGTGATGAAAGAGATCGGCTGGCAGCTGGAGCGGAATCTGGGCGTGCAGTTCTATTTTTATCGGATAGACGGAGCGCGTTTTTTGGCAGTCTCTCAAACGGTGCTGGAGCCGGAAGGGGCGGTGGCATCGATCCAAAAGATCATAAAAGACATATTCAGAAAATATAAGATCCATGTTGTTTCCCCCTGTGCCATTGGGGTGCTCCACAGCGCAGCGGGACAGAGAGAGGCCCAGGAGCTGGTCGACAATGTGATCACGGCAGCCCATACAGCAAAAGCGTTCCCAGATTTGGATTATCTTGAATTTTCGTCCCATATGACAAAGACCTATCAGGAGCATACCGACATGAGCATGGATCTGAATGCATGCATTGAACATGGGTTCCAAGGCTTCCGCATTGTGATCCAGCCCCAGGTAGAGACAAAAAACGGACGGATGTTCGGCGGTGAGGTGCTGCTGCGCTGGAAGAACGAGGGGAAAGAGATATCACCTTCCAAATTTGTCCCGATGCTGGAGCAGACGGGAATGATCGCTCCGGTAGGGAAATGGATTCTGGAGGAGACCATGCGGAAAGGGAAGGAGATCCTGAAGTATCAGCCGGATTTCCGGCTCTCGGTCAATGTCAGCTATCTCCAGATCATGGATCAAAAGTTTTTCCCTTTTTTAGAAGATACCATGGAGCGCTTCCAGATACCGGCGGAAAATCTGCTGCTCGAGCTGACAGAGACCCATTTGACGAGATGCCGGAGCATCTTCAGCGCTTTATCCGGCAGTGCAAGCAGATCGGGATACGGTTTGCTCTGGACGATTTTGGAAGTGCCTACTCCGGGCTGCAGCTTCTTCTGCAGTATCCGGCTGACCTGATCAAGCTGGACCGGACTCTGATGCGGGAGATCACTACCTCCAAGGAAAAGATGAGGTTTATCATGAGCGTGGTCTACGCCTGCCATCAGTTCGGAAAGGAAGTCTGTGTAGAGGGCGTAGAGACAAAGAGGAGCTGGATATCGTCCGCCAGACAGAGTGCGACTTTATCCAGGGATTTTATTTCTACAAGCCTCTGGAGTGGGGAAGAAATGCGTCAGGTTTTGGAGTCGCAGAAAAAAGAAGATATTCTGAGTTGGAAATAGGAAAATGGAAGGTGAGAGGCTATGAGCCCCAAATATGAAGAGGACCTCTCCAGTGCTTTGGGCGCGATATGCGAGGTGCTGACCCGGGAAAATCATCTTCTCTTTGTGGGGAGGATACAGGAATACGACAGGGCAGGCGGCCGGCTCTGTGCAGAGCTGCGTAAAGGGAGGGAACTCCCGGGGGTGTTTTATACCATGAACCGGTAAAGGTACACATCTATATGGGACAGGAGCAGGGCAAGGTGATGATCGCCTATGGACAGGTGGAGCGGAACGCAGCGGACCACTGGTGGATCGAACTGGAGAACGTTGTATCTGGGCCGGAGAGGCGAGAGAACTTCCGACAGATGGTGAGAGGCCGCGGCATTTTGACTGACCGGGAGGGGAGAAAGCAGCCCTGCAATTTGGTCGATATAAGCATCAGCGGGGTGAAATTTTACAGTCAGGGCCGGTATATAGAGGGGAAGTGCTGGAGCTGTCTGGATTTCGGTTGAGGCAGGAGGGGGCTCTATACCCTGCTTTGCCTGGTGCGGAGGGTGGAGCGGATAGATGCCGGAAAGGGCTGGTATTCTTATGGGTGCAGCTTTTATGACCTGCGTCCGGGGCAGGAGGACCAGCTGTGCAGGGATATCTTTAACCTGCAGGCAAGGTCTATCAACCGGAAGAGCTGAGAGCGCCTGAGGCCCCCCGCCAATATGGCGGGGGCCTCAGTTTGTCAAAAAGCGCTCCTGCGGGTCCGGCGCCCACAGGCGGCGGATAACGTTTGATGCTGCCCTAAAGTGACTCCGCCACTTTTAGGCAGTCGCAGGCCCCACCAATATGGCGGGGCCTGCTGTGTCAATGACGCGGGTTGTCCCGGATCAGCTTGACTGCATTGCTGAGGGCGGCGAGCACATCTGTGCGGTTCTGAGAGTCACAATTCTTCAGCTTGACCATCATGCGCCCGGTATCCGTCACCACATACTGCGGGGGGAGATGGTTCAGCGCATGAGGCGATCACATCAGATTTACAGATGTCGCAGCAGCAGCAGCCGTCCGCCTCAAGATCCTATCTACATGCTGCAGCGATATCCTCCATCAGATTATGGTAATTCAAGCCCATTTCACATTCCCTTCTTTTGAGAAGCGATCATATTCTTCATGATCCATATCCGCTGTAGACTAGAGGGAGGATCGATCTGTAGGCCGGAAAAAGCGAGGATCGCTGGGGAAATAAAAATTTTCTGTCAGCGAGCCGGCTTGGGCAGGATATGCCGGGGAGTCCATCACAGATTTGCAGGCCCA
>VOFB01004392.1_pt1 | contig 63622 bp, 117 predicted proteins | sample 5384141 | NCBI WGS metagenome assembly VOFB01 (sample SAMN12384721, study PRJNA508395) | human gut metagenome | isolation source: healthy gut A | host: Homo sapiens
TCAACAACTCTTAATTGAGAAGCTAGAACCTTTACAGCAAAAAACTGATATGTATTTTTTAACTTCTACTCCCCATTATATGGAGCCTAGAGCCTACCAAAAAAGTATGAAGAAATATTGAAGAATTGTCATATAGAATATATCAACTTTCATGCTTTGCGACATACTTTTGCAACCAAAAGTATGGAATGTAATATGGATATCAAGTCATTAAGCGAAATCTTAGGACACTATGACGTAAAATTCACCATGAGCCAATACGTTCATTCTAGTTTTTACGTTTACTCTATGATTGGGAATTTTGTCTAGGCAGACAAATAAAGAGTTAGCTGGCTTTTTCTGGACAAAGGGCAACAGACCGCAGGCTAAAGAAATTGAGAGATGAACAGCTAATTGACCGTAAGCGTGTTTTGTACGGTGTTCCGTCTTTATATACGGTTACGAACACAGGCAAAAAAGCTGATAGGTGCAGATGTGAAGCACGATACTAAAATACGCATTGATTTAATCAATCACAATATAAATGTCATTGATACGGCTATTTATATTTTAGATAAATATAAAATTTCTTATGAAAGTATGACAACAGAAAAAGACATTGCATAAAGCCGACGGTTTTGGTAAACGCAGGCATAGACCAGACTTTATTTTTTTTTCATTCTGATAAAGTCTATTGCGTTGAAGTGGAATTGACTTTGAAAGCTAAATCACGCATGAAAGCCAATCTAAAAGATAATTATTTGGACTATGACTATCAATTGTGGGTTGTGCCTAATCATCAAGGAAAAATTCTTGAAATTCTTCGAGAATGCAAGGACCTCTATCTAACATCTATACAGTTCCATTAGAGGAGGTTATAAAGCATGTACATAATGAACTTGATTGAACGGAATACAAAAATACAGTTCTTTTTTTCTTCCTGTTTGTATTGTTTTGGCACTTGCTATCATAATCTATGAATTAAGTAAGCAAATTCAAATTAACAAGTTTTTTCGTTTTTATAATTTGCGAAAGGAGTTGAAGCAAATCCGCAAAGAACAGCAAACTATTAGAAAAGAGATAAACCTAGCAGATAAAACGCTAATTGGAACAGCCACAGGACACAGAAAAGTATATACTAAAGATGACGGCAAGCATTTTCTTATTTGTGGCACAACTGGTTGTGGAAAAACGGTAACTTTATCAAATTTCCTAAATACTGTTTTTGAAAAAGGATACCCAGCACTTTTGTTGACGGCAAAGGGGATATTTCAAAGGCTCTGTTCTTGAAATTGTTAAACAGCTAAATGAAAAATACGGCAACAAGAAAACAGTTTATGTTGTTGATATGAACGACCCGGAAAACTCTGATTGTTATAACCCCTTTAAAGGTACAAATGCAACAATTGTGAAAGACATGTTAGTCAATATGACAGACTGGACAGAAGAACACTATAAAATCAATACAGAACGCTATCTGCAATGTGTTATCTCTCTGATGATAAAAGCAAACTTAACAATTACACTGAAAGAAATTATCAAGTATATGCCTATTGAAAAATTTATCAAGTTTAGTGCCGAACTGTATCGAAAAGACATTATCAAAAAAGAACAGCACATAGAAAATAATGAAATAGCCGAAACATCCGGGAAAATTGCCAGTAATTCGATTGCCCGTTTCTCCGTTATGGCGGAAAGCCACATAGGGCAGATATTTGCCAATCAAGGGATTGATATTTATACCGCTTTAAAACAAAATGCTATCATTTTGTTTATTCTTGACCCTCTCTCCTATCCTGAATTAAGTCCAAAGCTGGGGCGATTAATCTTGATAGACAGCAAAAAGGCAGTTAGCAGGTTATATCGTGAAAGAATGAATAGGTGTTTTTTTCTTTTGATGAAATTAACGTGTATGCGTCAACTGCTCTATTAGATTTGTTGAACAAAAAGCCGTTCCGCAAATGTTACTTGCTTTTGTGCGTGTCAATCCCTGTCTGACCTTGATTTTGCCGTAAATGAAACATTTAAGTGGCAAGTAATTGAGAATTGTAATAATTACATTGTACAAAGGCAAAATAGTTCCACAAATGCGGAAAACTGGGCAAATATACTAGGAACACGTCAAACGCTTGATATGACTTTTCAATTAGAACAAAAAGGAAGAAATACAAATGAAACAGGTTATAGCTCTGCAAGGAGGGTTAGAGAATACCTGTATCATCCTGATACTATAAAAAGTTTAAAAACAGGTGAAGCAATCTATATGTCGAAAGATACGAACGTGCATACTAAATTAAATATACATAAGCCATTTTAAAGTTTAATACTGTTTTCTATGAAATAGTTAAAGGGGGCTAATTATATGAAGTTTGTAAAAAGCAATTATATTTATTTGATATGGTTTATTTTGTATTTCAGTATTTTATGGGTATTCTTAGGGGCAAATTCAACTTCATTTGCTTATTCATTCGTTGTGTATGCTATTTCTATCTCTATCGCATTATCACCCGCAGGTGAATGGATTTTACGTGTTTTTGAGGGTGCCAGAGAATTACGGACAAATGAAGAAAAGCAATACTTGTTACCAATCTTTGAAGAAGTGTATCAAAACGCATTAGAAGAAAATCCAAAACTTTCAAAGAATATTAAGTTGTTTATCATTGATGCAAATTTTGTTAATGCTTTTGCCATGGGAAGAAATACGATTGCTGTAACAACTGGTGCAATGCAGACTTTTTTCACCTGATGAGTTAAAAGGCATACTTGCTCATGAATTTGGACACATTTCCTATGGACACACAAAAGCATTGCTGCTTTCTGTGGTAGGCAATGCGATTTTTTCAATCCTGGTACTCATTGTAAGAGTGTTTGTGTGGGTTTGTTCTCTCCTATCTGCTATTTTTGCTCATACCTCAATTGTTGTTCTTATCATCAATGTTTTGAGTATCCTATTTAAAATGTTGTTAGAGGTATCCATATTTGTATTTCTGTATGCCGGGCAAGTCATATTATCTTTAAATAGTAGAATGAACGAGTTTGAAGCCGACAGTTTCGCCAATAAAGTTTCTTATGGCCAAGAATTATTATCCTCTCTTTATTTGTTACAAAAGTTAAGTGGCTCTCAAAAAATGACAGTCAGAGAAAAAATGACAGCTTCGCACCCTCATATAGCAGCTAGAATTGAAAGGCTGGAGGGCTTTCAGGAACAAGAAATACTTGTGTAGCCATAATAAGTCCATAACCCCTTAGTAACGAAAATTGCTTAAATAAAAGAATGTGATCTACTATTGCATAGTCGATCACATTCTTTTTATTAAGCATATAATGCGTGAAAGGGTTATGGACATAAAAGCAAAGTTTCTTACCTGAAAATTGTGCTTTCTATTGCTTTCCGAAAGATAATATATGCCAGAAACAATGTCAAGGGCAAGTAAATTCGCTACGCTCACCCTTGACATTGTTTCTGGCATATATTCAATGTTAATCAAGCAATTGTAAGCCTTGCCATAAGCCAGGGGGCTTACAAATATAACTTTATAAAAATGCATATAATTTAGAAAGGTGGTAATGATTATGAAAGAAAATGACGTATTGCATTATTTGGCAAAAGACAGGACAAAAGAAGTTGTAAATTTTATTAATGAAACCGAACATAATTGTGCTTATTTGAGAAAGTCCAGAAAAGACCGTGAAGCAGAATTAAGGGGAAGATGTTTTAAAAAGACACCATGAAATATTGGATAATCTGGCTAAACAAATGGGTAAAAAGATTGATAAAGTTTACCCTGAAGTTGTTAGTGGTGAAAGTATCAGCGATAGAGAAGAAATGCAAAAACTACTGTCAGATGTAGAAACTGGTTATTGGGATAATGTTTTTGTCGTTGAAGTAGAACGTTTGGCGCGTGGTGATACAAGAGACCAAGGACTAGTAGCAGAAACTTTCAAATACAGTAATACAAAAATTGTAACACCTATGAAAACCTATAACCCTTCTGACCCAAACGATGAGGAATATTTTGAATTTGGTTTATTTATGTCAAGGCGAGAATATAAAACCATTAATAGACGTCTAAATGCTGGTAGGATTTCAAGCATTAATGAAGGTAAATTTGTTGGTAATATACCGCCATATGGGTATGATAGAGTTAAAATAGAGAATGCCAAAGGTTTCACTTTGAAACCTAATGACGAAGAAGCCAAAATTGTACAATTAATTTTTGAGAAATATGCAAATACTGATATTTCTATATCTGGGTTGGCTAGATTGTTAAATGAAATGAACGTTAAATCAAGAAAAGGAAAAGAATGGAGTTTAAGCACTGTAAAAGACCTATTGTGCAATCCAGTATATGTTGGTATTTTACGTTGGAATAATAGAAAAGCTGGTAAAAAATGCCTAGACGGTGAAATCATTACAACAAGACCAAGAAACAATGGCGATGATGTGATTTATTCAAATGGTATTCATGAACATCTTATAACAGATGAATTATACTTAAAAGCACAAGAAAAGCGTAAAAGATTGCAAAAAAATGTAAAGATTGATTATAGCTTGAAAAATCCCTTTGCTGGACTTCTGTTTTGTGAAAAATGTGGTAAGCCTTTGACTAGAAGACCTTATACTAATCCTAAAATGGAAACAGGTTTAATATGCACAACAAAGGATTGTAATAATATCTACTCAAAATTCAAGTATGTTGAAGAAAAAATTTTAATTGGCATAAAGACGTTCTTGAAAGTTACCCTTTAGAAAATTCAAATAATTCTAAGTTTTTCAAGAATGAAGCCTCACATTTGAAAACCTTAATCGATATGAAAGAAATTGAAATAACAAAAGTCCAGAATAAGCAAGACATAATTTTTTGAAGCATATGAGGACGGAACTTATACTAAAGAAATGTTTATCAAACGAAATAATAGTATAGATAAAGAGTTAAGGGAAATGAATAAGGTTTTAAACAATCTTAAATCACAGCTAAATGCAATTGAAGAAAAATCAACAGAATACTTGGAATTTTTTGCCAAAGTTAAAAAAAATGCATTAGATTTATATACCGTAGATACTACAACAATTACACAAAAAAAACAAAATGCTATCCGAACTAATCGAAAAAATTACATATTTAAAAACAACGCCAGCAATCAAAAAAAATTCTGACCCTTACGATTTTACAATTAAAATATACTTAAAGCTACCTGAAAAATAAGTATTGCGTTTTTTAAATAGTTGCAAAATTGCAAAGTACCTTTTAATGACCAATTACAAAACAACTCTATTATAAATAATTCTTATACAATTCTAAAGAAAATCAAAATCGTGAAACCCTTTAAAATCAAGGCTTTCCGAACCATTGACATGAACAACGTGCAGAAGAACTGGCCCACTTGGAAATCGTCTCTACCATTGTCCATCAGCTTACCAAAAACCTATCTATGGAAGAGATCGAACAGTCCGGTTTAGGCCCTTACTATATTGACCATACCGTTGGAATTTGGCCCCAGGCAGCTGCCGGTATCCCCTTTAATGCCTGTGAATTTCAGTCCAAAGGCGATCCAGTTACAGATCTCTTTGAAGACCTGGCGGCAGAACAGAAAGCCAGAAGCACCTACGATAACATTCTCAGGGTTGTAAGAAATATTCCGGAGGTAGCAGATCCGATCCGCTTCCTTCGCGCACGCGAGGTTGTTCATTTCAGAGATTTGGGAAGCTCTGCGCACAGTTCAGGAAGAACTTGACAGTAAAATTTCTATGCTTACAATCCCAGCTTCGATGCCCCCACATCCTGCAGCTGTGAGTCTTCCTGCCGGAAATAATGCCTATGAGAAAAGAATTGAATGATGCCCTGAATGTTATCGTACAGATGCCGCCCGAAGCATACGCTTTTGTCTACGGCAGTGAAGCATACCCTGATATCACTGGTACACTCTACTTCTATCCCCTCTGGGACGGGACTTTAGTTATCGCAGATATTTCAGGACTTCCTGATATGAATGAAGAGTGTTCTGAACGGATTTTTTGGCTTTCATATCCATGAGGGTATCAGCTGCACAGGCAATGAGGAGGATCCATTTTCCAATACCGGGCCCATTTTAACCCCAGACAGTGCCCCCATCCGGAACACGCCGGAGACTTTCCGCCCCTGTTTGGAAATGAAGGCTACGCACTGACAATGTTTTATACAAACCGCTTTTTCCTGAGGAAGTAATAGGCCGCACAGCTGTCATTCATGATATGCCTGATGACTTCCGGACGCAGCCCTCCGGGGACTCGGGAGCAAAGATTGCCTGCGGAGAAATAAAGGCTAATGAGCACCGTTAAACACCTGTTTTATCTTGCCATCCCTAACCATCCATGATAGAATAAGGTATCAAAAAAGTCGGTTTTTCAAATATTCTGGAGAACCAAAGCAAAATGATAGAGGCGCAGGATTCATAAGTACCGAACAGCTACGGCAGGGCAGCTGCTGTGAGGGAAAGGGGATACTGCCGAAGGGTAAGCGTGACGCCCATTCACCATCCCTGGGATATTGTAAAATATGCAATATACTGTCACGTTTGTGGAGCGCTATCATCGGTGAGGACATTGCAAATGTTACTGCCGTACATGTGCCTGTTTCCGCAGACATATGTACGGCTTTTTACATCCCAGAGTATCCAAAGCAGGGCGCAGTGGCGCACTTTCTGTGTTTATATATGAAGCCTGCGCATCTGATTTTGCAAAATACGGAAAGAGAGGTATGATTTATGCAAAAAACAACGAAACGCAGACTGGCAGCGTCCGCCTTTGTCCTTCTGGTGCTGCTTGCCGCCTGGGCCTTCCCTGTGCTGGCCGCTGCCGATGAAGCTCCTCAGCCTGCCATGTACGCCACATTCTGGGCTCTGGTTCCTCCTTTGGTGGCCATTGCCCTTGCCCTCATAACCAAGGAAGTCTACAGCTCACTCTTTGTGGGAATCCTGGTGGGGCTCTGTTCTACTCAGGCTTTGGGTTTGAGAAGACTGTCACCCATATGTTTGAGGACGGATTTATCAGCGTGCTCTCACAGGCCGGAAATGTGGGTATCCTGATCTTCCTTGTTATTCTGGGAACCATGGTATGCCTGATGAACAGGGCAGGCGGTTCCGCAGCCTTCGGACAGTGGGCCAGCAGCCATATTAAGACACGCATCGGCGCTCAGTTGGCAACCGTTGTTCTGGGTGTGCTCATTTTTATTGATGACTATTTTAACTGCCTTACTGTGGGAAGTGTGATGCGTCCAGTAACGGACAAGCACAATGTATCCAGAGCCAAGCTCTCCTACCTGATCGATGCCACAGCCGCTCCAGTCTGTATCATTGCCCCTATCTCTTCGTGGGCTGCAGCTGTCACCGGATTTGTGGAAGGGGAAGATGGATTGGCGCTTTTCATCCGTGCCATTCCTTACAACTTTTATGCCCTGCTTACCATTGTTATGATGATTGGCTTGATTCTCCTGAAGGTAGATTTCGGCTCCATGAAGCTCCATGAAGACAATGCCATGAAGGGAGACCTTTATACAACTCCTGACCGCCCTTATGCCAATGTGTCGGACAGTGGCTCTATCAAAGGCCGCGGAAAGGTTATAGACCTGGTTGTTCCCATTTTTGTCTGATCCTTTTCTGTATTGCAGGTATGGTATACACAGGCGGTTTCTTCAGCGGAACGGATTTTGTAACCGCTTTTTCAAACTGTAACTCCTCCCTCGGGCTGGTGTTGGGTAGCTTTTTCGGCTTTGTTTTCACCGTAATCTTTTATATGGTTCGCAGGGTTTTGAAATTCCAGGACTGCATGTCCTGTCTGCCGGAGGGCTTTAAGTCCATGGTACCGGCGATCCTGATCCTCACTTTTGCATGGACCTTAAAGAGCTATGACGGACAGTCTGGGCGCTGCCGCTTTCGTGGAAACTTCCATGAAAGAATGTGCAGAGGGCTGATGACCATGCTTCCTGCCATTATTTTCCTGGTTGGCTGCGGTCTTGCATTTGCCACCGGTACTTCCTGGGGAACCTTTGGTATCCTGATTCCCATTGTAGTCTCCGTATTCAGCGGCAGAGACTACAACCTTATGGTAATGTCCATCTCTGCCTGTATGGCTGGTGCTGTTTGCGGTGACCATTGCTCACCCATCTCCGACACCACTATCATGGCTTCCGCAGGCGCCCAATGTAACCATGTAAACCATGTTTCCACTCAGCTACCCTATGCAATCAGCGTTGCTGTCATATCCTTCCTGTCATACTTGTTTGCCGGCCTGCTGGCTAATTTTACCTCTATGACATGGCTGGGACTGCCTTTTGGCATTTTGCTGGTACTGATCTTTTTAATCGTTTTAAAAGGTTCTTCACAACCAGAAACTAAAAATATCCTGAGATATTGTATAATAGTTACAGTAAAAAAACAGGACTCATCCACTTTTGGACGGGTCCTGTTTTCACAAGGAAATATGTAGTCTTTAGATCACTGGTCCCAGTAAATCCTCCAGAACCTGTGCCGCATTTAGATTCTGGTATCCCTCCGGATCAGTCATTATGGTATTCCCACTCACATCCCAGCTCATCTGGCAAAAATGCGTCAAATATTTTATATCCCTGAGCTTTGTCTTAAACTTATCACACCACCCTGGATAATATTGCTTCATATACTTCTTAACCAGTGCTGCCGCCTGACTCTTGGAATTTCCATCCGAAGTCACGGTTCCGGATAACTGTACCCCGGCATTACTGGATGAGTGAAGCGCCACTACGCTACCATCCTCGCACTGTCCGATCACAATCCAGACATGTCGCAATCACTGCAGGAAGAGCTCATAATATCCCTGGCCGGTACCTCTTCACCTTCCCCCTCTTCTTAAAGGTCCCCCAGCCCCGTGAGGCATAGTTCTTGGCCATTGTCTCAGCCTTCATCACATAGCCATTGTTTCCTGATTTCTTATTCAGGATATTGTAGATACACCACCCCACATAACCGGAGCAATCCAGCCCGTCATGTCTCTGGTACATGGTATTATAAAATTATAATCCTGCGTCTGTGCGTTAAAAAAGTCCATCCATCTGGAGCTGACTCCCATACTCCTGGCCTCTGTGGTACCGCCCAGTGAATCTGTACTCCATCCTCCACCCCATACGTAAACTGCCTTTCCGATGGGCTGGAGCGCTGTTTTCAGAAAGGTTTTAATGGTTGATACCCTTCCTAATGGCTCCTTTTTGGTTTCACCCGAATGGATCTGCTTATTTTACTGTAGTATACCTTTTTCTTTACTTTTTGTGTACGCCTTTATCTTAAAATGGTATACGGTGCCGCTCTGGATACCATACATATTGTAATAAAGGCAGGATGTCTTTTTAAAGCGCTCGTACCGTCTGCTCAGTGGATTGTACCGATAAAGGATATAACCTTTTGCCTTGGGTACTCCTCTCCAGGTCAGCCTGATGTAATTCTTATCATAATCCGCTGTCTTAAATCCTGATGGCGTTCTCACTGTGACTTTTTTCTTTGCCTGGACATTCTGACCAAGACATAAAAATACTGCCAATAAGACCATCAGATATAAGCCCGCTCTCGCCCCGCGTCTTTCCTCTCAATTTATATTCCCTCTTTGTTAACTATTTGATGTGCTTCCAAATCCCCCGTTTCGGACCTCCGTTGCATCATCGTCCACAGTAATGCCATACTCTACAAAAATTCCCTGCATAAACCCTGTGCCTCCCTGTACGCACAGCATCTTGCTCTCATTGGAATCATTTGTAAGTTTGCAGAATATATGTCCCTCATTGTCAGAATAAAAATAGTCACTGTCAATGATTCCCACTGTATTGTTGAGTTGAAGCCGGAACTTAAATCCAAGTCCGCTGCGCGGATAGCATTTCAATACCCAGCTCTCATCCATCTCCACCCGGATACCTGTGGGAATTTTGATTGTCTTGCCTGGTGCGAGGGTAAAGTTTGCAGGAGCAAAAAAAATCGTACCCTGCAGAGCCTGCCGTTGCTCTTTTGGGAAGCTTGATTCCCTCATAGATCTTTCCAGCTCCTCAGGAGTTGTCTTTGGAAACTCTTCCATCCAACCCTCCTTAAACTGTTCAAAACTCACTTTGTGGAACTTTGCGATTCTCTTCATTAGCATTTCCTCCTATTCACAGTGCAGAACTGCCTTCCCTTGTTTCAGGGATTCCTGCACATCAATTACACGCTGATTAGAGCTTCCCCTCCAGTGCAGCATGCTGTCCTTTTTTCTCACACTCATACTCACCATCCACCAGTACATCCAGATATTTGACCAGACTATACTTTTTGACATCCTCCCACAACCCGCCTGTATAAAGCCAAATCGTTTTTTCGGAAAGGACTGTCGTATCTCCTTCACCAGTTCCTCCACCTCCAACAGGTTACCCTGAATAGGGGATCACCTCCGCTTAAAGTGATTCCTGAAATATAATCCTTTTAAGTTCGTCAAACAATTCTTTTTTGCATCCTCATCAAACAGGATACCCCCATCAGGGTCCCAGGTTATGGGATTGTGGCATTCCTTGCAGCAGTGGCTGCAGCCTGCAATCAAAGGACTGCTCTTAGTCCGTCTCCGTTTAACATATCGTCCTTTGTGATATTATGGTATCTCATTTGCATGTTCCTTTCCTGCCCCATACTCACAACATTTAGTGAACAAAGTTCCTTTTTATACATGATATGGTAGCGCCAGAAATTATCTTATCACTTCTGGCCCGCCCCGTCAAGACCTGAAGTGAATGTGTTTCTTCAGCGTTGAAAAACCTCCTCCGAAGGCAGGTTTTAGTGGACAGAAACGAAAAAACCCGGCCTGCTCATTTTGGCCTGCCGGGTTCTCCGTCTGTGAAAATTAATTTCCGCACTCAATACTGATCTCATTAAAGAGCTCCAGTACCTCCTCCACTTCCAGCTCCTCTTTTTCCCTTCCTTTTCTTATCCAAAATAATCTCACCCTGGTGCATCATGATGATACGGTTTCCATATTCAAGGGCATAGCGCAGGTTGTGAGTTACCATAATAGAGGTTAGCTGCTTTCCACTCACTATCTGTTCTGTCAACTGCATATTAATCTCTGCAGTCTTGGGGTCCAGAGCCGCTGTGTGCTCATCCAGTATCAAAAATTCTATGGGTGTCATAGTGGACATGAGCAGGGCCATGGCCTGCCGCTGCCCCCCTGAGAGGGCTCCCACCTTTACATCCAGCTTATCCTCCAGTCCCAGATTCAGAGGGCGCAGCAGTTCCCGGTACGCTTCCCGGCGTTTCCTGTTGACACACCTTCCCAGATTATAGGGTTTTCCTTTATTGTCCGCCAATGCCATGTTTTCCATAATGGTCATGGAAGGACAAGTTCTTTGGCCGGATTTTGAAAGACCCTGCCGATCCTGGAAAGTCTTTTGTATTCACTTAGATTGGTAATGTCCTTTCCCTCCATCAGGATAGTCCCCGAGTCCACATCAATACTTCCACAGATAATATTCAGCATGGAAGTTTTTCCTGAGCCGTTGCTGCCCACTACGGAGACAAACTCCCCGCCTCCACCTGGAGGTTGAAATCTCTAAAGAGACACATTTCATTGACTGTGCCCGGATTGTAATACTTATGGATGTGTTTGAGCTCAAGCATTGACTTTCACCTTCCTTTTCCGTTCCATTCCAATCACCAAAATTGCCAGGAACAGAACTGCTGTAATCATCTTCAGATCAGAGGATTCAAATCCCAGGCTGATCGCCAGCGCCACGCAGCCCTTATATAATACAGAACCGATCACCACGCTGGAGGTTACTCTAAGAAGCGTTAACTTCTTAAACAGGCTGGTCCCGATGATTACGCTTGCCAGCCCAATCACCACTGTGCCTGTTCCCATGGAGATGTCGAAATATCTCTGCTGCTGTGCAAAGATACATCCCCCCAGAGCTACCAGCCCGTTTGCAATGGCCAGCCCCACAATTTTAACAAGTCCTTTATCCACCCCCAGTGAAGTGATGATCCGGTCATTGTCCCCCACTGCCCGAAGCAGCATTCCGGATTTAGTACTCAAATACCAGTCCAATAGATATTTGCTCACCAGAGTGATGATCAGAACCACAATCACAGTCTTAAAAACTGCCAACTCCCCGGCAAAAATTCTGTTTACCAAAGAATTGTCAAAGATTGTGGTTTTATTATAAATCGGTAAATTTGCCTTTCCCGCAATCCTCAGATTTACCGTGTAGAGGGCTGTCATCATAATGATACCCGACAGCAGATCCCTCACCTTCAGTTTTACATGGATAAGTCCCGTGAGAACGCCCACTCCTGCCCCAGCCGCGAAACAGACCGGCAGCGTCAGCGGGGATTTACATCCCTGCTGATCAAGACAGCCGTAATCGCAGCACCCATGGGAAAACTTCCATCTACCGTTAAATCCGGAAAATCCAGAATCTTATAAGTTATATAAACTCCCAATGCCATTATGGCATAGATCATGCCCTGTTCCAGGACGCTCAGCAGTAATACCATGATACCCTCCCGTTATTCCACCACTATCTCGTCAAAGACTTGTTCTGCTCCCGATACATAAGAATCATCCAGTTCAAATCCCAACTGCGCTGCCTGAGCTGTATTCACATACAGGCTGGCCCCTGGCAGGTCTCGTAGCTCAGTTCCTCCGCTTTCGCCTCCCCTTTTAGCACCTTAGCTGCCATAACTCCTGTCTGTTTACCCAGGGCAATATAATCAATTCCCATAGCAGCCAGGCAGCCGTTCTTGACCTGTTCAATCTCGGGAGCCAAAGACCGGAATCTTTTTGTCATTCGCTGCAGCAAGTACGGTCTGAAGGGCCGAAACCACCGTGTTGTCCGTTAAATTGGTAATGCAGTCCACCTTAGCCGCCATATCTTTTGCTGCCATCTCCACATCCGATATGGTATTGATGCCCGTGTCCACGATTTCAAATCCATAGTCACCGGCCAGCTCCTTGTAGGTTTCAATCGTGCTGACAGAATTGGCTTCGCTGGTGGTGTAGAGAATACCGATCTTCTCTGCCTCAGGCATCATCGCCCGAATCATCTCCAACTGCTCTTTCACCGGAAGCTGATCCGCTGTCCCGGTAATATTGCCTACACTGGCCCCATCCCCGGAGGCAAGGCCTGCTCCCACAGGATCTGACACTGCAGTGTAGACCACCGGAATGTCCGTATTCAGACAGCTGTTGTAGGCGCTCATAGCACTGGGGGTTGCGATGGCACAGATCAAATCCACTTTCTTGGACACAAAGCTGTCCGCAATGGTGCTGGCCGTCCCTGTGTCTGCCTGGGCATTTTCAAATAGGATCTCCAGGTTTTCCCCTTCCTGCTGCCCTCCTGGGCCAATCCCTCAATAAATCCCTCCTTGCTGTTCTCCAGAGAGCCATGCTCTGCGAACTGGGAGATGCCAATGTGAAAACTTCCGGAAGCTTTTGCTTCCTGGGTATCCACCTGGTCCGTAGTATCGCTTTTTGCCGTATTGGATGCCGTCTCATTCCCACCCGTTACTGTGCTGCCTGTTCCTGTGCTTTTGCAACCTGCGAGCATAGCTGCCGTCAAGGTAAGGCTTAATACTGCTGCAAATAATTTCTTTTCATAATCCATTCCTCCTGCATTCTGGTTATACTTTTATAGTTTTGCCGTTAAGGATAAGAGAGGCCTTTCGTATACTCAGGCTTTTAAATTCCTGTTGCCAAAAAATGCATACCAAGACATCAAAAAGAATCCCGCTCGCGGGATTCACCGCCTGCGGCGGGTCGCTTTAGCGACATAATTCCTTTCCGCCGCTGTGCGATCCCAGCGGAGCGTTTTTTGTATCATAGGAAAGTGCAGAGGACTTTCCTATGATATCAAAAAACCGCCTCAAGCATTTCGCTTGAGACGGTAATAGAATCTATTATCGCGGTACCACTCAAATTGACATAATGTCCACTCTGCATGTACTATCATACACTCCTGATTGATAACGGGTTCGGTTCCCGACAGCGCCTACTTTTAACAAATTTCAGACTGCCCTCAAAGTCCATTCAGAAAATCGCTCCGTGCCGCAGTTCCACCCTCTGCAGCTCTCTGTTCCTTCGCTGATTTACCTACTACTCTTTCTCAACGGTTTTCTTATTGGTTTTTAGTTTAACTCTATTTCTTTTGGTTGTCAATACTCTTTTTTCTTATTAAAATCACCAAGACACATCACTAAATAATATGTTGATTTTGATTGCCTTTGATTGCCTGGCGTTTAATAACGCTATCATTGAAAGGTACAACCTTCGAATTACCAATATTTTCATGATCGTTTTGATCTATTATTGAAAATATTTTTTCTTCTGTGTCATACTGATCAAGTGTGTTAAAGCAATAATTTCTGAGTGTAGTTTTTTCATTTTCATGCCCAGCAATTTTTTCTTACTTCATTGATATTAAGATTTCCATCTAATAGTTTGGATATAAACGTTTTTCTTATTTTATGAGAACTCTTTTTATCGATTTTAATTCTCTCACAATATCGATAAAGCAAACTAATCAGTGCAACCTCTGAGAATACCATCCCATTTTTAACAAATAAAAAATCATCAAAACAATTTCCTTTTTTTCACATTTGCCTTCATTACCAGATCTATTATTTTCTTAGCAGATGGTACTAAATATATATACCGATCTCCTGCCACAGATTTGGTTCTATCTTCTATTTCTATGCCACTACGTGAATACTTTAAAGAGTCGGCTTGAGATTGTTTAAAAGTAGATACCTGCATTCTTTTGAATATGAATATAATCTCCATTTATATCTGTCTCTTTAAGGGCAACTAATTCGCCAACCCGTAAGCCTAAATAAAAATTCAAAGCAATTGCCATTGGAAGGGTATACGCGTTGTTTTTTTAAATTGATCGTAGCAATACTTAATAAGTTTTTCCTTATCTTGTTCAAAAAAGACTTCACTGCTATCTTTACCCTTTATTTCTCTTCGAAACATTTTTGCTTGAATTTTTATTTGATTACATGGGTTATTATCTATATATTGATTCAAAACAGCATAGTCCAGTCCTTGTCTAAGAATAATAGACATATTATAATACTGCTTTTTTGTTAAGTTATTCTTTTTGATTGTAGAATGAATCCATTCATCAATATATAGCTGCGTCATGTTAACAATTTTTACGTCTGATATTGGATCTCCATCGTAAAACCTAAACCAATCCTTACTAATTCGGCAAATATATGAAGAAGACTTTGTATGTTTTGATTTATATTCAATCCATTCTGAATACAGATCTCTTAGAGTGATATCCTTTACATCCCTTTGAGATGTTGTTGTATTATTTGAATAAAACTCTATTATTGCATCTTCTATCCTTGTTCTAGCAGATTTCTTTTCATCCCCCTTTCGTTTTATTTGTTTTCTACTAGAACTTTTAGTTTTATCTGGTAAATAAGTATAGGCGTATCCAGTCTCTAAATTCTCCCAAATATCATAGGGATGTTGTTTTAATATTTCCTTTCTCTTCATTATTTCGCACTGTATTCTAACACCTTCTAAACTAATTATACCTTGCGAAATAGCAAAATTCAATAACTCATTGTTGATTTGCTCTATATAAAATCACCTTCTCGTATCTACAATTTTTATCCTATTCCTTCATCATAAATTTAAACAGCCTTTCAGTATCTTCCTTATTGTGTGTAATTATCTCCATTTCTGGAATAACACCATCAGAGAATAGTTTTGCTAGAGAAAAATACTGCGTGAGCTTGCTCTTTAAGTTTAGGCGCAACCCTTCTCCGATCAGTTCTACTTTCCCGGTGCAGCGATCAATGACCTCAAATAATTTTCTACATTTTCAATATTTTTAATTTCATCAGTTCTATTCTCCTTCTTATTTGCTGATACAATATCCACATTTAGGACATTCATACCATTCATCTATATATTTACTTGTCAATGTATATGTTTCAGATTGCAACTTCATATATGTACTGCACTCAGGGCATACGGGATGTGCCTTTTCAATGACCTCCTCAAAACCTGCTAAATAACCGTCATATTCAGTGTCTGTCATATTACATACCTGTACTTCCAAGTCCGCCATCTCTTTTGATGATTGTATCATCGTCCACAGTAATACCATACTCCACAAAAATACCCTGCATAAAACCAACACCTTCCGGAATATCTACAGTCTTTCCAATGCTTGAGTCATTAATTAACTTGCAAAAGATACGTCCTTCATTGCTTGAATAGAAATAGTCTGAATCAATTATTGGAACAGTATTAGCCATTTTTAAACCGTATTTAAATCCCTGGCCGCTGCGTGGGTAACATTTCAATACCCATCCATTATCAATACGTACTCTTATTCCCGTTGGAATCTTCATTGTCTTACGTGGTTCCAATACTATATGTAACGGAGAGAAAAAATCGTAACCCGCACTTTTTTCCGTACCTCTTCTTGGAAGTTTTATGTTGTCGTATATTTTTCTAAGCTCTTCCCTGTCTGTTTCTCCAAAAGTATCAATCCAATCTTGTGAAAATTGCTCATAACTTACTTTTTTCGAACTTTGCGATTCTCTTCATAATTAATTAGCTCTCCTTATTAAACCTAATCTTATTAATTTGTTCATCTCTTCCTTGTATCTGCTCATGACAGTATCTCTTACCTGATTTATTCCGTACTCGCAACATAAGGGATATGTTTCTCCTGATTTTGTGATGTATACTTTAGTGTTGATCCATGGATCTTGATCTGAAAACTCAACTGACACTTTTAATGAAATCATCCCTTTGTATAGATCTCTTACTAACTGCAGGGGTGTTATCCCGCAATTAGTAAATCCTTCCCGAACGAAATCAGATTTCGATGCTATGCTATTTATAACGTAATTATCCATATACTTCATTCTCCTAGATTGTTATGACTTCCATAGTATAATTTGCTTTTTGTTTTAATGTTTCCCTAACATCAATAACTCGTTGGTTTGTACTTCCGGCCCATGGATAATTCAAGTCAAATTTTTTGTAATGAACTTACCATCTACTAACACATCGCTTAATTCGACAATCTTTTTTTTCTTAAAGAGTCACCCTTGTTCGAGAAAATGTCCTCCCATGTATATCCTGTATAGATCCAAATAGTTTTTTCAGAAATTTATGTTTAATTTCTTTACATAAATTATAAACTTCTGCTATATTGGAATTATGTAATGGATCTCCTCCTGAAAAGTTATGCCTGATATATAATCATGAGAAAGTTGCTGTATAATTTCCTGTTTAGCTGTATCATCAAACAATATCCCTGATTTTTCATTCCAAGTTTGAGGTTTTGACAGTTGAAACATCTATGATCACATCCGGAAACAAAGAGAACTACACGTAAACCATCCCCATTCCTCATATCGTCATATAAAATATTATGATAATTCATTTGTACCTCCTCTCATTATGTACGCAAGGTTAATTTATATAATTCCATTCTTAAATAATACGGAATCTCATCTTTGTATTTCTTATATAATCGAGTCATATGTTCAACATCATGTCTATGGCAATTAATGGAACTGTTTATTTCCTTTGGTAGCAAAACAACATTTACTGGGGCATATATCTTATTATTTTCATATAGTAAATCTTTTTTATCCAATTCCAAAGGATAGATACAATTATATTTTATTCTGTTATACCAATTAGCAAAGTTTTGAAAATTCCAGAATTCTTTTTGCCACCGAACATCCTATATATGTTGGTTGTTTTTATGATACTCTTTACTATAACAACGAGTAAACATACAAAACCATTTTTTATATTCTTTGTCTTAACATTATTTATCCTTGCTGAATAATTACCGATTCCATAATATCCAATTCCATATATCGATTTGTGGTAAGGATTTTTAATTTGTCCTTTTTTATATTTTGCATAGTAGACCAAAATTGTATATCTGGTCTATTATCAAGTTTAATTAATACATTATGTCTGTCGATATAATCTATAATCTCGACATCATATCCTTCATTTGTAGTATATTTATTTCCGATGTATTCTCTAAAGTTATTTGTAATAACTACATCGACCTTCTTTCCTTTATCTCATCTCTTTTTGCTTCGTTATAACGACTCTCGCCATGTACTCGTGTAAATCCTAGATAACCGTTCCAATATCTATAACTACCGTTACTTTCGTAATACTTTAACTCTGTATATAACAGACGGTTTTGGACTATACAATCAATGTAGTGTTATAGTCTCTGAACGCCCTCCATCATCTAAATATGTTAAGGAGTCTCGCTGCGTCTGGGAAACTTCCATTCCCGATTACCCAATCCTAAAAATTTTTATGGTATGTGCTTACGCTATTCCGCATTCACGCTCACCGTTTCAGTCACGTTGTAGCTTCTTAGGCTCTAAGGGATTCTCCGCAATTTAAACTATTTATACAGGACAAACGGATTTTCTATCCTGTCAATCTTAGTAATATTCTTACTTCCACATTTTGGACACTTATCCATCTCAAGCTGTTCGTATCCACAGTCTTCACAATAGGCGAGAGACAAGTTTACACCTTCGTATAATCCCATATCCATAGCTCTACGAATCAATGTTTTTACTGCTTCTTTATTATATGAAATGGGGTATCGGCAATATTGAATCTTACCACCGTTAAATAGATTCCAGAATCTGTTTTCAAGATTTTGTTTTTCAATTGGGGTAATCTCTTCCCAAACACCACAATGAAAGCTATTGCTTATATACGTTTTATCTGATACGTTTTCAATTATTCCAAATTGTTTACGGAATTGTTCAATTTGCAGACCACAGTTATGTACTAAAATACCATTGTCTCCGCCAACGTAAAAGTTATGGTTATCAGCAACCTCAATGTCATATACTGGAATTTTTTCAGTTAAATATTCTACTGATTTGACTTTATGATTTTCACAGCATAAATCTTCTACATCTGATGCATAGTACCACACAAATCCTTTATACTCATGGGGGTTTTCTTTTGTAGAATAACGACCATTACAAGCATAACTTATATTAGAGTATCCTGTTTTTCTTTCAGCTTCCCCTCTTGATTCGTAAATATTAATTATAGTTCCGTTTTTATTGAGCTGAACAACTGATTTTGAGTAAGCGTTGTTGGAACCAAGATGGCTAAGTTTGTTTTGTTCTTTTGTCTCGTCTATATGTCGTTTCCCATAAAATGGATTTTTGTTTCCTTTTACGTCTTTACTTTTATACTGATATTTTTTTATTGTTTCTTCGATGTGATGTTTTCTATGTGTTTTGTCTAAGATGTATTCCAAATTATCTTTTGAATTATCCAACTTATTTTCATTTTTATGGTGGACTACATGATCTTCTGGTTTTACTCCAAAGAAATATTCAGCGTTAATATCGTGAATGTATTGATCTGTTGTACATTTATAATGTCCGTCTGCATTTATAATAATATAGTTAGACTTAACTCGATTACCTTGAACCAAATCTTTTGCACGTACATATTCCACAATTTCTTTAATAAATTTCCCTTCACTATCTTGAATCATTTTTCTTGTAGCAAACGGGTGATTTGGTGTACAGATTATACTTTGGCCATTCGTAAATGTGACTTTTACCACGTCGGCATTTTTTTTAGTCAATGTAGCAGCAATTACTGGCTTTAATTCTATTTTTTAGATTTTTTCATTGTAGGAATATACTAAATCGCCTTCATGAATATCCTTAATAAATTTATGTCCATTGTAAGCTTGAACAACTGTGTCCCCAGAAAAACACAAACTTTCTGCTGGTGTTCCATAAATAGCGTATAAAAATGCCATCTTCCTTTTTGTATTTCTTCAGCTTTTTATTAATATATTCCATGACTTCTAACGCAAATCGCCCATCTTCTACTAAAGATTTACCATTATATAATTCCTGTAGTTCATTTAATGCTGTAATACCAAAGCTCATAGTCATCGGCGGTAAAATCTTTCGAATTTTTTCGTCTGGTTTTAAATTACCGCCATAAAATCCTCCCTGACAATATGCAACTGGATTTACAGATGCACGCATTTCACCAATGTAATCATAAGTCCGTTTATGAAGTCCTCGAATCATTTCGAGATAATAGTCCAAAACTTCATAGAAGTCCTTTGATTCACGTTTAGCTTTTGCCAAGATCATTGGTAAGTGAAGACTAATTGCTCCTAAGTTAAACCTTCCTTCATAAATGACTTTTTTATCGTTTTCGTCTGCCGGTTCCATACCTCCCCTGTTTATACCATGGACTTAGAAAAGCTCTACATCCCATTGGGCTTATTACTTCACCATATTTTTATATATTGATGGAATATACCCTTCACCAGTTAGCGAAAGCCAATCAGGATACATTGTCTTCATGCTACATTCAATACCTGCTTCGAACACATCTTCATTGACACATCCCTCTCCATGGAGGTTTTTATCATATAAGAATACCAACTTCGGGAAAAGAACTGGTCGTTTATGTCCTGGCTTCCCTTTGACCTTTTTATGTACGTTTAAAATGTAATTGATGCCATTTTACCAAACCTGCTAGTATCTAATCCAAACGTCATAGTCACAAACGGATAATCTCCCTGGATGACCCACGGTGTTGAGCTTATACTCAATTCCCTGCCATCCCTGCTCAAAATCTCTTCTGACCTTTTCTAATGCATATTCTTCTGCTCCTGAAGTATCTGCAACATTTATATTATTATCTCTTTCTATATATCCAGTTATTTTCGCATATTTTTTTCTATAATTCCAATATGATTTTTCAGCATATGGGACCAATATGCTGTCAACTCTTGGCACGGTAAAGCTGCCGTACTGCTGCGCCGCAGTGCTTAAAATGATATCCCCATTACGTCAAAGGCAGTATCCAGGGTTTTGGGCTCGTTATACCATAAGTTTCCCATCTCAAAGCCACCAGACATTACTTCTCCCATTCTGAACAAACAGCAATTCACTGTATCCAGACGTGCGCTTCTATCATGTATATAAATATACCCTTCTTTAGCTGCCTGTTTTTCATTGATTGTCAAAAGAATTTTTATACAATTCACTGTTTAATGAATTGAAGATTAAACTTCGTTTAGTTGCAACTAGTGCGCTATCTGTATTCGCATTATCCCTGTCACCAATATATCTTATTTTTGTGACTCTTCATATACTTTGTCCATCATATGTACAAAATCTTTTTTGTAATTCCTATACTCTTTATACATTTTTGCAATTAATGGATAATGCTCTCCTAAAAACAGCTTCTACTATGTTATGCATCTCATAAATTTCAGTATCTTCCAAATCATTTTCAATTAGTTTTTCCCATACTGCATTACAGATAATCTCATAATCATTTTCATTTAGTTTTACCATTGCTCGTCGTGCTGCCTTATTACAAGCATCAATAATTTTTTGCTCGTTATATTCTTCTAAGGTTCCATCTTTTTAATTACTTTCATTTAAAGTTCCTCCTTCTGGCTTTTACATATTGCTATAACAAGTATACACACCGCTCCCAAAACGCATCCTATTCCCAACCCAATCCAAAACATACTTATTCACCTTCTTTCATCAAATCAAATATTTTCTTACATCCATCCAATTCAATAGTCGTTTTCCATCCCAGTCTTCGTTCCACGAATAAATGTCTCCAAACATATTCTTTCTTCTGCGTTACTAGATATAAGATATCTACTGTCATCATCCAATAGCAGACTATTTTTTCATATCGACGTGCGATTTGTCATTATTTTTCTTCATATTGATACCAATCATTTTGATACCTGGAAAATGACCATCTAACCATTCTTTCTTTGCGGTTAAATTAGGCCGATACCCCAATGTAATGAATTTAACTTTGTATATTTCAGTTAACATCAATATGGTTTCTTTGGCCCACGGCATAAATTCTAACCGATCAAAAAACCGCTTTTGATTAAAGTAAGTATTTAGGTATTCAGTAGTAGCACAATTACACTCTGAAAACCCATACGAATTAATATCCCACCAGTTGATCCTTCTAAAATTTTTGTAGTATTGAAAATCTTCGTTATAAATGTCAACTATAGCCTTAATCGAGTTTACTACAACATTATCGAAATCGATAAAAATAGTATCAAAGTCTTTCATTGTTCCTCCATATACGCTATGATTTTATTTACGACATCCTCCAGATGTGTTTGATCGTTGTTGTATATTATCTTATCTGCCAAGTGTGCTGTTCCTTTAAAATCTTTGTTATCCCGACGATCCTTCTCTCTGCTTCTTCTTTTTTATCACCCCTATCCATTAAACGCTTTCTAATGGTAGAATTGTTAGCATAAAGGTAAACTGATTTGTGTACTTGTCCTGGATATTTATTCAAGTATTCCCCTGATATCCATCAGGCGTTAATATAACAACCGTGTTTTCTTTAATATTTAAGAGATCATCTTCCGCAGTCCCATAACACCAAGTACCGTCTATAGTTTTATATGTTTTATATTCTAAAAAGAATCCATCCTGTACTTTTGTCAAGAACTCTTCTTCTGTAATGAAATGATATGTAGTATCTTGGCACTCTCCATTACATATCGGTCTAGTAGTATAAACAACAATGGAACGGAATCCTCTTTCTTTAATTCATTTACTATGGTGGTTTTATCAGAACATGTCTTACCTAACAAAATTAATAGCATAATTCCTCCTAAATCCCTAGATCAAGATGTAGCTGTGGTTTTATAGGGTTATATCCAATCATTTCAAAATCGTTAACGGTAAAACTGTAAAAATTATCAGTTGAAGGCGTAAATTTTAATTGAACTTTCGTCTCATTTTTATTGGTTTTAGTGTATTTTTGATAGTTGTCATGTCGATGTAGTAATTCAAAAGCTGCTTTTTTATATGCCGATTATATATCTGCTCATTTGCTATAACATGCGTAAATTTTCCTGGTTTATATCCAGTAGCTTTAGCGATCATCATTTGCAGGGACATATATTGAACTTCGTTCCAGCCACCAGCTCCTGAAGCGGTAATCATATCACCACTACGTTGATTAAGTAGCATATCAAGATATTCTCCGCGTACATTCCATTGTGTTTCATAGCAACAAGGCATCAGTCCGTCACTCATTTCAAAATCATCTTCTTGCCACAAATTGATTTTATGCCTTCGTCCATATGGATCACCTTTAATACCCAAAAATTAATTTATCTACAAGATCATGTCTTCTAATTGTTTCACCATATCTTATCCCGATTGTTCCTGGTATATCTTTTAGACTCCCATTCATCCCAAATATGGATTCCGTATTTCTCCCTTAACAAATCAAGAGAATTACTTTGATCTTGAAAAATCCACATCACTTCATTTATTGCGCTTTTCCAAGCAATGGGACGTAATGTGCAAATAGGAAACTCTTCATTTGACAAATCATATGATCTGATAACATGATTTACAAAATAAGTATAAGCAGGAGCTCCATCTTTATATTTAGGTCTTGATTTTCATCTCTGCATCCATTATTAATAATATTTCTAATGTCTTTGCCTAGGTTAATGTCTGCTGATGTCATCTATTTAAAATCCTCCATAACCGAATTAAATCTCCGGATCTCATCTGCATCATCAGAAATCAAGCCAATCGTTACAGGTTTGCTCAGATCATATGAGAAGATGCCCATAAGACTTTTTAGCGTCACATATGTACCGATCAGAAATAATATCTATATCAGATACGAAAGTTTGCGTCAGATTACAGAACTTTTTGATATCATCTACGTTGTTTAAATTTAATTTTACTTTTTTTGACACATATTTGTTTAACCCTAATTCATATTTCATTTATTAACCTCTACTTTCTAAAAAGTGCATAGTAATTAATCAGATACAATTATTTTTACCATTTGTATCTATTCTTTATTTAGATATCGATATCTAGTTATCTGTGCGTCCACAGTTTATTTGGGATAATTTTAAGAAAATATAGATATGATTTTATTTATCACCAACCATAACAATGAATTCTTGTTCGAAATAATTGGAATACCTAATTCCTTTGCTTTTTTATTCTTTGAAGAAATAGACGTAGTATCATTGTTAATCAAGTAGTTTGTCTTCGCCGTCACACTTCCAGTCACCTTACCACCTTTTGACTCTATAATTTCTTGTATCTCCTTGCGGTTCTTAAAATGCTCCACAGATCCGGTGATCACAAATGCCTTACCTGCTAATACATTATCACGAGCGTCATTATCTGTATCAACAGTTTGAAACCGCACATTTTTAACCATTTTCCCTATCCTGTCATAGTTCCACATCGTATCAAACCAGTGGTGGATATTATGGTTTAAAAACGCTACCAAATCCTTCTAGTTCGGCAAAATTATAATTTCCAAATCCCGCCGTTTGAAATGCATCCCATGTTTTAAATTTCTTCGCTAACTCTTTTGACTGAGAATTACCAATGCCAGGGATACTCAATGCCGAAATAAAATTTCTTAATTCCACATTTTTACTGTTCTCAATACTTTTGGCAAGTTTTTCGACAGATTTGACACCAAAACCTTCCATATTCCAAAGCTCCTCATAGTGACAACTGAGATTATAAACATCAAACAAACACTTAATCCATCCAAGACTAATGAATTTCTCTAATGTTGCTTCAGATAACCCCTCTATATCCATACCTTTCTTTGATACGAAATGGGATACTCGACCAAGCAATTTGCCAGGGCAAGCATCATTTATGCAAGCAAGAACTTCCGTGTCATTATCTTTACGAATTATTGTTGATGCACCACACACTGGACACTTTTGAGAAATTACAAACGTATTACTTTTGGTCAAATTATCTCGAATCTGAGGAATTATCATATTAGCCTTATAAACGACGATTTATATCTCAATTCCAAGCTGTAGCCCTTTGCAAATACTGACGTTGTGAAGAGACGCTCGGCTCACCTCGGTTCCGTCCAGATCAACCGGGGCAAAAATAGCAACCGGTGTAAGATTTCCACTTTTACCACAACTCCACTCAATATTACGCAGCACAGTAACAACCTCTTCATCGTAGAATTTAAAAAGCGATTTGCGAACGTAGATGATGCCCCGTAGCACCCAAAGATTCGCCATAAGCCACATCATCAAATCCAAAAACAATACCATCAATAGGAAATCCTTTATTTTCTGCCTCAAACTGTAATTCCTCAATAATCTGTTCTAACTCTTCCTTTGTTGCATTGGGCGGAACTGTTCTGTGGGGAACCACTTCGAATCCCAACTCTTGCATTTTGTGCAGTCGTTTTAAGAAACTATTATCATTAATGCCGTTTACACACTTCCAGGCAATGAACCTCAAATTCCTTTTCGCAGCCACTTTACTATCAAGCTGTCGGATAGAACCACTTGCAAGATTGCGCGGATTTTTATATTTATCATCCTCATTCATTATGGTGGCGTTAATCTTCTCAAAATCTGATCTGGTTATAATAGCTTCTCCATCTACTAATAGATCTGAAACGGTAATCTGCTGTGGCAGATTTTTAATAGTCCTGGCGTTGTGTAATACATCTTCACCAACAACTCCATTTCCTCTTGTCTCTGCTGAAACCAATTCACCATCAGAATATGAAACTCCTGTTGTCAGCCCGTCCATCTTCAGCATAGCGATTCCAACCCGTCCATTCAATAATGAACGAATGTCGTCTACTGATTTAGTTTTATCAAGGGATAACATTGGATGAGAGTGTTTGACTTTCCGTAACTTAGATTTGACTTCATAACCTACTGATTGTGTTGGACTGTTATTTAGAATAAACCCTGTTTCATTTTCAAGTATCTGTAGTTCATCGTATAGATTGTCATAATTGTAATCAGAGACTAATGATTTTGATCCATTGTAATAAGCGTCTCTATATGTGTTTAGTAGCTCCGTTAGTTCTTTTTATTCTTTTTTATTTTATCCAATCAGTTTCTCCTAAATATAATTATTATTTTTATGATATGCACACATGCAAACAACAACAGAATAATCTCTACCTGATGGATTTTCTGGGTTATGCAAAACTATTCCAATTATTTGATAGCCTTCTATTTATATCACCTCCAAACTCTAATGAAATCTGAATTTCATTTGTCATCTTGGGACTGATTTAATAAAACATCTATGCCAATTTCAATAACCAGTTCTGGATGATAGTTTAGTAAAAAGCCAAACTTGGTGTTTTGTAAATGCCTCTTGTATCACTATGTAAAATATCATTTAATCTATCCAAATTTATATATTTTGACATTATCTACTTCCTTTCCTGAAGAAATGCTTCTTTACTGCTTTCAAATTTTATCTAATAATTTCTCCATTTAAATCGCATACCCACGCATTCTCTACAACTTCTCGCATTATATAACCCATATGTCTTTCATTGAAAAATCATTAGCCATTTCTATAAATTGTTTTCTTGCTATTGCAATATCATTATGTGAATATTCATCTTCATAATTCCATGTATCCGCATATGCAAAACCAGTAAATGAGCCGTTTTCAACATCCTCTTTAAAATCATCAAACATTTCTTTTTGCCAAACAACCAGCCATCTATCCCACCTCCAATCACTTAAACCATACGTTTCATCTGTTTATAAATTATTCCTATTTGAATAGTTCCACTTCATGTTAAAATACCTCTCCGCAATCTCTGGATATTTATCACTAAAATCTTCATAATATCGCCATGAAGAACCTTTTGAATTACCATCTGCTAAGTAAGAATCAAAATTCAGTTTATACTTCTTGTAATTCTCATTACTCATACCTCTTGCCATGCTATATTCAGCAAAACTCATCTTGCGGAACAAACTTGGTTGATTACACCAACTAGCAGTGTTTATATAAATTCCTCTGTATGGACTTAGCTCGTAATCCTTATATCTCATAACGTAAGGTAAACACCCATAAGTCATCAGTATTTTAATTCGTTCAAATAAATCAGAAATATCTTGCACCCAAAAATCTTCATTGTAAGAGCCAATTTCATCATGATTATATCCACAAAACGTATAGAACTTGATTTGATTATTGGTATATCTCCTAATCATCTGTAATTTTCTTTCAATGATATTTTTTATCTTTAATATTGTCAAAAGCAAATATTCTATCACCTATCCACTTTGATTTATTAAAAAGTATTTCACATTTCTCATCTGTCAAGAGTCTTTCATCGCATCCCTGCTTGAATTGGAATTTCTTATTTGTAGAAATTAATTCTTCAAATACTTTTCTCCAATCCTTACAAGCCAGAACATTGTCATCTAATAAGCAGACATATGGTCTATCTTCATCTAAAAACTCATGAAGATTACTATGTAATTCGCAACTTTTATAGTTCTGATTTACACAGAAACTACACTGTCGTATGCATCCTCTAGTCATAAATCCTACCGAGTAATCCAAATAATATGTAAAATCTTTTCTCTTACACCCATTACTTATTTGTTGTTCAACCCACTCATCATATAAATGATAATCCGGCATATGATGCTCTATTTCATCTGAAAGTTTAGGAGCCTTATCGTAAAAGAAACCAGTCCCACCATATTCTACAGTTGGAAGTTTTAAAATATTTTCATCTATATATGTATCCGTAAATACCTTGGAGATAAATATCTTGTCATACTCTGTCAAATTTTCATAATCTATTTTCAGTTCAACCTCATTACCAGATGACTTATAATAACCCGATATCTTCATACAGGCTAAATTAGAAATCTATGTTTCTTTCTTCCTATTAAATCTGCATCAATAATAGCTATTTTCAACAATCAATTAGGGAGTAAGTTGCAACTTAACGGTATACCAAACCTCTTTCCTCCTATTTTCTTATTCTCTCATTACTCAAATACTTCTTCTGGTATATCTTGTGAACTATCAATCGTCTAAAGCCGATTGGCTTCCTGCTCAATATCTCCAACGAGACAAGTTTACACAGGCTATCTCCGTAGTTCCTACGGTTCTTGTATAGTTTTTATACTAATCGCAATCTCAATCCTTCTTTGAGAATATTTTTTGCTGCATTGATATCCCTGTCATGATGAGTTCCACACTCAGGGCACATCCATTCTCTAATTGATAATGCTTTCTTTCCATCTCTGTGTCCACAGTTTGAACATATCTGGCTGGATGGAAACCACGTATCAATTTTTATTACCTCTCGTCCATACCATTCAGCCTTATATTCTAACTGTCTAACAAACTCACTCCATGAAACATCGGCAATTGATTTTTGCCAATTTATGATTACACATCATATTCTTCACTTTAAGTGTTTCCAACGCTATGACTTGATTTTCGTCAATAAGTTGCTTTGAAAGTTTATGTAGAAAATCTTTTCTCTGGCTTGTAATCTTTTCATGTTGTTTTGCCACTTTGATTCTTGCCTTGTTTCTGTTCTTACTTCCTTTTTGACAACGTGATAAATCTTTTTGTAATTTCCGAAGTTTCTTTTCAGATTGACGAAGATACTTAGGATTCTCAATTGGTTCTCCATGTGACAGAATAGCAAATTCTTTAATCCCTAAATCAATTCCGATTTTTGAATCATTAATAGGAAGTTTTTCTTTATCGTCTTGATTCACTAAAATTGATACATAATATTTTCCAGATGGAGTTTTTGAAACAGTAACAGATTTAATCAGCCCATCAAAATTCCTATGTTTCTTAACTCTTACCAGTCCGATTTTAGGAAGTTTGATGTATCTGTCTGAAACATAAATATTTCCACACTGATTGTTTGTGGTGTAAGAGTAATGGTGGTTCTTCTTACTTTTGAATTTGGGAAATCCCACTTCTGGTCTTTTGAAGAAATTATTATATGCGGTTTGTAAATTTATCTGAGCATTAGCAAGTGCAAGAGAATCTACTTCTTTTAACCACTCAAATTCTTTCTTATACTGAGCCGGAGTATTATTCAGTTTCTGCCTTGTTTCCTTGTAATACTCAATTTTATCAGAAAGCATACGATTATAGATAAACCGTACACATCCGAAACACTTTGCAAAGTATTCTTGCTGTTCTTTATTGGGATACAACTTATATTTGTATGCTGCGAGAATCTATAATCACCTCACCTTCCTAATTGTATATTCTCTACTTTATCCTTGGTTTTCTATGTATTTTAGTAATTGCCTTTCAGAAACATTCCCTATGCTGCATATTTAACTGCTATACATAGTTATTGTTTTCAAATGAACGTCCTAATTCATCGGTTTTTCAAACCGTTTACGCTACCAATTTGATAATCGTTGGGTGTAAACCTGCTGGCGTAGTTATATAGATTCTTTGACTTAAAACAATATTCGTCAATTTGGTTGTAAAAATCAGATTTAGGCTGGATATAATGTTGCTCTACTCTTTGAACTTTCAGAAATACATCACCTCCTCCCGTCTATTCATCCCAATCAGTCCCACACTTCTTTTCAATCTTTCTAAGCAAATCCCAATACTTACGGTAGTATTCTTTATACATATTCTCCTTTATAATTTATCTGACGTTGCATATTTTCAATAATGCTTGGCTCATTACTCTTTAATATCTTCTCTGATTCTCTATACATAGAGCGTATCATACTATCTTTTAGAACCTGCTCATCAACCGATAGTTTCTGTTTCTTTGCTCTTTTAACCAGCCTACTACCTACATATACACCAATATGGTTAGGTATTTCAGACTTCACGTCTTCATATAATTCACTGGTTAGAACAAAATAATTATAATGACCAATAAATGTTTTCTTTGCCTTGGAATGAAAATCTGACTTAGAAGCCTTTATCTCGTAGCAACGCCAAACACCCTTGGTATTATATGTAATGTAATCAACACGTTCCTTGCCATACCATCCGACTGTCATCTCGAAGCAACCAAATAGACCTTGCTTTCTGGTTGCTTTCCAAATGGCATTTTCTAATTCTTTTGTTATCTTTGTTTTTGCGATTGCTTTAATTCTCCTATCTAATCCTCAAACTCTCTCCCTGTGGCTCCAAGTGTGCAAACTCACAGTTCAACGAACCATCTTTACCTTCGTATCCTTTTTCCTTTAAGAAATCTCTCAGTGCATCCCCATCAACTTTATCTGGTTGTGGAACTCTATATTCCTTTGGAACTTTTTCAACATCTACATCTATAACAAGTTTTTTTCCACCATTCTTCTGAATGTTGAATGAAAACAGATCAGTTGTAAACTTTTTCTTTCCAGTTGCTCTCATACATATTTCGAGATTTTGTTTTAGCCATTTGATACGATTTTCAAACGTATTTTTTCTTGCTGTGAGTCTATCTGCTTCTTTTGACAATCCTCCAATATTTAATTCTAGTGATTTAATAATCTTGGCATATCCATCTGCTTTCTGCTCGATTTCATAATCAATACCCTCAAGCGTATCCATAATTACCTGTTCATCACATTCCTCGTCTTCTAACATATCCATGAGAGTAAGAAATTCTCCAGTCAATTCATAAAGTGCTGCCATTCATTATCCTCCTATGCAACTTCTTTCAACCTATAAGCATTTTCTAGTAACATATCCTTTAAAAATGTCTGTTTTGTTTTCACTTCTTTTGTTTGAATAGCCTTGTTAATAGCGTAGTTATTACCGACCAATACACAATATTTTTTTGCTCTCGTAATAGCCGTATATAGCAATTCAGAGTTGTTCATAATATAACTGCTCGAATCCATACCAACTATTGTAGATGTAAAACCACTACCTTGCATTTTTATGTACTGTACAAGCATAAGCAAGTTCCAAATTCTTTGAATCTGACTTGCTAAATATAACTTCTCCTATTCCAACAAAATCAATAGTGCAATATCCGTCATCTTCAATAGACTTCACAATTCCGATGTTACCGTTAAATACAGGAGTCGTGTTACCATCTGCATTTATACATTTGTAATTATTTTTGTATTTAGAACCTTATCACCAACTCGTATGACATATTTCTTCTGCTCCTCATTCTTTTTTCAAGTGGTATTACAATTTCTTTACCATCATTGAATTTTGGATTAAAAAATGTTCTGAATTTTCGTGTTCAAATTATAACAAGACAACTCCCCTTTCAATCTCATCGGAACACACACTTGAACTTCCATAATGTCATTTAGTTTTTTATTTCAATCTGAAACTGTTCTATCATCTTATCGCAAATAGTCTCTTTGGCACTGGTGACATCCAATTCCATGTCCTTTAACTCTCCTAATACTTCATTTCCTTCAAATAAGTTGGAAAATATAGATTCTTGATTTGCTACCTTTATAGAGGTTGGAATAATACCACTCATCAGAGCTTGTCTATGTGGCTTTGTTAATTTTACAATTGGAAGTACATTGCTATCTAATATATCAGCAAACACCTGGCAATTTCCAATAGGTGTCAACTGTTGAACATCCCCCATAATAATTACTTTTGCTCCACTAGGTATTGCCTCTAATAGAGATAAAAAAAGAGTTCCATTTATCATAGTGGCTTCATCAATCAAGACTATATCTACTGCTAGTTTATTCTCTTTGTTATATATAAACTTTCCATTCTGATATCCTAATGCTCTATGTATTGTACTTGCTGGTAATCCAGTAGCTTCCGTTATTCTTACACTTGCCTTTCCAGATAATGCACAAGCCATAATATTGTAATTATCATATAGAGAACATATACCATTTGCAGTTGAGGTCTTCCCCGCCCCGGCAAGTCCAGTAAGTGCCATAACATAGTTATCCAAACTAAGTTTAATTGCAGATTTTTGTTCGTCTGTGAATGAGAATCCTTGTTTTTCCTCAACCTTCTCCACGATTTTTTTCCCAATTACTTATATTAAAGGATTTTGGCACATAATCTTGATGAATGCCAAGTTCATCTGAATCGTCAGATTCACTTTCTATAACCTCAACTCTTCCTATCTGCAATCTAATTAGTTCTTGAGCTATGTTATTTTCTAAGTCATAAAATCGTTTCAAAGCAATTTTAGAACCGTTGTCTAGCACTATTACATCTTCATTGTCAATCATCAATTTTGCTGTTGCAGATACTACCTCTTCTGGTACAAACCAAGGGTATCATATAATGCTTTCATAAGTTCCTGATAATTTAAATAACTTTTTCCGGCTTCTCCCTGTTCACTCAAATGATGTAATAAAAATCCTTTGATTCTCCTGATATCATACTGACCAATACCAACCTTACACGCAACTTCGTCTGCTCGTTTAAATCCAACACCATCTACACGAACTAAGTCATATGGATCATTTCTAACTTTATCTATCACTGTATCTGGAGAGTTATAGAAATCGACTAGCTTTTTAATGAATATATGTGTTAGACCTAATTGACCAAGTTCCATATAAATAGAGCTATAGTCCTTGGATTCCTCATATTCATCGATCATTTTGAGAGCCACTTGATTTCCTATTCCTTTTATAGACATAAGCGATTTTATATCTCTGTCTTCCAGCAACTTTATCACATCGTCATATTTATCGAAAAGCCTATCGACCAATGTTTCATTCAGTACATTCTTCAGAAATTCTTTCTGTTTATCTTTACTTGAAATATCAATGCATTTGCTAATATAAACAAGCTCATACGTTGCACCATATATTTCATGAACATCTGCTAACTTACAGAAAACCTTATATGTAGTACCATACTCAAGTGTGCATACGTTTCCTTTAAGTTTAATTGCATATAAATCCTCATCACAATTTTCTAATCTCTTTGTGACTATCGTGTTGAAAATGGCAAACTCACCAGATTCAACTTTCTTTGTATACTTTGGAAATATGATTCTATCTAAAGTACACTCAAACTTTAAAATCTTTTCCTCCACTAACACACCTCACAATCAGACAGAAGATTTTTTGCTTTTACTGTAATTCCTATAAACTATTTCATATTTAGTAATCACATCAAACTCCTTACTTATATCCGCAGCTATAATATTAATACCATTATCATCTTTACCTATTATCTTTTTTACCAAACTCTTTCTCTGAATTTAAAATGTCTATAATGTCTCCATCTTGCAACGGTAGAATTTTAAATATATCTTTCCTAACCTTCCTATACTGTATTTCTCCACTTTTCATGTTGTAAATAATAATGTTTGGTGATATAACATTTCGCGTGTTTAATACAAACCACCTGTTATCTTCCAATGACTCGTCTTTAAACCTAACTGCATTGAATTTATTAACTTGCATTTCCATAATTTTATAAGGTTCTATATGGGTATTTTCAAGATAATCAAAAATAGAAAGTAGTGCTTGATGGGAATTTAATTCATTATAGGATTTGCCAGATTTACTCAAAGTAGCATTTTTAACGACTATACTTTTAACTAATTCATCTAAAATCTTCTTTCCAAGTGTAGCAACCGTAATTTTTTTTTTCCATACAGTATTTCAAAATAATCTCGAAACTTTAATAATTTAGCTGTCTTACCGTATTTTGCACAACAGTCAGCAACAATATATCCTTCTAATACTTTTTTTTGTGATACCACACTCTTTACATTTCTCCAAAATGTATAAAAATCTTTACTATCACACATGCATTTAAAAAAGAATATTTGGTGTTTCATCTTCCTTAGTTTCTTCTTTTTCTAAAAATTGTTTGATTCTATCATTAGCTGCATCAATATAATATTGCTTATCCAGATAGTCCGGTATTCCAACACCATGTATATCTTCATTATTTATAAAACATCTGTCTGGTGTATATGCCACCTTTTCATAACTCTTATTTCCTTTTTTCAATTTTTACTTTGTATATACCTTTGTCAGTTGGTCTAGTAGATGCAAATATTCTATGAACTTTCTCTTTTAAAGGGATTCCATTATTCACCATGATTTTATCTTTTCCGTCTACTTTAATTTTTCTCCGTTTCCATAGACAACTCCTTTATATAAAGAAGTAAGTTTAATTACTTTTTGGAATTCTATCAGTTCCGTTGCTTCATTTATTGTTTGCTCTACTGAATATCATGTACAAAATAATTTACCAATGCTTTATTTAAAATTGGAAGGTCATAATCAATTGATGATAGCTTTTTACATATGCTCCTTTACATTTATAATGCCCATTATTCAAATCAATAAGAAGATAGTTATTTACGTCTTTCTGTACCAGTCTCCCTTTTTCATAAACATCAAATTCTAAATCAAGGTTTGTTCTTTCTTCCCATTCTTTAGCAATAGATTTTACTTTATCGACATCTGATAATGTTTTAACTCTCACATATATACCATCTGTATTTATCTGTAAAATCTCACTTATATCTTCTAACCTCGCAGCTAATTCAGTTAAATACAATTGTCCTGCTATACACACATTATTACTTTGAACGGATCGTAACAAGCTGAATTCCTATCCTTTAAAATTCCATAAGCACTATTTATAACAATTTTTAATGGTTGTTGTCGCTTATCTTTTACTTTTTTAACTCCAAACGTCTATCCCTCATATTTTCAAAATCTTTAGGGTTCTTCAGCTTTCTACTTGCAAAACCTTCGTTAATCATAAGAGAAGGATAAAGACTTGCTACGTCTGCGGCAACTAAAATACCTTCAAATATCTCATTATCCTTACTACCATGTAGTCCACCGTAACCATATACGCAAAGGAACACCACCTACGGTAGTAATCAACTGCCTTGTACTATTACTATCTACTTCAGTTTTTAATGGCAATTTGTAACTTTTATTTTCTGGTTTTTATACCAATCCACTATGTAATGATATTTTTCTGGCATTCTTAGATTCTTAGGTATTGTAATATCAAATTCATCATCTAAAGTATGCTGTTGTACTGCTCCCAATATAGCAGAAGCTAATTGAGCTTTCGTTTTGTTGAACATTTCCATATTCAAGTCAAACATAGAAATCATGTCAACTGTGCCTCAAAATCCCCTATGGTGGAATCCAATACCTTTAGTGTTTCTTGAGCGTCATGTATATTATATGCAATTATCTGTTGTACTTCTTCGTCTGTTAGAGGTCGGTCAATATCAAACGGTACATCAGTTTCTTTAATCATATCTCCCATGAAAGCTTCTAACTGTTTTAAAGACTTATCTTTCAAAATAACATCATAGTTATTTAAATGATACTCTTTAGCATTTCGTACTACTTGAAATCCTTTTTTGCCGTTTATAATTAATTGATCATTTACATAGGAAGGATTCACACCATCAAAAATGCCTTTAAATATGAATTGGTCATATTGCCTACTGTTATATCAACAAAAATTGCATCTTTATATCGTTCATAAAATTCAGTCAATTTATTTTTATCATTAACAATTACTATAGGTTCATCTCTATTTTCTTTGTTAATAAATGTTACACACCACCAGTTAATTTTGAAAACACCTCAAAATCAAATCCAAATATCGCTCTATCTAAAATTTATACTCACCCCTTTCTTAAAACGCAAATCCCTGTGGACAATCTGATTTCTCAAACAACATATCTTCAATTAAAACCTGTGGACACTTACCATTTCTTGTATCTATAGAAAATCTACCAACAACATCAAACTTTATATTTTCACCAACTGATAAAATCTCTTTATGTAACTTTGCTAAAGAACTTCCTTTGGTCTGTTTCGTAAATTTGATATTGTGATATGTAAATTCGATTCTGTTCTGTTTTGAACCAATCAGATTCAAATTATATTTGTTACATGGGATATTTTAATAAGAAAAAATAGGCTCTGCTACTGTATTTCCCCACACATAATCATACTTTGCTACATTTTTTTATAATCTGGTCATGTAACTGTGAAACATCATACACATTATAAACATAATAAGTAGGTTCATTAATTTTGCTCATTGTGGAAAGAATGAGAATAACTTATCCGTATTTTGAAATGAATTTCACAACCAAATGCACCCTGCATGACCTTCTACCAAGGTAAATAGTCCTGTTTCTTTACACCACTTATTAAAATCTTGGATTTCACATTTGTCATACCCACGACCACTACCCTTACAGACCTGACCTTTTCTTCTCATTAGTAAGCATGGTCTTTGATATTGATCTGCCAATCTGTTAGCAATTAATCCGTAGAATTGCTGTCAACATCATCTCTTGCGTTACATATAAGAATTGGCAATTTATCCATTCCGAATTTTTCAATTTCTTCAGATAATATACTTGCACTTTCTTCTGTTAATTTCTTTTGTTTTCTATTCGTAGATTGACATGATTTCAATACATACTCCTGAATAGATAATTCTACTTCGCCTTTTCCTCTTACTTTTCTCACAAGAGTTTTGTCTGAATTGCATAAGGCTTCAAACATATATCTCTTTTCATCAAATTCCCCAAGTCTAATCAATGAATTGATTAACGGACATACATAAAACCCAATACCATTTATAGTAATTTTATAATCCATTGAATACATTTGAGCTTCCACAAGGGTTTTAATAAATTTATTCTTATTTACTTTATTTCTTATTTGTTTCAATCCCTCTAAGATTAAGTATCTTGTTTCTAAATTCAACGTATCTGCTCTATCACCAATCATTCCAAGTGCAATTAAATCTAAATAATCATCCGCATAATTCACATGGTAATAAGCATCCAATACTTTCGTGAACTTATAAGTAATTCCTACACCTGTCATAGCTTTATCTGTAACCTTTTCTGATAACTGGTTGTTTACAACAACTGCCGGATTTCCTTCATCTGATATTGAATGGTGATCTAAAATAATTACATCTTTTCCACTTTCTATTATTCTTGCACATTCAATTGAATCACCGGTTCCTGCATCTGGTACTATTACTAACGAAGAATCATCAGACATATTTCATCTACAAACTCCTTAAGTCCGTGTTGTTTTCCTTTGTGAATGTAATATCTTACTCGTATGTGTGGTGAAATCCTTTTTATATATAAATAAATATCTGCTGCTGAAGCATTCCCATCCACATCACAGTCAACTACTAAGTCGATAATACTGTTAAGTTCTAAATGCTTAACAACAACATCTCTAGCTTTTTTTTATATTATTTAGTAACTGTTCACTTTCAATATTTTTTACTGTGGGATTCAGGAAGGAGTTAATATCTTCGATACCTTTTAATTTCAAAATATCTTCCAACTCATTTCCGAATCGAACTTTTCCTAAAACTTTATATTTGAAACTCAATACATCGCTCCTTCTAATCATTTGTACCTACATATATTTTGTTATCCATTAACTCAAGTAATGTTTCTTTACCCTTATCTGTTGGAGAATCTTTATAACCAAGCAAATTGCTAGTGTCCCATATAACCGTAACAACTACGTAAGCACTTAATTTATCAATAATCTTATCCTTTATGTGTTTTTGCCCATTTTTTTAAATTCATCGGAATCAAGAGTTTCATATTGCTTATCTAATGCAACTATTACCTCTCTTACTCTAGCATAAGAATGATTCCTTTTGATAATCTGTAAGGTTACTTCCACATAAAGCAACTGTGAAATTCTTATCTCCAAACATAGTGTCAGTCTGTAAAACTGACTTTTCAGCTTCTACAAGCATTATCTTCCTTTTTCGCCTGAATTGCTTTTTTTATATTATGATTTAATCCGAATAGATTCTGCCCAAGCAAATGATTATAAAATCTTTTTTCCAATTTTAAAAGGTGTGTATTTCCCAAATAACTTTATGTCCTCTTCTATCAAGGAACGTCCTCTTACTCCTATTAACTGATTGTTAACATCAAAGTGTGGAATGATTATCTTCTGTTGCCACGTAGAGTACATAATATTGTACTTCTCCATTGTTTCAACTGATATTCCTTCCTTGACCCATTGTTGTGTATATAACTTTTGGAATATATTGAGAATGTTTTATCATATGATAATAATGGTTTATTGTCGATTTCCCTCTTTGATGATTTCCTATACTTTCTAATAAAATCCCAATCTGAAATCTGTTCTTGTTTTCCGAACCCATAATCACAATTATCAATGTTTAATTTTATACATATCCAATTAATAGCTTTTTGAAATTCTTCCATTGTATAATCTTTATATCCCATGACAACTCCGATAATATCAAGTTGTCCACACTCTGTATAACAATGAAAAGATTTTGAATCCTTGTAGTAATATAACTTGGGTTTTGTACCATGATGACATATGGTTTCTGTAATCCACATGTCATCATCTTCATAAAATACTGTTGCTCCCATATGTTCAGTGATTAATATCCGAATATCTTCTTCCGTTACTTTTTTCCTTTTAAGTCTTGGGCGGTCATCTAATACCTCCCTACTTTGATAATTCTGTTGCTAAGTCTGATCCGGATATATCAGCATCAGTTTCAATCATTCCGACTTCTCCGACATCCTCTAACTGGAAATCAATTAGTGTTTTTCAATGTCCGTAATGAGTTCGTAATTATAATCTGTAACAAAGCAATCAACTTCTCTCATTGTTCCCATATTTAACTTTGTCCAAATTATAATAGTTTTCCATTTGCCACCACGATTTTTTAAATATGTAATACGCCATATTAGGAACAAGACTTCCAAAATTACCCTTACTTTCAAAAAATTGGTTGGAGTTTTTTCAAATCCTTATGGGTAACTGGAAGTGCAAGAATACCACCATCAGCCTTTTCAATAATTGCTTTAGAACCTTTTAATGCACCAGCGTCTTTGTTTCCATCTTCTTTATAATTATCATTTAACTGTGTAGCAGAACCTAAATACACATCAAATTTGTTACAAACAGATTTTTAAAGCTGCACTAAATAAGAAAAGAATCTGGTCTGTCCTCAATCTTGTATGCGTTTTATTGTAGTAATACTCATATAAAGATGGGGGAATCATTGATATAATCAAAAGAAACACGCCACGATATTATAATTTAGAACATATTTTTCAATAGTCTCTGAAATCAAATCAATCGTGAAATCGGGCATATACTCAATGAAATACTGGTAAGTTTCGATATATTTAGCTGATTCTTCTAATATCCTTTCTTCTTCAGGAGTAATATCGTTCCACTCTTCAATTCTGTCCTGATCAATTCCACTTACATGAGCCAATATGATATCTTGAATTTCTTCCTTCTCTAACTCAGTAGAAATGAATAATACAGGTTCACTTTTGCCAGTTGGAATCCATTGCTTCTTACTCAATCATAGATTCTATTTGAAACCATATTACAGCCATCAGCCAAAGAACTTCTTGACTTTCCTCCACCTGATACAGAACTTCGCAGTATATATTTTTTGGGACGCATACCTCTATAAACAGTTGTTAAATATCCAGATTGAAACGGATAGCCATACACATTATGTTGTTCTTTATGTTCTCTTAACCTACCCCGAATTCCTTCACCTGCACTAAATGAGTAATTGTCACCAAATATATTCTTCCACATAGATTTAAAATCCATGAATTTGTTATTTATCTCATTTAGAACATCCATACTTGTCATCTGGGTAAATGTTTCTAATTTTGTATCGTCTGACTCATCATAGATAAAAGAAACATCAATCTTTAATGATTCTGATGCGTTTCTTACGATTGAATACTTTCGTACATCATCATAATATTTTGCAACATTCATTAATTTATCACTAGCCATCTGAATTGCTTCTTCTATGTATTCCCAACCATTATTGTTTCTCCACAGTGAATTTGCTGTTTCAAACTGTGCTATTTCATTTTCAATATCAAGAGATGTAATTTTCTCAACATTACCTTTCTTAGCAATATTTACAATTGCACCCCAAATCATTTTGTGAAAATTCTCCGGATAATCATTTGCATTAGTTACATATTTTTCGTCCAATACAAAACGAGGGTTAATGCAATAACACCCAAATAATAAGAAAATTGCCTTTTATCTACTTGTTGACTAAAATTAATGAGCATCACCACCTTCCAATAAATTACCCAGATTAATTAATGATGATTTTTGACTTTGTAATTGATTACTCTGACGTTTGACTACCTTTGTTTTCACCTGAACATTTTCAATTTTTTTTCATTTGCTCTTTCATTCGCTCTTGCTGATTATAATAATCACAAGCTTCATTATAGAAATGCCTTATTAAAGCTACACCGTATTTTTCAATTAACTGTTTACCCAATACCTCTTTGCAATACCATAATGTATATGTCATAGCAGCATAGGAGTAAGAACATTCAGTTCTCAACTCCTTAATCTGCTTTAACATAAATCCAGTAGGTTGTTCAATTTGATAATTAGTACAGATAAAGTCAATCAACTGTTTATATTCATCGCTTTCCTGTTTGATTTTCTTATAGCAATCTATACAGTAAACCTTACTTGAATGAAGGTGCTTTTCTTCTGGTTGAAGTTTCTTACCACAACCCTTACATGTTGATAATCTAGCCATATATACCTACTTTTTAGATTGGGAGAACCGAAAATCTCCCACCTCATTATTTACTTTCAATCCCAAACTTATCAACAAGTTCTTGTAACTCCATTACAATGACCTTAGTTAAGTCAAGCTGTGATTCTCTTAATGAGTCAAACATTTTTACATTTCCGTTATCATCAATTCCAAGATTCTTCTGTAATACTGCTGTTGCTTCAGCTAAGTGACCATTAGACGCAAGTAATCCACCAAGTTCAACACCCTTTTTGTTTTAATCGCATCAAAGTCCTCAATAGGAACAGTCTTATCAATTGTCTTTTCCTTTGTTGTGAAATCTCCACCCAAATCCTCAACTGTCTTTGTCCAGACAGATTTAAGTTCTTTACATTCACTTTTTCTGGCAGTCCAAATGTATCCTTTAAGTCAGGGGTATTTATCATTCTTTTAAATGTAATAAATCTTTCTCCCTTCGTATCCGCATACATATAACCAACGAGATACGCAGCTTCTCTACAATATGAAAATGTATTCTTATTAAGTTTTTAATACGTCACTTTCTTTTTAGTATCAAAGTCCTTAGAGTGAGATGACTGTGCAATAACATGTACCGTATATCCAAGGCTTTGAATAACACCGATATTTTTAATGCACTTTTAAAACGAAGTGAACCTTCACCGTACCCACCTACATCTTTTTAAAATTTCTGCATCTCTATTTTCGAGTACATACCTCGCAAAAATTCCTCATATTTATCCAAAGTATCAATTACAATACAAGAAAACTTATTTTTCAATAATGGATTCTTCAACTGTGCAATGACGGACTTGAAATCTGACATTGTATCAATTTTAACTGCCATAATACCAGGAATGTTTTGAAATCTATCTTCAAATTCTAAAAAGAATGGTTCTTTATCAGGTGTTAATTCCTTTAAAAATCTCATGAGAGTTGTTGTTTTACCAACACCTGTATCTCCCATAAGAACTGTAGAATACTGTGTTAGATCAACTGATACTTTATTTGGCTGTAACTGTGTTAAATCGCCGATATTCATATAAACTAAAATCTCCTTTATGTGTAATGTTATTTATAAATTACCTATCTGAGATTTCTCTCAGATAGAATAATAATTAATGCTGTGCAAACGGATTATATGTAGTCTGAGGCGCAGGTGTACTTGTATCTTTTGCGAATCCTTCTGCCACCTGAGAAGAAACACCTATACCAGAGGCAATTTCTGCCAATTTAGCTTTTCTCTTAGAACGTAATGCATCGACAATTTCCTGAGTAAGTTCATGTTCAAAAATTGTACTAACTGCTGTACCTGATTTAATTTCATTCCTTTTACAAGGGTTCTTAACTTCCTTTGTAATATCCGGGCCAAAAGATGCCTTCTCTGTTACCGTTACAATTTCTACTGAATTGATCACAGATCCAACAAATTTAGCGTATGCACCATCATAATAACCGGCACTCCTAAACGCAGTAGCCATTTCTTTATCAACAATCATCTTAATTGGAATAAATTTATCAGCAGTATAAACCGCATCTTTACCAAAACCATCTGCAATCTGACCGATAGCATTGACCTTTACTACAAGATTTCCAGTAGGTACATTCTTTACAACTTCATTAGTGATAGATTCAATAATTCCTTCTACTTCGAATTTAGCTTCTAACATTGTTGAGTCATAATCTTTTGGCTCAACACGATTAATAAATCTTGCCAATATCTTATTAGAAGAAACCACCTTTCCATCATTACCTTTGAAATCATTATCTGTAAACATACCATCAGTAATAGAAATAATATCTGGATTCTCTCCTTCAGCGCAGTGTTCAATATCTTTCAAGTTGTTCATTGCATCCAGATATCTCCCATAGAAATAGCTTTCTTCAGATGTAAAATTCTTGTTTTCATCTTTCTTATACTTGTTAGAATAGAAATTGATTTCATGCTCACTTCCATCAGCCGTTCTCAGAACCAAACTACCACCAATTGCTTCATCACCTTTTTTTGTTGTAAATTCTTCAATCGCATTCTTTACTAATTTACCTGTCACGGTTACTACATTTTTCAATTCTTTCATTAATTTATCTTGTCTCCTTTTATGTAATAAATTTTATTGTTACCAACATCATCTATAACATCAACGCTCTATCAGAGCAGAACATAAAGTTACTCTATATAAATTTATCTTCCCATGAAACAGCCGATTTGTGGTAATTTTTACACTATATATTGTGTATTTAACTTTCGCTTCATACTGAATATAGTTGTTTGTGAGTGTAAAAAAACCAGGGTGCGCTGTATACCACCCAAACGACCATAAAATATCCTATTTTATAATACTGGAAATTAAATCAGATCTGATTATTGAATTAAATATGTTAAATGTTTTGTTCCAAACATTTTATTTAATAGATTGTATGATAAATGAAAATTATCATATAAACATTATCTATATTCTACGAAAGAAATTATCTGATACGGGAGTGTTTCTCTCGGAAGTTCGAATCCCATATGATTTAATTTGTAATCCACATACATTTTTTGTCGTTGTATCTCCGCAAGACTTAATGTATTTTCTTCATATTCGTCATTTACATTAATAATATATCCAAAATATAGATGCTTACTAGAAATCGGATCATGAAATAACTGTATTTCACCTTTTTGTTGTTTACAATAATATTGTTCATTGTAGGGGTCATCCATCCACTTTTCCGTAATAATTCTATCTCGCAATCCTGTAAGATTGTAGCACAGCGATTATATAGACATTCTTCACCATGCTTTATTTATTCTCACCTCCAATTATCAAACAAAATAAGAATTTCAACTTCCTTTAATTATTCTTTCTTCTTATGTTCTTCACACCATTTTTTCAAATCACTGTGTTCACCGCTCCCCTAACTTATGTGTTCTCTGTAATCGGGTTAATTTTACATTTGGGAATCAACTCATCCATAAGTTTATCAAAACACTTGCAACACAAATCTAAATCAACATCATCTCCATCAAATTTACTTCCATATCCAACTCTTGTATGTATTCCGAGATTTCCTTGATCATCCCATGTATCAAACTCCTTACCACATAAGTTGCATAGTGTTTTACCTTTTGCCATATCACGATTTTCTCCTTTTTAACTTTGATTTTTGATTTTAATTTGTTATATAGGTTGTCACCGGATTGCCCTTATACATTTTATTTATACTCGGAATATCTGCTTCAACCGAGTTGCTGACGCAAAATCCCACACAGCATCCCCTACTGGTTCGCCCATTTTTCTGCTACCGCCAGCATGTCATCTTTCCACAATTCCATTTCTGAGATGAGTTACCCTTATTTTACATTCTCTTTTTACCAACTGATTCTTTTCGCAATTGCAATTTGGGAAGAACTCAAATGGATTGAGTAGTGCTTTATATAAACTAATTCCCTGTTCGTGGTCATACATCCAATTAATTAATTCATGTAAAACATTCATAAAATGTTCTTCTTCAGTTTTATATATAAGTCCTATATCAAAATCGTCATAATCGTGAATAGCAATTCCTATTGAATTTGGAGTCCATCCAAGATCGGAATCCTTAAAAGCTGCTAAAAATATATATGGTCTTATACAAAACACATTCTCATCAAAATATATATTTGAATATACAACCAAATGCTTATTGCACTTTTTCAATTACGATATAACCACCTCCCAAGAAATTGAAGATTCGACTGCTTATAACAGCCAGCACGTTAATGTACCATACAGAACAAAACATCTGGCTCCTATACCACCTATCATTCCGATGAATGAAGCAAACCCTCTTTTCTTTTACCTGTACCGAATTCCATTATGTAAGAAACTGTATCCAAACATACTATAATAAAACATAACCATTTAAATATCTGCATTTATTCACCTCTACTCTTTAGTTTCTATGATGGTAACTGTACCCTCAAACACCCCAAAATCAGTAGACTGTTGAAATGTATGAGTCTCTACAATATCATTCTCCGTCATCGGCCTGATCAAATATCAAAACAAATTATCTTTCCATGTAATCTCCTCTAACTTTTGATTTGGTTCCAATTTCAGTGTCATGGAACCGCCCATAGACTTTGCTACACTTTGACAACCTGTGAGTAATGTCATCAACATTCCCATTAAAATAAGATTTAATATTTTCTTCTTCATAGTTTCTTATTCTCCTTACGCTTTTACAATCTCATATAAATATTCATCCAAATATCCTTTCAGTAGCTTATCCTCATCAAACCCTGTCCTATGATAAAACTCTTCAGCAATACCTCCACCAATGGAACATATGGCGTATCACGCAGCCAGCTATATCACCTAAGACTGCTCCTATAATTGCCATTTACCATTCTCCTTATCAATACTCTTACAAACATCTTTGTAGCCATCCTGATATCCTTCCATATATATTCTTCTACGACTACATTTGTTACAGCCATTGCCCTTTAACACGCTCGAATAAAATTAATTGCTTCTCTTGATATAGTTAATTTATCTGAATCAGCTACATAATCGTCTAATTCATTTAAAACATCTTGTGTTGTCACAACGTTTATCTCCTCTCATGAAACCGATTTTTTATCAGTCTGATACTTCACATTTGTTTCTGTTTTCTTCTGTGATTTTCGTGCAATCATTAGAGTTCTGTATCCTTCTAGTTTTGCCTCAATGATTTTACAAACACATAAGAATGCGCATCTTTTTTCTCTAAGTCTGATTCCATCTCTGAAATTCTTTCACTGCAAAGAGTAGATAAATATTCACATTCATTTTTTGTTAGCAGGGAAACTACCCTCTTTACCATCATACGACATCATAATAGAATTCTCCCCTAATCATATTCATAATTATCCAGTACATAATCACACCAAGCACCATCCCCCAATAATCTGTTTTGTAATCAACTTCACCAAGTGGAATTTCCACATCTTCGTGACAATGCAGACACTCAAATTGTATATATGCAAGTTTACTTATGATTGTATAATCAATCCCCATATTCCGTCTCTTGAAATCACCATTATTGATCTGTTTGTTACTTCGGCTGGCCGCTCGTCTATAAAATGTCTTTATACAATTATGAGGATTTCCCTGACATACTTTTGTATCTCAATATTCCCTTCACAAGCAGCATATCCACTAGCATATTTTTCATAATACTGGCAGAAATCTCCCATTTTATTTTGTTTTTATCTGGATTATGTCTTGGTTTATTCTTATCCATTGTATCTGCTCCAATCAATCTTCACATACTCCTTATAGCAAGGATAATATGTAGTGGTCCCAGCTTGCTCTTTACACCAACCGTCAAGTAATTTCTGTAACGACTTGTAATCACAATTTCTCGCTTACATCTTCATGCAAATCGTCACAAGCACTTTCTATTACATTACCAGCATCTATAGATATTTGCGTTTCAGAACACACCCATAATCTAATTGGTCTTGTATAAGTTTCTTCATCAGAACACTTTCTTTCGTATTCTTCAAAGAAGTCATCTACTTCAGGATGATAAGAATCGAATTCTTCACAATAGAGATAAGTTTTCACATCTGATTCCTGAACCTCTTTGGCCTTAGCAACCGTCTCCTCCCACTTCTTTATTCTCTTTTCTTCTTCAGCCTTTTTGAATCTTTCACAATCGCAATGCCGATAACCCCTCTGTTTGTACGGTTCTCCACAGAATTCGCATAGCTTCTGGACTCCATTAAAGCAGCTCTGGCAAAATGATAATGCTTGATGTTTATATGGGAAATGTTCACGCTGGACAGCTTCAGATGTATCGCCTTTGATTCCATAGACATTATTCTCTATTCTTATCCCTAGTCCATGACAGACAGGACAGATACGCTCGTTTTCTTGTAGATCCTTAATTAATGCTTCGGGGAAACATTTTTTTTGACTGTTTTCTATTACATCTACATTTTCTCTTCTAATCGTTTGTATCACCCTCATTGCTCAATCATATCAAAGCCTTGCTCATACCTTTCATGTAATCGCTACCATCAGAATTCTCATCTATGTATTTTTCTAATTTATCTAACTGCGCTTCAAGATATTCTAGGCTTTGTAATATATTGTCATAGTTGTTCGTCATATCTTCCAAATCTTCAATATCAGATTCAAGACTTTGAATTTCGTCCTGCAGTTCTTTAGTTGGCTTTTCACAGATTTTCTTAACCGTTTTCGCAAACTCACTGCCCATATTCTCTTCTACGAGACGGACTACATCATTAATATTTTGGATATCCTCCCAATTGTTATTTATTAAGATCACTTATTTGTATCACCTACTTTCTTCTATATCTCCATGCATAGAAAATTTGAAAAAAAATTCTTTTGCCTGTGCCTTTATAGTCACATGGATCTACATGCAGCAAACCTACGAAAAAAGTGTTTTATCATTTCTTGTTGTTTAGATAATTCTCTCTTAAAATTTCATACAATTTTTGGTCATATATTTCTCCGTCTATTAATTGTTGTTCCTTATAGTAAATGCCAACAATTCTGCCACCATATTTTTGTACCATTTTGTCATAAGATTTTTCCACTGGGTTCCCTACTATTACAGAAAATCTTAACTTCCTAAATTTAAATTTATCAAATATATCGATTAAGGCTTGTCCTAAATCAATACCAAAAAGTAATTTTATCATCGGTAAAATTGATAATGTTTAATCCATACGCCATATGTGATTGTCTATCAACTGAATATCCGATATATCCTAAAATTTCCCCGTTTTTATTCACTGAAACAAATTGGTGTCTATTCCAACTTTCCGTATCTGGAACGAAGTCCTGATAATAATTGTCAAAATTCAATACTTATATTTGTCAATAAACCATATACCTTGAAACTTTCTTTGTAACTGTTCCTTATACATAATTGCTACATCTATAATATACATCACCCTACCTTTTTCAATATCCATAAGCCCAGTGCCCAAGAATCCTGCCACACTGCTTACATCTACAATAGAACTCAAGAATAGTTCCTCTATAATATGTATCCAGGTAATCCAGATTGCACTCTTTAAGATCTGTGCTGCCACAAGTACACTTTAGTGGTTAGTGATCTTTATCTATGTAACCTTCTTCATTTTCTTCCTCATAGAACATACAACCTATCGGAAAGCAAAAATAGCTACAACTCCAGCAATCATTATTCATATTTTCATCATCTTTATCACAGTTTTGTGATAAATCTTTTCTATCCTTCATTATATTAAGCCTCCATAAGTTTATCTTTTGGAATACTCATAAAATCATCTGGAAAATTTTCTTCATCTTCCATCCATTCATCATCAATTAAATACTTGGAAACAATAGGTTTATCTGCCCACATATAATTACTCTGCACTGCTTTTAAGACTTCATGTACATCCAAACTGTGATTTTCGAGAACGAGTTTGTTGTTAATATATAAACCCTCCCAACTGTCCCCGTCACATCTTACAAACTTTATATCCATCATATTCTCCTTTCATATCCAGAGGAAAGACGTGTTTCAAGTCTTATGACAGCATGTATCACTCCCATCTTCTAATCTCAAATGCATTTGTTCTTTACTTTCTGGAATCATATGGAAAGAGGAGACCATAATGTTATAGAATTCCTTAAAAAACTTTCTATCTTTTTTCGACATTACAGCAATATCCTATCACTTCACTTGCGTGAATTAGATGTAGTAAAAAAATGTACTGGGTACGCATCAATGTTTTTAGAAAACTCATAAATCTCCTGTTCTGTCACCTCCGAACGCATGAATTCTCCCTTTTCTGTACCTGCATTATTTAACACAACATTTCTAATTCTTCTAACTATTTTTTTTGATATATCGTGCTTCCCGATACCATCACATCCGCGTAATGCTGAAATTAATACCGTTTGTTCTTTCCATGACAATTTAAATGTCCATTCTTTCATTACACACGTATTACTATCCATTCACTACTCCTTTTGTATTGTCCATGATAACTAGATTTACTCCGCTATTTCTCTCCCACATAAATCAGCTTATCAATATAGTCTCTACCTTCTCCTTTGAACATCGGAATATTCTCGTCGATAATCCAACGCGTTCTCCATGGATTAATATAACTTTCGACCGACCCATTAACAGAAGAATCGAAATACTTTTCTTTTACAACACAGCTCCCACGCTTCTGGTAAGTGGGCAAATCATTCCAATTAATACCTTTCTGAATCATGAGCATATCCTGAATCTCATTACACGATTTATTTTGCAATTCTTTATGAGAGAAATTGGCTTGACCTACCATTTGAATTGAATTTCGACTAGCATCTAATTGCCGCCAGTATAGACAATTAGCCACTTCTTCTTTTGGAATGCTAAAACAGCGCGCATCAAACATTGCACCTTTGTCGATGGCAATCCTATATATTTGTAGTAACTGACTTTTTTTGTTGTCCCTCATTACTTGACATATCAAACTGTTCTCCGTTGTTATATCCAAACTCTTTAACATTGCTAATAAAAAATTTACCAAAAGCCATAGTTGCCATACTCGCTGCTATGCTACACATTTTCTGTACTTCGTAATCAAACCAAGCTGAAGATGTAAGTTTTTTATAATCTACAAGCACCAATGTAATCTCATCTGATTGAGTATAACCGAGTACACACCCCTGAATATTTCCACATAAATATTGGGTTGTCTCTTGCATAGTCCTAATTAAAATCTCATCAAAAGGCTTTTTAAAGCCTCTCGTAAAAGTATGGAACGCTTTACCGTCAATCCTAATTAAAACTGGACAACGTCTCATTAGTTTCATTTTGGGAATCTGTTCGTAATATGTTTTCATGCGAACACCTAAATCATCTTTTACTGACATATGTAATATCCTTTCTTATTTATATTCTCCAAAATAAAAAAGCGAGATTTCAGTTTTTCCTAATAAAAGTCTTATTATTCAAGTCCACCAAATAACTAACTTGAGTTCCTTCACATTTATCTGTTATATGAATAACTCCGTTGCATAGTCCAATTTGATCTATTTCGGCATCATGCAATAATAATCCTTCAATTCTATACTCAACATTGTCTTTATAAATATCCGTGATTTTTCTGTTACCATCGGATAGTCCTAGCAGAATAAGCCTAGAATCTTCATATGGGTCATACGAATGATATGTAATTTGACCCTGTTTATTATAATGTATTATTCTCTCAAGCATAGAAATATCTGCATCATTTTTTAATTTTATCTTCTAACCGAATACACAATTCTTCAAAATCACCTTTATAACTACTCTTTTTATTCCCTTTCCAAAACACTATTTTGCCTCCCACGTTTCATCCTCTTCATCCCACTCAGGATCTTCTAGCTCCACACCTAAAAATCTGACCTATTTCCCAAGCTGCCCATGATGTACCACAAGTCAAACCATCATCAAAACAGTCACTATCATTTCCTTGGGAACGTTCATATGTCCACCCTGTCGCATATTGTTCGTAATTATCTTTAATCCATTTTTCAACTTGTTTTCGATACTTTTTTTCCATCTAATTCTCCTCACAATTGAAATCAACATTTTATCCCGCATCATAAATTACTTCTAAATCTGGAAGTTCTTTACCGTCTTTCTTCCAATATCCATCTGTACTTTTATATTCTCTATCGAATTTAAATTTAGGTCTGAAATCGCCATCGCCATCAGAGTAAAATCCAACAATAGACGAATGTCCAAACTTCCCACAACTCTCAATCCACTCTAGCATTGAACAAAAATCATTTATCCATCTTTCATTCATTGTTACTTCTATATTAAAAGTAATTTCTTTTCCCAATTTATACCTCCAAATATTTCAAACCATGAAACCTACATTTCGTCCGTTACCATATCCCATATCGAATTTTCATCCATAGTCCATTATCCACAGTGATTTCATAAGGCTCATACGCACACTCTTTTAAATTCAAACTGATAACCATATTTTAAAATCTCAATATAATCTGCAATTTGTCTATGTCTCTGTTCTTCAGTATAGGTATTAGTATTAATACTTCTCCATTTATATTTATCAATTTCCTTTTGTATTTCTTCTTTGGTTCCACGGAATTTTCCACTCTCTCCAGATACCAATGAAAATTCTAACGTAAACATGTTAGAAGTTGTAAAGCCATCACTATTTTCACCTTTTACGCTTGCAAAATATCCACAAGAAGTACATTGTATTTTTCTAACAGTTTCATTTGTGATAAGATCGTGTGCTTCATATTGGTGCATAACGCCTCTATGACAATTCGGACATTTTATCTCACTCAATTTAATTTCACCTCCCAACAGAAGAAATTCACGTTTCAAAGTAACATTTAGTCGTTTCTCTTGTCTTATGTTTGTTACTGGTACAATCACAGCAACTGGCTCACGAATTAACTATACTATATTTAAAACAACACCCGATATTTTGAATGCAGACCTTGACAATGTTCATGACACATTTGACAAGATAGCAGAAATTAATCGAAAATTTCTTGATGCTTTAAAAACAAATCGAAAGTTTGATGGTCTATATTAAAATTAGTTAATCGGACTGTCTTCAATCTGTATAATAATTTCATCAAATAAACATCGAGCCTGAGACAAAGATACATTATTGTTCCGTAATAATTTAATTATCTCTTGTTTTTAGGCTTTCTGCTGTTGTTCTTCTCTTAAGCATGTCTTACGTGGTTCTTTAAAAATTACTGTTTCAAACATATTTCTCTCCTCTCTTTCTATATGCACTACTGCAATATAATATTGGTTCGCACTTTTTACTACTTTATCATCAAACACAATGTAGGGTCTAAGAATCTCATCTATCATATTTTTATCAAGTAGTGCCTCATAATCAAAACCCCAATGTTTAAACTCAGCCCGCTTTCCCCTAACATTATCTCCTCTTTCTTTAAACTTAATAATTTCAATAACGTTGCCGTTCTTAAATTTGATTTTAGCTTGTGTTTTATCTTTTGACTCTATTATTTTTCTTAATTCTTCTGTTATCTCGATCACCTCATTTCACACGAAAGATTTGTTTCCTTCGATTTTCTAATGCGCCCTTACATCAGCCTCGTGTAATCTCATTACATTGTTATATAATTCTTCTCCCCAAAGTTTCTCATAATTCTGTCTTATCTTTTTGTCCAGTGTTCCTTGTCTTTCTCCCAAAAATAAGGTTGCATATGTAAATTGACCAAAATAGAAACATCCAACTTGTTTACACCTTCTGAATAATCAAAAAACAGACTATCATAAGCTCCAATACAATGATGTTGATAATAATGTGCTATATCTTTTATTTCTCCCTTGGAGTTGGTAAAAGACTTTGTAAATGGCTTTCCACAATCATGAAGATAACCTGCACACTCCAACAATGCGTCATTCATTAACTGTTTACCAACTAATTCACAATGTTTTCAAGGGACAATAAATGATGTGGATTTTCCTGATCATATTCTATGTATCTATATAACCAAACAGATATATCCTTCAATTTATAATCATCATTTTTAGTTTTTTATAACAATTTCATTCCACCCTCAAACCAGTATGGAGTATTCCAATTTTTATACATTCTCTTAATCACTTCATAAGGGACTACTCTGTTCCTAGAGTCATTCCATTCACAACATTTATCAAATGGAGTTGCCATAATTACACAAATCTTATTACACGGAATATTTCTTAATTCTGCTAAAATGCTCGACGTCTTTTAGAATTAATATTAGTTGCGTCATAAATTACACTGGTTCCATTTTGTAAAAAGAGCTTTAATTCTTCTATGTAATAACTTAAACAATTCATCATTATTTGTCTGAGTGTTTTCATCACTGTACAATTCTTCTCTAATTTTGTCAGAACTACAGATAATTGCTTTGTGTTCTTTTGAAAGTTTTTCTGCATAGGTAGACTTTCCACTGCCAGGCAGCCCCTACCATCATAATAAAAGTTGGTTTCAAAATTCTATTCCTCCCGCAAATATTTTAAAATAATCTGTTGTTCCCATATAAAATGGATACCAAATTTTTTGTCCTTTGGAAGATATTTTTGATTGAATCTACAGCAAACGCTAGTGTATAAAAAGCTCACTATCTTCCTTGTCAGACGTTAAATATCCTATATTTAATCCTATCTTTATCACTTCCATTAATTTATTCTCCACACATCTGTAGGAAAATTGTATTTCTTTGCCTATGCACCATTCTGTAGAGTTAAATAGTTTTTACTCTCTGGCTTCCAATATCAAATATCTCATTGTCTTTCTCAAAACATATATAATTCCTACCAGTTTTGATGGCTGCTATTGCCAGCGTCATACTTCCAGCACAAGAGTCCAGCACAACGTCGCCAGGATTTGAGTACGTCTTTAAAATTTCTTCTATCAGAGCTAGTGGTTTCTGTGTATTATGATAAGCAGCTCTTTGTGTATCCTTAGAAAAAGTCCACACTGATTTAGGGTATCGTTTCGTGCTGTCGTAATCAACCCAGCTTTTTTCACCATAGTCTAAAAGTTTCTCTTGAGTTAACATGATGAGAAGCCTTACTTACTTTTCTAGTATGTCCATCTGTCATTTGTGGATTGTATGTAGGAGGTTTTTATAGAAAACACAGATATCTTCATGGGATCGCAACGGCATCTTCTTTGCGTTTAGAAATCCTGTAGGTTGTGTCTTTTGCCAAATCAGATTATATCTCCATAATTTACGGTTACTTTGCATTAGGTCTGCAGTGAACATCCCATTTGCAAACAAAACAATTGCTCCGTTATCCTTAATGACTCTTTCATATTGTTGCCATAATGAAGCAAACGGAATTACTGTATCCCATTTATTTCTTGCTGTTTGACCATTAACCATACGGAAGGTCTGTGCAAATTAGATCTATTGATTTATCTGGAATACAATTCATCAATTCAAACAATCTCCGTTTAATATTTGGTTATTTTCAACTTCCGTAATTTATCATCACCACCCTTGAAATAGATTTTTTATTTAAAAACCTAATGATACGTTTCTTTCACCGTACTTTATTTATTTCTTTAATTATTTCTCTAAAAAGCACATCAAATATTGCTTCAAATATCGGAACGCAGATACTATTACCGGCTTGTTTATACAGCGTTCGATTAACTATAGCACCTTTCCTTTTAGGGTTTGCTCTCTCAGCCGCATAGTAATCATCGTCTGAATACCCAAATAATCTCCAGCATTCAAGCTCTGTAAGAAATCTATACTTTCCATTACCACAATCAATCACCTGCGCCGGACATCTATCTTGCCTTTCTGTAATTGTATAAGCATATTCGTTAATTACTGTAGCTCGCTTAACACCGTTTTTTCCAACAGCATTTAATATGCTTGGCTGCGTAACGCAATAATTATCTGGAACATTATTCTCTAAAAAATCACTTAGTTTTTCTCATCGAAGTGTGTTTAAGCTTATCAAAATCAAACCTTATTCCTTCAAGGCATGAAATCGTAAAAACACGTTCTCGTGCTTGTGGTATACCAAAATCTCTTGCATCTAAACACCTATGGTTATTGGTATATCCTAAAGCCTCCATCTCGCATAAATACCTATTGAAATTTTCCTTCATCCCTTATATCTGACACCCTTTACGTTTTCCCAGATAACAACTTTAGGCTTCCACTGTCCCATTTGCTGAATAATATGTATTGTCTCCCACATTAAGGATGACTGTGTTCCTGATCCTTCTTCGGCACCAAGTGGTTTACCAACAGGACTTATCCAGCCACATATAGAAACAGACTGGCAATTATGAGCTATACATCCGTTTACGACAAATGAATGAGCATCTTCAACTGACAAATCATATACATACTCCGACTCACCTGTATTAACAATTTGGGTTATAGGAATCCAAATATATCCAGCTTCATAAAACGCATGATCTTGTTTTCTTTCATCAATATGAAATCTTAATGTATATGTATCTTTTGATTTACTTCTCGACCTTCTATTGTACATTTATTTGGTCGAATGAATTTATTTATTGAATAATGTCGCTTGTATACTTTCGCAACACATTGTGCAATAGAATAAATTAACTTTCTACTTGTTGATGTGATTTGTATATCCCTATTATTTGATACACAACCATCACTATCAATGTATCCTTCAAAAAAGATTTAAGATAACTAACTGGTAAGTCAAAGACGAAACTAGGAACCGTTTTATTCTCTGCTCCTCTGCCAAATTGACTTAAAAATGTTCCTAATTCTTTATTTGGAAATTGTAATTTATAAACGGTTCTCTCCTCAACGACAAAATAATTAAAAATATTTCCAATCTTCTTTTCCAAATCGTCTAATTCATCTTTACCACAACAAATAATAGCTCCAGAAATATTATTATCTCGTTCCTTCCTATTTCTAATCCAACCATCTCCAAGAAATCTACCACAAAGATACCAAAAATTTTCTCTATATAATGGTAAATTATTTTTTTATATACTTTGTTTTTCCTCTTGTACACTCAACACCATTCCAATCTGGCATTCTTTCTTCTTGATTAACCGCAATTCCTAAATAATGATTTTTACTCAGTTCTTCACAAGCAGTCCATGTTGGCTCCTTAAAATCCTTTCGCTTCTATGTAAATCTACATTCCATTTTCTATACATTTCTCTAGTATAAAATAAATGATTTGAAGTTGTCCTTATTGAATCAAAGGACATTCCCGTATTTCCCATATTTCTTTTTTCCCTGACTAATTACATTTGTAACTTTATGCCATTTATTATCATGGGCCAAAACCATGTCACCAATTCTAACATTATTAATATTTAGATATCCATAGTTAGTTAAAATTAACGCATCTTCTGTAAAACAAGGACTACCATGTATTAATATATCTGGTTTCAAATTCCACCCCACAACTGATTGAGTCTTATATGCTAACTCACTCTCAAACATTGCATTGTAGCTTCGTACTGCCTTTTCATCAATTTCAACATAATCTATTGCTTTAACTGGTATTCCTAAATTGCGCAGCGCAACTCTTGGTGAGCCTATTCCACCAAATAATTCTAATATTTGTACTATTACACATCACTTCCTTCCACTTGAAAGTATTATTTCCTGCCAGATTTAACTCATTAATATTAATTTTTCTTTATGGAATCAATTGGCTTGAATTAGCCTTTAAGATTTGAATAGAATTCCACACTCATTAATTCTCGTCTAAGTTCATCGTACATTTTGTGTAGTTTTGGGTTAACCCATTTCATCCACTCTCTGCGATTGTCATCAACCATATACTGACGAAGCATCGTGGCCGAAATGGGCAGTTCTGATCTGTTAATAATCAACTCCGTAGTATTCTTCAGATCAGCCTTATCAAACCAGGCACTTCTGCTCTCATCATTACCGTAAATCATCACTTCTGGATTCTTGAAGATATACCGATCAACATTATTTAAGAGATATTTTTCCCATTCAGGCCGAATATCATTTTCATCTGACATATCCGCCAGTCCGTAAATCATAATGTCCGGACTCTCACCGTATATTTCCTTCAGCATCTTTGTTCTTGTCTTAATATTTAATGGATTTCTCTCGGTTCCACACTCTTGTGCACTGCCAATCAGGATTAGAAGCCTGTCACATAACATACACCCTGTATCCACGAGTTTTTCATGCCCCTTATGGAAAGTCTGGAAGCGACCGCATATCATTCCTACATCGTATGGTTTCATTATATATCACCTCCAAACTGGTTAACCCACAATTCTGTTTTACTAATTACAGCGTCCATACTTTTAAAAATAGCCATAATTAATCTCCTTTAAGCCAAATATTTGCCCAACTTAATAATTTGCTTCTTTCATTTTCAACTTTGCCATCAATTACAAGTTCAAGTAGTCTTGTTAATGTTTCACCGATTAATCGCCCTGGCTTATACCCTATTGAAATTAATTCGTTCCCACCAATAGACAAATCCTTTAGTGTAAAAACATTCATTATCTGAAATGACTTCTTCAATAAGTGATTCTATCTCCTGCAATTCTTCGACTCTGTTTTTTCATAATCTTCTTTTTGTCCCATAACATCGGATCTTCGTACTGCTAGTAATCTACGGAACTGACATTCACCGATCTTATTTAGCCATCGTTTAACATATTTCTTGCCCTTCGCAAATGAAGCATCATGATAATATACTAATTCGACTACATTGTTTCTTGTTTCATTATCAAACCGCATTCGCTGCATAATATTATTAGTTAAATCTGCACTAATTCTACCATGTCCCTTGAAATGTCTGACGCCATCTTCACCATCTTGATAAGAATGTGGTTTCCCAAAATCATGAAAGAAAACTGCAAGTCGCACAATAATATCTTTTGATTCACAGTTTTCCAGTGTATGAACAGTATGTTCAAACACATCATATGAATGATATGGATTATTTTGCTTAAAACCAAACATATCCTTCATTTCTGGTATAAACAATGAAAACACATCATTATATAGCATCAGCTTAATATAAAAAGACATCTGAACTCACAATTTTACTGAATTCACTGGTTACTCGTTCAATAGATATATTCTCTAATAATCCAAAGCTTTTTGTGAATCTCCTCATCGGTTTCTTCTACAATACCGAAATCCAATTGTGCAGCAAATCTAATTGCCCGCAATATACGAAGAGCGTCTTCATTAAATCTTTCATGCGCTGATCCAACACATCGTATTGCAGAATTTTCTATGTCTTTTATTCCTCGAACGGATCAACTAGACCATTTGTGGAATTATATGCCATAGCGTTTATAGTAAAATCCCTACGACGTAAATCCTCAATTAAACTGTCCGTAAATTCTACACTATCCGGTCTTCGATTATCTGAATATTTCCCATCGATTCTATAAGTAGTCACTTCATATGGTTCTCTGTTTATGAGTACTGTGACAGTCCCATGTTGTAACCCTGTTGGTATTATCTCTTGATTGGGTAATGCTGCTATTATCTCATTTGGCGTTGCTGATGTACATATATCATAATCATGGGGAGTCCTACCCAGAATACTATCTCTAACACACCCGCCAACTATATATGCTTCATGCCCATACTTTTCCAATTCACGAATTATAAATTGAACTGGGTCAGGAATATCAATCTTAAATATCACCTCTTACCACCCTTTTCATTTACAGAAGCTACAAATTCATTAATCGCCTTATAGTCTGGATTATCCGGTAAACTTGTATTCTCTTTCGCATAATCCAATCTTTTTCATATTCATCTACCATCTCATAAAAAAATTCTGGAATAGGCTGTCTATTATCATCAAGATATTTACCATTTCTAATATCCATAAGTAAATCTTGTTCTTTTTCTCTGTAAGTTATAATCTGTTCTTTTCAAGGATATCCAAACACATCATATATAAACGAATTAAATGCATCATATGTTTTCCTAATTTGTTATGTTCTATTGCATTTTTGTTTCTCTTACCAGTTTTCGAATAGTCTTTAACTACATTATTCATCTCAGACCACATCGCCTTATAATCCCTTAACGGATAATGATGCAAATTAATATCCATAAAAATTTCACTCTCATATTCTTCTTGTGCGGACTTATCAATATATAGTTTAATGCTATCCTCTGAAACGTAAAATACTTATCCGGGAATGTATGATATGCATTCATAATGCTGTTCAATATATGTTTCTCTCTTTGTTCTTGATCCACAAGTCTAACAGCCTTATTATCCAGTCTCCTAAGTTGCGCCGTTGCATAACCTCCAAATGAATACACCGCACGTTTTGACATAAACAGGTAAGAATTATCTAATAGTTCTTGCCCAATTGGAGACACGTAAAAATAGTGTTCTGGTCTATTTCCAAGCATTTCTATTGTATTAGGGTTCACATTACTTAAAAGAGAAATCAATTTATTAAACGAATAAATGGTTGTATCTGTTTCTACATTTACAAATTGTTCAAAATTATCATTCGTAAGGATTTGATTTTTGCTATTCAATGCACACCCCCGAATATCTATATCACTGCTTTCATTATTCGTTCCATAGGCATGACTGCCACCAAGAGTTAAAAGAATGATATTGCCACCTAAGTTTTTATTTTCTCTTAAAAAATCATATTCCTTGTTTTGCAATACCCTTTTTATATCATCAATATTCATTATTTTCACATCCTTAGTTTTATATAGTAATTATACACTATTTTGCTGCATTATAAAGTCTAAGAAATCGTTGCTTCCTACGAATCTAACAATCCTTCAATATACTTATCCATCTCATATCCGAGTTTTACACAGTTTCCATGAGATATGTGATTCTTCCAGGCATTGTAAGATTCATAAAACTTGTCTCTACTTAGTTTTCCTTCATTCACTAAATATGTCATTCTCTTAAATTTCTTCCTGGCAACTCTTTTATTTTCATTCTTCAGCTTACGGATAACCTTACCATCAACTGTAACATATGTATGGAATCCATAGAACTTTATACCATTCTTGAAAGGTATAATCTGTGTCTTTCCATTTAATTCAAGCCCGAGACTGTGAATAAACTCATAAATACAATTCAGGCACCATTTAGCATAATCCTTTGACTCTACAATCAAATAGAAATCATCCATATACCTTCCATAATATTTCACACCTAATTCACCAGTAATGAAATGGTCTAATCCAGACAAATACAAAAGTGCAAACACCTGACTTACTTGATTACCAAGAGGTAGTCCTAATCCATCTGTACTATCAATAAACTTTTTGCACAACCAATAGACATCTTCATCATTCACAAAATATCTTAAAATATCTTTTAAAATATCATGGTCTATATTATAGAAGAACTTACTTATATCAGTCTTCACAATCCAACAATCATATCCATACTTTTGATATACTAAGTACATTTGTACTTTTAGGCAATTAAGTCCATACAATGTACCTTTTTCTATTTGTCCAGCATAATTAGTCTGTATAAACTCTTTCTTTAGAATCGGAATTAAGACATTATCACAAAGACTATGTTGCACAATTTTATCTACAAATGAACTTGCTTTTTATAATTCGCTCTTTGGGTTCATATATAGTAAATTCATTATATTTACCAACTTCATATGTCTTTGTTTCTAATCTTCTCTTTACCTGGTGGATTCCATCAAGAGCAGCTACTTGAAATTTTTTGACTGCTCTTAGAAAACCTTTACCTGATTTAGATTTCTTATATGCTTGATACAAATTACCAAAATCACTTATCTTTTCAAAATCAGTTTTATTTTTTATCATAATATTGTATTCCTTTGTATTTATCCTGCCTCTTTTGAGACAGGAAAGGTTGTTTATTCTTTTGATGATGGGACTCTAATTTCGGTGTTTCTCTTACTATATTACGTCTTCCATCCCAGAACGGGCGAACCGACTTTGAATAATCGTAGTCGTTGTAGTTCACATTACCATCGTTGTCAACGTACTGAACATACTGAGCCATATAATAAACAACCTAATATTTATCTCTTTAGATCCTTTGAACGCCATCCAATAGTCATATATTTCACATCATCAATCTGTTTTTGCCAATATGAAACTGTATCAGTCCCAACCAAGTTCAAATTCATCGACAGTTCTACATAGCACGATAACTTATCGCAACATAAAATTGCTTTTGTCTGCATCTCTTGACGTTCTGATTTTGAAGTATCTAATTTAAGTCTATTTGCATCAAGTAAATATTCGTATATATCCATGCAACGATTTTGGATACGCTTTACCAATGTAAGATGCTTAGCTGGATACCTCTTTCTGTTTGATGTAATTGTCATAGTATAATTCATGAGGGTTATTGCTTTTACAATAACATCAATTTTGCTTTCTTTCGTTAGTATACGCTCCTTTCAGTTGCTTAGTATTGGTGAGTCACGGCAGGGCTTGCGCCCATGCCTGTTATTGGTTACCCGGTAGTTTTATCACAAGATACAAAGATTGAAGATTTAAGAATGCAAAACGGGCGAACCGACCACGAATAAACGAAGCCGTAGCAGTCCACATTACCATCGCGGCCAACGCACTGAACACACAGAGCCGACCATCCTGACGGCGTTGAATCTGGTGTAAGCAACCACCACCAATTATCCATATTCTTACCGAGAACTTTTCTATACTTTCGGTATTGGTCAATGTCTAAAAGTCTTATTCTATCACGACACGTCCCATAATCATCTAAACCATCCATAGAAAGCAGATTAGTTGTATGTTCAACAATATTATCTACTCCAAATTTTTTTCAATTTCTTTCAGATAATCACTGTTAAGATACTTTCTTATGTTACTTTTCTCTCCAATCATTGTTACAATCCCCAAATTCCATGGTATCCGCTAATAAATCTTTTCGACTAACTGCCGTTGTTCCATCCTCAAAATGCTCCAATACTATGTATCTGTCATTAATAACATCTCCCACCTTTACAGACGAAAGAACCATTTTATTTGAGTTTAGAACCTTATCTAAATCGGAATTAATGTTAATAATCAATTTCCCGTCTTTAATCTGCATATCTGTTTCGTTTACTGTAATCTGCGTTTTCTTCTCCTTTTTTTAATAAGTTGGCCGGATATGAAACCGACCAACCATAATGATTTATTCTCCAAGTTCCACCAACATCTTCTGTAAATCTTCCATAGAAGCATTTTCCAGAGACTCATCCTGACAACTCATCCTTATCAACATTGACTTCGAATAAATGCGTTGCCTCCTTTGTCATCTCTGCAAAGTTCCTCTGCAATACTTTCTTAAATTCAATAAACTCCATAATCTCTTTATTTCCTTTTCTTTTCTATATATTTTATTCTCTCTTAGAACCAAGCAAATCCTGAGTTCATCCGTTTACATTTCTAAATTACTTAAAAATTCTTCCCATGATTCAACATTGTCTTCATTATATTCAGTCCCATCATCTCTTAAACCACTGGTCACCGTCTATATGAATAGCTAAAGATACACATACACCCGAAATATCTACTTCGTTAATATCATGATAAATTGTTGATAATAATTGATTCCTTTTTATCAAAAGAAATGTGATTAGATCTCACTTGAAATAAGTCATCTGTGACTTGTTCTGTGTATACATCACAATTATCATAGTCTATAATATCCTCTAGTTGTTCTTCAATATTATTGATTCTTTCTTCTAATTCTTCATCGTCTAAATCCAAAGTACCTAAAACTCTTACATCAACCAGTAGCTCTGCTTCTGTGTCTGGCACTAATTCAATTCCTTTATATTTCATTTTCTATATTCTCCTTTCGCTTGAAATTTGCATTTACTGGTATCTCCTTTTATAATTCCAACCACTGGTGATTCTTCATCGCCATATTCAGCAATAAAAGTCTTTCATAATTCAATCGATATAATTCAGTAGCATATAATGTAAGATTTGCATAAAGCCGCAAAAGTTCATCCCGGTCATCTGTAATACACATGCGATTTTTACAACCTACCAACATATCTGTTTTGTTTTGTATTTCTTTGATTTTATCAGCATATGGCTGAGTTCCTTTGTTATTCATAAAGTCTCCCTTTATTGGCTACATATAAATTTCCATAACATGTTTTACCACCATGTTCATTATCCAAAAAATCATACTCAATTAGCGGTTGTAAAAACTGTACCATTTTATTCGCAATATAAAATTTAATCACTTCTTCTGGAATTTCTTCACCGGCAGGAACCTCAAACGATGCCATCACTTTCTCTGCATTTCTTTCAATGGTATGTATTTGTTTCGGAGCAAACAACAATGCTCTAAGCTGTTTATTTTTCTCTTTAAATCTCTTTTTTGAAATATACTTTTTCAATAACTTCATATTTGTATTCTCCTAACGTCCAGCTATTTTATATCTTATTGAATAGCCCAAATTTAAGTAATTTTAGTGCTAAGCCTATTGAATACCTTCTTGATAAATGCATTCTGTGCGTAATCAATTCGGTTTGTTATATTATGATAAAACTTCATATTTTAATTTCCTTTCTGTTTTACACTCGGAAGAAATAATTCAGTTTGAACTTATCACATACGGAATTTTCCCCATCCGGACTATAATATGTGGTATTAAATCCTTGGCATTTACCATTAATTTGTTTTTGCATGTGCTGTCCCAACACCCTCATATTTTTATAAGACTACAATTAAATATTGTTCTTTTTTTTCATATTCTTTCTCCAATTTTTGATTTTCAAATTTTCTTAACATTTTATTTCTTTCTGCTTTTAGACATCTGTAACCACTTTATCAGTCCTTCTAAAGATCCCGTTCTCATATCTATCCTCCAACCTCTATATGAAATGGATGTTTATTTCATTTATCTATAATTACTGTGGCTCCAAATTTCTCATAAATATCGTTCATTGTCACATGTATTGCTGGCTTGATAGTTCCATCTTTATTTTTTAAGAGTGGATAATATGGTTCATCATCACAGTCATCCTCATCTACCCATCCACCAAAATGTTCAACAATCTTTTTTAATATCATCAACCGCGCTATCATCTTTATTGAGTGATAGATATGTAGTTTCAGCTTTAACCATATCTTCCAGATTAAAGCCCGAATAATACTCAAGGTTTTCCCATGAATTATGGTTTGTATAATAATAAAACATTCCCTATCTTTCACGCCATCATGAAAGTGAATAAATCCGCTCCAAGTTTTCCATTCACCAGAGTCATCATATCTTTCTCTAATCCACTCGTAACCAGAATCATCTCCGTAATTATTTAATTTCACATCTAATATCGCATTAGGATCAAATGTTTGCCTAATATAATTCAGGACATCTTCTGGCAACACTCTTCCTCTTAATAATCCTTTTGTATCTACTCCCATATACTTCTCCTTTTTATCTGACTAAATGCGAGTTTCACTCTACTTATACCCAATACCAAGCAGTTTCTTCAAACTTTAATTCTTTGAAGTCTGGAACATCTCTTTTCAAAATGTTTTTTGTATTTATCTACAAGTTTGCCACCAACTCCTATAAACCATCCTGAAGTATATATTGTTAGAACCCCAGACCGATATTGATATTGAACTACTCGGTTTATTCCACTTTTCTTCCTTCCAATCCTTTAATATCTCTTGTATAAATTTCATAGTATTTTCCTTCCTCTTCCCTTTGAAATCACTG
>VOFB01003420.1_pt1 | contig 63555 bp, 72 predicted proteins | sample 5384141 | NCBI WGS metagenome assembly VOFB01 (sample SAMN12384721, study PRJNA508395) | human gut metagenome | isolation source: healthy gut A | host: Homo sapiens
AACAATGGGATGACATTCTTAGTGTTCCTGAAAATAGTGATAAAAAGTTTATAGAGATTTTTGATGATGTTTTTAGCAACTGTTTGGAAAAATATGATGGTGCATTTTTTTTTATTCATTAAGTGAAAAGGATATTTTATGTAGAGCAGTTCCTGGTTGGAGATGGGACGAAAAAAAGATTTATTCCTTGGGATAATAGGTCAAATGTGAATAGATGGAATCCACCAGGTAAAACGTATTTATACTTATCTTTTGAAAAACAGGAAAAGAGATTTTCAGACAAATTATCTATAAATGAATATATATGTTTAGAAGAGTGCCGCGCTCAAAAAGGGGACAAATATTCGTTTTGTAATTTTAGTGCAGTAAAAGGAGGGAAAATCCTTGATTTATCGTATAATGATGTCGAATATTGGAAATATTTAAGGGATTTAGAAAAATATGGGGAGAAAATAAAAAATCAATTGTTACATCGATATTATCAGATCCAGAGAAAATAAAGGAGATGGGAACTACAAATGAAAGCACGAGTCGATATTTGAAAAGACACGTTGATAACTCTGCTTTTGAGAGAGATTTTATTGAAATTAATACAGCAAAACAATATTTGAAACTGGTATGCAGTGCAATTTATAAAAAGGTTGATGAAAATGATAATAGTGGAAAGATGAAAGCGTATAAATCATTTCATATATTAGCACAGTATCTAGAGAAAAAAAGGAATTACAGGGATAATCTATCCGTGTACTCGAACTAAGAAAATTGTTGGGAAAAATCTTGTTTTGTTTAATAAAAATGACGCCAAACCGATTGCAGGAAGTATTCGGGAAATTGTTTATTAGGCACATGATGGAAAACTGGTTAAGGCATTATAAGAAGAAACTGCCAGGAATAGGAGATGATTTCTATGAGCTCATTATTTGATGATTTAAAAGAGGGACTGGAAGAAGCTATTGCATATGAAAAAAGGAACCGGGAAAGCGAATAAAAAACATATATGATTCTGCCGGTTACAGAATACAGTAATAATGAAATTTGTGATATCCGTATGAAAGCTAGGATGACTCAGAGCGTATTTGCTGCTTATATGGGAGTATCACCAAAGACGGTAGAGGCTTGGGAGGGTGGAAGAACGCATCCAACAGGTCCGGCATGTCGGTTACTTCATATTCTGGCATCAGGAGAAGATGTGGAATATATAGTTGCGAAGTGATATTTTATCCATCTCTACAGCTTGATAATCGGACAGAGTTGTTTCAAAGAAACGTTAGCAATCATGGAATGTAAAAGGAGCAGGGGACAGAAGTAGATTTCTGTCCTCTTTTTTTTCGGGAGATAGATGTGGTCTAAGAGATGGATGTGTACATTAAGGTACACTTTTATGTACAGCCGGAATGCAGAGCCTGAAGTGTTTATAAAAGTCCTGTACAGATATGTGGACATGTCAAAAAATGTACGGGACATTTATTGACACTATGCAAAGATTGTCATGGAGTATCAATAAAAATCGAAAATTTTAATCATATATTATCTCTGTGATAGGGGACATGTATTATTTTGCAGTTTTCAAAAGGCGGTTCAGTAAACTAAAAGCAAACGCTAAAAGAAAGGAGGAGATCGTCATGGAACAGAAAAAGAAAGTCTATACTGTCGAGGAAGTCAGAGAAATTCTGGGGATTGGTAAAAACAAGGCTTATGAGCTTTGTAATAATCAAACATTCCCGGTGTTAAGGATAGGTAGCAGGATATTGATTCCTATCAGAACCTTCGAGGATTGGCTGTATTCAGGAGCTGTCTTATAGACAGGGTCTATAAGAAGGGCAAGGGAAATGGAAATTTCGTATGCGGATTTCTGTTTCCTTTTTTTGCTTTTTGGTATATTAAAGTATGATCAGAGGAATTCCGACAGTGGTTCTGTCTTGTAACAAAGCAGAAATACCGTTATAATATATCAAAAGAACGAGGAACGAATTATAAGAGCAGGCGTTAGATTACGCAGGAAAGCAGGTGAGCATATGAGAAAAACGATCAGTATAGGAAAGCAGAGTTTTTCGTCTTTACGGGAGCATGACAACTTTTTTGTTGACAAAACTAATTTCATCAAAGAGTGGTGGGAAAAGGAAGATGACATTACATTGATCGCCCGTCCCCGTCGTTTTGGAAAGACCTTGAATATGAGCATGCTGGAGTGTTTCTTCTCAAATAAATATGCCAACCGGGCAGATCTGTTTGAGGGACTTTCTATCTGGGAGGAAGAGAAGTATCGCCAGCTACAGGGAACCTATCCGGTGATCTTTTTGAGTTTTGCATCGGTAAAAGCAGATAATCTGACGGAGGCGAAGATACAGATTAAACAGGAAATAGCAGTATTGTATGAAGAAAATAGATATCTGTTAAAAAAAAGACATACTGAGTGATAACGAGAGAAAGCTATATAATAGAACGACGGAACAGATGGACGATACAACTGCACAGAAAGCAATTAGAAACATGGCTGCCTGGATGCACCGCTATTATGGTAAGAATGTCATCATTCTTTTGGATGAATATGATACACCAATGCAGGAAGCATATCTGCAGGGATATTGGGATGAATATACTTCCTTTATCAGAAGTTTGTTTAATGCGACATTTAAGACAAATTCTTATCTGGAACGAGCCATTATGACAGGAATTACCAGAGTGTCCAAGGAATCAATTTTTTCCGATCTGAATAACCTTCGTGTAGTAACGACAACATCCGATATATATGCAGAATGCTTTGGCTTTACGGAGCCGGAGGTGTTTGCTGCGTTGGATGAGTTTGGTATGTCCAATAAAAAGGATGACGTAAAGCAGTGGTATGATGGATTCAACTTTGGAGAACATCGTGATATCTATAATCCGTGGTCCATTACAAACTACTTGGATGAAGGGAAATTGCGAGCTTACTGGGCAGCGACCAGCTCCAATGGGCTTGTGAGTCGATTGATCCGGACGGCATCTGTGGATGTGAAAGAGAGAATGGAGGATCTGCTGAAAGGACAGGAGATCGTGGTGAATTTTGACGAGCAGATCGTATATAACCAGCTTGATCACAATGAAAATGCAATTTGGAGCCTTCTGCTTGCCAGTGGTTATCTAAAAGCAGATCAGGTGGAGCATCGTGGAAGGCTGAATAAACCGTGGTATCATCTCGCGATTACCAATCTGGAAACGGAAAGCATGTTTGAAAGTATGTTTGTGGGATGGTTTGAAAACCAGGATGCGAACTACAATGAATTTGTGAAAAGCACTGTTAAAGGGAAATCTCAAGGAAATGAATATTTATATGAATGATGTGGCACTTGCGACTTTCAGCAGTTTTGACACAGGAAGAAGACCTTCTGCAAAGAGCCAGCCGGAGAGATTTTATCATGGATTTGTGCTGGGATTGCTGTCGGATCTGAGAGAGCAATACCAGATTCGATCTAACAGGGAGAGTGGATATGGACGATACGATATCATGCTGGTACCCGAGGAGAAGAACGATAATGCTATTGTGATGGAGTTTAAGGTGCATGAACCGGACGAGGAGACATCTCTGCAGGATACCGTCCAGTCCGCTTTGAAACAGATTCAGGAGAAAAATTACGATGCCGAGTTGTTGGCACAGGACATTCCGACAGATCGGATCCGTCATTATGGATTTGCGTTTGAAGGGAAAAAGGTGTTGATCGGAACGGATGCGTAAGTCCGGCGAGAAATAAAGGCTGGAGGATATTACCTGAAATATTTTGGATGAAGATTAAAGTGATTACTTTGACAGAAAACGATAAAGAGATGGATTACAGGGCGAGAAAAGCAGTGGAAATGGCGATCGAGAACGCAAGAATATGTTAAAAGATTGAAGGTGGTTATTTCTGTGTAATGACTAGCACATTTCCTTCAGATTCTTTTATCACATTCCAAAGAAACTGTTTCGAGGTGTGGTCACTATAAAGGAACTGCAGATCGTTCACCGTCACATTACGTTTACCGATGTAAGCTTCGTACATCGTGCGATTGTCAGTCAGTAATGCTTTTTGGCAGCTTTTTTATATTTTTTCCAACTTGTAAAGCGCTGCTTGCTGCGGACATAAAAGTTCATTTTGGTAGCAGTCATCGTCGGATAATAAGAGGCATTAAAATGATGGCTGCTCTTGATGTAAGAGTCTGTCACATTAAAATAGGTATGTAAGATGCGCCCTTTGCGGTCCGGCGTCGGATCATCCCAAGTAGCATCCAGGTGATACCAGTCATTGCCTAATTTTACGAGATTCCATGCATGATTCATAGAACCATTGGCGTCGGTTGCCGTTCCGTAAATGTATTTGGATGTAATTCCAGAGCAGGTAAAGAGCAATTGCAACGCCTGTGCATAGCCGTCGCAGACTGCTTTGTGATTGACGAGTGCGCCATAGGCCTCATATACGTCTGATGAGGTAGAATGCGTACTATAATGGCATTGTTTTACCAAATGATCGTGCAGTGCCAGTTCTTTTTGGTAATCCGTCATCGACGGCTTGATCTTTGCTTTCAAAACGGCGTTTACCACTCGATAAAGACGTTTTGCTTTTTGTCTCGTTGTTGGGGATGGCTTTGTGCTGCATAATCGCTGCATAGACATAGTAAGCGGGTTTGAGTTGTATTTTAATCGTTGTTTTCGGTGCCAGATGGTTGTTCGTTGTTTCCTGATAGTTGGCAGAGCCAAAAGTAGGATCGATATAGGAATTAATGTTTTGGATCTGTGAAGGGTCAAGCCTGGTCGTATAAAAGGAAAAGGAACCTGAACCGGACAAGATCTCCTCTTCCAGCCTTGCTGCAATCTGCTTTATATCAGAATAGGTTTCTAATTGTTCGTTCGTTGTAGGAATGATCTTCTTACAGAATTGCTCATTTTGCGTAAAGAGAATCAAAAAAGCAGCAATTCCAATACATATCAGATTTCTTGTTAGCCGTAAAATCGGAGATGTATTAGAACGCTGCCTCATCATAATCTGCTATTCCTTTCTCAATTGGCAATTACATCTTGAAACGAACCAGAGATTCATCTAATGCACGTGCCATATCTTTCAAACTTTCCGATGCATTTTCCAATGAGTTCATTGTATCGCTCATGCCGAGTGCAGAGTCCATTGTTGCCTGTGTGGAGGACTCATTTTGCTCTGCGATAGATGCGAGTTTTGTTACAATATCCTGTATCGAATCACCAGACTGGCTGAGCACGCTGATCTTATTGCGGATCGTATCAATATCGCGCAGGAATTATTAACGCCAAGTGCAACAGCACTTGATTTATCCATTGTGTCATCCAGCTTTTCCTGCTGTTTGTGAATTTTATTCTTCACGTCACCCATCATTTCAACCATGCGGTCTGCTTCTGCAATGATATTAGCGATAATATCAGCGACATTTTCTGCGGTCGAATTAGACTGATCGGCAAGTTTGTTGATCTGTGTCGCTACAACGGAGAAACCGCGTCCGGCCTCGCCGGCACGTGCTGCTTCGATATTAGCATTTAAAGATAGCAGATCGGTTTCTTCGGCAATGCTTTGAATCATATTGATCGCCGTTTGAATCAATTCTACCGAAGAGTGCAAAGCATTGATCTGTTCTGCAACATTGGTGATCGTATCTATGGTTTCTTCATTAGAAGCATTTAACTGGTGAATGATCGTTTCAGAGGCCTGTTCTGCTTCTGACATTTGGTTGGCGTGCTGCGTCAAAGAATCCATAATGTTTGAAATATAGGCAATCTCATTCGCCATGCCCTGTACGTTGCCGATAGCCACAGTGGTTTCCTCGTTCTGGGTGACAGAAGCATCAGTGATACCGCGCATAGAATCACATACGGAATCCACAGTGGTTCGTGTGGACTGTGCCATATCGGTCAACTGATTTGCTGAGTTGATCAGACTTTCTGAAGATTGTTTGATATTATCAACAATCTTGCGCAACTCTTGCTGTAATCGTACGGAACTGCGGTAAATATCACCAAGCTCATCGTTTCGTTTCATATGTTTTTGCTTTGGATCGACGCCAAATTCACCCTGTGCCAATTTGGCAAGGAAATGTTTGGTGGACTTCATAACCGTAACCATTCGCGTTGTCAGGAAGATGATCAAAACTGCTGCGAGCACCAACAGAACGATGGAAATCAATGTGATTCGTCTCGTCTGTGCAGCAATTGTTTTCTGTACGTCTGTTGCATCTTTAGCGACACCTATACCTCCGGCAATTGTGCCATCAGCATTTACGAGAGGCTGATACAATACATAATATTCTTTTGCCATAAAGCTCTACATTTGACAGGAATACAGTCTTGCCTTTCATGATCTTCTCGTAGACTGCAGAATCTGCCGGGGTACCGTTAGCCGGTGCACCGGTATCGCTGCGAAGCGTAGTAACCAGACGCATACCGTTAAAGTAAAGCGTAATATCATAGTTAGTGCGTTTTTTCAAAGCATCAATCAGATCAGTATTACCTGAGATACTAACATCACCCTTTTTGATCTTGCCGGATTTATCCTGTTCATAATCGCCTTGATAGAGATTACTGTAAGTTTCATCCAGCGAAATAGCAACGATCTTCAAAGCACCCTCGATCTCGTTCTCAACCGACTTGGTCAATGACTGACGGCTGAATACAGTGATAAGGATGCAGATCAACATCATAGGTGCCAGACAAAGAAGCAGCATTTTGCGCGAAAATGTCAGAAGACGAAAACGCTTGGCAGTATTCGCGCTTCCAGCTTTGGCCGAAACTGCTTTGTCTTTTTTGAAAAATAAGCGCTTTTTAGGTAACGGAAGTTTTTGCCAAAGATTACGCAGGATATGTCTTTTGTGCGCTCTTTTGCTGCACGGTCTTTGCGTTTCTTCTTTGGACGTTCCTTTTTTAATAGCAGTTGTTTTTTTGGATTTTTCCCGTTTGTGTTTTGAACGTAAAGAACGCTTTGGTTTCGAGATGGTGTTCTCATTCATGGCCTTCTTTTTGTGCGGTATTTTTAGTTTCATCATTATAAAATTCCTCCTCCGGTAAAGTAAGTATATTCCCCAATATATATGTCTTATCATACCGTTCATTTGATAGGATCTGTAATATATATCCTACATTTGTAAAGAATATTATACCATACAGGTCGGTGCTGCGAAAGTACTTTTTAACTCGAAGTCCCGGTTTGGCACAGAGAATATGCGCAATTAAGGTTTTGGAAAAATAAGTATTGAAAAAGCCAGGCGGTTGCGGGGACAGCTAAGTAGTGGTACAATAATACAGGTATTGCTATATGGGGTAGGGGGAAGTGTACCCTGAGACAATAGGAATGTAAGGAGAAATATGGAGGAAGTATGAAACGATTAATTAGCATAATATTGATGGCAGCGCTGTTGTCATTATGTCTGACCGGATGTGGTGACACAAGAGAAAATGCAGATAAGAGCACTGCAAAGACGACGAAGAAAGAATCTTTTGCGGAGAAGAAAGATGCAGGCACGTCTAACAGTCAATATTTGACGGGAAAACATCATGCAGAGATTGTGATTGCAGAGTATGGCAAGCTGGAATTGGAGTTGGATGCAGACGTTGCACCGATCACGGTAACCAATTTTGTTAATTTGGCGAAGAAAGGGTTCTATAATGGCTTGACTTTTCACAGGATCATGTCCGGATTTATGATCCAGGGGGGCGATCCGAATGGAGATGGTACCGGCGGATCTGAGGAGACGATCAAAGGTGAGTTTAAGTCAAATGGCATAGAGAATACGATGTCTCATAAACGTGGTGTGATTTCCATGGCGCGTACGCAGAATGATCCGGACAGCGCCAGCAGTCAGTTTTTTTATTGTACAGGCGGATTCCGACTTTTTGGATGGAGATTACGCAGCATTTGGTAAAGTGACTGCCGGAATGGACATCGTCGATAAAATCTGTCAGTCTGTGCAGCCAATCGACAACAATGGTACGGTGCCTGCAGATCAGCAGCCGAAGATTACTGCGATCAAAGTGATTGACTAGAATACAATAGTAAAAGTCCATTTGCATGATAGTCCTCCGTCAATGAGACCGGGGAGCCGTGTGTGATAAATATTTAGAAGGAATGAGTTAGTGGATGAAGAAATCAGTAAAACGATCTTTGGATGCTTATATTCGCCAAATGGATCGAATTGATCTGCGCGTGATCGCCTGCGTTATACTATTAAGTGTGTTTGGTTTGATCATGATATATAGTGCATCGGCATACAGTTGCAGTACACTGGCAAAGTACAATTATGATTCCTTGTATTTATTAAAAAAGCAGGGGATATTTGTGCTGGCAGGCATTGTTGTGATGTTATTATTACAGTATTTTAATTACAACTATCTGCAAAAGCTTGCACCGATCATCTTTTTGGTTTCAGTGGGATCTCTCTTTTTGCTGAGAACGGGGCTTGCTGTACGCTCTCATGGTGCAGCGCGCTGGATCCGCCTGGGACCGGTTCAATTGCAGGTTGCCGAATTGGTTAAGATTGCGATGGTCATCATGATCGCAGCATTTGTGGCGAAACATGCCAATCAGGTACAGCGGTTCAAAAATATGGCAGTGTATTTGTGGATATTCTTTACGATCATACCAGCGGGGATGGTCATGTTCATTAGTAATAACCTGTCATCAGCGTTGATCATTTTAGGGATTGGTTTTTATGCTTTCGTTTGTGTTTACCAATCAGGAGAAACTGCATGGTATCATTGCCGGGATTGGTCTGATCGGCATTTTTGTAGGAAGAAAACTTCTTGCTAAGAATCTGCCGACGCAAAAACAGCTAAATGCTTCTTCGTCATCTTTCCGTATGGGGCGTTTTTATGCGTGGATAGATCCGGAGCGTTATGCAGGAGATCAAGGATTTCAGCCATTACAGGGCAAATATGCTGTTGCCTCCGGCGGTTTATTTGGCAAGGGGTTAGGCAACAGTGTGCAAAAATTAGACAAAATTCCCGAGGCACAGAACGATATGATCTTTTCTATCGTTTGTGAGGAATTGGGATTGGTGGGAGCGGTAGTTTTACTGGCTATGTTTTTGTTTTTGATCTACCATTTGGTTCGAATTGCTGTAAATAGCGAGAATTTATTTGGTAAAGTGTTAGTCATGGGAATTGCGTTCCACATTTCATTACAGGTACTTATCAATGTTGGCGTTGTATTGACGATTATCCCGAATACGGGAGCATCGCTTCCATTTATCAGTTATGGTGGATCTGCGGTGTTGTTTACGTTAGCGGAAATGGGGATTGTGCTATCTGTAAACAGGTATCACATGCGACGCAGTTTACAGCGTAAACGTGCTGAACTGGAGAAGGAGGAAGAACAGTGACAACACAAAAGTTATGTCCAAATTGTTTTCAAAAGGGGACATATTTGGGGGAAGATGCGAAAAATGTGGCTATGTAAAGGAAGATCGTCCGCAGTGTGCGCTGCCGGATGATTATGTATTGGGACAGCATTACGCGATGGGCCGTGTGATCACACAGGATGATGTCATGATCACGTATCTGGCGCAGGATCTGCGTACTGAGAAGATCTATGCGTTGCGGGAGTATTTCCCGGCTGCATGGGCGGTGCGTTCCGGTGATGGCATCCATGTCAAGGTGCAGGAAGGGGCAAATGCAGAATCTTTTCAAGCAGGAATGGATGTGTTGGAAAATGAGGCAAAGATCATTCGTGCACTCAGTGAGGAAACAATTTTAGCAGAGACGGGGGATTTCCTGCGCAAAAATGACACGGCATATTTATTGATGGAATATATTTCCGGAGAGACGATAGAAGAATATATTACTCGTACCGGGGAGCCAATACCATGTCAACAGGCGGGGCAGATACTTCGGTCCGTTGCGAGGACAATAGAGGATCTGCACAAACTGGGTCTTTTGCATCGTGGAATTGGGCCGGATTCGATATGGATCCTGCAGGACGGCACGGTCAAAATGCTTGACTTTGAAGCGACAAAGCAGTATGTGCTCAGCGAGATCAATGGTACAGAGGCAGTGATGAAAGAGGGATTTGCACCGTCGGAGCAGTATGCCGGACCGGACGGACAGGGAACTTGGACAGATGTGTATGCATTGGCAGCAGTGTATTATTATATGATCACGGGCGTAAAACCTATTTCGGCGATCGAACGCAGCAAGGGGACATTGCTATCAGCGGCAAACGTGGAGAATAAGGATATCCCGGAGCGTATCAGTAATATGTTAAAACAGGCATTAGCGGTTATGTATTGGGAGCGCATTCAGACCATGCCGGCGTTAGTGGAAGCATTGGATGCCGCAGAAGGAACGCCAAAGATGGATCCGTATTTACGCCTCAAAGTTGGTGATGAAATGCGTCAATGGAAGATCGAACCGAATCGAGATATTCGTGTTGGACGTTCGGGAGAGGACTGCGAAATTGTTGTAGATGGTGACAATGTCAGCCGTCTGCATTGTATGATCCATTATGATAAGCGCAAAAATATCTTTTTGGTGAAGGATATGTCAGCTAATGGTACATTTACTGTGCGTGGACTTATCGGAAGAGGACGTGTGGCTGAAGTGGTGCCGGGAGAGCGGATTTATCTGGTATCAAATCGATATGAAATATATTTGGAAGTAAAATAGTATGGAAAAAAAGGGTTTTAAATGGCAAATATTTTTGGCGGCACTCCTGCTTTTTTGATGCAGAGTGCCGTACTTCTTATGCCGTGGCTGCAAATTACCGGAGACCGTTTTGTGTCGGTTGCGATGGAGATCAACCGTGAGGCAGAACAGATCGCTGCCGGTAAAGCCAGGGAAGCCGGGGCATATGAGGTTACGGACAACTACGAACGTGGTACGTCCATGCGGGAAGCCAAAGCCAAGGAATATCAACAAAAAGCAGATGAAGCATTACATGGCAGACAGGACAGCATTGATGGACTGCATCTGGCGGGATGGTGTTTGAGCAGCGGGGCGGATCTGGCGTTTGAGGGAATTCAGGTACGAGAGGGATACTCTCTGCGCACCAGTGATATTCAGATGGTGCTGCAAATTATGGGAGCGATGCTGTTTGCACCGGCGTTGATGGGGCTGGTAGTTTGCTCGTATATGCTTTTGCGACGAAAAACCCCGCGGACACTGATCTTTTTGGATGGTGCAGTGACGATCGGGATTGGTGTGGCGTGGCTGACTGTGATCCCGGAACTTTTGTGGGAGCAGATGCAGTCGGCGGTGCAGTCTTATGAAATGGTGTCCGAGGGCGTTCTTGCAATCCCGGGTGTGGGAGAATACTCCGTTCGTGCGGTGTTGTGGGGATTTGCGGACAGCGGATATTTTATACAGATATTGTTGGGGGGCTTGCTGATACTGTTGAGCTTTGCTTATTTTACAGTGTGTCGGCCGGAACGGGAGCTTGTCGAGATCGAGGAAGTGCATCACGGAGAATATGAGCCGAAAGAAGTTCAGAATTGGGAGGTATTTCCAATGGCTCCGATGCCACAGGCGGTCAGAGAAGCGGAAAGACCGGAGGAAGCAGCAGAAAAAGAGCTTGCTCCCGAATTAGAATGTTTTCCGATGCAGTATGATGGCAGTGGACACATTCAAGGAGTGCGGGGGCAGTTATCCGGACAGGATTTCGTTATGCAGCCGGATGCCGAGGTTATTCTTGGCAATAGTTTGGAATTATGTGACATTGTGGTCACACATTCTGGTATTAGTCGTCGACATTGCGGTGTACGATATGATTCCCTGATCGGACAGTACCGTGTGATCGCCTATACAAGTCAGCCGATCAAGATGTCAAATGGCAAGATCTTGCGGACGGACAGCTATACGCTTGCCAGACCAGGTACAATGGTCTATCTTCTTGGCGATGAGGAAGTGATCCGGCTTGGGTAAAAAAGCAAAGCCAGCGCTTTGCTTCGCCAAGAATTACTAAAGCAATTCTTGGCGATGTCACGCTACACAACAGCAATTTCCGATCAAAAAAAAGCGGGGCACCTTGACATATATCCAAAGTGCCCCGCCCTTTACAAAAGAAAGGAATCGTTGTCAATTATATCGTATTGACAACATCATTATGAATAATTGTCCCACGAATTGTTAATGGGAACACGTCATAATCGTATAGATCATGATAAATAATCAGAGTAATCAGCGGCAGTCGTTACGCCGTTTTTCCAATCATTCATCTTCTTCTTTGTCTCCTCCAATGTTTTCTGACAAATATCAGGAAGATCTTCTCCCCAGGATTTCGTCGCCTGCTTAAATCCCTTTTCAATAGCAGAGATCATTTCGTCTGCCTTGTCAGTATCGCCACCGGTTAAAGCAATTGCCATACTTACCATACGGTCAGAAGTTTGCTTTATGCCCCAGTAACCATCGTCAGAGATTGCTTCCTGTGCTGCTTTGATCGTATCAGGATCTGCATTTGCAGCAGCCTTGCGGAATGTAGCCGCCAAATTTGTTCCATTGGCAAGATCAAATACACTGCCCTGTTTATTCAAAAGCTTCTGTACAAGATTCTGCATGGAAGTCATACGGGACTCCTGATCTTTCTTTAACTTTGCGATAATGTTATCGCGGTTGTAGATCTGATTGGCAGAATCTTTCTTTGTGGTTGTCGACTTCTCATATACCACAGAAGAATCCTCTTTCTTCGCTGCAGATGAAGAATTTGTGGTATCCGGCTTGGCTGCTGCCTGGCTGTTCACCGTTGCTGCTTCAGCAGTATATGTACCTAGAACACCACTTGTTGCTGTTAAATCCATAATTGAACCTCCTTTTTCTTTGCTTGTTAACCGCTGCCATCCGTGGCACACGGACTGTTTTCGTATAACACGAGCGTTTCTTCTCTCATATTATATATCGGCATATTAGAATAGAACTTTATAGCGCCGGTACATTTTTCGTCTGGCACAAAATGACATCATAATTGGTGTACTTTTGTGTCGCAGCAGACAGAGCCATGCGTGCCGCAATTTCGTCTTGAAATAATCCATAAGTAGTCGGGCCGCTGCCGCTCATCAACGCACCAACAGCGCCGTTTTCCAACAGAAATTGTTTCAGCTCTGCTAAGACAGGATATTTCGGAATCGTCACCGTCTCCAATACATTACTGAGCAAGTGGGCGACTTTGGCTCCATCGCAGTGTGCGATCGCATCTAAAACGGCATCCGTATCCGGGTGATCCAGTTGTTTTTGCAGATCAAGATTGCCATAAACATAAGCGGTGCTAACGGAAATATTTGGTTTGATCAGTAATGTCCACATTGGTGGAAGTGGAGTCAGCGGAGTCAGTATTTCGCCAATGCCCTCCGACAACATTGTTCCTTTGCGGATGCAGAAAGGCACATCTGCGCCAAGCGTAACACCAATGTCGCATAGTTCATCGAGGGACAAGCCCAGATTATATAGTTCGTTAATTCCCAAGAGAGTGGCTGCGCAATCACTGCTGCCGCCTGCTAAACCCGCTGCCGCAGGGATATTTTTGGTCAAATGATATTCATGCCATCCGGCAGAGCATAGCGTTCCTTCATAAGAATTGCTGCGCGGTACACAAGATTTTTCTGCATAGGGCAGCCATCAGGGAGCTCCTTATTCATGGAAAGGGTAATTTCTTCAGCAGTTATCTGTTCGATCGTGACTTCGTCACACAGGTCGATCGTCTGCATGATCATGCGCAGGTCATGATAGCCGTTTTCACGACGTCCGAGGACATCCAGAGTCAAATTTATTTTGGCGGGTGCTTTTACCGTTATTTTATCCATATCAAACCTCCTTGTTTGTAATGATGCTTGCATGAACAAGCCTGATACTGTATACTGTTTCTGCTGCATGCAAAGAATGCAGCTGTTTCTATCAGTATAGACGATGCTGATTGTTTAAGCAAATGTAATATATTTGTCATAGAAATTTTACACGACTATGCTATGATTTTATGGTAGAAGCTTTCTATACGAAGTGTGTGGGAAGTTCAGAAGAATACAGATTAGAAATGTGGGGATACGATGAGGAAAAAAAGAATGATAGTAACAGGGGCAGTTGTCTTTTTGACAATTGCCGGTGTTTTGTGTGGAAAAAAATTATTTGCAGGCAAAGATACATCCGATCATAAAGGCACTAAGACATCCGGATATGAATATTATTATAAGGATAATGATCATCCGGAGGACAAAGACGTGGAAAGTTCGAGTGAACCGGGAGCAACGAAAGCACCACTGATTCAGGTGGATACGGATCCAGAGAGCATTACTGTGCTTGTTAATCGAGAGTATTTATTGCCGGAGGAATATATTCCGGAAGATCTGGTAGTGCCGGATGTGCCGTTTAGCTTTTATGGGACGTATGAGAAAAGCTATATGAGAAAAGATGCAGCGGCAGCGCTTGAGAAGCTTTTTGCGGGGGCAAAAGAGCAGAATATTTCATTAAAAGGAGTATCGGCATATCGTTCTTACAGCCGCCAAAAAGAAATTTACAATCGAAATGTCAGTACAAAAGGGAAGAAGAAAGCGAATCAGGTATCCGCTTTTCCAGGCAGTAGTGAACATCAGACCGGTCTTACGATAGATGTCTCTGCAGACTCAATCGGCTGTGCGTTGGAGCAGTCCTTTTGGAAAGACGATCGAGGGGAAATGGCTGGCAAGTAACTGCTATAAATATGGATTTACGATCCGGTACCCAAAGGAGAAAGAAGATATTACAGGGTATTCTTATGAGCCATGGCATATTCGTTATGTTGGCAAGAATTTGGCAAAAGCGCTTGTATAAGAAGAAATTAACGTTGGAGGAGTATTATCAGACGACAACTGTAGATAAGAAGGTGAAACCGGAAGATCAGGTTAAGGATACGGATACTGGAGCACCAAAGGAGCCACAGATGACTTCTGCACCGACACCAAATCCTTCGTATAAACCGAAGAAAACACCGAAACCGTCCAAATCGCATGCACCGACTAAGTCGGCTAAGCCTAAGAAAACGAAAGCCCCAAAGCGGACACATGCGCCGAAGCCAAAGAAGACTAAGAAACCAACAGTTACGAAAGCACCGGTCAAAACACCGGCTGCAACGAAAGCACCGGTGCCAACGAAGGCTCCAACAAAAGAACCAACGAAGGCTCCAGAGGAGACCAAAGTACCATCTGGAGATGAAATGAATGAGTAATTAGGATAGGAGGATGTTATGCGCACTATTATCGTAGTATTGTTTTTACTTTTGTATACGATCGTTAGCTTGCCGATGTATCTGATCGGATTTATCTTGGGTAAGATGGATCCAAAGAAAAAGGTGCGAATGTCACAAAGATTTGTAGCAGGAGGATTTCGATGTATTTTGTTCTTGTCCGGTGTTAAGGTGACAGTCAAAGGTAAAGAGAACCAGATCCATGACAAGGCGGCGTTGTATGTGTTTAATCACCGCAGCTTCTTTGATATTGTGGTAGGATATGCGACTGCGCCAATTCCGTCTGCATTTGTATCAAAAAAGAGATTGAAAAGGTGCCAATGATCTCCTGGTGGATGAAATACTTAAATTGTCTGTTCTTGGATCGCGATGATATTCGTCAGGGAATGAAAGTGATCTTAACCGGTATTGAGTTAATGAAAGAGGGAACCAACATTTTTATTGCTCCAGAGGGAACGCGTAATAGCAGCGATGAGCTGCTTCCATTTCATGAGGCGAGCTTTTAAGCTTGCTGAGAAGTCCAAATCGCCGATCGTGCCGGTTGCCATGAATAATATGGACGCTGTGTTGGAGCAGCATATGCCTTGATCCGCCGTACACATGTTATAATCGAATATTGTGAACCGATCTACATGGATAGTATGGAACGTGCCGAAAAGAAAAAGATCGGCGAGAAAGTTCGTCAGATCATCAGTGATAAAATGAAAAGAAAATGCTGCGGAAGTATAATCCGCAGCATTTTTGTTTTAGCCTTAATCCTAGAATTAAAATTGTGTTGCATTTACATATCCGGTATGTAATTTTTTGCCTTTGAGATAGACTGTCATATACCATGTATGCTTGCCGGACTTCTTGGTTTTCAATACGATCACCGGCATATTCTTTGGCAGTGTTGCCAAGGTCTTCGCAGAGGCAGAAGCGCTCTGTTTGAGCGGAGATCTCTTGGCAGTGATCAAAGTCTTGCGTAACTTTAACCCTTTGATCGAGGTCAGGTATCCGTCAAAGGTCTTGCTGCCTTTATGGAACTGCACATGGTAAAATTTTTGCTTTATTCTTCAATACCGTTTTACCAATGTAGTGAACAGTTGCACCTGCCGGGATCGTCGCACGTTTGGCAGATTTTGCCGACGGTTTCTTGAGGAGCTTCATAGCGGTTTTGGTCTGAAAACCTTTGCCGCCCGGGGTTGTTCCTGCGGAAACTTTCAAGTATGCACCAAAGTACTTTTTGCCGTTAACTTTGCGATAAGCGCGTATTTTATAGAAATATTCGCGGTCTTTTGCTAACTTTTTGTTGATCCATTTTTTGGTTGTCGCTTTTGTGATCGTTTTCACTTTCTTATAAGTACCGTTGTATTCGCTGGAACGATATATTTCATATCCATCGCCACCGGTTGCACCCTTCCAAGTCAGCGTGATCTTTTTGGAGCCGGATTTAGCAGTTATACCGGAAACTGCTTTTGGTTTGATCGTAAAAGATGTTGTGCGTGTTCCGGTGAAGTTGCCTTTGCCTGTGATCGTGACGGTTGCCTTGCCCGGTTTTTTATTGTTGCTGTACGTGACGGTATAATCGCGTCCGGCTTTTAATCCGCGGCGGTTTAGTGTAACGGTTAGCGCAGGCTTGATCTCTTTGCCGGTATAGATCTGCGTCGGGATTTTTGCGATGGCTGCATCTTTGAGCTCACCGCTGTTGAAATTTATCTTTGCAATATCGGTATCAGAATACCAGAAATTACAGTCTACATTTGTCGTAAATCCATTGATCTTGCCGGTACTGCTGTATTGCCAAATATCGTATTCGCCGGTATAAGATGTTTTCGTCGTATAGTTGGCGAGCCAGATCATGTATTTTTGCTGAAGACTGGCGCCGTCGATCAGTGTCTTTAAGTCACTCGAATTGGCATAGATCATCGGTGTGTATCCGCCTGCCGAGATCGTGTCGCAGAAAGCTTCACAGTTTGCCGTTGCCTGTGCTTTACTGATCCCTGCCTTTGGACTGACAAGCGATCCATCGGAGTATTGGTATTCATAATCAAAAGCGATTGGAAGCTCTATGTCATAGTTTGCTGCCATTTTCAGGCAGAAGTTAGCTTCTTCGATAGCCTCTTTGGTCGTGCGGGCTTCGGTGAAGAAATATAATCCGACATGGACTCCGGCATCCAGTGCATCTTTGATATATGTTTTAAAACGAGGATCTTCTACAACTGTGCCGGATCCCCAGCCGCGGTAGCCAACCCGGATAAAGGCGTATTCCACACCATCTGCAGCGGCTTTCGCCCAATCAATTGCTCCATTATGATAGGATACATCGATGCCATGATAGACGTTTTTTCCTTGGAATACATCAGAGTGTGTATAGGTTTTGCCGGTAAAAGGACTGACCGAAGTGGATGCTGCACTTGCGGTGACTGCCTGTGTGTTCGGTAGCATTGTTCCAGATGACACTACCATAGATACTGCCAGTAAGGCACATAATAATTTTTTTTCTCATCCTTAATATTTATTCCTTTCTATGAATAAGTCCCAGCATAGTAAATAATGCCATGGACTACTTCGTTCATATGTTTTTACTGCCATCGTCGTTGTACCAGTGTATTCGACAAATGTGGTAAAAAATGACAAGCCCATTATAACAGGAAACAATTGGCAGGGCAATGTTTGTTGACAGGATAAGGACCGGGTGATATAATACGAACAAGTGTTCGATTAAGGTTGCGATTGCGTGATGGGAAAGGATTGTGGTTTGCTATGATATTACAGGAGAATGCAACATTACAGCAGAAGCTTGCGATATTATCAGATGCAGCGAAGTATGATGTTGCATGTACTTCCAGTGGTGTTGCCAGAAAGGCAGAAGCCGGGAGCATTGGAAATACAGAGGCGGCAGGTATTTGCCATACATTTTCCGGAGATGGCAGATGTATCTCTCTGCTTAAAATATTGTATACCAATGAGTGCGTATTCGACTGTAAATATTGTGTGAACCGATGCTCGAATGATGTGCCAAGAGCGAGCTTTACCCCCGGAAGAAATATGTACTTTGACAATGGAGTTTTATCGACGTAATTATATCGAAGGGCTTTTTTTTGAGCTCCGGGATACTGCATTCACCCAATGAAACGATGGAACAGATATGCAAGGCATTACGTGACCTTCGGATCATACATCGGTTTAACGGATATATTCATTGTAAGGCAATTCCGGGGGCGGATCCTGCGCTTATTGAGATGGCGGGGTGGTATGCGGATCGTATGAGTATTAATTTAGAGCTGCCGACGGAAGAAGGATTGAAACGTCTTGCGCCCAATAAGACGCGCAAGACGATCTTGACACCGATGCGCCAGATTCAAAATGGAATGGCAGAAAGTCGTGAGTACCTTGGCATGAAAGGGGCAATTACGGCGCATATCATTTTACGCAGGAGCGAAAGCAGAAACGTCTTGCCATGCGGGGAGCTAAGGATGCTTTTGGTACACATGCAATCTCACGGGGAGTTACGAGTGCTTCCGGTGCACATACAGTCTCACGGGGAGTTAAGGGCGTTCCCGGTACAAATGCAGACACTGGTGGATATAAGATTTCTCATTCCGGAAGCGGGGACAGCGTGAGCACAGGGACGGACCTTATGCGGCAAGGGAAAGCCTCATCTGGATTGCAGTTGTGGAATTCCTGCGATACGAAGAGGGGATTTGTCCCGGCCGGACAGAGTACACAGATGATCATTGGTGCCTCCGGGGAGACAGACTATGAGATCATGGCGGTATCAGAAGCGTTATACCGGCGTTTTGACCTGAAGCGGGTGTTTTATTCTGCGTTTATCAATGTCAATAAGGATAGTACTCTTCCGGCACTGGATAGTCAGCCACCGCTGCGGCGGGAACACCGCTTATATCAAGCAGATTTTTTGCTGCGCTATTATGGATTTGAGGCGAATGAGCTATTATCACCCAGCCGCCCTAATTTTAATACGTATTTGGATCCTAAATGTGATTGGGCGTTGGGACATTTGGAGTTATTTCCGGTAGAGATAGAAAGTGCAGATTATGATACGCTGCTTCGCGTGCCGGGGATCGGCGTGAAGTCAGCAGGCCGTATTATCCGCGCAAGGCGTACCGGCAGAGTGGACTTTGATTCGCTCAAGGCGATGGGAGTCGTTCTTAAACGGGCTATTTATTTTATTACGTGCCATGGGCGTATGTTTCAGGATTTTCTCAAAGTGGAGGAGGACTATATCACACGCAGTCTTTTGGCAGATAATACAGATGTGATGCGGGGATTTGGTGAGAGGGTAACGTATCGGCAGTTGTCGTTGTTTGATGATTTTCCAAACGGAGGATTGGTATGAGGCAGGAAGAGGAGAACAGACCGCTTCGGATCTATCAGTGTGAAGATACACAGGACGGATATTGACAGCGGTATACGAGGCGGGCATTTCCGGATATGGGCATAAGTATATTCGGATCGCACCGATAAGGGAAGGCGAGACAGAGTCCTTTGTCCTATTTGCGGAATATATTACGGTAGTAACGGATCCGGAGCATGCTCGCATTGTCTTAGATAAGGTGCAAAGCGGCATTAGCAGAAATGCATATGAGTATGTTATGTATGCGCTGGCGTCGAATGATCCGGAGAAGGCCAATCTGGTGTATCAGTTTGTTACATATGGTTTTACCATTGGCAGAAGGGTAACGGATGCGATGCAGATACCGTGTGTCAAAGCAATCTTTGCGCTGCAGAGGCGTGTCCGCAATGAGGCGGCATGGTTTCGGGAAATATTGCGTTTCCAGGAAGTCTCTGTAGAGCCATCGGTACTTTTGGCGGTGATCGAGCCGGATCACCGTATATTGACGATGATCGCCTCGCATTTTGCAGATCGCCTCAATCCGGAGCGTTTTATGATCTATGACAAGGGACACTGTGAGGTGATGATCCATGTCCCCGAGCAGCCTTGGTATATTCGAGCGTTGACAGTACAGGAATGCGCACAGTTAGATGTGCTTTTGGAGCAAAAAGAAGAATATGTCATATTATGGAAGACATTTTTTGACAGCATTTGTATTCATGAGCGTCGCAATGATTCATTGCAGACAAATATGGCACCCAAGAAATACCGCACGCATATGACAGAATTTCAACCCGAACAACAATAGAATATTTTCGCGACAGGGTGATCTTTTCAGAAGACAAATTGTCATAATCGCCGTGTTTTGGTATGAAAATGCAAACGTATTGTGTAGATTTTCCACAAGGGATATGTTATAATGTCGAAAAACTGTATTGAGAAAAATTATTAAGATGAACCAAATGGAAAAGGAGTACAATATGCTTTCAGATGACGTAACAGTGTTAAACATTAAGCACAAGGTTTTACAAGAGGTAGCCAAGTTAGCGTATGACAAGAAACTTGAGGAGGGGAAGGAGCTTCTTCCATTCCAGATGATTCCGGGACCAAAAGCAAGATTTCGTTGCTGTATTTATAAAGAGAGGGAAATTATCCGCCAGCGTGTGCGTTTGGCAGAGGGTAAATGCCCGAGTGATAAGCAGAGTGACAGCATGATTCAGGTTATTTCTTCTGCTTGTGAGGAGTGTTCCATTGCACGTTATGTAGTAACAGATAACTGTCGTAAGTGTATGAAGAGATCCTGTCAGCAGGCGTGCCGCTTTGGTGCGATCTCTATGGGAAAAGACCGTGCTTACATCGATCCTAGTCAGTGTAAAGAATGTGGACTTTGTTCTAAGGCATGTCCATATAACGCCATTGCTGATCTGATGCGTCCATGTAAGAGAGCGTGTCCGGTAGATGCAATGTCTTTCGATGAGAATGGCATTTGTGTGATTGATGAGGAGAAATGTATTCAGTGTGGACATTGTATTCACAGCTGTCCATTCGGTGCAATTGGATCCAAGACTTTTGTTGTAGACATTATTAATGATATGTTGGCTGGTAAGCCGGTATGTGCTATGGTAGCTCCGGCAACAGAGGGACAGTTTGGTAAAGATATTTCCATGACCAGTATCCGAGAAGCCTTAAAGAAGATTGGATTTAAGGATATGATCGAAGTTGGTCTCGGTGAAGACATGACAGCAGCTGCAGAGGCAGAAGAGTGGGCAGAAGCAGCCAAAGGTGGCAAGAAGAAGACAACCTCCTGCTGTCCGGCATTTGTAAATATGGTCAAGAAACATTTCCCAGAGGTATGGGATTGTGTATCTACGACAGTATCACCAATGTGTGCAGTGTCCAGAATGATCAAGGCGAAAGAGCCGGAAGCGGTAACTGTATTTATCGGACCATGTGTTGCTAAGAAATCAGAATGTCAGGATAAGAGCATTGAGGGCAATGCAGATTATGTATTAACATACGGCGAACTCAGTTCTATTATGAAAGCTAGAATGTGAAGTTTGAGCCGGCGGAGAATGATTCACAGGAAGCAAGTATTTATGGTAAGAAATTTGCTAATGCAGGCGGTGTTACTGCGGCAGTGATCCAATGTTTGGAAGAGACACAGGAGATGCCGATCTCAAAGTTCGTACCTGTAATGGTGCAGCTGAATGTAAGACAGCATTGACATTGTTAAAACTTGGCCGTTTGCCGGAAGACTTTATTGAAGGTATGGTCTGTGAAGGCGGTTGTGTTGGCGGCCCTAGCCAGCACCGTACCGAGAAGGCAGCGATGAAAGACCGTAATGCATTATTGGGTGAGGCAGATGAGCGTGGAGTACACGAGAATCTCGAACATTATCCGATGGACACCTTCTCGATGCATCGTTAATTTTGAGCATAGGAATTTGTCAATGAGGTATCTTGACAGACTATATGGGATAAACTAAACTAGTAAAAGGCTAGGAACACAAAGAAGCAATAAAACGAGTAAATCGTCTTTAAGGTTTGGGACACCGAGCCTTAAAGACGTTTTTTGCAGAAAGAGGGAACGAAATGGCAGACAAGAAGACATTTTATTTGACGACCGCGATCGCATATACGTCCGGCAAACCACATATCGGTAATACGTATGAGGCAGTGCTCGCAGACAGTATTGTGCGTTATAAAAGATTAGAAGGATATGATGTTCGTTTCCAGACCGGTACGGATGAGCATGGTCAGAAGATCGAACTGAAAGCGGAAGAGGCAGGAGTAACACCAAAGCAGTTTGTTGATGACGTATCCGGACAGATCAAGACAATCTGGGATCTGATGAATACATCGTATGATAAATTTATCCGTACAACGGATGATTATCATGAGAAACAGGTACAGAAAATATTCAAGAAATTATACGAGCAGGGAGATATTTATAAAGGATTTTATGAAGGAATGTACTGCACACCATGCGAATCTTTCTTTACATCATCCCAGCTTGTTGATGGTAAATGTCCGGACTGCGGCAGAGAATGTCAGCCGGCGAAAGAGGAGGCATACTTCCTCAAGCTCAGCAAATATGCAGACCGTTTGATCGAGCATATCAATACGCATCCTGAGTTTATTCAGCCAGAGTCCCGCAAGAACGAGATGATGAACAACTTCCTGCTTCCGGGACTGCAGGATCTCTGCGTATCCCGTACTTCTTTCAAATGGGGAATTCCGGTAGATTTTGATCCGGATCATGTTGTATATGTATGGATTGATGCATTAAGCAACTATATTACCGGTCTCGGATTTGACTTAGATGGTAATGACACTTTGGAAAATGGCGAGGATCTTTATAAGAAGTTTTGGCCGGCAGATCTGCATCTGATCGGTAAAGATATATTGCGTTTCCATACGATTTATTGGCCGATCATGCTGATGGCACTTGATATTCCACTTCCGAAGCAGGTATTTGGACATCCATGGCTGCTTCAGGGCGATGGCAAGATGAGTAAATCCAAGGGTAATGTGATCTATGCAGATGACCTTGTTGATATTTTCGGTGTTGACGCTGTGCGTTATTTCGTATTGCATGAGATGCCATTCGAGAATGATGGTGTGATCAGTTGGGATCTGATGGTAGAGCGTATGAACTCCGATCTTGCAAACGTACTTGGTAATCTGGTAAATCGTACGATCTCGATGACAAATAAATACTTGGACGGCGTAGTGGCAGACAAGGGCGTATCTGAGGAAGTAGACGACAACCTCAAGCAGTTTGTTCTGGCAACACCAGCCAAAGTAACAGCCAAAATGGACCAACTTCGTGTAGCGGATGCAATTACAGAAGTATTTGCTCTGTTCAAACGCTGCAATAAATATATTGATGAGACAGAGCCTTGGGTTTTAGGCAAAGATGAAGCAAAGAAAGATCGTTTATCAACAGTATTATATAATCTGGTTGAGGCAATCACGATCGGCGCCAGCCTGTTAGAGGCATTTATGCCGGATACAACGGATAAGATATTAGCTCAGCTTGGCGCGCAAAAACGTGCTTATGATCAGATGGATCAGTTCGGGCTGTACCAGTCAGGTGGACACGTTGTAGAAAAACCGGAGATCCTCTTTATGCGACTGGATCCAAAGGAAGTGCTTGCCAAAGCAGAGGAGATCAAGCAGAAACAGATCGCAGAAGCTAAGGCAGAGAGTGGCGAGACCGAAGAGGAAGTCATTGATATTGAGCCAAAAGAGGAGATTACATTTGATGACTTTATGAAGATGCAGTTCCAGGTAGGAGAGATCATTGCCTGCGAAGAAGTGAAAAAGTCCAAAAAGCTTCTTTGTTCACAGGTTAAGATCGGCAGTGAAGTAAAGCAGATCGTATCCGGAATCAAGCAGCATTATTCCGCAGAGGAAATGGTCGGCAAGAAAGTGATGGTTTTGGTGAATCTGAAACCAGCTAAGTTAGCCGGTGTTCTTTCTGAAGGAATGTTACTTTGTGCAGAAGATGCAGAAGGTAACCTGGCACTGATGGCACCAGAGAAGACGATGCCGGCGGGTGCAGAGATTTGCTAAAGAAATCTTTACTTTTTGAGTAAAATCTGATTTAATATATAAGAGATAAGGGTCAAAAGCAGATAGCAAGTATGTTTACACACATTGTTATCTGCCGGGATGGCCTGTTAAGAGCCAACAAGTAGCAGATCACTTGCAAATATGCAGCTGTAGTATATCGGTAGTACATTAGCTTCCCAAGCTAAGGGGCGGGTTCGACTCCCGTCAGCTGCTTTTTTACGGAATAGGAAATAATTACTAAAGCAAAGCGCTGGCTTTGCTTTTTTATGGAATAGGAAATTGCTGTTATGTTGAGTAACACCACCAAGAATTGCTTAAGCAATTCTTGCTAAAGCAAAAGCGCTGGCTTTGCTTTTTTGGAAAGAAGGAAACGAGACCATGTATGCAAATTATCATACGCACACCAAACGCTGTCAGCATGCAGTAGGTGAAGACCGCGAGTATGTTGAGGCTGCCATTGCAGCAGGGATACAGGTGCTGGGCTTTTCGGACCATTGCCCATGGGTCTATAAAGATGATTTTGTGTCCGGAATCCGTATGAGAGCGGATCAGGTTGAAGAATATGTGGATTCCATGCAAAGACTGCGAACAGAATATCGCAATGATATTCGAATTTTGATCGGCTTTGAAACGGAACATATGCCGGATCTGATCGAAGCGCAGGATGAATTACTTGCACCATATCCGATCGACTATATGATATTGGGTCAGCATTTTCTGAAGCAGGAATGCGACGGAGTTTATACCGGTGCGCCGACAACGGATGAAACAACGTTACAGAACTATGTGGATACCGTTATTGCAGGGCTCGAGTCCGGCAGATATCTGTATTTGGCTCATCCGGATCTCATTAATTATGTTGGAGATGCAGCGATTTATGAGCGGCACATGACAAGACTTTGTCAGTATTTAAAAGAACATGACCGCCCGATCGAGTTAAATATGCTTGGTGCTGTTGATGGCAGACATTATCCGAGCAAACGCTTCTTGGATATTGCGGGCAAAGTGCAAAATAAAGCAATTATCGGAATAGATGCACACAGTCCGGAGCAGATCAAGCGGTCCAACGTTGGAGAACAGATGCTCCGCAGGATGGCGCAGGGAATTACAATTATCGAGCAAATGGAGGAAGTATGAGATTACGAAATATAAAAGGAGCTGACGAAAGAATTTTGGCGGATCCGTATACGATACAGACGGATGGTACGGATGGAGCTGATTTCAAGGGACGTTGGAATCGTGAGTATTTTCATAATGACCATCCGATACACATAGAGATTGGCATGGGAAAGGGTCAGTTTATTACGACGTTGGCACAGCAGAATCCGAACATTAATTATATAGGTATTGAAAAATATTCCAGTGTATTGATTCGCGCCATTGACAAAAGAGAGGAGCTTGCATTAGATAATCTGCTTTTTATGAGAATGGATGCGGAAGAAATTACCGATTATTTTGAGCCGGGCGAGGTTGGCAGGATATATCTCAATTTTTCAGATCCATGGCCAAAGGATCGTCATGCAAAGCGTCGTTTGACCTCGACTACATTTTTGTCAAGATACGATCAGATTCTGCAGCGGGATGGTGTCGTTGAATTTAAGACAGACAATCGCCCATTATTTGATTTCTCACTCGAGCAGCTTCAGGAAGCGGGCTGGCATGCCGATTATGTATCCTATCATTTACATGAAAATGGACCGGCAGCAGATAATATTATGACGGAATATGAGCAGAAATTTTATGCTCTAGGCAATCCAATCTGTAAATTCAGAGCACACCGATAGACAAAAAAGAAACAGCAGATAGGCTTCATGTTGTTTGCATGAAACCTGACTGCTGCTTTTCGTTATAGAAAACTTCTCGCTTCCTATAATGAAAACATGATCTGCGAGAATGCGATCACTGCACAATTGATGTTGTGTAGAACAGATCCCCACTCTAGTACATACAATCGTTTGACGTATTAGAAGAACGATCGGAAGCCTTGTTGGAAGATTTGTTGGAAGAGCTGTTAGAAGATTTGTTAGAGCTCTTGTTGCTTGACTTTGCAGAAGATTTGTTAGAAGAATTGTTGCTTCCGCAATTCTGTGTGCTGTCAGAGCAGTTCTCATAATTTGGTGACTGATTTGTTTGTTTTTTTGACATAATAATCTCCATTTCTGTAAGGTGTTTATGGGCACCGCAAAACGTTACAGAGTAACCCATAATGATCAACCGGTTACATTTATAGTGTGCCACCGGTTAGCAAATTTATGACGATGTCAAATGGAAATACATGGTAATTCCATATTATTTTTAGTAGCATTTTACACATAGGATGTGTATAATAGAGGCAGAAAAATATAAGCCCGTTGTGGCAAGAATGGAGGATACATATGAGTGTTAAGTTTTCAGATTCTGTAAAATACATTGGAGTGGACGATACAACGATCGATCTATTCGAGAGTCAGTATGTAGTACCGAAAGGAGTTTCTTATAATTCCTATGTCATTTTGGATGACAAGGTTGCATTGATGGATACAGTGGACAAGCGAGGCATGGAGCAGTGGGAGAAGAACTTGACTGCAGCGTTAGACGGTCGTGCCGTAGACTATTTGATCATACAGCATTTGGAGCCGGATCATGCCGGAAGCATTGCGCGTTTGGTAGAATTATACCCGGAGGTAACTTTAGTTGGAAATGCGAAAACGTTCCAGATGCTTCCACAGTTTTTTGACCTGCCGTTAGAGGGACATACTTTGACAGTTAAAGAAGGTGATACACTTTCTTTGGGATCACATACATTGACATTTGTAATGGCACCGATGGTACACTGGCCGGAAGTTATGGTTACTTATGAGAGCACAGAAAAGGTTCTGTTTTCCGCAGACGGATTTGGTAAATTTGGTGCACTGTCTCTTACTGAAAATGAGGACTGGGCGTGTGAGGCACGCAGATATTACTTTAATATTGTTGGTAAATATGGAATACCGGTGCAGACCTTGTTAAAGAAAGCGGCCGGACTTGATATTGCAACAATCTGCCCACTACATGGACCGATCTTGACAGAAAATCTCGGATATTATTTGGATCTTTACAATACTTGGAGCAGTTATGAGCCGGAAAGCAAAGGTATCCTGATCGCATATGCGTCTATTCATGGCAATACCGGTAAAGCAGCAGAGAAACTTGCAGAAATCCTCCGCAGCAAGGGTGCAGAAAAAGTCGTTGTCAGTGATCTTGCGCGAGAAGATATGGCAGAAGTAATAGAGGACGCATTTCGTTATGACAGAATGATCGTGGCAGCAGCAAGTTACGATGGCGGCGTATTTCCTTGCATGCAGGACTTCCTGCATCATTTGCAGAGCAAGGCATATCAGAATCGCAAAGTTGGAATCGTAGAGAATGGTTCTTGGGGACCAACTGCGGCACGTACGATGAAAGCAATTTTAGAGCCGATGAAGAATATTACGATCGTAGATCCGGTCGTTACGATCAAGTCAACACTGAAAGAGAGTGATATTCCGAATTTGGAAGCATTGGCAGATGCAATGCTGTAGATATAGGTTATGTTATGACAGCAGAAGTGGACTGTAATGACAATGGGAATCCCATTAGATAACGATGTCAGTAAAAAGGCTTGCACCGCAACGGTGCAAGCCGGTTTTGCTTTTGTATGCCATTCGCTTATTTATTTGCTTTTTTCTTAGCCGCCTTAGCGGGAGCGGTTACCCGTCGGCTGGATTTTTTGTCTTTGGAACGATGAAATAGAGTATCTTTCCACAACGCAGGATGAAATAGGATCAACAGTGGGAATAGCTCCAGTCTGCCTGCGATCATATCAAACATAAAGACACATTTGCTGAAAGGAGTAAATGCTCCAAAATTTTCTATCGGGCCGACTTTTTCCAATCCGGGCCAACATTGTTGAGTGTTGTTGCAACAGAAGTAAATGTTGTCACCAAGTCCTTTTCCTCAAAGGAGATCAGGAAGGTTGAAACGGCAAATACGATTATATATGTGATAAAATATACATTCGTTGCACGCAGCACTTCGTGTTCCACCGGTTTCTTTTCAAATTTAACCTTCTGAATACTTTTTGGATGGATATAGGAGTGCAATTCCTTGCCAACTGTCTTAAATAAGATCACGATACGCGATACTTTCATACCGCCGCCGGTACTTCCTGCACATGCACCGATAAACATCAAAAGCACCATGATCGTGCGTGAAGATTGCGGCCATAAGTTAAAGTCAACGGTGGAATAGCCGGTTGTTGTAATAATGGAAGCGACCTGGAAAGAAGCCTGGCGCAATGCATCTGCTGCATTTCCAACCATCTGTAAAATATTGCAAAAGATAATACCGATCGCTACTGCAATGATCAGAAAATAATAACGAACTTCCTCCATTTTCAGAGCATTTTTCCATTTGCGAAGTAGTAACAGATAATAGGCATTAAAATTCACACCAAATAGCAGCATAAATATTGTGATCACCCATTGCAGATATGGAGAATAACTTGCAATGCTATCATTTTTAATACCAAATCCACCAGTACCGGCGACACTAAATGAGGTCGTGATCGCTTCAAATAAAGACATGCCGCCGAGCAACAGCAGGATTACCTGAACGACAGTCATGCCAAAATAGATCACATACAAAATCTGTGCCGTGGATTTAAGATGCGGCACCAGCTTGCCAACGGAAGGCCCGGGGCTCTCCGCACGCATCAGATTCATATTGGAGCCGCCACTCATAGGAATGATCATCAGCAAAAGACGAGTACACCCATACCACCGATCCAATGTGTAAATGCGCGCCAAAAAAGTGTTGCATGGCACAGACATTCCACATCACTCAACACCGTCGCTCCTGTGGTCGTAAAACCGGACACGATTTCGAACAGTGCATCCACGTAACTTGGATATTCACCAGTCAATATTAATGGGAGAGAACCGAAAATACTGAGTGTGATCCAACTGGCGGCTGTTGCCAGACAGCCTTCCTTAAAATAAAACATCGCATTTTTGGGTTTATGACGTGTTCCCAACACACCCAGAACAATGCAGATAACTGCGACCAGCAGATACCATACACTTTTCTGTTCCATATATAGGACACCAACAATAAATGGAAAAAGGAGCAATGCACCTTCAATCATCAATACATACGATAAAATATATTTTACAACCGAATAATTCATATCAAACCTACATTCCTTTCTATGCCAGCCAGCCTTTCTGGGGCTTCAGCACATTGCCGCAGGCACAGTATATCTTGCCGTTTATGCCAGAATATCCTGCAGATCGCCTAGTCCGGTGTGTGTAGTTACGATCAATACGGCATCGCCGACCATAATGCAGTCATTACCGGATGGCATGATGATTTCGCCATTGCGGAAAATACACGAAACCAAAAGATCCTTCTTGAGTTTCAGTTCCATTAAAGGTTTGCCGGTTACTTCACATTCTTCTTTCACCAAAAAATTCCACTGCTTCCGCACGAGAATCAAATAAATTGTATACAGTTTCTACGTTGCTGTTCAGCGAAGCACGTTTTGCGCGCACGTAGGCAATGATCGTTTCAGAAGTAATATGTCTTGGATACACAACACTTCCCAGATCCAGTTCATTGATCACGGTTTTGAAGTTGGAGCGGTTAATCTTCGTAACTACTTTGGCATCCGATACGTTTCTGGCATGAAGCGTCAGAAGCACATTTTCCTCATCAATTCCAGTCAGAGAGACAAAGGATTCTACATGCTCGATGCCTTCTTCCTTGAGAAGTTCGGTATCCGTGCCATCGCCATTAATAATGATCGCATCCGGAAGCATCACAGCCAACTCTTCACAGCGGGCGCGGTTTCGCTCGATCATTTTGACTTCGATACCGACATCCAGTAAGCATTTTGCCAGATAATAAGCAGCTTTGCCACCGCCGACGATCATTGTGTCACGCACCTGATTGGTAGGAAGTCCAATGCGTCGCATAAAATTCTTCGCATCATGTTGAGCGGCAACGAAAGAAACCATATCTCCCTCTTCAAAGATAAAATCTCCGGCTGGGATCGTCATTTCGCCATCGCGTTCTACGCCGCAAATGACGATACGGTCGAGAAGTCCGGTACGACCCAAGTCTGCAATCGATTTCTGATTCATTGTATTATTTTCAGCAAGCTTAAACTTTACGATCTCGGCCTGACCATGAGCAAAAGAATGAACTTCCAAGGCAGTAGGCAGGTAGAGTAATCGCGCTGCCTCATTTGCAGCTGCCTGCTCCGGGTTAATGATCAGCGCAAGTCCTAGTTTCTCACGTAAATAAGGGATTTCTTCACTGTATTCCGGAGTTCTTACACGGGCAATTGCAGAGCAATCGCCGACGCGTTTTGCAACAGTACAGCACAGCAGATTGAGCTCGTCAGATTCGGTGACAGCGATCAACAGGTCTGCGCTCTCAATGCCTGCCTCCATCTGTACACTGTAACTTGCACCTGTTCCAACAATGCCCATTACATCATACATGTTTGTCAGGTCATGGACTTTAGTGGGATCTTTGTCAATCAAAGTGACTTCATGCCCTTCTCTGGTTAGCTGGTCGGTGAGCGTTTCGCCGACTTTACCACAGCCAACAACAATAATTTTTAACCCTCTGCGGGTTAAACTTTTCTTTGCCATCTCTATTCTCCATTCTTTCATTTAATTCCTGCGAGAAAACGACATTGTCCCTTGCGTAAATTATAGTATAGCACAATTCTCTATTTTTGACACTATAAAGTATTATGTGGTACAGTTATTGGTGCAGCAAATAAAAATAGGTGAATACGATTTATAGAAATTATCTATGGAAATAGATTTGCTATATTAGAAAAAGAACAGAGGAGAAAATACGATGAGTAGTTTTATATTTAGCTTAAATGCGACAGTTCCGGTATTTGCAGTGATCGTGATCGGTAATCTTTTATGCAAGATTGGCTTGATCGATGAGCACTTTGCAAGCATATCCAATAAATTCGTGTTCAGAGCCTGTCTGCCTTGTATGATCTTTTTGGATCTGGCTGATACTAACATCCGACAGAATTTTGATGCACCGTACATAGGGTTTTGTTTTATTATAACGCTGATTTCCATCGTTGTGATCTGGTTTTTTGCTGCAAAGCTAATGCCGGACAAATCAATGGTCGGTGCTTTTGTGCAGGGATCATACCGCAGCAGTGCGGCGATCTTAGGTGTTGCCTTTATTCAAAACATATATGGGACTTCCGGCATGGCACCATTGATGATCATTGGATCTGTCCCTCTTTACAATATCTTTGCGGTCATCATTTTGACCTTTACGAGCAGTGACGCAGACAAAAAGGGCATCCGCAAAGCGTGTATTGGCGTGTTGACAAATCCGATCATCATTGGAATTGTGCTTGGGATGATCGCATCATTTTTTAATATTAAATTTCCGGGGATGGTTAAAAAGACAATATCGAATATGGGAGTTATGACCTCGCCGTTAGCACTTATTTCGATCGGTGCAACATTTCGTGGCAGAGAGGCACTTGCAAAGATTAAGCCGACCTTGGGTGCATCCTTTATTAAGTTGATCGGTCTGGCTGCTGTATTTATGCCACTTGCCATATATATGGGATTTCGCGATCAAAAGTTGATCGCACTTCTTATCATGCTGGCATCGCCCTGCACACCGGCGTCTTATATCATGGCAAAAAACATGGATGGCGATGCAGAGCTTGCCTCTAGTATTGTGGTCGCAACCACAGTTTTGTCAGCGGTAACATTGACCGTTTGGATCTTTGTATTAAGAAGTTTTGGTTTTGTCCAATAATTGATCCAGCTTATCATGGATCTCTTCTGTTGATTTTTTATTATATTTCACAATAAGTTTGGCGGCCTGCAACGTAGTTTTGTTGATGGATTCTTTGTACTGTTCGAAAGAAGCATCGTCGATAGTGGCAGATTCGCCTTTTTTGCCATTCAGACGTTCCATCTCCTGACTCATTAATTCTAATAATTTATCTTGATAAGCTCGCTGCAGTAAATCCTGCTGTTCTTCGCTCTGTTGTTTCAGCATGAGCATACCGTCCACCATAAAATAGGTAGCAGCCAGTGTGACGATCACCATCAGTATACCTAAAACTGCGCCCAACAGGGATCCGGCAAAGACATCTTGAAAAAGAATGATTCCAAGCAAGCCTGCCATCCAAACTAAAGCAGCCGCAATAATTGTTTTCTCGTTTGCATAATAATCTATCAATCCTTTCTTAAATCGTAAATGTTGCTTTATCAGCACAAAAATAGAATACCACGAACAAGGATATGCTGTCAAAGAACATACAATACAAAATAAAACATATGAAACAAATAAAAACATAATTCTTAAGAATTCTTAAGATTGCGTTCAAACTATTGATTTTGTTATTAATATTTGATGTACTAAATGTATCAAAGACAAAAAGCAATATCCCTTATGCTGCTATGTTGCGGTATAAGGAAAACAAAAAATTTCATAATAACAGGAAGGAGTGATCATTATGATCCAATGGAAAAAATAATCTTAAGTACAATAGCAGCGATAGGAATCGCCTGCTTTGCAGGAGGAACAGCAGATGCGGCATCGGTTAAAATTGATGAGAAGACATTTCCGGATGTTTGTGTACGTACAGCAGTAGCACAGTATGACAAAAATAAAGATGGAATTTTGTCCGATCAGGAAAGAGACAAGGTGACAGGGATCGACTTTGATTCGGCGCTTGCGCAGCACTATACAGTAGGTCATTGTGTTGACTTTGAGGGCATGCAAAATTTCACAGACATCAATTCGATCTATTTGGATTTGCGATATAAGGCAAAGAATAACTCGTACAAATACTGGAATTATCGCGCTGACAATTTGACGCAGTGTTTTCCAAATGCACAGAGAATTTCAATTTATTGGTATGGTAATCAGACAATATCGTTAAAAGGAACCGCTGTAAATGCAAGGAAAATTTCCCTTTATGCTTTGCAAAATGGAAAACTGGATTACTCTTTGTATGCACCGAATGCGCAAAATGTGGAAATATGTGGGAAATTTACGGATACTAAGAAATCCTATGGTCAATATTTCCCGGATGCATCAGAAGTGATATTAGAAGAGACTAATATTGGAGGCAACAATACGTTAGCTGGGTTCAAGGTTTGCAAACATTGTACTTGTCAGGAAAAGCGATTACGTCTTTGAACTTTTCACCGTTAAAGAATAACCCGATTTATAGTTTGAGCGTTGAACGAGCTGCTTGCAGATCAATGGATCTTTCGCCACTCAAAACGTGTAAGTTGAAGGTACTTAGTTTAAAAGATTGTGGAGTGAATTCTTTGAACTTTCAACCATTGGCGACATCACCATTGCACAAATTATATGTGATCAATTGTCCGCTGAAAAAGATTGATGTGAGCCCGTTGAAAAACACGTTGACAGAATTATGGCTGGGAACATTGCAAAATACTTATTTTTGGGAAGAAATAAATCATAAGCAGACCAAGCCAAAATATCAATTGTTAGATCTGTCCAAGATGAAAAAGCTCAAACGTGTTTATGCTTGTGGCGTGGCTTCGTTGAAGACTGTGAAATTAAAAGATACCAAAACGAAACAGGGTATTCGCTCTTTGTTGGAGCTGCATTTATACGGCACCGGAATAAGAACATTGGATGCCACGGCAGCCAAAAATCTGAAGCGTTTGTTTGTAGGTGACCGGATCAGAAAATTGACTGTTGATAAATGCAAAAACTGAAAGAAATTGGAATGATTAATCTCGGCTCGAAACAGGCAGCTACAATTAAGAGCAGCTCAGTGCAGCATATACAGTATCAGGGAAAAACATTAAAGAATTTAAGTTTTCGAAATGTCCTAAATTATACACATTATCAATCAAATGCACTAAGGTTGGAACCGTAAATCTGAGGTCAAATAAAAGACTGCATTATATGACCTTGAACAGTAAAAAGACGGGAAAGGTTTGTATCCAAAGGTTTCCACAAAGGGATGGCATGATTGCTGCGATCTGGTGGAAACGAATTATTATAAAAATCTGGATGAGTTTAAAATGATCCGGATGCAAAAGGAGTATATAAGGAGTATGTTGGATATACTTTGGAATATCCAACCAAGATATTAGATATATCTGCATGGACATCGTTCAATAAAACAGTGAGGAGATGTATGTTTGGGTATGGTGATTTTGATCATAAAAAGTGTGCGACAAAGAAGATCATCATCAACAAAAAGCTTCGAAAAGCAGACAAAAAATGGATCAAAAAGTTTGCTAAGAAGTGGCACGTAAAAGTAGTTGAGAAATAGTGCAGTCCAGTATATGGGACAAAGGGATTGTATTGAAATAATCAAGAAACTGTAATAACAAGTGAACAGTCAAAGGAATTTTAGCTAGTAATCTTTGGTTAGGAATGGAGGATAAGTTATGAATTTAAGTTTATAAAAAGTGTATATTATTCGCAATAAGTCTGCTGATGGGAATTGGCTGTATGGGACAGAAGGCAGGAGCAAGAGATGACGTAGGAAGATATGAACCTAGTATTGTGGATTATGCAGTGCCATCCAGTAATGAATCCGAATGGATTAAGGATGGAATTTATGAATATTCATTAATACGTAACAAGACAGCAGTTAGACTAATGGTGTTGGATACATCTTCTGCCAAAGAGTTCATTGTTCCCAAAGTATTTCATAATTTGCCAGTGAAGGAATTGTTTTATGTTAGAGGGAAGAAGTGGGAACAGTTGATAGTACCCAACGGAATCGAGATTATTGATGATTCTGCATTATCCGGAATGTCTCATTTGCGTAAAGTTGACTTAGGAAAAGATGTTCAGTATATCGGACGACAGGCATTTTGGGAAATCCCAATTTAACAGAAGTGACCGGTGGACAAAATGTACGATTTGTGGGTCGACAGGCATTTTATCTATGCAAGAGAATGAAAAATTTGCCGGATTTTGTGAAGAATCATAGAAAGTGTATATATTCACAGGCTGCATTTAAAAATGCACGAGCTCTCACGAATATAAAGCTGTCTCCAAATGTGCAGTATACAAATGCATTATTTAAGGGATGTACCAGTCTGAAATCTGCATATATTCAAGGTAAAGGATTTTTGCCGAATGCAAAAACGTGGAAATATATGAATAAAAACAAAATAAATGAGGAAATGTTCAGTGGTTGTCGTTCTTTGAAAACTGCGAAGTTGTATAATGGTATAACAAGATTAAACGCTCGAATGTTTGCAGACTGTGTAAAATTGCGGAAAGTAAATATACCTAAGAAATGTACCTATATAGGAATAAATACGTTTCGTAACTGCAAAAGCCTTCGCAAACTAACAATTCCTAAATCCGTTAAAAGATAGATAAAACAGCTTTTCGTGGATGCAAAAACTTACTTTATATGTGAAGAAGGGAAGTTATGCGTACAAATATGCCAAGAAATATCATATTAAATATAAGTTAGTGAAATGAAGTCATTATATAAGATAGAGTAATTATAGGAATAGTAATTCCGATGCGCAGTCATGGTGGTGGTTGGCATGCCAACACTGCCAAAGTGTGTTTTGGATTATCTATAATATACTATTTGACTGTAGTATTTGTCTCAGAGAGACTTCCTGATACCTTTGATAATCTGCGGTTCATGGCACTGATATCTGCAATTATTATTCTGTTATCTCCGGTTGATAGTATAAATAAACCATTAGATAGTGAGCAAAGAAAGATCGAAAAGAAAAAGACTTGCAGATATATAGTTGCAATTTACAGCATCTCACTAATCTTAAAGTGGAATTCTTTGACATGTTATGTGAAAGAAATCAATTTTGCCTTGTTTATAGTACTTTGTTCCATGATTTTTGGAATAGTCAGTAATACAAAAAGCAATAGAAAACAAGACGTATGAAATGACAAAATTGTAAAATTGACCGTTCACCGGCAAAAAACGACCGTTCAAAAGTTTTTTGTTCGCAATCATAAAAAGTGTGCTAGGATATCTGCAACAAAAGAAAGGAGGAAATACCAATACGGCATAACATAGTTTTAGTGATTATGCTACAGTGTGATATTGATGCCGCATGGGAAAAATTATCACATTGGTAGGAGCTGTTTCAATTCTTAAGAATTCTTAAGATTGCGTTCAAACTATTGATTTTGTAATTAATATTTGGTGTACTAAATGTATCAAAGAAAAAAGTAATATCCCTTATGCTGCTATGTTGCGGTATAAGGGAAACAAAAAAATTCATAATAACAGGAAGGAGTGGTCATTATGATCCAATGGAAAAAATAATCTTAAGTACAATAGCAGCAATAGGAATCGCCTGCTTTGCAGGAGGAACAGCAGATGCGGCATCGGTTAAAATTGATGAGAAGACATTTCCGAATGCATGTGTACGCACTTTCGCAAACAAGCAGGACACAAATCACGATGGAGAACTTTCTGATGCTGAAATTAAAGCAGTGACTAAGCTGGATTGGAATGAGCAAAATCTGTATACATATGGAGTTACTTCCGGGATGGAAATAGATTTTACCGGAATGGAGGTTTTACAAATCTTAAACAGGTTACAATTGAACAGTCTTTTTCAAGGGGGAAAGTATAACTGCAAATATTGGAATTGTAAAAATACGGATATATTCTCTGTGTTTCCGTATGTTGAAAAATTGAATCTATTTGCCACAGGACAGGTAACGCTTTCCACAGCAAACAGAAATCTAAAGCATTTGGAAATTGCTGCATCTAATGTTTCCGTTAATGCACCAATAACGTCAGTAGAACAATTGACAGTGTGTTCGACGTTAAATGGGCATACTAAGCTTGGCGGTTACAGTCAGGATTGGGGAAAATGTTTTCCGAATGCGAGAGTTGTGCAGATGAATTATGTAAAGGATTTAGAGAAAGAGATTTATGGATTTAAGAGAGTGGAACAGATATCAATTGCGTATTATGGTGGCAATAAAATATTTGATCTTTCGATTTATAAAGACACATTAAAACGCTTACAGGTAGCTAATAGTTGGAAAGATTTGCAACAGAATAGCAATCCGCTGGAAGAAATGACAACACTAAAAACAATAGATATTTCTCATATGAGAAAGCTTGAAACATTGGAAGCATGTAATGCCGGCAGCTTAGAACGCCTTGTTGTCAAGGATTCCGAGGGGAAATGTGAACTAAATAAATTAAAAACGATTCATCTTGTGAATAAAAAGATAAAATCATTAAATTTATCTGTGGTACCTAATTTAGAGGAAGTATATGTAGGCGGTAAACTTACGAATTTGAATATCAATCAGTGCAAGCGGTTAAAGAAGCTGCTCATTGACAGTAATTCTTTGAAGAAGCTTATTATTAAAAAACAGAAGCTTAAAATATTTGGATGTAAGCAGTAAGGTTATACAAAAAATTAACGTTACCGGATGTCCAAATCTTATCGGGGTGACAATTGATCGGAAATCAAAGGCATCGATGGGAAATTTGGATCTAAGCAAAAATAAAAAATTGGTGTACTTTCATGCTAATAGAAATGCAAGATTTAAGAAGATTATATTACCTAAATTGAGCAATTCGAAACAGCTTAATACATCCTATAAACAGTATGATCGTGCTGAGAAATGCCGATATACCGGGTATGGTATTACAGTAGATGTTAGTAAATATCGTAAGATGCCTGTAAAAGTAAAAAAATATCAGGTTAAAACATTATGCAGCTCAAAAACAAAGAAGATCATCATCAACAAAAAGCTTCGAAAGGCAGACAAAAAATGGATCAAAAAGTTTGCTAAGAAGTGGCACGTAAAAGTAGTTAAAAAATAGTGCAGTCCAGTATATGGGTTTAAGAAATTGTATTGAAATAATCAAGAAACGGATGCCGTGCAATGGTATCCGTTTCTGTGATATTGAGGTTAATTCTTAAGAATTCTTAAGATTACGCGGAATGTATTGACGGTGGAAATTAGATTTGCTGTAATAATAAGTGAACAGTCAAAGGAATTCTAGCTAGTAATTGTTGATTAATATCAAAGGAGCTTCCTGTATAATAAAAAATGTGGATGTTGAAAATTGAAAATACCTCAGAGTACAATAAGACTACTGACTGGCAGGTTAGTAAAAATCTTATTGAACAAAGAGGTATCTATAATGAAGTCTAACACACAGAATGCAAAAATTGAAGCTATTACAGAAAATACTTTGGTACTTGGAATTGATGTCGGAAGTGAAATGCACTATGCCAGAGCTTTTTGATTACAGAGGAATCGAGTATTCGAAGAAGCCATTTAAGTTTAGTAACACAGAGGCTGGATTTGTGACATTTAAGGAATGGATCCTGGACATCAAAGAAAGACATGAGAAGGATAAGGTGGTTCCAGGTATGGAACCGACCGGGCACTACTGGTTCAATCTTGGAAAGTTTCTACAGGATAATGAAATGAAACCGGTCCTTGTAAATCCCATCATGTCAAGAAATCGAAAGAACTCGACGACAATAATCCAACTAAAATGATCGTAAGGATCCGAAAGTTATAGCAGGATTAGTTAGAGAGGGACGTTACATGATCCCCTACCTGCCGGATGGTGTTTACGCTGATCTTAGAACAGCATCAAACATAAGATTCCAGTTACAGGCGGAACTTACAAGAATCAAAACAGGATCAGTCGTTGGTTCAATATATATTTTCCTGAATATAAGACGGTATACGGGAAGCCGGATGCCAAAAGCGGAATGCTGATCCTTAAGCAGGCGCCACTCCCGGAAGATATCCTGACGTTGGGTATTGAAGGGGTGAACCAGATCTGGCGGGATGCAAAGATGAGGGCAGTTGGAAAGGCGAGGGCGAAGACCCTGATCGAAGCTGCAGAGCACAGTGTCGGAAGCAAAGAAGGAGCAGTATCTGCAAGAATGGAAATCCGAATGCTTCTGGAGGATTATGAATCCAGAAATATACGTCTTCAGGAAGTTATGACTCTGATCGCAGAGTTGGTAAATCAGATCCCGATGGCTGAAAAGTTGTTGGAGATCAAAGGAGTGGGAATCAAGACGGTGTCTGGTTTCCTTGCAGAAGTAGGTGATATCAGCCGCTTCAACAATCCAAAGGAACTGCAGAAGCTCGCAGGACTGGCGTTGGTTGAGAATAGTTCTGGAAAGCACAAGGGAAAGACAACAATAAGCAGACGAGGTCGAAAGAGACTCAGATACCTGCTTTTTGAGGTTGCAATGTCGCTTGTGGCGAAGAACCCTGAGTTCAGGGAGCTCCATAATTATTACACAACCAGAAGGCTGAATCCGTTGAAGAAAATGCAGTCACTTATGGCGATTGCAGCCAAGTTGATACGTGTCTTTTATGCGATGCTGACTAAAGGAGTGGATTATGATCCGAAAAAGATGGTTGGTGACATCAAGAGACCGGCAGTTTATCTACAGGCTGCATAAGAAAGACAAGTAACTATAGTGGAGGCTGTCGTGTGGGCAGTCACTGAATCAAATAGAATGTAACAGATAACGTCCACTGGTCACAGTGCTGTAACAGGAAGCGAGTCAGTAATCATAAAAACAAAGAATGAGCCAGTAGTCGGCAGGAATATTATCCATGGGGCATGACCCTGTAATGGAGCATAGCTGACACCCTGGTTATGGGTAGGCAGGACGAAGGAAGTTAGGACCTCTGGAGACAGAGATGATCCTGGTGGATATAGGAGGTTAGCTGCCATAGAGGGAAGGGTATACACAAGGCCAGTAAAACGGAAAAAATGACGTTTTATTTCGTATACCTTAAAACCGCTATTTCAGTACCCGATACATCGAAATGCTCATAGCTATGGTTTATTCGCTGAGATAAAAGGTTGAGAAACCTTGAATTTTCAATAAAAACACTTGATTATATGAGGAGGGGTTTTATATGATCCAATGGAAAAAATAATCTTAAGTACGATAGCAGCGTTAGGAATCGCCTGCTTTGCAGGAGGAACAGCAGATGCGGCAAATATCAACTTGAATGAGAAGACATTTCCTGATCCGTATGTTTACCATTACGTGCAGGAAATGTGCGAGTATGACACGGCACATTCAACATATTATTTGCCGGAGGCAGAAAAAGCAGGTGTTACGTATTTTGTTGTTACGGGAAAGACATTCTTTCGTTACGGCTTAGATGGAGGGCAGGCGGTTGATTTTAGCGGTATGCAGAACTTTTCGAATATCACATCAGTAACGCTGGATCTCAGGTACAATATCGGAGGAAGAGTGCAGGGAGATTGGAATTTTAGAGCGGATAATTTCTTTCAATGTTTTCCAAAGGTAAAGGAATTAGTGATACGTTCGTATGGTGGACAGAAAGTGAAGTTGACTGGCACATCTAAAACGCTGGAAAGTGTAGATGTCTTATTGGATGATGAAGATGGCAGTCTGGAATGTACCGTCAGTGCGCCAAAGGTCAAACGTGTTTGCATTAATGGTAAATTTGCGGCTAAGAGCAAGCCGCTTGGAAAATGTTTTCCGAACACAAAGCGTTTGGACATTACAACAGCTAACATCCAAAATGTAAATGTAACAGGCTGCAAAAATTAGAGCAGCTGCAGCTTACCGATACGACACAAAAGCAATCGGACAAATCAATCTGAGTAAAAATAAGAAGTTAAAGAGCGTAAAGATCACAGGAAAGCTTCGCAAGACAAAGATTGTTATCAGCAAAAGATGAACAAAAACTTGTTCAGAAACTGAAAAAACAACTAAGAAAGCTGGAGCAAAGCTCATTAAGAGATGAAAGAGAGGGTGATATATATGAGAAACGTAAAATGGTTTTTGGCAAGCGCATTGTTGGCGGCAGGAATTTTGTTTGGTGCCGGTAACCATGTAGATGCAGCATCCGTAAAGATTGATGAGAAAACATTCCCAGATGCTTGTGTCCGGGCATCCGTCGATAAATATGACATAAATAAAGATGGGATACTCTCTGATGAAGAGAGAGGTAAAGTAACAACCTTTTCTTATACGGATCTGCGGATTTCACAGAATTATAAGGAAAGCAGCAAAATTGATTTTACGGGAATGCAGCTATTTGGAAATATCCATTCTTTGAAATTGGACCTGCACTATCAGGCTGCGGGCGGTATTGAGAAAGAATGGGACTACAGAGGGGATAATCTGTCTGCTTGTTTTCCTAAGTTAGAATCGCTGTATTTGCGTGGCAACAGCAAAACAAAACTTGATCTGACAGCACTTAAGAACAGTTCTTTGAAATATCTTGTTCTTGAAAATATGCCGGCACAGCAAATGGATCTTACGCCTTTGAGTACCACCAAGCTAGAAACGTTGAGCTTGGAAGATTGCAAGATTAGTGCATTAAATCTTAAACCACTGACAAAAATGAATCTTAAAAAACTTTATGTTATTAACTGCACTTTGAAGAGTATTGATGTCAGCCCATTGAAAAATACATTGCAGGAGTTGTGGTTAGGAGAGCCACAGCAAATGTACTTATCATTAGGAAAAGAATGTATGCAGACAAAGGCGAAATATAAAACGCTTGATCTGTCTCAAATGAAGCGATTAAAACGAGTATATGCGTGCGGTATACCGTCTTTGACAAAAGTGACATTGAAAAAGGGATCCCAGAGCGCATCTGCATTAAAGGAGCTGCATTTGTACGGTACAGCAATAAAGTCGATGAATGCTTCCGGTGCAATAAAATTACAACGTTTATTTATTGGAGATAAAACGAGCAAATTAAATATTAGCAAATGTACGCAGCTGACCGAACTTGGCATGATTAATAATGCCACGACCAATATTTCCATAAAAAGCAAATCACTGCAGCATATACAGTATTATGGAAAAAAAGTGAAGAAGTTAAGCTTTGTAAATTGTCCGAAATTGTTCAGTCTGAGAACAGCATGTTCTACAGTGAACACATTGGATCTAAGCCATAATAAAAATCTGCATTATTTGGATCTTTCCAACAAAAAACAGGAAAAGTGATTTATCCGAAAGTTCAGACGAAAGGTTGGTCTGGCTATTATGAATTGGTTGATTCGTATTTTGCAAATCGATATACACGCGATATGGATATAGCAGATGGAGTTTATAACGTGTATACGGGATATTCTAGCCAAGGCGCTGTTGGAACGCTTGATGTGTCTGCGTGGAAGGTGATGAATAATTATGTACGCAAGAGACAGATCACAAATGAATATACTCTTCATAAAGGAAAAAATGGTGTACCAAAGAAACTCGTCATCAACAAAAAGCTTCGAAAGGCAGACAAAAAATGGATCAAGAAACTGGCGAAGAAATGGAAAATAAAAGTAGTTGAGAAATAGTGCAGTCCAGTATATGGGACAAAGGAATTTTAGCTAGTAATCTTTGGGAAAAGAAAGGGGAATAAATCATGAGAAAATTATTGAAATGTATGATGATTGGAGCGATGGCATTAGCAGTAATGTCGCAAACAGGTAATTATAGTGAGGCGGCCTCCAGCCGTCAAATCAGTATAACGCAAAAGAATTTTCCTAGTAAGGATTTGCGAAAGGAACTGCGTAAAGTTATGACAAGAATAAAGACGGAAAGTTAAGTAAAGCAGAGATAAAGGGCATAAAATACTTAAACGTAGATTCTAAGAAAAGTAAAAGTATTTCTTTGAAAGGAGTACAGTATTTTACAAATTTGCGTTCATTAGACTTGTATGCTGTTAATGTTAAGTCTATTGATCTTAGTAAGAATAAAAAATTAAGATCTCTTAATCTTGCAGCGACAACAGTAAGAAAAAATAAAACTGTCTAAGAATTTACACGATGTTTATTTTGCAGTAGAAAAAAAATGCCATGTACACTTGATTTTCATGGCTTTAAGAAACTGGATCGAATTCATTTGGATCAAGGCCATTATAACAAACTTAATGTTTCTGATTCATCTGTACGACTTATTGCACAAGGTAATTATCCGGTTGCATTAAAAAACATATTGGCACAAAATTGCAAAAAATTACGTAGTGTGGATTTGGAGGTTAGTCAGTTAAAGAAAGTTAATTTGAACGGCACGAATGGATTACGTGTATTAAAGTTAAACTATAGCGGATCGATTAAGAAACTTAATGTCAGTAAAATGAAAAATTTACGAGAGCTTAGAGTGGGCGGTTCAAAAATAACAACGCTTTCAGTGAAGAAAAATAAAAAGTTGGAAGAGTTGGATATTAGTGACAGCAAAATATCCAAGATGGATCTTTCTGCTAATAAAAAATTAAAGGTTTTGAGATACCGGAATACGAAAGTTTCTAAGATGTTATCCGTTCCTAATCCAAGTGCTATAGAGGAACTTGATTGTAGTGAGACTAAGATATCCTCGCTGGATTTAAGAAAGTATACGGCATTGAAGCACCTAAATGCGTCACAGACCAAGATTACATCCTTAAACGTACAAAATTGCCGCGAATTAGTGACGGTATATGTACGAGGAACGACAAAGCTGTCGAAATTAGACTTGTCAAATCAGGCAAAGTTGAGGGATGTAACATTTGGAGACAGTGGAATAAAAGAATTGGATGTTCGCAATTCATTGTTAATCTGTGATCAGGATGACTTGGGATCCGGATTTGACTTTATGCCGGGATTTAAAATTTCATGTAAGATTATTGTCAATAAGAATTGGAAAGAATTAAATTACTATCAGAATCAGGCGAAAGAGTGTGGTTTTAACATTACATGGCAGATAGTATAAGCGTAGCAATAACGGAAACAACGAATTAGAATTGATGAAACGGACGCTGATTGACAGCGTCCGTTTTTGGAAATGTGATTATTGTGTGTTAGGGTTTAACATTGACCGTTCACCGGCAAAAACGACCGTTCAAAAGTTTTTTGGTTATAGACAGCAAAAATATGCTAGTATGAATGTAAATGAAAATAGCGAAGGAGATGGGAATATGTTATATAGAATAGCATGTTGTGATGATGAACAACAAATTTTAGATCGACTCAAAGAATGTTTTGTTCGTCTTGAGGTGCAGACGGACATAGAGACGCAGGTTGATTATTATACCGATGGACGGAACTTGATCCAAGCATATCAAGCGGACCATTCAAAATATGATATCATTTTATTAGACATGGAGATGCCACTTATTTCAGGAATGCAGGTGGCAGAACAGATGCGCCGGATCAACCGTGAAGTTATTATTATCTTTTTTGACGAGTTATCCGGAGTATATGCAGCAAAGTTTTCGAGTGCAGCCCTTTCAATACTTAATGAAACCATTAGAAACGGATTCATTTATTAAGGAGATACAGAATGCAATGAATTATCTTAAAACAGATCACCATAAGATATTATTGCATACAGAGCAGGGAGAATTGCTGCAGAGTATTGACCAAATTTTATATATAGAAAAGCCGAAGGAACAGGATAAATTATGTGTGCATATGACGCAGGATAACTATATTGTGAAAAACACCTTGCAGGAACTGGAAGGGTTGTTATTTGATAAGGATTTTATCCGGGTGAGTCGTACACATTTGGTGAATTTATCTTCTGTATGGCGTTTAGAGAAGAAGGAGATTCATCTTGAAAATGGTGAATGTATCAGTGTAAGCCGCAGGAAAGTAAAGGAACTTCAGGAGCAATTCACAAAATATTTGGTGCGAAAAGGAGGAGCAATGTAATGATATTAATGGAGATTTTTAGTTATGTGATCGATGCATTGCTGATCTATGTATTTTACGATAAGTATTTTTCCAAGGAAAGGCGCAGAGAATTTGCTTCTACGGCGGTTATTTGGGGCGCTTTTGCGCTGATGGAAGGAATTAATTACGTATTTAATACAATGGCACCGTATATAGCAGTTAATATGCTGGTAAGTGTTTTGGGACTGTTTGCTATGACACTTTTGTATGATGCTAAAGTGGCAAAACGTATTGTTGCAGTTGTGGTATTTCAGGTGACAGCAATTGTATCGGAAATTTTTGCAAATGTTATTTTTTTAGTTGTACCTGAGAAATATTTCCAGGATATTAATGTGCTCGGTATGTTTATTTCGAAGCTGTTTTGCTAGTGTTTCTTATGATACTTATGCTTTTGCAGAAAAAACAAAAAACATTCCAACACATTATCTGATCACATATTTTGCAATACCGATTGCCTGTATATTTGTGTTATGCGTATTATATCGTAAATCCATGTATATCGATTATATCAGTTATATTGCGACGGGATGCATTATGTTGTTGAACATTGTGTCATATTATTTGTTGGATGAGTTATCGGATTATATTATCCGGGCTAGCAAGGTGTTCCAGTTAAATAATCAACTTGAGACACAAAAGGAAAAATATGAACAGTTATCTACGGCGTTTCGATCCGGTAATCGATTGTTACACGACACCAATAAACATCTGCGCTATATCGGAGCCAAGCTGCAGTCAGATGATGCGCAGGGGGCGATGGACTATATTGAACGTATTAGCGGAACATTACAAGAAACATATGGAAGCATTTGCACAGGTAATCTTGCAGTAGATAGTATTTTGAGCAATATGAAGACCCGGCTGCAGGAGATGAATATTCCGTGTTATCTTACTGTTAATATTGAGGAGGCACGTATGCGGGATATTCCTGAATATGATCTGGTAACGATTATAGGAAATATCACAGATAATCAAATGAAAGCAGTGCCGCTTGTAACAGATAGGGATAAACGATATGTGTTGTTTGAATTAGAAATGTTAGACAACACGATCCGCATTTTGCCAAGAATGGAATGCCGCCAAAACAGCCGGTTAAGATGCCTCATGAGGACTGGTTTCATGGAGTGGGGCTGCACAATGTCCGGGAGACGCTGGAAAGGCATGGCGGGGCATTGGTAACGGAGGTTCAGGACGATTTCTTTCTCACGATGGGCGTACTTCCGTTAGGAGAGGGGCGCAAGGCGGTTTATTACAAAGGAGTACCGGGGCGAGAGTGACCAAATTCTGTTAAAGGAATAAGATATCTATATAGGACTGAAAATAAGCGTGGGGGAATGCGTATGCAGATTAAGATCATATCTTGCGAAACGCTAAAAGAATATATGCAAAGGGATGATTGTATTCTGCTTGATCTGCGCGAAAAAGCAGATTATGAGCAGGGGCACCTGCCCGGAGCGGTGTATGCAGATTGGGAAACTTTGGAGCAAAATATAGACACTATTTTAGAACAGCAGGAAAAAGAGATACGAGCCATTGTATTGTATTGCGACAGAGGTAATATCAGCTTGATCGTAGCCAGGGATCTCGTTCGTAAAGGGTATCCGGCAATCAGCGTGGGGGGCGGATTTATGCGCTGTGGAAGGACATTGGCTGGTTTGACAATTTGACTATTCCATGGCAGAATAATAGATAAAATTCTGAAAGCATTGTTTGGGATGTGCTGTGAGTGGGCATCTGCAATGCGAAAACGGGAAGGGGCTTATTGGTTTGATCCATGCAAAGAATGTTGGGTTTGAGTATTTTCGCAGGGACAGCGATGGCGAAGTGATAGAAGTGATACCGGCATTAAAGGATGTTTCGATGCAGGTGCAGCCGGGAGATTTTGTAGCGGTACTCGGCGCAAATGGTTCAGGGAAATCTACTTTTGCGAAGCATTTGTGTGCACTGCTCACGCCTGGAGAAGGAACGATTTTGGTGGCAGGAATGGACACGGCAGATGCGGAGAAACATTTGCAGATTCGCCAGACAGCAGGGATGGTGTTCCAAAATCCGGACAATCAGTTGGTTGCCGGTGTTGTAGAAGAGGATGTTGCCTTTGGCCCTGAAAATATTGGAGTAGAGTCGCGTCAAATATGGCAGCGTGTAGAAGAAAGTTTGCAAAGTGTAGGTATGAGCGCATATCGTTATGCGTCACCGATGCATTTGTCAGGTGGACAGAAACAGCGTGTGGCGATTGCGGGAATCGTGGCAATGCGGCCGAAATGTATTGTTTTGGATGAGCCTACGGCAATGTTAGATCCTAAGGGGCGAGAGTCCGTTATTAAGACGATCAAGGAGTTAAATCGCAAGGAAAAGATAACCATCGTATTGATCACACATTATATGGAAGAGATTGTAGATGCCGATTATGTATATGTGATGGGGGATGGACAAGTTGTGACGGAAGGCACACCGAAGGAAGTGTTCGTGCGAGAAGAGGCACTTCGCAGATGCAAGCTGGATGTGCCGGAGATTACGAAAATTGCGACAGCTTTGCAGGCTGCAGGGCTTCCGGTAGACAAGGCAACTTTGACGGAGGATGAGCTGATGGAACAATTGCTTCGTTAAAGCAGCGATGTGGCGTGTTAATCACGGAAATGAGCTGATGGAACAGTTGCTTCGTTAAAGCAGCGATGCAGGGCGTGTTGATCACGGAAATGAGCTGATAGCACAGTTGCTTGCTTAATGTCAGGCATGGAGGAATTAGTGATGGCGATGATACTAGAGCATGTGAATTATAGTTATGGTGTAGGCACCGGCAAAGAGTTTCATGCTTTGAAAGACATCAATTTGCAGATTGGTGACCATGAATTTATTGGATTGGTGGGGCATAGCGGCTCCGGCAAATCCACATTGATACAGTTGATGAATGGACTTTTGCGTGCAACGGAAGGTACCATTTATTGGGATGGACAAGATATTTATGACAAATCTTTTTTTCGATGCGGAGTCTGCGTGGACAAGTTGGTTTAGTGTTTCAGTATCCGGAATATCAGCTTTTGCGGAGTCTGTTATTGCGGATGTAGAATATGGTCCTAGAAATTTAGGGTGGTCTAATTTGGATGTAGAATATCGTTCGTATGAGGCACTCAAACAAGTTGGAATTGGTGAAAATTTATTGGATGTTTCTCCGCTCTCGCTTTCCGGGGGACAGAAGAGGCGGGTAGCGATTGCCGGCGTGTTGGCAATGGCGCCTAAGCTGCTTATTTTGGATGAGCCGATGGCAGGACTGGATCCAAGCGGCAGAGAAGAAATGCTTACATTGTTAAGTAAATTATATGAGGAGCGCCAGATCAGCATTGTGCTGGTGTCCCACAATATGGACGATGTTGCAAAATATGCGGATCGTATTTTGGTTATGAATGAGGGTGAACTGGTATTGGATGGCGTTCCAAAGAAAGTATTTCACTATCAGGACGAGTTGGAACAGATTGGACTTGGTGTCCCACAAATGACACACTTGATTCATCGTCTGGAGAAGGAAACGGGCTGTCGGCTTGGTGATGCGATCACGTTAGAGGAGGATTACCTTTGATCGAGCAGTGGTGGCATGCAAAAAGGTACGTCACGATGACAGGCTGTTAGTGACAATGGAAAGCAAGAGGGAGAAGTCGTTGACTGTTAGTGGCAATCGACAGAAAGTGCTCGCTGAAAGGTGATGTTACAATGACAGGCTGTTAGTGATTTGGAGGAATTAGATGTTACGAGAAATAACAATAGGGCAGTATTATGCAACGGATTCATCGCTTCATCGATTGGATCCACGTGTTAAGATTGCCGGGACTTTATTATATATTATTTCCTTGTTTTTGGTACATCATTATATAGGATTGGTTGTTGCGGCGTTGATATTTGGCGTGATGGTACGAATGTCTAATGTGCCGTTTCGTTTTATTGTAAAAGGTCTTAAGCCAATTATGATGATGTTGGTATTTACAGCCCTGCTGCATCTGTTTTGCACACCGGGCAAGGCGATATTTTCACTGGGAGTGCTTCATATTACGATAGAGGGCGTACAAAAATGTATTTTTTGACGGTACGTTTGACCCTTATGATGATCGGATCTTCGTTAATGACGCTGACAACGACACCGAATCAGCTCACCGACGGAATTGAGCAAATGTTGAAGCCGCTGCGAAAGCTGCATATACCGGTTCATGAATTTGCGTTGATGATGTCGATCGCGCTTCGGTTTATTCCAATCCTGATGGAAGAACTGGATAAAATTATGAAAGCACAGCTTGCCAGAGGCGCTGATTTTGAGAGCGGCAATTTTTGCATCGCCTAAAAAATATGCTGCCCATTTTATTGCCGTTATTTGCATCGGCAATGCGGCGTGCTAATGAATTGGCGTATGCGATGGATGCGCGCTGTTATCATGGTGGAGAGGGCAGAACAAAAATGAAACCACTCCGCTATGGATATCGGGATATGATCGGTTATATTAGTATCGTGTGCTATTTGATCGTCCTGATTGCCGTGGATCGGATCGTGGCATTTTGATGTGGAAAGCTGTGGTGGAATGATTCTGCTTTGAGCGAAAAAATACGCCGGATGGTTTGATTGATAATAGAACATAGCTGCGTAGGGCCGGAATGGAGATTATTGGCATGAGACGAATTAAATTAGTAGTAGCATATGATGGGACGAATTATCATGGCTGGCAGGTTCAGCCACGTGAGATAACGATAGAAGGCGTACTTAATGAGGCACTGACTGCACTCACGGGGGAAGAAATACAGGTGATCGGCGCGAGTCGAACGGATGCAGGAGTACATGCGCGCGGAAACGTTGCGGTATTTGATACGGAATCCCGCATTCCGGGAGAAAAATTTTCCTATGCTTTGAATCAGCGATTGCCCGAGGATGTCATTATTCAAGATTCTTGTGAGGTGACGGCTGATTTTCATCCAAGACATTGCGAATGCCGAAAAACATATGAATATACGATATTAAACCGCACCTTTCCATTGCCGGAATATCGCAACACCGCTTTCTTTTGCTATGGAGATTTGGATGTAGAACGTATGGATCAGGCGGCAAAGCAGTTCGTGGGGGAACATGATTTTGCTGCTTTTTGTTCTGCAGGAGCGCAAGTGCAGTCAACCGTCCGGACTATTTACAGTGCGACCGTGGAGCGGGAACAGCCGGAAGTGATCCGCATACGGATTCGTGGAAATGGATTTCTGTATAATATGGTGCGAATTATCGCAGGGACGCTGTTGGAGGTCGGTCGTGGCAATTTAGAGGTGTCCAAAATTGCGGACATCATAGCGTCAAAAGACCGTGCCAATGCAGGACCGACTGCGCCAGCCAAGGGATTAAAATTAATGCAGATAGAATATTTATAGGAGAGGGGAAGCGTAGTATGAGCAAAAAGATATTAGTGTACGAAATGTCGGACACACGATTTGAAGCTTTGAAAAAGACATTGCGCCCATTGGGTGTCAGCGTATATAAGGTTGCGAAATCGCAGTATGGTGATCCGATTGGAGAGCTTGCTCTTGGTAAGGCAGGGCAAAAAGCTGTGGGAACGGTTCAAAGCCACACTAATATACCGGGAGCTGCACCGATTCCGGCAGTCGGAATGCCATGTATTGGGGAGATGCTTATATTTAGTGGGATTTCCGGTCAGGAGATGGATGCTGTATTAGCTGCACTGCGACAGGCGGATCTGGTCGTTCCGTTGAAAGCAACTGTTACAATGTATAATTATTCTTGGAATGGATACGCCATATATCAGGAATTATCCAAAGAACACCGAAAGTTTACCAAATAGTTTCCGTGGAGAATGGCTGTTGCAAGTAAGGTTAATAAAATAGTTTGGGAGACGAAGCGTCAGCCATAGCAAGAAAAAGTGACTAAAATAGTTGCGGCAACTTTGTGCCATAAATACACAGGTTGCCGTTTTGTCTCGTGGTAGTGCCGGTATTAACGCTGCCCTTTAGTCAGTGCAGTCCTCGTGTGCATGGAGATATTTTTCTTTGGTCGCCAATCCTCCGCGAATATGCCGCTCCGCTTTGTTCACATTCAGCACGGTGCGAACCTCGTCGGCTAATGTGTGATCTATGGCAGGAAGGCGCTCGGTGACATCCTTATGTACGGTGCTTTTGCTTACACGAAAAACACTGGCAGTTTGACGGACAGTGGCACTTTTTTCGACAATATAATGACCGATTTCCAGTGCTCTTTTTTTCAATATCTTCTCTCAAAATGCTCCCTCACAATTGTTGTTTGTACAGTCTATGCATAGGGCAAAGATTGTATTACAAGCATACAGAGATTTCAATAAAGGCTTGCGAGAAGATAGTTGTTAGACGGTTAATGTTGCAAATAAATCAAGGAATTCTTGATCGACCTGCGCAAAGGAAGTGTCTCAAAAGCAGGATCTGTCACGAGAAGAGGAGCCTGTTCCATGAGTTTTTCTCCCATATAATGATCAAATTCATAATATAAGCAGGCGTTATCAATGTCCGTGATCTGGGACATCTCTTCGTCGGAAGGTATCTGTCCCAAAAAACGAACATAAATAGCGTCCTGCATATTTTTTTCAATGCGGCGGTACTCAGACAATTCGCCTTTTACCGGTCTGGTGATGTCCGATAAATAGGCCTCGCTTCCGTCATGCAGCAGACATGCGAGAACTACTCTGGATGAGTAGTTTCTCGCAATTGCTTCTCTGGCACAAGCAATACTGTGTTGCCCAACGGAATAAAATTCCGGAAAATGCCCGTTTGCGCGGGTCATAAGTGACTGTGCATGGGCAATGTCCTCAATGCGAATCTCTTCCTGTTTTGGACACAAAGGATTCATTTGTACTTTGCTAAATGTTGTAATATGCATATTCATCCTCGTTTCTGCACCTGTTGTCTGCGTTACTTATCAATACCTCAAACTTCTTTGAATCAATAATTGTTGTTCTTCTCAGCTTCGTTTAACTTGCGGATCGTATCCTGAATATCTTCATAGGTCAACTCCTCACTACTAAAGGAAAGAATGGAATGCAGCGGAGTTCCGGTAAACATTGCTTTCATCATATCGGCAGTTCCACTTCCCATAGAATCATCGCCATCGTGATCGGTCGCCTCAGCGAAACCACTCCTCCGCAGCATTTCATCCAAAGCACTGCCATCTTTTGCAAACAATTCAACATCTTCGCAAGTTGTTACGTAATCTGCGACAAAAGGAATCTTTTTGCTGCCGGTGATCGATACAGTATCCTGCAAACGAATGTCACGGGAAGATGAGGCAAGCAGAATTTCATAATCGCCGCTTTCTGCATACCAATCGTGAATACGAGTTTCATAGTAGCTAAATGCGCGAGCGTTCAGCGTGAAAGTCACTGTCTTTGTCTCGCCGGCTTTTAGGAATACTTTAGCAAAGTCGCGCAGTTCCTTTCAGGACGGATTTCATATACGACAGGATTTTTAATATATAGCTGTACGATTTCAGCACCGTCGCAGTTACCGGTATTTGTAATGTCAGCACTGACAACAATTTCATCGGTTTCTTTGATCACATCGACGTCGGCGGCGTTTTTGCCGTTTACGGTTACTTTCATATTGCTGTAGGTAAAATCGGTGTAGCTGAGTCCGTATCCAAATGGGAACAAGACATCCATCTTTTTCTTATCATAATAACGATAGCCGATAAAAAACGCCTTCCTGATAGCAGACTTTCTCACGATTTCCAGGGAAATTTAAGTAGGAAGGATTATCCTCTAAGTGCAGTGGGAAGGTCTCGGCAAGTTTGCCACAAGGAGTTGCATCGCCAAAAAGCAGATTGACAGCAGCGCCACCGCTTGCCTGTCCGGCGAGGTACATTTGCAAAACACCTGCAACTTTGTCAAGCCATGGCATGGCGATCGGGGAACCGCTATGCAAAACAACGACTACATTAGGCTGTACTTCGCTAATGCGGGCGATCAATTCATTTTTGATTTGCCGGCATATTCAGATGGGTTCGGTCAAATCCTTCGCTCTCGAAAGAGTCTGGCAGACCTGCGAAGATAACGGCAACATCGCTTTCTTTTTGCAAGGGTGATCGCTTCCTGAAGCAGCGTCTCATCTGTAGTTTCTTCGTCAATATGAAATCCTTGTGCATACGATACGGAATCTCCGGCGGCATCTAAAGCGCTTTCGACCGATGTGTTGTTAATATGACTGGAACCACCGCCCTGAATGCGGGGCACTTTTGCAAATTCACCGATAAACGCTATCTTTTTTGTCTTTTTTTGCAAAGGCAGGATATCTTCATTTTTCAACAAAACAGCGGACTGCTCGGCAGTGGTTCTTGCCAGTGCGTGATGAGCAGCAACGTCGTATCCGCGTTCGACGCTGGATGGGAGTGGGTGTACCATAGAAGCTGGATCAATACCTTTTCTGGCAGTAAGATATTTGTCTACCATAGTAAGAATGCGTTCTACAGCAGCATCTAATACGGATTCTTCCAGTTCTCCACTTTGTACCGCCTTTACGATCAGTTTGTCTGTTTCTCCGTGGCAATCCGGCATTTCAAGATCTAATCCGGCTTTGAGAGACGGAACACGCTCGTCCATTGCACCCCAGTCGGTCATAACCAGACCTTCAAAGCCCCATTCATCACGCAAAACCTTATTTAGCAGCCAATCATTTTCGCAAGAGTAAACGCCGTTGATACGGTTATAACTGCACATGATCGTCCAAGGCTGCGCCTTTTTGACTACCGTTTCGAAAGCTGCCAAATAAATCTCGCGCAAAGTACGTTCATCAATCTCTGCACTGATGCTCATGCGGCGCCATTCCTGGTTGTTGGCAGCAAAGTGTTTCAAGCTGGTGCCTACGCCATGCTCCTGAACACCATTGACAAAAAGCAGCACCCAGTTCACCTGCTACGACCGGATCCTCGGAGTAATATTCAAAGTTACGTCCGCAGATCGGAGAACGCTTCATATTAATGCCTGGGCCCAGTAATACGGCAAGATCTTCAGCGACACATTCTTCGCCAAGAGCGTCGCCGACTTTATGCAGCAGGTCGCGGTCAAAAGAGCATGCCATAGCTGATGCAGTCGGAAAACCAATGGCTTTAATACTTTCTGCAACGCCCATATGATCGGCAAGACTTTCCTGCTTGCGGATGCCGTGCGGGCCATCGGAGACCATTGCGGCAGGAATATTTAAGCGGTCAATGGCTTTGGTATGCCAGAAATCTGCACCGGAGCAAAGACTTGCTTTTTCCTCTAGTGTCAGTTCGTTCACAAGTTTTTTTACATCTAAAACGTGTTCCATAAAATAGTCCTTTCCGAGGTGTTGACGGCGGTGAAAGACCGCCACACATCTCTATGTTTTATGTTAGTGAAAATTTTATTCATAAATGTCATATGCACAGTCATCGCGCACAAAGACGGAATGATCTCCAGCGTTGCTTTAGCGGCAACGGTCTGACCACCGTCATAACTTGTCCCGGTAGCGGCCTCTGTCCAACGATGCCCCGCAGGGAGATATACGTCAGTCTGCGTAATACCGGCGTCTGTGATCGGCTTTACGAGCAGATCCGGTCCAAACATATAGCTGTCGGCGTTATTCCAGCAAGCAGCATCCTCCGGAAACTCATAGAAAAGCGGACGCATTACCGGAGTTCCCAACTCGTGTGCTTCACGCATACATTCGCGAATGTATGGGCGAAGACGTTCACGCAACAACAGGTAACTTTTCAAAATTTCATAGATTTCTTCTCCCCAAGTCCAGATCTCGTTATCTTGTCCCGAACTGAACTGGCGGACGCCATCAATATATTCTACGTCGCGTTCATAGTATGGAGAGCGTTCTCCGTGCAGACGGAATACCGGAGAAAATACACCCCACGCAAACCAGCGCACCAGCAGCTCGCGAAATGCCGGATCTTCGTTATTGCCCCCAAGAAACCGCCGATATCCGTCGTCCACCAAGGAATGCCGGCAAGTCCCATGTTAAGCCCGGCCTGCACCTGCTGTTTCACAGAACGGAACGAGGAATGAATATCGCCTGACCACGTCAGAGCACCATATTTTTGGCTGCCGGCCCAGGCGCAGCGCACAAGGTTTAACACATTTTCCTGCCCCTGCTCCCGTAATCCATCATAAAAACCTTTGGCGTACATGAGAGGATAGATATTGCTGCACTGTAAAGCAGGACCTTTGTGGTAGCGGTAAATATCAAAATCATACGGCCCATATTCCGGCTCAGCCTCATCCAGCCAAAAGCAGCGAATGCCTTTATCGTAATAATTCTCCTTACAGCGTTCCCAAACATATTTTTGTGCGCCCGGATGTGTAGCATCATAAAAAGTCGTAGTTCCCATCCAAGTCATATTAACGCACAAACCGCGGTCAGACGTGATGAGATACCCTTGATCTGCCATCGGACCATAGTTCTCGGAACGTTCATCGATCGTCGGCCACACGGATACGACCGGTTCAATCTGCATTTCGCGCAATTCGCGGATCATTGCCTCCGGATCCGGCCAGTCCTTTGGATCAAACTTGAAATCACCCTGCATAGTCCAATGGAAAAAATCCACCACGATCGCATCGATCGGCAGACCGCGGCGTTTGTATTCGCGCGCAACAGTAAGCAGCTCTTCTTGGGTACGGTAGCGCAGCTTGCACTGCCAAAATCCAATGCCGTACTCCGGGATCATTGGAACACGGCCGGTAACGGCGCTGTAAAGTTCTGTCAGTTGTTTAGGTGAATCGCCGGCGCAGATCCAGTAATCGAGTTTTTTGGTATTTAGGGCAGTCCATTCGGTTTTATTTTTGGCAAAAGATGCCGTACCGATGGCCGGATTGTTCCACAAAAAGCCATATCCCCGGCTTGAGATCATAAATGGAACACTTGCCTGGCTGTTGCGGTGCGCCAGTTCCAAAATACAGCCTTTCTTGTCAAAAAGTCATCTTGATATTGTCCCATGCCAAAGATCTTTTCATCGTCAAATGCTTCAAAACGCATGGCTAATGTATAATCGGTAGTGCCGGTGATCGGCTTTAGTTCTCTGGCATCGATACGCAGCGGCACACAAAAGCGGTCGATGCGGTTACGATTTTGCCAAAGCTCTTTTGTTAACAGCTCATTTTTTTCGTTATAATAGGAAATAACACCTTCAGGATCGATCACAGCAGTGAGGTTTCCGTTGCGAAATGTCACTTTGGTACCGGTCTCAGCATGTGCAGCACGTTCTTCGGCAGTACGGTAAAAGGCCGGTGTCATATCCACGGTTTCATAGTGGATCTCCGGGGTAAGGTCTGGAATTGGTTCTGTGAGTGCCCAGTCTTCTGTGTTCATTTCCGCCTCTTTGGTCATGCGGACGCGAATGGAATGTTCGCCCCAGGCTTCCATCCGGAGAGTGGTTCCCCCTTGGGACAGTGTTAAGCGTTTTCCATCATCATGTATGGTCATAATAATCCTCCGTGTGAGATAATATTTAGCCGGTTGCCAGCGTGTATTTCCACCCAAATAAAAAAGGTGCTTGACATCTTGTCCGTTTGGTGATAAGATGAACAATGCACTATTGTGGCTGACTAGACTATTAGGCTTATGCAAGGCTATTATAGCATAGTTTGAAGAAAATGAAAAGAGTTTTTGGAGTTTCTTCTTATAGTAGGATTGTACAGCACATGGTACTCTATAAAATTAAGGAGTGAAACGTCGATGGAGAAGAACAGAATACATCCAGTAAAAGTAGGCAAAGGCGTGAGAATGAGTTTTGCCCGTCAGAAGGAAGTCCTTGAGATGCCTAACCTGATTGAGGTACAGACGAATTCTTACCAGTGGTTCTTGGACGAAGGACTGAAAGAAGTGTTCCGGGATATTTCCCCAATTGCTGATTTCGGTGGTCATTTGAGCCTGGAGTTCGTTGATTTTGAGCTTTGCAGAGATGAGAAGAAGTACGACATTGATCAATGCAGAGAGCGTGATGCTACTTATGCTGCACCACTTAAGGTGCGCGTCAGACTTCACAACAAGGAGACTGACGAGATCAATGAGCATGAGATTTTCATGGGTGATCTTCCGCTTATGACAGCGACCGGAACGTTTATCATCAACGGTGCTGAGCGTGTTATCGTCAGCCAGCTGGTACGTTCACCGGGTATCTACTATGCAATCAGTCACGACAAAGTAGGTAAAGAGTTGTATTCCGCAACTGTTATTCCTAACCGTGGTGCATGGTTGGAATATGAGACAGATTCGAATGATGTCTTCTCTGTCCGTGTTGATAGAAATAGAAAGGTTCCGATCACTGTATTTTTGCGTGCACTCGGTCTTGGAACCAATGAGCAGATCAAAGAAGTGTTCGGTGATGAGCCAAAGATTTTGGCAAGTATCGAGAAAGATACAACGGACAATTACAAAGATGGTCTGTTAGAGCTTTACAAGAAATTACGTCCGGGCGAGCCGTTGTCCGTAGATAGTGCGGAGAACTTATTAAATGGTATGTTCTTCGATCCGAAGCGTTATGACCTTGCCAAAGTTGGACGTTACAAATATAACAAGAAATTACATTACAAAAACCGTATTGTTGGCTGCAAGCTTGCAGAAGATGTTGTAAATCCAACAACAGGTGAGGTGTATGAGGAAGGTACTCTGGTAACAGAGGAACTTGCAACAACATTACAGAATGCAGCAGTTCCTTATGTGATGGCTGAATTGGAAGGTCATGTTGCTAAAGTATTGTCCAATATGATGGTTGACATCAAAGAGTATGTTGACATCGAGAATCCTAAGGAGCTTGGCGTTACAGAGAGTGTTTATTATCCTGTATTGCGTGAGATCTTAGATGAGAACGAGGATGATGAGGATGCGATCAAGGAAGCGATCGCTGCTAATATCAGTGAATTGATTCCAAAGCATATCACAAAGGAAGATATCTTTGCATCAATCAACTACAACATGCATTTAGAGTATGGCATGGGTAATGATGATGATATTGACCACTTGGGTAACCGCCGTATCCGTGCGGTTGGTGAGTTGCTGCAGAATCAGTATCGTATCGGATTATCCCGTATGGAGCGTGTCGTTCGTGAGCGTATGTCCACACAGGATATTACGACAATTACGGCACAGTCTCTGATCAATATCAAGCCGGTAACGGCTGCTGTGAAGGAATTCTTTGGAAGTTCCCAGTTGTCACAGTTCATGGATCAGAACAACCCGCTTTCTGAATTGACACATAAGAGACGTTTGTCTGCATTGGGACCGGGTGGTTTGTCCAGAGATCGTGCAGGTTTCGAGGTCCGCGATGTACACTATACACATTATGGACGCATGTGTCCTGTAGAGACTCCTGAAGGACCTAATATCGGTCTGATCAACTCTCTGGCATCTTATGCGCGTATTAATGAGTATGGATTTATCGAGGCACCTTATCGTAAGGTTGATAAGACAGATCCGGCTAATCCGCGTGTTACCAACGATGTTGTTTATTTGTCTGCAGATGAGGAAGATCGTTATATTGTTGCACAGGCGAACGAAGAGCTGGATGAAGAAGGCCATTTCGTGCGCAAGAGTGTATCCGGTCGTTTCCGTGAGGAGACTTCTGAGTTTGAGAAAGAGAAGATCGATCTTATGGATGTGTCTCCTAAGATGGTATTCTCCGTCGCAACAGCAATGATCCCATTCTTGGAGAATGATGATGCGAACCGTGCGCTGATGGGATCTAACATGCAGCGTCAGGCAGTGCCGTTGTTGGTTACAGAGGCACCTGCAGTTGGTACAGGTATGGAGATGAAGGCGGCTGTCGATTCCGGCAACTGCGTTATTGCAGAGGAAGACGGAATTGTTACACGTTCTGCATCGAACGAGATTATTATTAAGTCTAAATCAGGCGAAAAGACATATAAGCTGGCTAAATTCCAGCGCAGTAACCAGGGAACGAGCATGAACCATCGTCCGATCGTTGATAAGGGCGAAGAGGTAAAAGCAGGACAGGTTATCGCAGATGGTCCATCTACATGCGGTGGCGAGATCGCATTAGGTAAGAACCCACTGATCGGTTTCATGACTTGGGAAGGTTATAACTACGAGGATGCCGTACTGCTTAGTGAGAGATTGGTTCAGGATGATATTTATACATCTGTTCATATCAATGAGTACAATGCAGAGGCGAGAGACACCAAGCTTGGTGACGAAGAGATCACCCGTGATGTACCGGGTGTCGGCGACGACGCGCTCAAAGACCTTGACGAGAACGGTATTATCCGTATCGGTGCAGAGGTTCGTGCCGGGGATATTCTGGTTGGTAAAGTTACTCCTAAGGGAGAGACAGAGCTGACAGCTGAAGAACGTCTGCTGCGTGCAATCTTTGGTGAGAAAGCAAGAGAAGTTCGTGATACTTCCCTTAAAGTTCCTCACGGAGAATATGGTATTATCGTAGATGCCAAAGTATTTACAAGAGAGAATGGCGATGAGCTTCCACCGGGAGTAAATAAATCTGTTCGTATTTACATTGCACAGAAACGTAAGATTCAGGTCGGCGATAAGATGGCTGGTCGTCATGGTAACAAGGGTGTCGTTTCCCGCGTTCTTCCGGTAGAAGATATGCCATTCCTGCCAAATGGTCGTCCACTTGATATTGTATTGAGTCCGTTGGGTGTGCTATCTCGTATGAACATTGGTCAGGTCTTGGAGATTCACTTGAGTCTCGCTGCCAAAGTACTTGGCTTTAATGTCGGAACACCGGTATTTGATGGTGCTAACGAGTATGACATCATGGATACATTAGAGCTCGCAAATGATTATGTGAATACACCACTTGATCAGACAGAAAAAAGAGCAGAAGATTGCAGAAGCACAAGAGGCTGGGGACGAAGAAGAAGTTAGCCGCTTGACAGAGATCGTACCTTTTGAAGACAAGTACAAAGATCTTTTGGATCCGGAGGTGTTCCAGTACTTGATCGACAATCAGGATTACCGCAAAGAGTGGGAAGGCGTTCCGATCAACCGCGACGGAAAAGTTCGTTTGCGTGATGGTCGTACCGGAGAATACTTTGATGGAGCAGTAACCGTTGGTTTCATGCACTATCTCAAACTCCACCACTTGGTAGATGATAAGATCCATGCACGTTCAACAGGTCCTTACTCCTTAGTAACGCAGCAGCCATTGGGTGGTAAAGCTCAGTTCGGTGGACAGCGTTTCGGTGAGATGGAGGTTTGGGCACTGGAGGCATATGGTGCCGCTTATACCTTGCAGGAGATCCTCACTGTGAAGTCTGATGATGTTGTTGGTCGTGTTAAGACTTACGAGGCAATCGTTAAAGGTGACAATATCTCTGATCCTGGCATTCCGGAATCTTTCAAGGTTATGCTCAAAGAGCTTCAGGCATTGGCGCTTGATGTTACTGTTTTAGATGAAGATGGTAACGAAGTTATTATGGGTGAAAATGTTGAAGAGAACGACAACAGCGAAGATGTCACACCGTTGATCGATGGTGGCGCAGACTTTGCGTTTAGCAGTAGCGAGTCCTTTGAAGCTGCAGGTTATACCGAGGGTACCGCAGAAGAGCTGCAGGAAGCTGAATTTGCGGCAGACTTTGGGGATGAGCCCTCATTAGTATAGAGACAGGGATTGATCGTATAGAGTAGCCCGAAAGGGTAGATGGAGGATTACTATGGCAGAAAGTAATGTAAAGGAAGAGAAGCATATCGTATATGATGCAATCAAGATTGGTCTGGCATCTCCGGAAAAGATCCGTGAGTGGTCACGCGGCGAAGTAAAGAAGCCGGAGACGATCAATTATCGAACACTCAAGCCGGAAAAAGATGGTCTTTTCTGCGAAAAGATCTTTGGACCAAGCAAGGACTGGGAGTGTCATTGTGGTAAGTACAAGAAGATCCGTTATAAAGGTGTTGTCTGTGATCGATGCGGCGTTGAGGTAACCAAGGCGAGCGTTCGTCGTGAGCGTATGGGTCATATCGAATTAGCAGCACCGGTATCTCATATTTGGTATTTCAAAGGAATACCTAGCCGTATGGGATTGATCTTGGATGTTTCTCCAAGAAACTTAGAGAAAGTGTTGTACTTCGCATCTTATATCGTATTGGAAGTGCAGGACGGTGTAAACCTTCAGCCAAAGCAGATTTTGTCTGAGGCAGAATATCAAGAAGCTAGAAAGAACTATGGAGACGGTTTCCGCGCCGGCATGGGTGCAGAGTCTATCATGGAACTTCTGATGAGTATCGATCTGGAAGAAGAGTCAGCAAACCTCAAGGAGGAACTCCGCAATTCTTCCGGTCAGAAACGTGCTCGTATTGTAAAACGTTTGGAAGTTATCGAAGCATTCCGTGGTTCCGATAACAAGCCGGAGTGGATGATCCTTACGGTTATCCCTGTAATTCCGCCGGATATTCGTCCAATGGTACAGTTGGATGGTGGACGTTTTGCAACATCTGATATGAACGATCTGTATCGTCGTATCATCAACCGTAACAATCGTTTGAAGAGACTTCTCGAACTCGGTGCACCGGATATCATCGTTCGCAACGAGAAGAGAATGCTTCAGGAAGCTGTAGATGCGTTGATCGACAATGGTCGTCGTGGCCGTCCGGTTACCGGACCGGGTAACAGACCGCTGAAATCCTTATCTGATATGCTGAAGGGTAAACAGGGCCGTTTCCGTCAGAACCTGCTCGGTAAGCGTGTCGACTATTCAGGTCGTTCCGTTATCGTTGTAGGTCCGGAACTTAAGATTTATCAGTGTGGTCTGCCAAAAGAGATGGCAATTGAGTTGTTTAAGCCTTTCGTTATGAAAGAGTTAGTATCCAATGGCACAGCACACAACATTAAACAAGCTAAGAAGATGGTTGAAAAGCTTCAGACGGAAGTATGGGATGTATTAGAGGATGTTATTCGCGAGCATCCGGTTATGTTGAACCGTGCTCCTACCCTGCATCGTCTTGGTATCCAGGCATTTGAGCCTACACTTGTAGAAGGTAAAGCGATTAAGCTGCATCCATTGGTATGTACCGCATTTAATGCCGACTTCGATGGTGACCAGATGGCTGTCCATTTGCCACTTTCTGTAGAAGCACAGGCAGAGTGTCGTTTCTTACTGCTCTCTCCAAACAACCTGTTAAAACCATCTGATGGTGGTGTGGTTGCCGTACCTTCTCAGGATATGGTACTTGGTATCTATTATTTGACACAGGAAAGACCTGGTTCTCTCGGTGAAGGCAAGTTCTTCAAGAGCGTGAACGAGGCAATTACAGCATACGAAAACGGAGATCTTACACTTCATGCGAAGATCAAGGTTCGTCGTTTTGGTATCAATAAAGATGGCGTAGAAGAAAGTAGAATTATTGAATCTACACTGGGTCGTTTTATCTTCAATGAGATCCTGCCACAGGACATGGGATTTGTGGATCGTTCCAAGGACGAGAACTTCCTCGTTCCGGAAGTTGATTTCCATGTAGGTAAGAAACAGTTGAAGCAGATCCTTGAAAAATGTATCGCTGCACATGGTGCAACAGGTACTGCAGAGACAATGGACAACATCAAAGCACTTGGATATAAATATTCCACACGTGCAGCAATGACAGTATCCATTTCCGATATGACCGTGCCGGAGGCTAAGAAAGATATTCTTGCTGAAGCACAGAAGACAGTAGAGCTTATCACGGATAAGTTTAATATGGGTCTTCTTACAGAAGAAGAGCGTTACAAAGCAGTTATCAATACATGGTATGCAGCCGATAATCAGTTGACAGAAGCGTTGATGAGCGGGTTGGATCGCTACAACAACATCTTCATGATGGCTGATTCCGGTGCCCGTGGTTCTCAGGCACAGATCAAGCAGCTCGCAGGTATGCGTGGTTTGATGGCGGATACATCCGGTCGTACGATCGAATTGCCGATCAAGTCTAACTTCCGTGAGGGTCTTGATGTATTGGAGTACTTCATTTCCGCACATGGTGCCCGTAAGGGATTGTCGGATACAGCGCTTCGTACAGCCGATTCCGGATATTTGACACGTCGTCTCGTTGACGTATCTCAGGAATTGGTTATTCGTGAGGTAGACTGCTGTGCAGACCGCGATATGATTCCGGGAATGGAAGTAACCGGATTTATGGATGGTAAAGAGCTTATCGAGTCATTGGAAGAGCGTATTACAGGTCGTTTCTCCTGCGAAGACATCTACGATGATGAAGGCGAGCTTATTGTTAAGAAAAATCACATGATCACACCAAAGCGTGCTGCTCGTATTGTTAATACAAAGGCAATTGTAGATGCAGGCGATAAGGCTAAGGTTAAGATCCGTAACATTCTTACCTGTAAGTCACATATCGGTGTTTGTGCAAAATGTTACGGTTCCAACATGGCAACCGGTGAGCCGGTACAGGTTGGTGAGGCTGTCGGAATCATCGCAGCACAGTCTATCGGTGAGCCGGGTACACAGCTGACCATGCGTACATTCCATACCGGTGGTGTGGCCGGTGACGATATCACACAGGGTCTTCCTCGTGTCGAAGAGTTGTTTGAGGCACGTAAGCCGAAGGGACTTGCAATTATCGCTGAATTTGGCGGAACAGTATCTATTCGCGATACTAAGAAAAAGCGCGAAGTGATCATTACAAATGAAGAAACCGGTGAGCAGAAAGCATATTTGATCCCATACGGTTCTCGAATCAAGGTATTAGAGGGTCAGACTTTGGAGAAAGGTGAGCCGCTCACAGAAGGTAGCGTAAATCCACATGATATTCTCGAGATCAAGGGTGTACGTGCCGTGCA
>VOFB01003269.1_pt1 | contig 63520 bp, 99 predicted proteins | sample 5384141 | NCBI WGS metagenome assembly VOFB01 (sample SAMN12384721, study PRJNA508395) | human gut metagenome | isolation source: healthy gut A | host: Homo sapiens
TGCACATAATCAATCCCGAAAATTTCCATATCCGCTGCATATGCCGGATCAGAGAACCATTCTTCCACACGCAGATTGTTGCAACCAGAAGAAAAAATGTTCTCCGGTAATCCCCACAACTGACAGAATCTTTTCTTATGATCAACATTTTATATTTCCTCCTCATCTAATCGTTTTCCACATTCCGGTCAAAAACGTTGATTTCCTTTTCCAACACAGTTCCACACTGTGGACAGTGTCTCTTGCTTATAAGCCGGCTTCCACACTCGAACAGAACTTTCGCATCCGCCAGACTGTTCTCGCACCGGTGGGCAGAATTTACTTATATCCGCAAATTATATTCTGTGCCATAGAAGAAAACTGGTTTCCCATCTCTCTTCCAACACCGAATCCCATTCCAAGACCTATTCTGGCTCCCATCACAGAACCTGCATCTGCATTCCCGTGACTGGACCGCATTTTCCAACGTATCAAAAAGGATCTCTCCTGTTGATACTGCACCTGATCTCCATCTCCGCACGCTTGGATAAAGCCTTGAAAACTTTTCCAATAATGGATCATCTTCTGTGTGCTGGATTTCATTTACATAAAATGAAGTGGTCCCAGTCCATACTCTTTCCATTATCGGACAGATTGTCTCCTTCATATATTGTGAAATTTCATCTATGTACGCATTCATCTCAAGAATACTGATCTTTCTGTGAAGCAGATAATGAAGAAATCGTATCCTTTATCTTCGTCACATACAGACTTCTGAAATACTTCGTTACAGTCTCTGCGTCAAAAAACATTCATGGTCGTCACAAGTTTTGTCAAAAACTTTGCCGAATCTGCTACATGAATTCCAAATGCTCCATTCGAGCGTATCGAATAAATATTCCATACTTTGGATCCTGGATCTGAATCGGCGTTGGTGTTCCCCACTTAATATCCAGGTAATATCCTTTATTAATATACCATACTTCTGCCTTGAACGGAGATTTCCCGCCAAACGGAAGATTGATAATCTTATTCAGAATCGGAATATTCTTTGTATCCAACGTATGCGTTCCGGGCCCGAACATCTGCCACACTTCCACCTTTTTACAAGCACGGCTTCCTGTGACTGATTAACTACCAGTCTGCGACCATGTTCCAAGCTCTTCACCCGGATATTTCCATGCGAAGACATCCGGCCTTCCATTATATTTTATAACATCCATTATTTCCATCTTAAAGTCCCCCCCACTTTTCTGTTTGCAGCGTCTCACTGCCAGATTCTGTCTGCGTCATACTACAGCAAGCAGCCCCATTCTCATTATATTTATCATATCTTTCCTGGCGAAAGGAGTCAACCTCTGTTTCTTCTTATATATCTTTGGTTTCTACTTTTCGGTTTTTCTGGAATTGTCATTTGTACCAACTTGAAGGGAAGTTGCATAGCCGGATTCATGTAATTTTTGCGTAAAAGTTTCCTTTGACTTAAGTCGAGTTTTTCCATCAAAACAGTGCTTGTCCGTGAGTTTTTCCATCAAAACAGTGCTTGTATGGCACTTCGTATCCATAACATTCAATAATTTTTTACATATTCTGTTACATGCGTATGCATTTTTTACTTCTTGAATTTTTTTTGTTCGCCCAAAGTTGTCCACTGATAACATCTCTTACCTGACCGATACTCAACGAATTTGCTTCAATTCTCAAAAGATGAATAAATGGATCTAATCCTATTGTTCTTTCTTAAATGAGGTTTTGCACACTTCCAAATTTTTTAATGCACTCATTTTTCCGATTTTCTCCGATATAGATGCAACGCAATCCAACATTGTGTTTGTAATCGTAAACGTTGAGTATAATCTGCCATATTTTTTCACCTCTCAGCATTTCATCTTGCTTATTATCTTGCGTGTTTTCTTGCTTATTTCTTGCTTAATTATACATAATTTTTTTCACAAAAATCTATAACTTGCTCCTTCCTGTTATCTCTTGTTGTTTCTTGATGCTTCCAGTATAATAAGATCCATAGAGAAAACACACGCACAGCATGTGGACTTAACACCTGATAATCCTCATGTTTTGCGATATACAGGAGGTTATTCTCATGGGGAAACAATCTACAAGAGAAAATAAAACAATTTATCAGATTTGCCGGGAAGAAGCCGGTCTTACCAGATCAGAAGCCAGCGAAAAAATGACTGCTGTTTCTGATTCTAAAATTGAAAAGTTTGAATATGAAATGCAGGAACCCACACCTTACGATATCATCCAGATGGCTGATGCTTACAAGCGCCCGGATCTCTGCAATTATTACTGCTCTCATAAATGCGAAATTGGTCATCGTTATGTCCCGGAAGTCGAAGTTTCCTGACTTATCCAATATAATCCTGGAAACCATTGCCAGTCTGAATGAAATCAATCCTCTTACCACACGTCTGATCCAGATTGCCCGTGACGGTAAGATCAGCGATGATGAAATGAAAGATTTTGCTTATATCAGTAAAAAACTTGATGAAATTTCTTTAGCCATAGACTCTTTGAATCTTTGGGTAGATAAGACAGCCGGAGAGCAGGGACTAAACATCGAATTGCTCAGAGAAGAAAAAAAGAAACAAAAATAAGTATGAAAAAACAAGGCAGCGAACCTATTTATGGTCCACTGCCTCTTTCCTTTACATATGCTGTAACTGGTTTATGATGTATTCCGTTCTGCGGATAGCTTCTTCCACCTGATGTCTGGCATTATTGATTCGATCCTGCACCATCCAATCCACAACAAATCCATCAAAAAAATAGCTCTGTGGATGATTACATACCGGACATACTTCAGGAGCCTTAGTTCCTACCACAATATGTCCGCAGTTACGGCATTCCCATACCTTAACTTCGCTCTTTTCAAATACCTGTGAAGTTTCAATATTCTTAAGAAGTGCACGATATCTTTCCTCATGGTGCTTCTCAATCTCACCTACTGCCCTGAATTTTGCTGCAAGCTCAGGGAATCCTTCTTCCTCAGCTGTTTTAGCAAAGCCATCATACATATCTGTCCACTCATAATTTTCGCCTTCTGCCGCTGCCGCCAGGTTTTCCTTTGTATCACCAATTCCTGCTAATTCCTTGAACCACATCTTTGCATGTTCTTTCTCATTATCTGCAGTCTTTAAAAACAATGCTGACATCTGCTCGTAACCTTCCTTTTTCGCTACAGAAGCAAAATAGGTATACTTATTTCTTGCCTGTGATTCCCCTGCAAATGCCTCCTGTAAATTCTTCTCTGTCTGTGTTCCTGCATATTTGTTTGCTGCCATCTCTTTTACCTCCGTTTTCTTTACTACTTTTTCAAAATCTGAAGCCGGGTGCTTGCACATAGGACATATAAAGTCATCTGGTAATTCCTCGCCTACATATTCATATCCGCAAATTCTGCAACGCCATATCGTCTGACTGTCCTCTGTTTTTCCAACCTCCTGTGGCTTAGGCTTAATATTATTCTGATAATATTCGTATGTTACTGAAGGAACATTGCTTAACACTTCCATATCGGTTATCTCACCGATAAACATCGTATGTGAACCCAAGTCCTCTGTTTTAGTAACTGTCACAGAAATGTATGCATTTGTACCTTCTGTAATATAATAAATACCATTTGTGCCCCTGGCACACTGCTCAAATGCTTCAAACTTATTGGTATCTCTTCCTGATTGGAAGCCAAAATGCTTAAACAATTCAAACTGTGCCTTCTGACTTAAGACTGATACAGTGAATTTTCCAGTTCTTTGAATCATATCATGCGTATAATTTGCCTTATTTACACAGATACTTAACTGATTTGGTTCTGAGGCCGCCTGAATCGCTGTATTAATAATGCATCCGTTATCTTTTTCTGCTTCTTTTGCAGTCAATACAAACAGTCCATAACTCAACTTATACATTGCTTTCTTATTCATTCTGTTCCTCCTCCCTACATTTGGGACAAATGCCTTTAAATGAAATATCATAATCCAAATATTCGATTCCATGTGTGTCATGAATTCTTTCCAGTAAATTCGGTATTTCATCCATATCCACATCTGAAATCTCACCACACTTTACACACCTGACATGGTAATGATTTTTTAATGTGAAATCGAACCGGTTCGGTCCATCCGGAACTTCAACCTTTCTTAAAGCACCTTCTTCTACCAATATATCAAGGTTTCTATATACTGTCCCTTTTCCAATTGTAGGATATGATTCTTTTATAAATTCATACACTTCATTTGCTTCATCATATAAAAGTTTTGCCAAACTTTTTGAATGGTATTTCTTCTAATTTTACCTCCTTATTAATTCTTATTTTATTTTCGTTCAAGAAAAATAAATACTATTATATTCTGAATCTTTGATCTAAATAAATTTCAGACGTTCAAAAAAACGAATAGCCGAGTCTGTCAAAACTGAATCTCCAGTCTGTCAAATTTTGAATATTATTTTCAATATTGTTTTCTGCTATGAATCTGACCATTTCACCACGAGCCATCTTCGCATATGTACCTTTTGTCACCAGTTTATCTCCTGATAACTCGCAAAAATACAATTGTAATATATCTTATCCAGTGATGTAAGATGCTTTTCTATACATTTTGAGTATTCTTTTGATGCAAGATTAATGATAATCCTGCTGTCATCAATTACTGAGCTGTATAACAAGTCTCCCCAGTACTCATACATATTTTGGCATCTCCTATTCCAATCTTCGCCTGCATTTCAAACGATAAGGTGTCACCCCATCCATCGGTTTCAACTGCCATAAAATGCAGACAGTATTCTCAAATGGTTCTGTATATACTCAAACTGTCTGTCTTCAAACACAGATGGCGCCATATACTGAAATGCGATTCCCTCATATGACAATACTGCCGGAGTAAGCATTTGGTAAAGGTCCATATGTTCCAATCTGTTAAAAATTCTGTTCCGCAATCTTGTCATTGCATTTCCAGACAGCCTTCAGTTCCTCTTTTGACTTACTTTGTAACCAGCTTAGTATCTTTGTTGTCTTATCAATAAACCCAGGCAATCCAACCGGTGCTATACTGTCAGTATATCTGTAATCATCTTTTTAGCCGGAGATAATATAATTCTTCATCAATCTAATTCCTTAAGCATATTTTCCGGGTCATCTGCAGCCTTGACTTTATCATTTGCCTTTATAATAATCCCCTGCTCATCAATAAGATATGTAGTTCTTACTACACCCATAGATACTTTTCCATAATTTTTCTTTTCTTTCCAGACATCATATGCTTCAATAACTTTACGATCCGGGTCTGCTAATAGCGTAAATGCCAGTCCGTATTTTTCTTCAAATCTCTTGTGAGACGCTACAGAGTCCTTGCTTACTCCGAGAATAACAGCTCCCTTCTCAGTAAACTGTGGATAACGCTCAGAAAAGCCACATGCCTGCTTCGTACATCCTGGCGTATTATCCTTTGGATAAAAATATAAGATTACTTTTTTTCCTGCATAATCGCTTAATTTATGCACTTCTCCGTTCTGATCCGGCAATTCAAAATCCGGTGCTTTTATTCCTAACTCTAACATTTACTATTCCTCCGCTTTTGTATTTTCCACCTGTTTTCTTGTACTTTTATTACCTGAAATCATTTTATGACCAGAATAGACTGTCATAATCATGCATATCAGAGAGCCAAACGCAAAGTATTTGTGTGCTGCTTTTAACCCTTTATATCCTGTATAAAAAGTTCCAACCATTGTAACTATTGTCCTGATTGACCAATATTTATGTGCCTTCATTTTATACCTCCAAATTGATTAAGCTGTTTCCAAAATAAATACCTTCCCCATGGTTGTGCTCATGATGAGAACACTTCACATCTGGATTATAATCCAGTGTTTTATTAATAAAAGCTTCCACCGCTTTATCTGCATCTCCTGAAACTCCTCCAAAAAGCTTAATGCCTGCTGCCGCTAACGCAGTCTGGGCACCTCCTCCGATTCCGCCGCAGATCAAAACATCGGCATTTAAGGCATTAAGAACTCCTGCCAATGCACCATGTCCACTTCCATTCGTATCTACTACTTCTGAATGTAGCACTTTTCCTTCCTCTACATCGTAAATCTTAAATGTCTCTGTGTGTCCAAAGTGTTGGAAAATCTGTCCATTTTCATATGTTACTGCTATTCTCATGATATCTTCTCCTTTTTTTCTACTGCATATTTTTGATAAATCTCCTGTTTGTAACATCCTCCAAAGCTGCAGTCGTTGCTCTGACCGTCACAGATTCTGAAATCCCCGCCCTCAATTTTAAGCGGATGTCCATCAATGAGAGCATCTGCTATTTTCTTTCTGGCAATCTCGTAAATCCGTTGAACCGTCGTTCTTGCGATCTGCATAGATTCTGCACACTGCTCCTGACTGTAACCTTTCTTGTCCAAAAGACGGATCGTCTCGTACTCATCTACCGTCAGAACAATGGGCATTTTTTTCTCAGTATCATCTGCCGGAAGAAATTCTAAAACATTTGGAAAATGGCAGACTTTTCTGCATTTTACTGGTCTCGGCATAAATTGCTCCTTTCTCGCTTTTCTTATATAATAGTCCCATAAAGGGCATATGTCAATTATTCGATTGACGCATCTTAAAAAAGCAAGTATACTATGTTCATAAAGGAGATAACTATTATGCGCTTCGAAAATTATTTTCCACTATGGAATGACTTAAATACAGCACAGAAAAAACTAATTTCAGACAATTTGATCACACAGCATGTGAAAAAAAGGAACAATCATTCACAACGGAAACTTGGACTGTACCGGATTATTACTGGTTAAAACTGGGCAGCTTCGAACTTATATACTTTCAAATGAAGGACGAGAAATTACACTCTACCGTCTGTTCGATATGGATATATGTCTTTTATCCGCCTCATGTATCATACGCTCCATTCAATTTGAAGTAACCATTGAAGCAGAAAAAGATACTGATCTTTGGATCATCCCTGCTGAAATCTATAAAGGCATCATGAAGGAATCTGCTCCCGTCGCAAACTATACCAATGAGTTAATGGCCACCCGTTTTTCTGATGTCATGTGGCTGATTGAACAAATCATGTGGAAGAGTTTGGATAAGCGAGTTGCTTCATTTCTTTTAGAAGAGACCTCTATCGAAGAAACAAACGAACTGAAAATCACTCATGAGACGATTGCTAATCATCTTGGTTCCCACCGGGAAGTTATCACTCGAATGCTTCGATACTTTCAAGGCGAAGGACTCGTCAAACTCTCACGCGGCAAAATCACCATCCTTGATTGAAAAAACTGGAAACACTACAAAAATCATAAACCTGTTTTTCTATGACATCTAAAGAATCCTCCATTTATCAGAATTATGAAAGTCATTCTAATAAATGGGGGATCTTTTTATGCTACGAGAAAATTATAAAAATATTGTGATTATTTTTTAATAATCCATATCACATGCATATGCCCTTTCAATCAGCGCACGGTCATTGACCACTGCATCATAGAAGCGAAATCCGCCAGAGAAATTATACGTTTCATAACCGTTTCCTTCCAGAATACGGCTCGCAATATAACTGCGCAGACCACTTTGGCATATCAGATACACAGGCTTTCCTTTCTCAATTTCACTAATTCGTTCTCTCAGTTCATCTACAGGTATGTTTTTGAATCCATCAATATGCCCCCTGCTGAATTCACCTACAGTTCTCACATCTAGCAACACCACATCTTTATCTTTAGAAATCTTGTCCATATCTTCCAAATGCCATTGCTTTAATGTCCCTTTTGCAATATTGTCTATCATAAATCCAGCCATGTTTACCGGATCCTTGGCAGAAGAATAAGGTGGTGCATATGCCAGATCCAGATCTTTCAACTGGGTTGCATTCAGTCCCGCATGAATTGCTGTTGCCAGCACATCAATACGTTTATCAACTCCTTCATATCCAATAATCTGAGCGCCAAGCAAACGATAGCTCTCTTTTTTCAAAAACCACCTTCATGGTCATCACTTTTCCACCAGGATAGTAACCGGCATGACTCATAGGAGAAAGAATTACTGTATCTACCTCTAACCCTGACTTTTTGGCATTGGTTTCATTGATACCTGTAGTAGCTGCTGTCATATCAAACACTTTTATAACGGAGCTTCCCTGACTGCTCAGGTAACGACTATCACCGCCACAAATATTATCAGCGATGATCCTGCCCTGTTTATTGGCTGGTCCAGCCAAAGAGATCAATGCATCATCACCAGTAACATAGTGCTTTACCTGAACTGCATCACCTGCTGCATAAATATCCGGTACAGAAGTTTCCATCCTTTCATTCACTATAATACTTTCCTTGATGCCAAGTTCCAGACCGGCTTCTTTTGCTAATGCTGTGTCTGGTGTAACTCCGATTGCCAGCACCACCATATCAGCCTGAAGGGATGGATTATCTTTTAATAGGACCTCTACTCCATTGTCTTTTTCTTTAAATCCTTCTACTGTATAGCCCAGTACCAGTTTTATCCCATGCTTTCTCATTTCATTATGGATCATGGATGCCATATCCGGGTCAAAAGGGTTCATCAGCTGCTTAGGCCGCTGGACAATTGTAACATCCATGCCAAGCTCCCTCAAATTTTCTGCCAGTTCCAGACCAATAAAGCCACCACCTGCCAATACAGCCGATTTTGGATGATTCTTATTTATATATTCCTTTATCCGAAAAGTGTCTTCTACAGTACGAAGTGTAAAAAGTTTATCAATACCTACTCCAGGAAGTCTCGGCTGTGTAGGCTTTGCACCTGGAGAGAGGATTAGCTTATCATAGTTTTCTTCAAATATTTCACCGTTTTCTAAATTTTTAACTGAAACAGTTTTATATTCGGGATGTATTGAGATAACTTCATGATGAATTTTCATGTTAATACGGAAGCGTTTAAAAAAGCTCTCTGGTGTCTGTAGGGTAAGTTCTTCCGGATCTGTAATCACGTCTCCAATATAATATGGAAGCCCACAATTCGCATAGGATATATATCCGGATCTTTCAAACACAGTAATTTCTGCATGTTCATCCAATCTTCGTATTCTTGCTGCAGCTGTAGCTCCTCCGGCTACACCGCCTATGATTATTACCTTCATCTTATTTTTCCACCTTTCCTGAATAATCAGCAATGCCACCGATATTATTTACTTTAGAATATCCCATTCGTTGCAACATCCCAGTTGCTTGACGGCTCCGAGAACCGGAATAACAGTATACAAACAGCGGTATTTCTGTATTCTTCACTACCGAAACAACATTGTTAAGTTGTTGCAATGGTACATTTTTACTTTCTGGTATATGCCCTTCCTGATATTCCTGCGGCGTACGAACATCCAGCAGAACTGCACCAGCAGTCCTTTTATATTCTTCTATGCCTTGATCAATATTCGACTGTTTTAAAAAATCAAAAAATCCCATTAGCACACCTCCCTAAAGCATTTCTAAAATCGCATTCTTAGGTCTCGCCCCTGAAACCTGCTGTACAATCTTCCCATTCTTCATAACCACTAAAGTCGGAATGCTCATAATATTGAACTTATTTGCCAGTTCAGGCTCTTCATCTACATTAATCTTTCCAACTTTAATATCCCTACGCTCATCTGCAATCTCCTCTACAATAGGTACTACCATACGGCAAGGCGCACACCAAGATGCCCAAAAATCTAAAAGAACGGTTTTATCGGAATTCAGTACTTCGTTCTCAAAATTATTTTTATTGATATTAATAGCAGACATTTTACAGTCCTCCTTATCTTTTTCTTTTTGTAGCTTTGTTATAGTCTTAAATTCATTTGTTTTCCGTAATTACATCACCATACCACATTATATTAACTTCTTGCCATACCATCTACACTTAATATAACACCTGTAATGTAACTCGCCTCATCTGAAGCAAGAAACACAAACGCATTGGCAATATCTTCTGGCTGCCCAAGACGACGCAATGGGATTCTTTCAATCATCGGTTCGATAACTTCCTTTGGCACAGCTTTCATCATATCAGTCTCTGTAATACCTGGTGCAACAGCATTAACACGAATACCTTTAGGTCCTAGTTCTCTTGCTAATGATACAGTCAATCCGTTTACTGCAAACTTCGATGCCGGATAAGCAACCCCACTTGGCTGTCCCGAAATACTCACCATGGAAGAAGTTGAGAGAATGACCCCTTGCCTCTTGCAACCATACATTCTGCTGCTACACGAGTAGTATTAAATACTCCTTTTACATTTAGGTCAATGACTTTATCAAAAGTCTCCTCTGTATAATCCATAAATGATGTATTTTCTGAAATTCCTGCATTATTTACCAGTATGTCGACACATCCATATTTTTCAGTTGCCTCTTTAAAAGCCTTTCTGACAGACTCCATGCTTGCCAGATTGGGACTAATTCCAGCAACTATTGCATTGGGATATTTTCCTTTTAATTTATCTACAGCAACATCTGCTGATTCCTGTGAACTTGCTGCCAACACAACTGAAGCACCTTCCTTCAAGAATTTATCAGCTGTAGCAAATCCTATACCACGACTGCCACCCGTAATGATGGCAACTTTATCTTTTAATTTCATTTAGACTACCTCCTACTTAATTTGTAGCTACATTATAAGCAAAAGGTAAATTATTTTCTGTGATATCATCACAAAATAATTGATTCATTCACTGCAAAATATAAGAACCACCTTTCTGCCTTGATCTTGGTGGTTCTTTGTGTCATATATGAAATTTTCACACCTCTCACATTATTCAGCTTCGACCCTCAAGCTTCCATTAAGCAATATCTCCGCCCGGTCTTTTGCCAATAACTCTTGATTGTTTACAATGTAATAAAATAAACTCTCTATTTTATCATTATTTTCTTTTTTCGCCTTTTGATAATATTCATGGGAATTGTTCATGATAACCTCATACACATTATCTATCTTATTGAATAAGCCATCTGAATGTCCCATACTGGTCAGTTGAACCAGCAATCTGTCCATATCGTTGATTGCATCCTCTGCCTCGATCAATAAAGTCATATCTTTCTTATCCATTGCTCTAGTCTCCTCTCTCATTGCAGCTTTAATCAAACATCGCCGGACTCAGATTATTATCATCCATAATCTTCTGCAACTGGCTCTGGTCGGTTACCTCCGTGATTACATACCTCCTAGGTCGTGGTTCGTCAAATCCGGTGATGACAATATAGTATGTTCCATCTACCTTGACTAAAGTTTCTCCATGATACTCAAACTTTCCACATGGCTCCGCTTTCATTCCCATGTGTTTACACATATAAGCAAGTAAAACACGGCTTGCCCGACAGTCTCCCTTTCCTCCAAGTAATAGCATTTGCCAGTTATTTTGATTTACCTGATAGTCCGTTGTCTCACCGATGTAAGCTGCTGCCCTCTCCACTTTTTCCTTACCTGTCATAGACGAAGTAATATACTTTTGTTCAAATGCAGTCAGCACTTTATCCACATAAAAGTTACTTTCAGCATATACTCTTACCGTGGCTGTCAGCCGTTGATTGTTTTCCAGTATTGCTGTTACCGTACTTGTCAGATATGGTGTGCCGTACCCCGGTCCCCAAACCGTTGTCAGCAGACCGTCATCGGATATTACTAATCCGGCTTCTGTAGACACTTTCCACTTCTCCACTTCCAGTTTTGTTCCGGTAACCTGAAATTGAAAGGTTGTCCTATGTGCCGGATCTACTGTCATATATGGTTTCAATGCATCATCCACATGGTAAATGTCTACTGATGTCGCATTCAGTCTCGGAATATCTGCTTGGGGGAGCAGCTTGTTTCTTTGCAGTTACCTTAATCCTACAGCGTTTTGTTTTTCCTTTGTACCTTGCGGTAACATACGCTGTTCCTGACTTGCAGGCTTTCACCTTCACTGATTTCTTACCAGTCTTTATGATCTTTACCACAGATTTCTTACTGCTTTTCCATTTGACCTTCGCCTTGTTCGGAACATTTTTACGGTCAATTTACTTGTTTTTCCCACCTGTAAATTTTTAGAAGTGGCAGATAGTTTCCATTTTGTTTTTGCAGAGGCAGTCTGCGGAATACATACCACCACTGCTAATGCCATCACCACTCCCATTATCAACTTCTTGCTCATATCACACACCTCCACCTCATTTGCCATTCTCATCTTTCTCCTCCGGAAAAGGAACATATTGCATTAAATTACTTACCTTATGTTCTATCTCCAGCCGATACAGCATCAATCGGAGCAAATAATCGGGAATCTCCCGCTTCTCGGTGAACCATCCCTCTACAGTGCGCAAAGGAATACCAAAATATTTAGCAAACTCTTTCTGTGTCATCCCTGCCTGCTCCTTTGCAGCATTTAAGATCTCTCTTTGTCTCATCTCTGCCACCCCCATTTACCATTCATTGTGTGGTTTCTTTGTATTTTTAATTTACCACTCATTGAATGGTTTGTCAACTAAAAAAAAGAACAGCACAATATTTTTATATATTGCACTGTCTTTTTTCTGAAAACGGATGTTGCACCATCTCCTTTACAACACAACTGACTACTGTAGCATATCAAGGAACCCACATCTAACTTACCATCATTCACTGTGTATTGTGCTAGTATTCTTATCTTCAAAGATACTTGCATTTTCATATTCCGCAGTCTCCAGAACATTGTTTTTCATAAGTATACTTCCTGCATACATTAAATAACGCACACCACTAGCAACAGCCATTTCCTCGGCAGCGGCTTTCTTGGCAAGAACAACCTCGTCATCAATCTTGTTATCGCCCTTAACTTCAATCAACTGATAAGAACCATCTTCCATACGAGCAAGGAAGTCTGGATAATACTTTCTCAACCTCTTTGATTCCGGATCAAAATACTGCACAGACAAGTCGCCTTGATTTGAAGTAAACATTCCTGTGAAATATATTTCTTTTACTTTGTTACTTGATATATATTGTAAGAAACACTCTCGCTCCGGCTTTGAATCAAAGCAATAAGTATCCGCATGAAAGCTCTTTGCTTCTTCCTCTGAGTTAAATTGTTGTGTCCCTTAGTAATCACAAGCTCATCATTAGCAGAGAACTCATAATAACCTGCATCTTTGGGCTCTCTAAGAAGGACCATATCTACATCTTCACTTTTCTGCGTACTCCTAACCTCATAAAGAGTGTGAAATATTTTTGGAATAATTACATCCTCCAATATTTCATTATGACGATTGACCGCTTCAACAATATAGTTTGAACCGTCCACGGACTCGTGCAATATCTTAGCAACCGTAAGGCAAGAAATATTCATATAGCGTGAAATTTCTGCTGTTAAAGAAAACTCGCTAAATCGTTCTTGCTCTTTCATGGAATCAATATTTGTTTTCTTTTCGGATAATCCTAGTCTCAGACTTCCTTTTTCATACATCTTGGCTTCATATTTTGCCTCGTCCAATTCAGCCAAATGAAAATCGACAGGTGCAGAATATTCCTTTTCGATAAGCGAATACTCATGCCATAATCTTTTCATCTTAATACTTCTTGGTGGCGGTAAAACTCGGACCTTGTATACTTTTTTGTTTGTATTCGGTGATTTTCCAAAATCGGAAATCTCCATATTATAATTTTGCGAAGTTCATCATCGAGTGTATCATAATTTTCTTTTGACAAAAAAAACAGTAGCTTTCAACTGTTCCTTTGTAAGCTGTCGCAAACAACGCATTGTAGCCTGTAATACAAATACTTTTGATTTTGGACTTCTAAACAAGGCAATTCAAGCAGTGAACGACAATTCCATCCCTCTCGTCCCTTTTCAACAAGGATAATGAATTGCTTTTTACTTCCCTCCGTACCAATAACATCAAGGTTGTTAAAATTCTTAATATCCTCATCTTTAGTGACAGAAAGGTCGCCTGTATTTACCAAAACAGTTGATAATGATATACCAAGTTCGCTCAACACTTTTTCAACAGCAGGACGTACCACATCTGTTGCTTCTTTGACATTTGCTGCAAAAATAGCAAGTTTCGGCAATAATCCTTCATATGTTTTCCCACCATAGCGTTCCCAAAATTTTGTAATTGAGGTACGCAAGAACTCCTCGTTTTTGACATTTTCAAATCCAATCGGGTCTGCATCTTTCAAATATCCATGGGCAATAGACTCATTCAATCCATAAGCATATACCACCTCTGGCAACACCTGTTTATTAACATACGGTGTACCCGTATAGTTATAACACGCAACAATAGAGGTACTTGCGGCAAGCATATTGATTGTATTACGAAGTGTTGTCTTATTTGCTCCACCAGAACGAAGTTCTTTCTCCAAATTAGCTCCAAACAAATGATGTGCTTCATCGACATACACACCAAGCTGTGGCAAACGACAAAGTTTTTTGAAACGCTGATTATCAATTAAAGATGCATCATCCCATACATCTAAGCTGTCATCGTTGTCACTTCCATAAACATCGGCAAGTAATGAGCCTGAACCAAAAGAATATCCGCCGGAGTATCTTCTTTACGCTTCTTCTTAACAATGATTTTCTGGTTATTAGAAATAACTATATTAAAATCTGAATCGTCTATCGTCTGGAGCGTTACACCTGTTTCTTCAAGAAAATGAAACTTTATGTTTTGGTCTAATACGCGAGCATACTCCGGCGGTACAACCTTTGTTTTATCAAAGGTCATAATTTCACGAAGAGTTTCCAAGACTGTCTTATCCGGTGCAAACACCAATGCATTATGACAAAATCTTTTATCCTTTGGATATTTCTTTGCAAGCAGGAACTCATAGAAAATGCAAGTAGCCATAAGGATAGTCTTGCCGAGTCCCATAGTTAAAGCATAAATATAGTTTGGATAATCTTCTTTATACTTCTTCATCTGCTTGAACACCATTTCATTCTGCTCATTGCCCATATCCAAGATCATCCCTGTCCACCTTTATGAATGGTATAATACGATGCATCTGAGAATTTATTTTCTCTCTTTCTCCAATCATCGAACATTTGATACATATGAGCATTATCCATGAATTCCTTGATAAAGACATACATCTCCAGGGCTTCAAATTGTGGTTCACGTAGAAACGCATCACTGTTTTCACTGCTATCATTGTATGCAAGGAATTTTTTTGTTAGGTCATTGTATCTGGAACGGATTTTTACCTCTATTTTGGCTGTAATATTCCCATAACTGCTCATGGAAAGCAAAGTCCTGAACAAATGCCTTTGTATTTTTTGCCATAGGTTACTCAACCTCCATTTCTAGTGACTCTGATAACAGGTCTGTAATCTTAACCCTGATAGTTCCTGCATCTTCAGGTATATCATAAATGCCGCTTACTATTTCTTTCTTGTCCGGCACATCTGTTACTGTTGGCTGCATAACCGCTCCATCATAATTCCAGTCAATCATTATTGACTCAACTAACTGGCGCCAATCTTCCACATATTCTTTCTGTAAAGAAAGTTTCTGCAGAAGATTCATTGGATAAAATGACCGTATAATCAGTTTACTGCCTTCCTTGACAATCTCTGCTTCCGCTTCTCGTTTTAGTTGTAGATCCTTCTTATCTCTAAGAATATCCACAATCTCAATATCCAACTTATACTCTGAAAGCCCTTGCTCCAAAGAAGCCTTTAAATCTGGTTCATGTCCCATGCTAACAATGGTTATTCTTTCTACAGGTTGCGTCGGATTGTCTGCTTTTCTTTTTTCATATGTTTTATATGGTAGATTTGCTTTCAATTCTTCCAAATCTGCCTTAGTTGCGATACGGTTTACCGGCATAATTTTAACCATTCGACCATCAAGTTCTCCATCCCATACATCGCTCTGAGGGAACGGTTGAATCTCAAGTGCCTCAATAATTAACTCTTTTGCTTCAACCGGATTCCTGAAAAAGTCATAATTGTTAACATTATAGACTTCAAAACCTGTATACTTTTCCTCATCCTGTAACTGTCCATTTAATTCGTCTGCAACACTAATAAGTCTCTTCGTAGTAGTCTGAATAGAACCAAGATTAATATCCGCACCGATAAACCTTCTACCAAGTTTCATAGCTACTGCTTGAGTTGTTCCACTTCCCATAAAGCAATCAAACACTGTATCTCCTGGATTTGATGATGCTAGAATAATCTTGGATAATAAGTCTTCCGGCTTTTTGTGTTGGATAGTTTTCTTTTCCTTTGCCATCGCATTTATTGTTGCTATATACCACGTATCTGATGGTAAAACTTTATCATCTGGTATGTCCGATGACTCACTTTTCGAAGTCACCATAGCACCTGCATAATTAAGACGATTTTTTGAACCCTCCGTCATTAATGTATGTTCATCTAAAACATCTCTGTAGTTAAAAGTCCAAGAAGAACCTTTGCTATAGAAGAGAATATTATCATGTTTACTGTTCCATTGAGTTTTTCCTCTACCACCCCATAGATACCACCAAATAATTTCATTTCTAAAATTTTCCAAGCCAAAAACTTCATCTAAGACCAATCGGAGATGATGAACCTTATGCCAATCGCAATGAACATAGATACTACCAGTATCACTAAGAAGTTCTTTCAATAAGATAAAACGTTCGTACATAAACTGTAAGTACTCATCATTCGTCCAAATATCGCCATATTGTTTTTCTTCAAAAACTGAGATGTCAGAAACAGTATTTCCGACTTCTTTTAGTTTGATTTTTTCTTATAATCTGCTTTGCTATCAAATGGCGGATCTATATATATAAGATCAATTTTACCACGATACTCTTTAAGCAAGTGGCTCATAACCTGTAAGTTATCTCCCCAAAATATCTTATTTATCCAACCATTAGTCTCCTCGCCATATCTCTCACGAAGCTGAGCAGGATAATATTGTGTAGATTCATAAGGACGTTTTCCTGTCCATCTAAGTTCTGGATATCCCTTAATCGTCGGGCGTTTAGCAAATTCAAAAGTCATTTGTCCTTCCATTGTTAATCCTCCGTTATTCTTTGCTACCATTTCTATTTCTGCGGTGTTAATCGGAACAAGTTGTCCTTGGGATAATATATATTATCTTTCCTAACTCTATGTCCTGCCATTCCCACCTTGCATCACTTATTGCAATAATATCGAAAATCACAGTTTTTGCAAGTTTTCGCATCATCGCAACGATGATTAAACTCCTTTAAAATCTTATGAACCGTATCATCAAAGGCTGCAACAGTCCCTTCAATGGCAGTCCTTGTATAAGGATAAGTAATCATCGGATTTCCGTTTTCTTCTCCCGTATAGTAAAGATGCATTTTGCTTACCTTCTGTCCGGTTCTCTGTTCAATAAGATAAGCATAGATTTGTAACTGTCTGCGATAATGTTCTAACCTTTTCGCGTCATAACCATATCCGGCTTTCGCTCAGATTTGAAATCAACTATTTCAACTGTACCATCGACGCCTTTGACGAGGTCAATTTTACCATCTATGATATAGTCCTCTTTAACAAGACTAACATCAACCTCAGCCTGTTGAACAGATGCCCATTTGCCTTCCATTCTCTCTGCATAGCGCTCTACTTGACTTAGTGCTGCATTACGCTGCGGTTCAGCCAAATAAGTATGCTCCGACTTAACAAGTGAGTTATAATTTGACTCAAACCAAGAAGAAATATTATCATTTGTGATTTCTGCAACATCTCCCCTAATAGCAGTTCTATGGATATCCTCAATGGTTTCGTGAACCAAAGTACCGAACATCATAGCATTTTGGCGAACAGGCATAAATTCGAGTTCCTTATAAAACTTATACTGCAAAGCACATGTTTCATAAACCGTAATGTGCGAAGTAAAAAAAAAGAGTTCTTCAAATTTACCTTCTTTACTGGTTGGAATGAAAATTCGCTCAAATCAAATCCACCGCTATCTACACTCTGAATCTCCTCATAAATATCCCTAAAATATTGACTCGGAGTGCGTTTGTTCTCATCACAGGTAAGTACGAGCAAATTCTGTGCCCTCGAAAAGCTGTGTAATATAATCTCCAAAAATCAAAATATTTCGTTTGATCATAGGGCTCAAATGCAGGTCTATGGAAATATTTTTCTTCAACTTCTGTCATAAGGTCTTTATATGTTTTTCTCGGAATATTTCCTAAAGAGTCCACAAAGACAATCGGAAATTCCATTCCTTTTGATTGATGTATCGTAAGGAATGACACACAACCACTTGGTGCATACTCAGCCTCATCTTCATACTCAGATATTCCCCCGTCATAGAGTAATTTCAAATAAAGATTGAAAAGCAGCTCAGTATTTCTGTCAATGTATGAACCATTAAATACATCAACTCTATGCAAATACTCAAACTTACCTATTATTTGTGTAAGTAGAGCAAGATTTCTTGTAGGTCGAATATCAACAACATCTGCACTCATATCTGTATCGAGGATAGTGCTAAACGGTTCATACATAAACAACTTATAGAGTAATCCTGAATAAGCATAATCCGTTGTTCCAGTCAATCCTGCATGTGCTTTTCCGTGTTTTTTATAAACTGCAATAATTCTTTATTATCCACTTTAGTAACATATTCATTGGCATCAACAATACATTCCCTATAATATTGGTAATGTTCTATCTGCAAAAAATCAAATTCTTGTTTTTCAAGTTTCATTACATATTTAGGAAACATTAGCATTAAACACCCCAATGCCAGTTTTATCTCATCACGTTTGAAAACATATCTGAACGGGGGGGAGAATAGACATTTATTCTATTTCTCTCCAAAAATTTGCAAGTGCTGTTACCCGCCGATGCTTAACTGAACTGAATAAAAAAGCCAGTTGATTGTAATCCGTAAGCTTTCCTGATTCTTTTAACTTTTTAATAAAATCAAGAATTTTCTCGTGCCACTCATCTTCATCATCTTTGCTAAACAACTTTACTACCGCAGGACTTTGTATATCTGACTTTACATGTGGCTCAATTTTCTTTTGATAGCGATATCTATCCCAAGAAAATTTGAATTTATGTCCCGATGTCGTCGACATCCATTCATTATAAAATCCACAATATCACTATTAGAACGATAATTTACTACCAATGAAATAATTTTGCATTCCTCATTTTCAAACTTACGAGGAAATTCAAGTATATTACGAATGGTAGCTCCTCTAAAACGGTACAAACCCTGGTCGTCATCTCCTACAACACAAATATTATGATGATTTGCACCAAGCAAAAATACAATCTGCTCCTGTATATAGTTTGTATCCTGATATTCATCTATCATAAGATATTGCAGGTTATCTTGCAGTTTCTCTAATACTTGTCTATTTTCCGTAAGCAACCGGTAACATTCGGTCTGAATTGTAGAAAAATCAATTAAGTTTCCTTCCTCAAGCATCCCCTGATATGTAGAAAGAACTCTTCCAAGTGTCCTTATCTCCGGATTGCTGTCTGACTGCAAAGCATCAACATCAACTATTTCTTCCGATAAATGATTGACGTAATTGCATATTTCATCAGAACGTTTCCAAGTTCCTCCCTTTGAGAGAATCTCGTCTATCCCTTCGATGCATTTAAACTTGTGAAAATTTCTAAACACAAGATATTTTTGGTCAAATGTATCTAGCAAACGATAATTTCTTTTAAGTCTTGTAAACTCCAAATTTTCCTTTATAATCCGCAAACACAAAGAGTGAAATGTACCAATATACATTTCATTCACATTGACAGAAATATTTTTCTCTGCCAACTCATTTGTAATACGCGTTATAAGCTCTTTGGCTGCCTTTTCCGTAAAAGTAGCCATCATAATTTGCTCTGGTTCTATGCCACATTCCTGAATAAGATAAACCGCCCTCTTAACAAGTGTAAATGTCTTACCAGTTCCGGGTCCTGCAGTAATAAGCACAAGTCCATCTGTGGTACTTATTGCTTCCCTTTGAGCTTCATTTGCATTACCATAATCAAACATTACATATCTCCCCTGTCATTTGCCATAACACTTATGAACAACGATCACCTTTTGCATGTACAAAAAAATACGGACTTCTCAGCGATTATCTCTATGCAAATTCATCATAAATTTACGTCATGATATTCGCATAATCCACATCCAACGCACTACAAATTATCTAACACCGGCATTGCAACATACTATTCTTTACATGTTTGATCATAGTATTTGGTGCAATACCCGCTCTCTTTCTTAGTTCTGCACGGCTCATTTCTTTTTCTGCAAGCCTTCCCCATAACTTCTTATATGAAACCGCCATATTGACCCCCATTTCTGAATTGTCAAGTAATCTTAATTATACCATTTTTCTACCAAATCCGCAATCAATGCCCCCACAAGCTCGCAGTACTTTACGAAAAATCAAAGCAATTATTGTAACGATTTTTTTTAATGTAATCTAAAGCATCTATCCTCCTCCTTCTTGTCATTCATTGAATGGTATGTCAATACAAAAAAGACACCCCATGAAGAATAATCTCCACAGGATGCCCCATTATTCCGGCTTACTTTTCCTCATCGAAACGGTGTATCTTTCGCCTCCTGCCAGCCATCACGACCTGCACTTGGTTCGGTCTGTTCCTTACCGTCACCACTTTTCTGCTTTTTTCCTGCTCTCCTCAAAGGACTTTCTCACTGCTCCATACAGTTTTTCCCGAAATTCCTTCGTTACCGGAAAGCAGATATCCTGATAGATACTCTTCCCCTGTTCATCGGTCTGTTTCGTCTTATAGGACGGCATTGCCACAAAGAGTCCGTTCTTTCCCTGCAACAATGATACATTATTGATCACAAAGCAGTCCTCCAGATAAATTCTCGCAAGACCCCGGATGTTGCTTCCATCCCGTTCAAACGGAGTAACTTTTACATTGAACTTTAGTTCCTGTGATTTCTCCTGATCCACCTGACTGATCTTAAGCTGCAGCCGGTTCTCTTCTATCTGCTGCACCTGTTCATAGGCTTTCATGATTCCTTCATAGAGTTCTTCACGAAATTCTTTTGTAATCGGATGACAGATATCCTTATATCCGCTGTCGTCTTTACTGCTTGCATACCTCGGCATAGACACAAAGCACTGCCCCTCCTTATTCTCAATGACAGCAATGTTGCTGACCCTAAAACTTTCTGCAAACACTACCGATGCAAATGCACGGATGTTTCCATCCCCTTTGTTTAACTGATTTACTGTAATCTCATAATTCATACAAATCACCTTTCCTTCCATAAAACAATGCCACAGTTGCTCATAAGTTTCCGTGGCATAGACTTTCTTCTTTTTATACTTTGTTACCTGCTATCTTCTTCCAATAATTCTTTCAGCGCCTCTCGGATGTCTTTGCCGTCAATCTCATTTCCAAGACACTCCCAGCCTTCGCTCTTTTTCCTTGCAAAAGTTCAATCCTTGGCAGATTTCCACAAAGTTCTACAATCCGATCCCTTATCTCATCTGGTTTTTTACTGTGTTCTCCACGATGTGCGATACATAACTGTCTGACATTTGGTGATGCCCGGTGAGGATGTCCTTTGGTTGCTAATAAACATACCTCCGAACAACTCCTTGTCCAAAAACCTAGTCCCACAAAAAAGGTATCCGCTTTCGGATTCTGCTTTATCCAGTTAAAAGCACAGGTCTTATACTGAAAGCCCCAACTTTCAATAACCGAAAGCCCTTCTCTGAGCTTCGGAAACGTAACCCACAAAAACAGCACTGCATCATCCGCCGCAATCTCATTTACCGGAATCCCCTGAATATCAGCAATAGACATTGTCTGATATCTGGCTGCGGCAACACCTTCCCCCTTCTGGCGATCATATTTCCAGGGAGGGTCAGCATAGATAATGTTATATTTTTTTCTCATATCATCGTTTTTATCATCCACATTACCCTTGTTTGTTTCCAAAAAAATCTGCTCTTTTACCATATTTTTTCTCCTTCCATCAAAATAGCCGGTCTTTCCCCGACTTGTTTAGCGGTAAACACCCCCTTTTCTACGATCCAACTTTTCTCCATCCTGCTGATCCGTATTACCTACCGGCTCACACTTCACTACAAACCGTTTTGTGCCATGCTCGGCACAGGTAAAGAGCGTAAGGCTTTCCTCCTCTGTCTGCTCCGTCACCCATTCATCGTATGGATTTACGACTTTCATCTCTTTTACCGTGTATTCGTGCTTTTCCTTCTTTCTATTCATAAGCATGACCTTCGCCCCGGCTTCTATGTTGCATAGATAAGTAAAATACACTCCACGGCGGCTGCCATTATGTCCGGCAAGAACACAGTTTCCTTTTCCACAAAGCTCTGTCGTATTGGTCATATGACCAATGCCCTCATTAAGCTGCACGCTGCCGGCTCCTTCAAATACCGGATATTTAATATCTAAGCTCGGTATTTCAATAATCCCGATAACACCCTCCTGTAATAAAGGGAATCTTTCTTTTTATGATCTTTTTGTTCTGCTTCTCTTCATTCTGTTCCTCCTCAAACGCTTTCATATAACGGTTACTTCTCCTGCTCTTTCATCCGCAAAAGAAAGGGATTGCGACAATGGCAACCCCCAGTAAAATCAACACAATATCCTTTTTTATTCGTCTCTTCATCGGTAATCCTTCCTTTCTCCATACGGATAAGCATTCTCTGCCACCTGACTGATCTCCTGCCCGTTTTCTTCTGTGATCGATTTATTCTCCAGATCAAGCTGGGTATTGAGTTCAAACTGTCTGGCAGTCTTGCTTTTCAATTCTTCCTCGTAGGCAAACGGCTTTTCATATTCTGACTTTGCCTGTTCCATATCACGCTGATACTGCTCTAACTTCTTCTCCAGAAATTCAATATTTCCATCCATTCCATTAAAGCAGTTTTCCAATTTGACCATACATCCCACCGGGGAGTTGGATAATTCCACCTTATAATCGGTTCGTCCATGCAGGATCAGGTAATTCACTCCGATAAAGTTTTTCTCCACCTGCACCTCAAAACCACGGTACTCTCCGATTCCGGTTGTCTCTCCAACCTTGCATTTGCTGACTGCTGCCAACACCGCCGTGCCGCCATCCACACGCTCATGAAAGGTCATATTTCCCACTTTAATGGCAAACTCCTCATCCGCTGCAAGCACCTGTTCATCCGTTTCTTAATATCTGCATGAACACAGTTCAGCTTTTCATTTGCCGCAGCGATCAGTTTCGGAAATTTGATCATAAACTGATCCTGCAGGCTGTAATGCTGACTGTCATAGGATGCCTTTAACATCTTGAGTCTCTGCACCTCATTATCCACTTCCATCTTTTCTTTGATCAATGGATTTCCGGTTGCCACAGCCTTAATCTCTGCATATGACAATGTTGCTTCGTCGATATCCTCACAGCTTCTCGAAATGGACTTGCTGGTCATCACCTGTGAGATAAAACGCTGTTTGTTCTCCACAAGGCTCCAACTGTATGCATCAAAGGTTCCTTTCGTAACATAACGGTATACCGCCACTTCACTGTTTTCATTTCCCTGCCGCAAGCCTCGTCCTTCTCTGCTCGATAGAGGAAGGCTTCCATGGACAATCCACATGATGCATTGCCGTAAGATGTGTCTGCACATTAACACCGGTTCCGCATTTATCGGTAGAACCGATCAAAATCCGCTTTGTTCCAGACCGCATTTCACGAAAAAGGGCATCCCTTGCAGCGTCAGTCTTGGCATCATGAATAAATGCAATCTGATCCGCCGGGATACCCTGCTTTACAAGTTCTGTTTTCAGATAATTATACACATCAAAGGTATCTGCCTCTTCCCATGAAACGGTAAGCATCTCTTCCTTCCAACCGGATCTTGGTGTACCGATATCGGAAAAGATAAGCTGTGTGCCAATGATTCCCTCCTGCTCTGCTTTCTGGTATTCATACAGCACATTTTCCACAACCTTATTAAGCTTTCCATCAACATTGTTCGGTGCATCCGGCATCAACAGCCGTGCATCCGTACCGAGAAGCCTTGCCTCATGAGTGATCTTTAAGAAATTGTCCTCACTGGGATCAACCCCTCCGCTTCGGATACGCTCTGCCCTTGCAACAAATTCCTCCATGACCTGCTTCACATACCAGTCCGGCTCACTCTCCACGATGATATACTTACCACCACGAAGTGCCGGCACATCCAGATCCAACATGTCCCTTGTCTGAATATCTGCTACCTCTTTGAACAGGTTCATAAGCTCCGGCAGATTTGTAAACTTATTAAATCTCGTCTTAAAACGAAATCCGCTTCCCTCTACCGTAAGCTCTAATGCTGTGGTCTGTTCTCCAAAGTTTGCCGCCCAACTGTCAAAGTGATAAATGCCTAGCTGCTCCAAGGTATCTTTCTGCAGGAAACTCTGCATGACATACATCTCGCACATCGTATTGCTGATCGGTGTTCCGGTTGCAAATACGATGCCCCTGCCACCATTTAATTCGTTGATATATTCACACTTCAAAAACATATCCATGGCTCTCTGGCTACCGGTCCCGGTAATACCGGAAACATTCATCTTACTAAAGATGGCAAGATTCTTAAACGCATGTGCCTCATCGACCATAATAGAATCAATGCCAAGCTCCTCAAAGGTAATCAGATCATCTTTCCTCTCTTCCGAGGTCATCTTTTTTGATCTGCTCCTCAAGCCGCTTTTTCTGTGATTCCATCTGTTTGATCGTCCACCGCTCACTGTTTTGTGACTTCATCTCATCAATCGCATGGGCAATCTCCTCAATCTGTTTCCGGATCATCGCCTCCTTGCGCTCCGGTGAAATAGGAATCTTTTCAAACTGCGAATGGCTCATAATGATACAGTCATAATCTCCTGTCGCAATCCTTGAGATAAACTGTTTCCGTCTGCTCTTTTCAAAGTCACGTTCGGTTGCCACCAGAATGTTTGCTGACGGATAAAGCCTTAAAAACTCACTTGCCGTCTGCCCGATCAATGCCTTTGGCACAACCATCGCTGTCTTATTTGCAAGACCAAGCCGTTTCTGTTCCATACATGCTGCCATCATCTCAAAGCTCTTTCCTGCTCCAACACAGTGTGCTAACAGCGTGTTTCCTCCCATCAGTACTCTGGCGATCGCATTAACCTGATGTGGCTTCAAATGAATATCCGGATTCATCCCCGGAAATTCCAAATGACTGCCATCATATTCCCGAAGCCGGACATTATTAAATGTTTCATTATAATAATTCACATACTTATTACGCCGCTCCGGTTCTGCGAAGATCCATTCCTTAAAGGCTTCTTTCATCTGATTCTGCTTCTCTCTTGCAAGCATCGTTTCCTTCTGATTGATCTCATAATGGTATCTGCCATCTCCATCCTCAATACGGTCACGCACGGTTACGGTTCTGAGATTCAGCGTTGTCTCAAAGATCGTATAAGCATCCATACGGGAAGTACCATAGGTTTTACTGGCAGCCACCGAGGATTTGTCATATGACTTATTCTCAATAAACCACTCCATCGTATATTTATTCAGATGAATCTGTATGCCGGAACTATAATAGGTACTCCGTACTGCCCGTGACCGGCGTGGTGTGTCAAGAAGCTCAAAAATAAACGCTTCATAATCTTCCGGCTCGATCCATGTTGTTCCGATACGCACATCAATCTCGGATGCGTCCAGATCTTTCGGCTGCACCTGCTCTAAAGGCAGTCACATTATCCGCAAACAGTTCCGGATGTTCCTTTGCCACAGCATTGGCAAGCCGCAGCTTATCCCGGACATTGCCGGACAGGTATTCGTCTGCTGTTTCCCATCCATGATCCAGATCGTGTTCGTTATACTCCATCGGATTTAAGAAGATCAGTCCATTCAGCTCCTCAATGAGTTTTGTTCTGGATAGCTCTGCTGTCAGATCCGGCTGATAAATACTAAGCATAAATGCGATGTTTACACCGTTAAACTCATTCACGGATACATTCAGTGCTTCTACGGCTGTTTCCACATGATCCACTGCCTGCTTTGCCTTAATCGTCTGCCGTGTAAACATATCTGCCTTTGACACCACTCCGTCCTCATCCACCATTTCCAAGGAACAAAGTAAAGGGTAATCACCATCGTCCCGAAAGGCTCTGGCATTACCCTTTGCTGTGATATAACCATATTTTTTTGTAAATTGGTCATATACGGTATTTAATTTCTCCTGTGCCTGCCTTAATGCCTGTTCACTGCACCCGGACAACTGAATGTCGATCAAATGTCTTGTGGCAGTCCGTATGGCATCCATGCCCTTAATTCTTTCAAGCACCTTATCTCCCACCTCCTGTCTGACCATCCGTGAGTCCTTCCGGAAATAGAGAACACCATCAATGAATGTATAGGTAAAGTTCTTCACATCAGGATCTGCCGGAAAATATTCCTCCGGTTCTTCCCCCTCCTCTACCGTGCGTTCAAAATCGGTGATCTGAGCATGAATATTAGAAACCACACGGGAAAGTGCTTCCTGCAGGTCAAAATCCGGATCATCGTTGACACAGGCTGTCAGATTACTGTTTTCTCCAAACCTTCCTGTATCCCGTATCATGTACCCCAGGATCATCTCCGGGTGCTCCACAAAATAGCTGTTGACCGGAATTTTATCCCCTGTCAGTCCCAAATGCACCCAGTCCGGCTCCGTCACAATCTTTCTCTCCGTTTCTGAAAGAATAGAATATCACTGGTCACTTCCGTTCCGGCATCTGCCTTAAAAGCTGTATTGGGAAGTCGTATTGCTCCTATGAGTTCTGCCCCTTTGTGCAAGATATTTACGCACCGTACTATTCTGCTTATCTAATGTTCCCTTTGTGGTAATTACCGCCACGATACCGCCCGGACGCACATGGTCAATGGACTTTGCAATGAAGTGGTCATGCACCTTAAACTCCATCGCATTGTGTTTCCTGTCATACAGCTTAAAGTCTCCGAACGGCACATTTCCAATGACGGCATCAAAAAAGTTATCCTCATAATCTACCGTCTCAAATCCTGCAATCCGGATATCCGCTTTTGGATACAGCAGCCTTGCAATACGACCACTGATATCATCCTTTTCCACGCCATATAGCTGACAGTTTCTCTCCAGCTCTTTGGGCATACTGCCGAAAAAGTTACCAATACCCATGCTCGGCTCCAGAATATTTCCCTTGGTGAATCAAACTGCGATAATGCCTGATACATTGCCCCTGCTATCTCCGGCGGTGTATAAAACGCATCTGTCACGGTTTCTCTTGCCGCCCGATACTCTGCATCCGTTAGTATCTCCTTTAACTGTGCATACTCCTGTTTCCAGCTTTCGTTATCCGGATCAAACGCCTGCGGCAGTCCGCCCCAGCCGACATACCGGGCTAAAATGTCCTGTTCTTTTACCGTTGCCGGGCGGTGTTCACTCTCCACCTTTTTCAAGGTTTTGATCGCCGTAATGTTCCAGTCAAATCGTGCCTTGGGACCGGCATGGGTTTCCGTAAAAAGAATCAATGTGATAATTCTCTGCCGGATATTCTTCGGGATGCTCTGCCTCATAGCGTTCATCCGCCCGCCTGCGGTCTTCCTCTAAGATTTCCTCAATCTCATCATCGGTAAGCTCATGCTCCTCCTCTTCAAGAATCTCCCGATACTCTGCATCAATGACTTCATCTTCTTCCTCGTAATCCGGTTCGATATCCTCCTTTATCACAGGCTGGTAATAGTCCCCGGTTAAGATCAGTGCACCGATCTCTGCCTCAATGGTTGTCCAGCTTACATAACCTTCCTTTTCGCCTTCCTCATCTCTCCACTGCAGCCGGAGTCCTTTCCCATGAAAGGTATCATATCCATGCAGTCCGTAACCTTCCAGTGGCCAGCCGGCACCACCCTGCCCATATTCCTTCCGGATGGCTGACACTCTTTCCTTTTTATCTGTAATGTTCTGATAAAATCCATAAATTCTCTCTTTTCCATTCTGAAATCCACTGCCGCGAAGCAATGTCTGCACCACAAATTCATGTGGAATGGTTTTCTCCTTTTTGGGATTGAGGTAGGTATATTTTCCCGATGCTTTAGCAGCTTCTTCCTGTGCTCTCAGTTCATCCATAAATGTACTGGCAGCACGATCAGGAAGTCCGACTGCAGGTGTCCCCATAAACTCAAAAAAGAGAAGCCTGATGGTAAGTGGCTTCTCTTTCTTCACTGCCAAATGAATCCAGTTCATTCAGCTCTCTATTCAGTTCTTGTTCGGTTTCTAGTGATATTTGTTCACGATCTGGTGAAGAACGATCTCCTCCGCCAGCCGTTGTCCCTGCTCCCGGATCTCCCACATCTCCATGGTCGATGCCGGATCTTTCGGTTTGTGGCTTTTCAGATACTTCTCCATTATCTGCTCCAGAAGCTGGTTCGCTTCCTCCTCCACTTTCGACAATACTTCCGTCAGTCTCCCGAACCGGATCAGACTGCGGTAACGGCTGTAATAATTCTCCTTCAGATAATCCGCTGCCATGATTCCGAACTTCCCTAGTGTCCGTCCTGTGTCCGGCTCCGCTGTGATGTTCGGATACAGCATTCCGTCCTTCCCTTCGTGATAAGTCAGCTCGATCGTATCCATGCTGCATACTCCTTTCTCGCTTCATCTGCGATATACTGTGGTTAATGTTTCTAAGAACAGTACAGGAGACGTCACATACCAGAGTACCAAGTGCGTAAATATCATCTTCTCTTTTGATCTTTACAATCTGACTCAAATCTTGTTCTTTGCTAGACAAGTCAAAACCACATCTTGTTCCCACGACATAGAGGATACTGTTATAGATCAGTTCCGTGCCGCAAGCTCCGGCGTTTCTTTCTCTTCGCCAATTATCACACGCCCTGTAAGCGTTTCGACCTCAGAAAAACGTTCTCTGAAATCTTCTTTTATTATGCCTTCTATTTGCGATTTTGTAAAGTCTTTCAGAACAAACATTCGGTCTTTTTTTTAGATTCCCCTCCTGCTTTTCTACTGCTCCTGTCTCTTCCAGATAACTGACAAACTGCTCCAGATTATCTCCTGCAAGGCTCCATGTCAGCTCTCTTTTTCTCCCTCCGGTATCACTGATGTCAAAGACATGCCGGATATAGGACTTACTAAGTGCCCTTGATGGATACACCACAATTCCTTTGCTGCCCCGTTTCACATAACGGTCTACCTTTTTCCATGAATCATAGTCTGCCACCAATGTTGCAGACGGCTTCTGGGCATATACCATTAAAACATTATCAAACTCATAACGGTAGATCTGCCCTGCCAGCCTGCACACATCTTTCCATGCTTCTTCTGTCTTTGTAACCTTATCAATGACATCGGCGTAAATAATTCTTGCTTTATAGTCTACGCTCATATATCTTTTTGCTCCTTTCCATCTGCCAGCCGCTAATACGGTCTGGCATAAAATACCACATGGTTTGTCCGAAGGGGATCTAACACCACACCCCGGTTTTCGTTCGCTGCATGTACCATCTTTCCATCTCCAACATAGATTGCTACATGAGAGATATTCCGAAATTCTCCGTTTTCTTTATACGAATAAAAGATCAGATCTCCCGGTTTCAGATCCTTTTTGTTGATGATCATGGCATTCTGATAGCAGTATTCTCCCTGTGTGGAAGCAGTTGCCGGAAGATTGATGCCAACCTCTTTATACAGCCTCTGCACCAGTGAACTGCAGTCATAGTACCCTTCCTCATATCGTCTTTCCTGACTGTAATGGCACCCGATCTTTGTCATGGCAAGTTCTGCCACGGCTCCACCACCTGCTACATCATAGTAAGAATCCCACAGATCCGAATCCATCATTTCTTTTAATAACTTCACTTGGTCATCATCTAACTTATCAAGAGCGATATAGTCCTCATAAGTCAGGTTGTGCACCAATGTTCCGGACATGGAAACCTCAACCGTGTTTTCATCACCATCTGCAAGATATGCCTTTACTTTCCGTTTTCCCCATGCCTGCGCCTCGGCATGAGTATCAAAATAAATGTCAAAGTCCGTCCCATATCTTGCAAAGCTTCCGGTATCCTCTACCTTATAGGTATGACCATTCATTACAATCTTTGTTCCCATCGGCACTTTCGGACTGTGGCATCCACGGCAAGTGTATGATTACCTTTTGGAACCGTTCCGGATGCCGTATAACCTCCCGCCCACTGACCGCAGCAGATGGAACAACTGCAGTATCCGGTAGTCACTACTTCTCCCAAAGATGCCCCTGCCGGAATCTGTGCCGTGCTGCTGGAAGAATCATAATAATTCATCTCATCAAACACCTTTTTCAGATTCTTCTTTCCCTCTTCATCCATCACAAATCCAGCCTGTCCGGTTCCATATTTCACCATATACACCATGAGCGTATCATTGAAGTTAGACACCGGAGCACCATCCTCCGTGTTTTGATAGGTGATGACATAATCATCCTTTTCCAATTTCATGATCTGATCATTAAATTCCTTATAATATTCACAAAGCACGGTGCGCGGACTGTCATATCCCGTATCCGGCTGTGGAAAAAAGATAGATAACGGTGAATTATAAATTACTGCGATCACCGCAACCACGATCACTCCAATAATCCCAACCACCGCAAAAAGTCCTAATAAAACCGGAGCTAATGCCGTCATAATCATCTGCACAGCCATCAGCACAGCAGTCTTTGCCGTTTTGTTGTGCCTTCTATCAATCCGTCCTGAGAAAACTCTTTCTCTGTTGAAAATTTATCCAGAAACGAATTCAACATCTGACTTTTCACAAAAGAGTGGACACCGGAACCGCTCTGCCTGCTTTTTCTTCTGTCCCTTCCTGCCTGTCTCTTTCTTACCAGCCGCCTTTCTTCGCATTTTATTGGAAACCTGCGCATGTTCCGTATCAGAATGTACTCTGCTGCTTCTCTTTTTCTGACTCCTTCTGTCCCGCTGCTTCTTTCTCCGGTAAAGTTGTTTTCCTTTTTCGGCTGCCATCTGCACCGGATAGACTGCCGTCTGGATCATTTCCTCACTATCCCGGATCTCCTCCCCTCCATCCATCTGCTCCGATGCCTTTTTTCACACTGACAGATGCCATCGTATAGAGTTTTCGGTTACGAACCTTTACAGAAGAATCTGCTTTTTCTTTTTTATCCGCTCTGCCTTTTCCTCGCACCTGAATATAGGATTTGGATTTATCATTTCCTGCCGGTTTCTTTTTCTTCTGTATATGAAGCGTCGGTTTCTTCCGGGTATGAAGAACCATCGGCTTTTCCTCAACTTTTCTAATCTTCATTCGTTCTTCACCACCTTAAAACAAGAACCGGAGAATTGCTCCTCCGGCTCTTTTTCCTTATTCATAAATCAGCCAGCAGTTATCCTGCTCTTTCTTTTCCTTACTTCGTACAGGCTCATAGATCTTGACATCCGTTTCCGGTGCTTCATCTAAATCAGAATCTCCATTCCATTCATCCGAAGTAAAGACGGAATCCTGTGTTCCATCGTCAGCTTCCGAAAAATCCTCTGTCATCTCATCCGAATGATACCCATGAAAGATACTATCTTCACCGACCATTCCCATTGCAATCTTCTCATGAATATTTGTGTTATACAGTTTGTAAAGATCACTGTCCTTACTGATCTGATTATCAAAAGGAATGACCACACTGCCACATTTCAACAATCCGGTTCCGCTTGGAGAATTATGCACATACTGAAGCTGCGCATCCGATACTCCAATTACTTCTGCTAACTTGGCACTGTCCACATTTGCCTGTTTTAACAATGCTACAAACTCACTGTTGGAAAGCAGTGTCATCGCAATATAGTTCTGCAGCAGATCAACCACATTCTGAGTGATACCGGTACAAAGACCTCCCTGCTTTCTCACTTTTTTCCACAACTGCTGTAAATAAGTCGCACTATAATCACTGTTTAAGAGCACATGACACTCATCAATATAAAGCCATGTCGCACGACCACGCTTTCCATTATCAATGATCCTCTGCTGGATCGCTTCCATCATCACAAGCATTGCCACCGGAGCAAGCTGGCTTCCCAGATCCTGAATGCCATATACTGTAAAACGGTTGTCCACATCTACATTGGTCTGATGGTTAAAGATATTAAGGGAACCTTCTACAAAAAGTTCCAAAGATAAAGCAAGCTCCTGTGCCTCCATCTCTTTCTGTGACTTCAAAATATGATAAAAGTCCGTCATAACAGGGACTTTCTTTACTTTCCACGCCTGCATATACAATTCACGAATACAGCGGTCAATGATACTGTGGTGTTTCTGGTTCAATGCGTTGCCAAGAAGCTGGTCACAAAGGCTTAACATAAATTCTGACTTATCTGCGATCACATCACGAATACCCCTCTCGTTCATATGGGCAAGATCGGCATCTAACGGATTCACATAGTTCTTCGTATAGGCAGATAAATTCACAATCGCCCCGCCAAAGGTGTCCGCAATGTCAAAATACTCATTCATCGGATCAATAACGATCACATCATCCTGCGTATTTAAGAACACATTTCCCATTTCCTGCTTTGCAAAGAACGATTTACCGGAACCAGGTACACCAAAGATAAAACCATTACCGTTGATCAGACCTTTGCGGTTTCCCACATTGATGTTCTTACTGATCTGGTTGATTCCGTAGTAATTTCCTCCGACGGCATTTAATTCCTGCACATTAAAAGGCATTAAAACAGCCACCGACTGTGTCAGCATGGTACGCATGGTTTCCACCTGTCGTACCCCGATCGGAAGTGCCGTATTTAATGCCTCTCTGTTTCAGATAATGTGTATCAATGGTTACGGAGTTTCGTTTTCCGATGGTTTCCACTGTCTCCGTCACGCTCTCCAGTTCCTCCTTACTCTCTGCCACAATGATCAATGTCACTGCCACATAGAAAAGACACTGGTCGTTTTCACGGACATCATCCATGATCTCCTCAATCTCTTTTTTCTCGGTACGCTTCGCATATGAGATTTCCGTAGAAAAATCGTTGTTTTTGTTTCTCACACGTTGCTGCTTGATAATATCTGATTCGATACCAAGATACTTTTTCTGCAGTGTTTTCGTGGTGAGATCCTTCGGGATCGGAACCACATCAATACTGGTAATGGAATGAACCGGAAGAGATGTGATCTCATTTAAGAAGCGGTCCGACAGACTGCTCGGATACTTTTTAATAAACATTGCCCGGATATACTTTTCCTTCATCCTCGATATGATCCGGGAAGTATTTCAGCATTCCGTTACAAAGATCATTGCGGAAATCCGCTCCTACTTTTCTGGCGTGTTTCAGATCAAAAAGAAAATCCTTCCTCCTCGCCAAGATGATAGAAATCATGAAGCACTTTGATCCGCTCATTGCCGCTTAATGCCACAATGTCTGTGCCAAGCTCTCCAAACGCCTTATGGATCGTTGCCTCCAGAGTGGCAAACTGTGCCTTTGCTTCCTCAAAGTTCTTTCGCTCGATCGTCAGTGTCAGATAACGCTCCTGCTCGATCCCCTGTCTGCCCTCTCGGATCTTATCCTCAATGATCTCATTGTAGATCCTGCGGAATTTGTCGAACTCATCATACTGATACTGTAATAAAATCTCTTCTCGAAGATTCTGCATGTCTTTGTTTTTGTTGTTCACAGTGATCTTAAAGTTACAATCCAGTGAATTTAAGAACTTGCAGTATCGCTCAAAAATGTCAATCTGCTCCTCCTCATTCGTGGTGGTATAGTTAATGTCCCGGAAACGGTAACATTTGCTGAAGTGATTTCTGCTCACTTCAAAATTCCATTCTCCGCTACCTTCATAATCTCTATTGTTTCCTGAATGGATTTGGGAGTCTTATATAATGGCACACTCGCCTTTTTAACTCCTTAAATCCGTCTGCAAATAATCCCATCTGCATCTCCTCCTATCTCAAATACTTGTACCAATAAGCAGCCGCACCCACTGCAGCGATAAACACTGCCATCAGTATCATCATCAAAATCATCTTTTTCTGTGCTTTCTTAAAATCCCCTTGTTATCCGTGCTGCCGGCTTTCTTCTGCTTTCCCTTCTCCGCCTGATCTGACGAAAAATCTGACATTTGCCCTTCCGTGGAAATATAAGTCAGCGTCCGGTTGCCAAAAGCAAAGTGCAGCTTTAACTTCATCATTTCCACAAAAGTCATGCCGTTGTAGGAATAAAATCCGGTCAATGCAATCGGTGCAACCACCGGAATTGCAATGTAAGCACTGGTTGTCAGCCCCACATACGGATAAGTAAGAAGCACGATCCCACCTCCTACGATCAGGGAAATAATAGAAAAAATCAGTTGTCTGGCGGTAAGACCAAGAACAACTGATTCCTTGTAATTATCAATATTCTTATTTACTTCAATAACCATGCTAACGCCCTCCTCTGTCCTGTTCTCTTTCTTCCGTTTTCCCTGCTCCCAGACCATTGATCTGTTCGTAGCAACGCATTCCATCCGGATCAATTTCTCTGAGCCTGTCCGGATCAAAGGTATAAAGCGGATATTCATGATAACCACTGACTGCCGTGAATCCGGAGAATTCTCCAAGCTCATTGTCTTTTATAAACTCCTCAGCCGTTGACAGGTTGTTGGTATCCACATACGCACAATATTCCGGACAGGGAGCATCAATATTTACCGTCAGATTGGCAAACATATCCGGTCCTTCATTCAGCCCAATATACAGCCGGTTATTGTTCATATACCCCCTCACTGTTGCTGTCAAAGAAACCTCTCCTGTAAAATCGCTGTTATATTTCATAATCTCTGGCATATTTCTCATCCTTTCCTATAATCCCAGTGCCTTACTGGTTAAACTCTGTGCTCCTTTCACACTCCCCACGGTAAGTGCCACCGTAAAAGTCATTTCACACAAATAAATCAATGTTTTCGTCCAGTCTGCATAATCTCCGGCAAAACTCGGCAGCCCCGCATTGATAAATGCATTGCATACCACGATCGCCAATGCCATCGTCACTGCCTCAAAACATACCGACAGAAAATACTTTGCAGTATGTCGCACAGGTATGTGCCACCACCCGGTTTCCGCTCATCGTTGAAAATGCGATAGAGCCAAGAGGCACGATCACAAGCAGCTTTAAGAAGCGGAAATATACCGTGTAGATCAAAAAGAAGCCGCAGATGATCACAATGATGGATAACAGTGATGCTAAGATCAGCATGATCAGACTTTCTCCAAAACCAAGGTTCTTGATCACATCCGCCTGCTCTGTGGCAACCTTCAGCTCTATTCTGTCCCCCTCGGCAATGAGTCCTACCAATGCTCCCACCGACTTGAAAAACGCTTTCATGATCGTGACATTATTGGCTACCAGATATTCCGCAAGTCCAAGCCGGATCAAAATACGAAGGATCACTTCAAACCGCATCTCCTCCCGTATGTCGATGCTCTCCGAACAAAAGCCGATTACAAAGAACAGCACCACCAAAGAGGAGCCTACTGCCACAAAGACCGGCTCCAGTCCTTCAATGACATCCCACGGTTTCCCGTCCTTAAAGGCAGTAGGTGACTGACCAAGAAGTGCAAATACGAGGGATACCTGATTATTCCAGAATGCGAAGATCACATTCAGAAGATCTAAGATCTTATCCCCCAGCTTAAAAATGTCCATGTCATTTCACCTCTCTCTTTCTTAGAATCCAAGAAATGTCAGCACGGACGAAATGCCCGCCATCATAACTCCTGCTACGATTCCTTTGAGTGCAGAATTCATCGTAGAAGAATCCTGCTGTTGATATGCCTGTGCAAACTCCATCACATTCTTCGCCAGAATAATGACACCTACAGCACCAATTACAGCAATGATCAGAGTCTTTAAGTTATCTAAAGGCTTTGTCACGGCTGCAGTACCGCCTCCGTCTCCTCCGGCGGCATAAACTTTCGTAGATACACTTGCCATCGTCATTATGGTTGCTGCCATTGCCGGCAGAAGCACTCTCTTTCCAAATCGTTTCATCTTATTTCTCATAGTCGAAAATCTCCTTTCCAAATAAAAACGGAGACAAAAAATGGATAGAGTTGATCTATCCGGCTTGTCTCCACCGGATGGATCAACTCCATCCACTTATCTTTCTTATATCTGATCGGGGATACCCCGTTATTACATAAAATCAGGCTTTCCCTGATGCGTCTGCATATCCATCACTCCTTTCCTCTCTAACACATCACTGTGCACTTTCGTACTGTCTGCGGATCTCCATCATCCTTGTGACCGGTGTATCCGGATAGAAATACGAAAGAATGATATCCTTTGGCACACGCACATCCATTGCCCTCTGTAACTCCGCTTTCTGTTCCTTCGTAAAGGACATATGCATCAGACGGTATGGAATGTTATTATATGCTTCTTCCTTTTCATCCTGTGCATACATAAGCTCCTTCGCCTGTTCCTCATGAAACTCCTCTACAGTCTGTGCTTCATCCATATCCATAAACCGTTTCTTTAGATCCACCTGCCCAAGCAGTAAGAATTCCTCATAGGACAGCTTATCAATATATACCTGTTCCCCTTTTTTCTGCAGCTCCTCATAATAGGATAATGCCTTATCGTTTAAGATGGTAAATGCCGGTGCTGTAACAGAATCTTCCGACACACTGTTTCTTACATGCACATACGGCTCTCCCTCACCATCTGCACTCTGCGCAAACATTGGATGTCCGAACGGGCTAAACTTATCATCAAGGATCGGATCAAATCCACGGATAAAGATCAGACACTTTTATTGTCCATCTTGCGTACTTCATCCGGCATCATAATCTCTCTTCCAAGGACATCATAGTTTCTGGAAGAACTACCTTGCCGTCCTCTCGTTTCACCACTGGATTTCTTATCAATCGTAGACTTTCCAAGCAGTTTTGAAATATATTCATGGGTGCTCTGCTCATTTCCTCCTAAATACACCAGCGTATCGCAGTTGCCGGGAATCGTTTCCCAAGTGTCCTTAAACAACGCTTTTAGCTGTGCTAAGTTCTGAATGATGATCACGGAAGAAATCTCTCTGGACCGCATCGTAGAAAGCAGGGAACAATAATCATCCGGCAATGCAACATTTGCAAATTCATCAAGCATGAATGTGACATGGATTGGAAGTCTGCCTCCACAGTTAAAGTCCGCCTGAAAATACAGCTCCTGAAAGATCTGTGTATATAACATACCGATAATAAAATTATAGGTTTTATCCGAATCCGGGATCACACAAAACAATGCTGTTTTCGTTTCCGCATCCCCATTTACTCCTACACCAAGCTCTGCCAGATTAAGCTCATCCTTCGATAACAGGCGAAGAACCTGCTTATTCTCCAATGTTGCCAGTCTGGAATTGGCACTGATAATAATAGAACGAACCGTATCTCCGGCACCACGCATACACTTGTTATACTGCTTCACTGCCGGATGATTTAAGCCAAGCGGACTGCTTTCCTCCAGAAATTTCATCCGGACATCAAGCGGCGATGGCTTCCCTTTTTCGGTCACTTCCGCTTCTCCCATCAGCTTCAATACAGTAGCAAAGTTTCTTTTTTCCGGCTTTTCCTCCAGCCAGACATAATAAAAGAGAGCTTGTAAAAATAAGCCCTCTGCCTTTTCCCAGAAAGGATCGCTCGGAGTTGATCCCTTTGGTGTCGTATTACTCATAATATTTGTGATCAGCTTGACCACATCCGTTTCTTCTCTTATATAAGAGAATGGATTGTAACAATCCGACTTGTCCATCTCCAACAGGTTGATCACTTTTACATTGTAACCATTCGCTTTTAACATCGCTCCGGTACTGCGGAGGATCTCTCCTTTGGATCGGTAATAATAAAAGAACTGTTCATCTGCATCAGATTCGGTTTTACCTCATAGAAAGTTTTTTCCTGCTCCGGAACCACCGATGATCAGCATATTGTTATTCAGCTTCGTTTGTCTGGTATTCAAACTCATACGCACATTCTGACTTAGGATACGGTTGTTCGTCTCCTCTTTATCCGCTAATACCTTATTAACCTGTTTCACATTTGCCAGTTTGGAAGTACCAAATTCCTTTCCGGGCATATAATTTCGCTGACTGGTATAATACATAACCACACCAATCGCATAGGCAGCCAGTGCATAGCCGACCATGCGGAATGTGTACTCATTAAAATAATCCTTTAAGGGATAGGCACATACCATCTCAAACCGTTCCAGGAAAGCATTAAACTCAATGCCCTCCCTCCATGCTCCTGCCACTAGATAACCAAGATAAGAGGCAAGCACAGCTCCAAGCACGATCAGCAAAATATTGGGTTTCTTCTTTGTTGTCTGCATGACTATCTCCTCCTCACTTCACTGTGGGTACGGACCACATTCTTATCCGGTGACTGCTTCACCTTCTGATATCTTTCTCTGACCGTCCGCTCCACCCGGTCATAATGCTTGGCATACAAATCTTCTCCCTTCATGGTATAAAGGACACGGTTATCCTCAGAATAGATCTTATAATCCTTTTCCTTATCCAGATAAGTAAGAAGCGTCTTTCCATTGTGAATTTCCATAATGTCCTCTTTTCTGATCCAGATATAACCCACATTGCTGCCATACATCCCCGGTACTCTGGTTTTCACCGCATGGTCATTCTCCGCAGCGATCAACTGCTTCGTGATCGTAATGTCTGTCAGTGCCGTATTCTTTGCTGCAGCAATCTGACGCATCCGGTTTGATAATTCCTGATATCTGTTGATCCTCTTCTCAAAAGACTCCTGATCCATCACCACCGGATAATTTCCCTGTCCATCCGGTTCCGACACAACACCAATCGTCTTTAACTTATGGAGCACATCTTCTGCCTGCTTGGATTCCATCTGGAAATCATTCTGAATATCCTCCACACGGATCGCCTTTTTCTCCATAGCGTAATGACCAACCTTTTCGATCAGCTCATCAAGGATTGGTTCGGTTACATCCGTGTGGAGACTCTTTTTTCCCTTTTTTCTTTCTCCAGAAAATCAAGAAGCTGATTTAACTGCTCCTCGTTGCCATTCTTCAGATATTCATCCATATCAAACATACGACCGTTCTTTAACTTCTGGCAGATCATACGAAGTCTCGGTGCCGCTTCACTGTGAAAAAGCACCTCTGTGATCCCATCCTTTCGATCTGCATCCGGCATCACAGAATATAAAATCCCGTATTTTTTTGCCAGCTTCTGAAACTTTTTTAAGTCCTCATCCGCAAAGGTAAGTATCTGTATGTCTCCACCTTTTTCCAGCAATCCTTTCAGATTAGTCTTACCCATCGTCTTTTCATGTTCCAAAAGACCGATCAGAAGATTCACGACTTTCTGCATCATCTCAATGGAGCCGCTTCCCACTTTCATGGCAATCTCAATCGTATCGTAGCCGACACGGATAATCTGTACTGCATCACTTATCTCCGACATCCACGCTCCTCCTCTCTCACTTCATAGGCATGGTTTTCAGCCACTGCCATTTCTTCCTGCCTTCTTGTTTCGGCTGTTTCACGAAGTTTCTCACGAATTGCCTGTTCATCCATCTTTGATAACTCCGATGTACTGACCGTGATTCCCTTCTTAGCAAGAAGTTCTGTAATCCTCTGCAATGCTTTCTTTTCTACGTCTCGGTAGATAATGATCGCATTCAAAAGATTTTCCAACTTTTCCTCAATTACCTGTTCTTCTCTCGACATCAATTACCGCCTCCTACTGGTACATCTTATCTGCAAGCAGGATCTGAATCGCCTGCGCCATCTCTTCCACATCAAAGCCACTGTTTATGATGTCCGACACTTCCGTATCCGTAAGACCGGACTCAATCGCTACCTGAATCTGTTCCATCTGGCTTTTGGAAAGGTCTGCTTCTTTCATCTGCTGGATCAGATTATATTTGGCTTTACTGCGAAAACACTTCTTCCCGGCAAGGGCTAACAGATGCTCCGGTCCTTTCTTACGGATGTGTTCTATCTGCACGATCTGTGTTCCCCCATAACGGTTTGGAACAACCGCCTGATAACCAGCCTGCCATCCTGGTGTCTTTTTCTTTTCTTCTGCTACGCCCTCATTCACAGGCACCGTCCGCTCCACATCCTCCACAGACTGCGTCTGATAAGTCTGGTTCAAAAGCTGCCGCTCCTGTTCTCTGCTATTCCTTTCTTTGATCTGTTTTTCCAGTTCTCCGATCGTCCGCTTCATCTCTTCCATCTCCTTTCGCAGATTTCGTGATTCCCGCAAAGCATCGTCTCTCTCATCAAGGATCTGGTTTTTCTGCTTCCGGTACTCATCCATTTCCTGATCCATACTTTCACGAAGTTTAGAAACCGACTGATTCTCCTCCTGCATCTGCTCCAGTTTTCTGGTAAGCTCTGCTTTTGTTTTCATCAGTTTGTTGAGCTGATCCTGCTGTGTGGAAAGTTCTGCTTCTTTCTGCTCCAGCTTTCCTTCATACTCCTTGCGGATGCTCTCCTCATCCACCGACTCAGTTTTTGGCATCTCATCCAGCTTTTTACTGACCTTCTCAATCAGCTCCGCATTCTGCGATAAAGCCGATAACTGCTCACTGATCGAATCAAGCACCTCTTTTACCTTTTCGTTTTCCTCCGGCACCACCTGCTTTGCTTCTGCCAGACTATCCTTTACTGCCTGAAGCGCCTTACTGATTGCATGCGCTTTCATATCCGAAGTAACATTCTTCTCGATCACATCCACGGGAACCTCTGACGTGAAACGCAGGATTGTCTTAATCTGCTCTGCACTGTATCCTCCCTCTGCCAGATGTCTCACAAAATCTTCATTAACATCATTCCTCAGTGCCTGTGACAACTGCTCTGCCTGTCCGGCAGAAAGCTTTACATCCATATAGATTGATACCTGCTTAAATGGCATTCCGTATTCTGCCATGTCATTTCTGGCAAGCTCGATCATTTCCTTGGAAAATCCCTGTGAACGCCATTTCTTAATGGCACTGCTGACATCAAATTCACTGGGACTTTTTAATACCTCATTCTCCATATTCTGTACCATCCTTTCCATAAAAAAAGACAACCTACCGTTTTGGCTGTCTGGTTTCTCTTTCTCTATTCTCAATCATCTTCTGCTCTCGCTGTTTTTCCATGCGATCCGTTAATTCTGTGATCATCTTTTCTGCAATTACTCGCCTTCGATGTACTGCCTGCCGCTTCTCATAATTCTCAGCGATCCGGTTATGGATTCCGTTCTGGATCATGTCTACCTGCTCTTTCGTATATCCCTGTTCTTTTAGTTTCTCCTTCAGGGATTCATAAGCATGATATTCCTTCTCAAAGAACTCATCCCCTTCCAGATAACTATGGTACGCAGGCTGTAACTGCTCCATCTCCTCTGCTGTCCGAAATAATCCTGAAAACCGCTTTTCTTCTTTACTAAGACTGCGCCGCTCCCGTCTGCTTTCTGCCTCTTTTTCCTTTAGGTTGCTGCAGGCAGCCACCAGTTCCGGCAATGTATGAATCTCATTCTCTACCAGAAACATATACTGCTCATGACATTCATTCAGCTTCCGGATCTCATTCTTATACTGCCAAGCCTTGCTGTAAGGAAGCCGTTTCAATTTACGAATCCTGCATACCTTCGCATAGTAGGTTTTCTGTATTCCGGTGAGCTTTGTTCTCGGCAAAAACTCATCTTCCGCAACCGTAAGAAGCCCTTTCTCTGATCTGTTTGCATAGGATTTCAGATCTTCCAAAGCGATTCTCTGTTCAATCCTATCCTCCGTATATTCCTCCCCCAGAGATTTACATCTGCAGTACCGCTGCATCCCCGGTGGTTTTACGGCAAGATATTTATTCTGCTTGATCTCGTATCCCATCTCTTTTAACATATCAAGAAATTCTTCCATATCATCGGACTGCAGGATACACGCATCAAGATCCCGCCGGATCATATCTCTCCAGATCAGCTTGCCATCCCGAAACTCGTTCCAGTCCTTGTAATACTCATTCTTATGCTGCCCTGCCATTTCAATCTCCATCGTGGCAAGACCATATTCCTCACACAAACGGTTTGTGATCGGCTGGATCACCTTTGCCCAGTCTCCCTTTTCATAGCGGTACTTTCTTCCGGTAATACCATTCACGCTGTTAAAAATAATGTGTCCGTGTGTATGTGCCGTATTATCATGCACCGCATAGATTGCTTCATAACCTTGACCAAGATATTCTTCTGCAAATTTTCGGATGATCTCGAAAGCAGTCCCTGGTTCCACATCTTCTTCCTCAAAAGAAAGGATGATGTGATACCCCTGCCTTTTATCTGTCTTTCCAAACTTCTGCTTTGTTGCAAGCATCTGGTCAAATGCCTTTTCCGGCTGACAGTTAATCCCCGTTACATAACGCATATTTTGCGTCTTGTTCGGATCTATAATATAAGTAATCGCCGTCTGCAAATGCCTCCCGGCAAACTTTCTCCCACAGTCATTGATCGTAAGAATCTTAGTGATAGCCACAGTCGTCCACCACCTTTGCCAGCGTTTCGTTCAAACGCCGCATATAGGCAATGAGTCTTTCCTTATCCGCAGTACGATACAGATTAGAGTTATTATTAAACACAATCTCATTGATGTTGACTCCGATCCGGTTGACCTCATTAATCAACACCTTGATTCCACCACGGATCTCCGGATAATCACTGGGCTGCTGCGTGATCAGCAAGCGGAAATAATCGGATTCTGTCATTCCCGCTTCTTCTGCCTTTTTACGAAAAGCAGCGGCATCATCTGTCGTCAGACGATAATGCTTTACCACATCTTTCGCCATCAGCGCTTCCTCCCTTCTTCCCTATGTGCTGCATCCTGATACTTCATATCTTCATGGACCGCCAATGCTTCTGGCATCTGTCCTCCCGCCTGCCCGATCATGGCTCTCGCAACATTTCTCACATCACGACCATAAATTGTCTGGGCAAACATTTGATTCAATGCCGTCTCATCTTCCTTCAGTGCATCATAGGTAAACTTATATTCACAATATTCCGCAAAATCTTTCGGATGATCGACAACCGCCCTTGCTTCCTCTAACTGTTCATAATTCCATTCACAGACCAGATCAATTACCTCATCCATGGTATAAGGAACACGCTGACCGTTTTCTTCTGAAATATCCACACGCATCAGCTTTCCATCATCCAATGTGAGCATAAAATCATGCCCCTGCATATAGCCAAGAATCACTTGTGCATCCTCTTTGGAAAGTTTGATCTCTGACTGCAGTGCGTTGATCGTGATCAAAAGCTCCGACGGTTGTTTGATCTCATATACATCGCTCATCTTCCGGTACACCTCCTTTTCTTTATCCGTGCCAACTTTCAGGTTACATTTCCCTGGGAGTTCGGAAACCACGCCTTTGTGGTTTCGCCAGATACGCATTTTGTGTCACAAAATGCCAGCAAAAAAAGATTTTGGCTGTCTGGTTAGGGGCTGCGCCACCTAAAACCCCCTATTTTCTCACGAAAGATTCCAATGATATAGGAAATGCTATCAAAATTCCCAAAATATATAGAATCTGATAGCATTTTCCCTTAAATGATATAATAAATGATAGCATTTTCATCACCCGGATTTGTTCGTGATATAGTTTTTGATAGCAAAATCCAAAAAATATATAGTTTCTGCTATCAGCTTTTCTCAAAATATATAGCTTTTGATAGCACACATTCTTCCTGTTTCCGGCAGATATATAGTTTTTGCTATCTTTCTTCAAAAATGATATAGAAAGTGCTATTATTTGAAGCGTTTTTCTATAGGCTTTGATAGCATCTTATTTTTCCGCTCAGAAACAAGCCATTCATTCACATCTTTATATTCTGACGGAACTATTCTGCCCGTCACTGAGTACCCAAGCCCTTTGTACTTTTCCATCATCTGCTGTTCTGCCTTCTGTCCGGCTTCATCATTATCCAGGCAAAAACTGATCCTACGGATATCCGGATAATCTTTGAGATACCTGTCCAAAGGAGCATCTGCAACCATTCCAAGTGCAAGCAGGTCGCATTGCTTATCCGGATAGATCGTCATATAGCTTAAAAGATCAACCGCCGCTTCAAACACCACGATCTCAATACAAGCCTCCCGGTGTAAATGAAATCCATACTGTTTGTCGTTGCCCTCCACATCACACTTAAAGCTCTTTCCACCCGGTCAAACACTCCCCGCATACTGGCAAACTTCGAGTACCGCTTGCATCCGTCCCCACAAAGACCACATTGTGATAATTCTTTGCTTCATAAAGGATGCCGGCTTTTTACAAAATGATCTACCACCTCTTTAGCAATTTCTCTCTGATTCACCAGATAGTTATACAGATAAGCATTACTCCCGGCATACTCCGGAAGTACAAATTCTTTTCTTTCCTCTGCTGCGATCCCGTTTGGTAAGATAACACCATGCAATGTTTCCTTTGATTCCAGTCTTCTATACCCGGTAAAATCAAGAAGCCAGAACACAGCTTCTTTTACATCCATTCCTGCAAATACCCGTAAAAAATCAATCTGGCTTCCGCCATTCTCTCCTTTCTCATACCTTCTGGACCATCGGAACCAATGTGTCCGGTTATAGATCCGGATGGAATCCATTTCCTTTAAGGTGTGGTACTTCCCGATCCGCCGGACGGTATATCCCAGATGAGACGCCACAGCACATAAGTCTACCGACTTTGCGATCCTAAGTTCTTCCTCCGTGAATCTCATGAACATCTTCTCCTTTCTCCGCAACAAGCTGTTCATTCCAGTCCATGAAATGATAATCCTCTGCCAGATGAATACATGGATTCTTCATAATGCCCTTTTCCCGAAAGCTGAAATATTCCTTATTATCGCCTCCCACGATGATATGGTCCATCAATGGAATCCCGACAAGACCGGTTACCTTCTGCATCCGGTCCGTAAGCCGGATATCATCCTTGGATGGTGTCAGATCACCGGAAGGGTGGTTGTGCACCATGATCAATCTGGCAGCGTTTGATAAAATACTGGCTTTGAGCATGTCTCGCGGATTTACTACGGAATAATCCAGTGTACCGGCACTGACAAAACTGCAGTTGATTGGTGTACCATCTGCTTTTAAGTTAATGACGCAGACCAGCTCCCGATCCATATCACAAAGCACCTCACCAACCAGATGAACGGCAGCCTGCGGGCTGTTAAGCTTCTGATCCGAATAAATGGGAGCATCTCTTACAAGCCGTATACTTACTACATCCAGCTTAAAAGCATTACGACTCATCCTCTGTCACCTCTTCTTTCGGAAACTCTACCGTCACCACCGTATCTTCCGGCTGACTCTGTAACAGTTTCTTTAATTCCTCTACACTGTATCCACTCTGATCTGACATCGTCTGCCTCCTATCTCGCCGGACCTTCCTTTTCATAGATCATCGGCGGCTCTGCAATAACACCGTCTAACCCCTTTTCCGGCACATCTGTGGCAAGCTCCAGCTTTCTGAGATCCTTATCATAATGGTATACATTATTGGACAGCCGCTCATCCAAGGTAACAGCAGTCATATTGACATCGTGAACCATTTGTGCCAAATACTCCGGAGCTCCCATCTCTACAGATACTGCGATGGTTTCATGGATAGAGGAAGGAGCAGATATAGATCCGTTCCTATCTGCTCTGCCAGTTTATGAAGATTTTCCTCATATAACATGGATGCCGCTCCATTTATTCCCATCTCATTCGTGATCACCCACAAGTTTTTTTCCGGAGGGATCTCATCAAACACTCCCATAGATTCCAGTATTTCTTGTGGCATTCCATCTTCGACTGCCAGATCTGCCATCACTTCCTGCATTGACTTTACTCTTGGTGGGCAGATACGCTTTGTATTCTCCACCGCATGCTGAAATAACTCTTCCTCTGTAAATCCACGAGCGGCTGCAAAATCATTGGTAATGATCATACTCTGCATTCCATCCCGATCCACACATACTACCCATCGGTAGATCACAGACAGATCCTGAAAGCTTCTGTTGGGAACATCTTTTAAGAGTTCCTCATTCTGTGTGGAATTGACTAAACAAAGGACCACATTGTCCTGAATCTTGTCAGCATCAAGCACCGGATTTACTTTGCTCATCTCTTTCGTAGCTTCCACAACCGCATCTGCTACTTCCGCCAAAGTCGTCTGGATATCCTCATTCTGCTGATAATGCTTATACATCTCCTCCAGATAAATGTTAGGCGCTTTATTGTGATCCGGCAGCATTACCGTCAATGCATGTAAAGTCCGATTTACTTTTGGTACTGCGTGCACAGATACGGATGCCTCTTTATATTCTGCCGGAAGTGAACTTAAGATATTGTCTTTCACTACTTCCTGAAACATATTAAAATCCATCATATAATTATCATTCCTTTCTCAAATAAACAGGAGAGGTTATTTTCATAGCCTCTCCCTAAACAATCCATTTGAAGTTTTATCAAGCTTTTCTTCTTTTCCTTCTACGGTTCAGATAAATCCCCGCACCGACCAGGAATCCTCCTGCTACTCCAAACAGCCAAGGCTTATAATCTCCACCAGTCTGCGGAAGTTTCGGCTTCTCCGGCTTATTCTTCAGCTTCAGTGTATAAACCACATTCTCCACGGCACTGTCATCATACTGAAGCAGCACTTCGTGCGGTGTCGTGTCGATCACATACCCTTTCGCAGCCTTTGTCTCTACGACATAATAAGGAATATCTTTCTCGAAGTTCCCCTCTTCATCGTAAGTGCCGATATCAAGCAGATCGGTTTTAGCATATCCCTTTTTGTCTGTGATAAGTTTTGCAAGCACTTTTCCATCTTTATTACGAAGTTCAAACTCTACTCCCTTGATCGGAGACTTTGTCTTACTGTCCGTTTTATAGATTTCAACCGCTCCCTTCACTCTTTCATCAGACATTGCAACCTTTTGGATCTCCCCGGTTTCTTCTACCGTAAATTCCACCTCATTGGCGATCAGATAACCATATGGAGAAGCGGTTTCCTTCAAGGTGTAATCCCCTGCAGGAATTGCTTCTAACTGGTGCGGTTTTCCATCGGTTACCCAGGATGCATATACCTCACCATCAGAATCAATCACCTCTAAAGTTGCACCTTTTAACTCTTTTCCGGTTGTAATGTCCGTTTTAGATACTTCTACAATGATCGGTGTCTCTTCAACCGTGATCTCTTTTTCAAGAACTGCCGTCAAAGGATCTTTATAGGTAAAGTCCACATCGTAGACCGTATCATCCATCACATAGCCTTCCGGAGATTCCACTTCTTTTTACATAGTAGTTTGCCAGAGGAAGATCTGCTGCAAAGATTGCCTGTCCGCTGGCAGTAGTCACTGCAGTATCCACCATTGTGTCTGCCTTTACCGCAACTTCACCGTTTACATCAAGAATGTCCTCCTTCGCAAACACACCATAAGTTGCACCCTCTACCGGATTCTTTGTCACACCATCCGTTTTGATCACACTGAGTTTTGCCTTTACTCTCTCATTCACAAAATCAGCATTTCCATAAACCACATCGGTATGGTCATCCTTATAAGTAAGCTCTACCGGGAACGGTTCCTCGCAAAGCACAAACCCCTTTGGTGCTTCGATCTCAACTATCTGATACTTTCCAAGCGGAAGATCCTCAATAGATGCTTCCCCGTTCTCATCGGTAGTCAGCGTGGCAACAACCGCTCCTGCAGATGCCGGAACACCATTGATCATTTCCAGTGTGCGTTCTCCGTTCTCATCTTTCTGATGATCCGGTGTGTAAATATCCTCTGCTGCGATCAACTGGAATACAGCCCCCGCAAGATTCTGTTCCTCATAGATAAAATCAAGACTTCGGTCCTCTTGATCAATGGCACTCATAATACGGTCAACGATCGTATCATACTCTGTACCGGTAAGTACCTCACCGGCTTTGGTAATACTGATACTTCCCTTTACCGGAGTATCTTCAATCACAACTTCGATCACAGGATCACCATCACTGTCCTCTTCCACCTTTACGGCTCCATCCTTTTTTCCACCACAAAAGGAAACTCTTCCTCGGAAATCAGATAGCCATCCGGAGCAGTGATCTCTTCCACCTGATAATTGCCATATTTCAGTTTCAATGGAGTGGTGATCGTTCCGGAATCATCGGTTGTAAATTCACTCACTTTATCCTTTCCAACCTTCTGTTCCACATACTCATCGGTATCTGTATTCCTGATCTTGAACGTAACACCGGAAAGACAGATCGTGTTGCCACTTTCTGCATCCTTTTTGACCATCCGGATATATGCCTTAAATGGTGCATCGTTTAAGATCCGGTATCTCTGCGGTGTTCTGGAATCCTCTGTCACCTCGACCGTAAAATCATCCGTCTTATACAGATTGTGGGGTACTTTCGTCTCCTTCACAAGATATGTTCCATATGGAAGTTCTTTAGAGCAGGCATAGCCTTTCTCATCAGTGACCAGAGTATCATAGACCTTAGCCGCATCCCATCCCACCTTATCAATCTCAGACTGAAGTTTCACGGTAAATTCTGCACCTTCCACATAATCCGTCTCCGTATCATCCCCATCGGTTGATACTTTGATGATCTCAAATGGCTGCTTCTTTACTGTTTCCACCACATGGCGGGTAACAGAAATATTCTGGTGAGTATTCGGTTCTTTGGAATAGTCAACCACATACTTTGTGTCATCCAGAAGATATCCCTCACTCGGTTCGATCTCCTGAATATAATATTTCCCATAATAGAGATTGCCAAAGTTAAAATTTCCTGCTTCATCTGTCTTCACCGTTGCAAGAAGCGCACCTGCATTTGCAGGTGTTCCGGTACTGTAAAAATCCGTCCCTGCAGTCGATGTGATGTTATCATCCCCGGCATACGATACAACACCTCTGCCATCCGGATAATTCACGGTTTCCATCGCATACAGTCCATATGTTGCACCGGAAAGTCGGGCATCTCCCTGTGGATCAGAAGTTTCTTTGTCTTTCTTATCAACGGATACATCACAGCGGATCGGTGTATTGGTCATTTCCACCGTATCGAATGAACCATAATCCGGCTTTACTTCCCATACCTTTCCATCATCACGGTATCCATCCGGTACGACCACCTCTTTCACATAATTCACATCCTGCTGTTTGGCAAACTTTTCGGAAGCAGCACCATCCAGATCTTCGTCATAATAAAATACCGGTACTTCTGCTCCGGTATCACCATTCATCAATACCCTCTGGGTGCAGGAAGCATCTTTAAACACGGCAAAACCGGCGCCTTTGACAACATTTCCAGACTCAGAATCCGTCTTCTGTACGAGAACACCTACCGTTTCCGGTGTCTCCTTTGCCTCAAAAGCTTTTCCGGCTTTTGTAACCTTTCCACTCTCATCATACTGTGTAAAATACTCCAGACCGATTTCATACACATTTTCATCCACCTGATAACCATCCGGAGCTTTTACTTCCTTCAGGTAATACTTGGATTCTGTCAACACCTCAACACCGGATGCTGCCAAACCGTCTGAATTGGTAACATTCAGTTTACACAACAGATCCGTGCAGGCACTATCCTCATAAAGATAATACTTTGCTCCAGCTACCGGAGTTCCTTTGTAAGAATCTGTCTTATGAAGCTGAAAACTTCCCAGCTTGTAGTTTGATGTTACCTTAACTGTCGCTTCATCCGATTTCTGATCTATAAACTCCTCCAAAAATGTGATCTTCTGCTGAGACACAACGGTCGGTGTCCACTTGGAACCACCCTTTTCATCACTGTATGCTTTTGCCCTTACTTTAATGGTGCTGTCATTCTTCGTGATCTTATCCATCGCCGTCTGATTACAGTACAGATAAAAATTGGATGATGCCTTGGACGCATCCGTCTGTGCCACACAGATATCATACTTCTTCAGATCATTTTCATCATCAATCTTTGATGCATCCGTTTTGATCTCGCCTGTGGTAAGACCTGCCGGAGCACCGCTGATCGTGTATTTGATGTTTTTGATCGTGCCCTTCTTCGTGCGGACAAACTTCTCCTTACTGCGGTATAACCCGTCAGCCACCTTTTCCCATTTACTCTTCGCCGGAGAAATAGAATAGCTGATCGACTTGGTAAGTCCGTTGTCATTGTAATCATCTGTGCTGTATTTCTTTGCATCCGTTACCAATGCAGAAATCTTTGCATATGTTCCGGTATTGCCTTTACCATAATAACTGAGCTTTACCTCACCATTCAGCACATGGATCGCTGCACCGGTAATAAAGTAATCTTCTGTCGCATGTCCGGAAGAATACTTGCTGTTGTGACAGGTTTTATTTAACTCTCTCACACCGTTCACCAGACAATAGGTGATCTCTGGCTTCACTTTCTTCGTACTGCTGGATTTGCTCACTGTTCCGTTTGTTGTCTTTTTATTCAGATCCAGACAATAAACAGAGTCGTGGTAATAATCCCCGGACTCCGAAATATATTTAACCCCCATGGAACGACCACAAAACTTTGCATAACCGGAAAATCCCACTTTCATGGAATCTTTACCATCTTTCGTTCCTGTTGCCGGTGCTGCCTTCAGCATGGCAGCCGGTGCTCTCTGAATGGATAATCCCTTTACGATCTGCGTATCAAGGTCAATATATTCCGTATCTTCACTTCCGGGGGCAGGCTCCTCGTCATCAGCAGTTTCCTTAGTATCCTCTGTCGGCGCTGCTTCTGTGTTATCTGTCTGCTCCGTAGTGATTTCTTTCACTGCGATGGTTCTATGCACCAGATAGGCATCCTTTCCGCTGACAGGTTCAACCTTATAGTAAGTATCATAATCACCCGGCTTGTCTGCATCAAAGCTTCCCTGATCCGGATAATAGCTTACTGCCACTTTCTCCTGCTCATAAACGATTCCTTCCATATCATTCTCAATATCAAATCCATAGCCGGCGGCAATCACAATATCCCCAGCCGTTACCACTTCATCTTCATCAAGATCAGTACGGACATCGGCATCATACACTGAAAGCGTCTTTGTATCCTTCTCCTCATCAGAACCGGAAGCAAATACATTACTGCTTGGAAATGCAGCTCCAACCGTAAGAACCGCAGCCATCATCATTGCAACTGCTCTCTTAAAAATCTTCTTATTCATTCGCTGTTCCTCACTTTCTGAAATATTCTCTGTGCGAATCATTTTCCCACCATTCACCAGAGATTGTGAGGATTCTCCCCGACTCTCCGGCGAAAAAAAGGCACACCTTTCGGCATGCCTTTTACCCATCAAGTCGGTTCGCACAACCAACTTCCCTTATTCCATTGTAATATAATCAATCAGCCGTTTTCCTGTTACAGCTTCTATATAAAGAATCATTCTGATCATCTTCATCATGGCTGTCACCTCCTCTCCATTCGTCCACAGCTAAGAATCAATAACATAACCTTCAAAATGTAACAGCTAATAAGAAAAAATGATCTTAAGGATCTCCAAAACTGCAAGCAGTAAATGCAATCCCAGCCATGCACCTCCCTTTATCACCGATAAAAGAAAAACCATTATTGTACTGATCACTCTTCTTACCATAGCCATCCCTCCGATCATGCCCATTTCATTACATTGTCTACCATTTCCTCTGTAACTTCATCTTCCTTTTTCGTTCCAGTTTCCTTTACCGTTTCCTTTTCAATAGGAGCACTCTGTACCACCGCTGGTTGTCGCACCATTGCAGTCATCATTGTGTCCGCTAAATGAACAACGAAATCCTGATACAGCTCCTTGCGAAGTTCTTCTCGTATCCGATTCTCCATGACCTCCAGTTCTTCACTCGTTACATATTTCTTTTTCTCATCCTCATCTGCAGTTTCCATCCCCTCCGACAACCTGCAGATATAAGATTCGATTGCTTCCATGATAAACTGTGTCTTGGATTTGTATAAATCTCTGTCCAGATTATTTAATATCCTCAATACCTTTACATGCTGCGGATTATCCGGACTAAAACGAAGGCAAAACTGTTCATACTGTTGGCGTCCCATTACAATCCCCCTATCCAGCTCGATGAATCACTCTCTCAAGATAAATCTTGCCGAGATAATCAAAGCCTTTCGCATTTGCCCGGATATCTTCAATGTATCTGACATTTCTCTGCTGCATCTGTCCAAACCGTTTCATTACCGTTGCACCACCGCCCACAAAGATGATCGGTGTCAGATCCATGTTGTAACCAAGCTCTCTGATATAATTTGTGATCGTCTCACAATACTTGTGAAGTTCTTCCAGAATAATGTCCTTGTACTGATCCGGCAAATCGTCTGCTCCATTGAGCATGACCTGTTGAATGTCATACTCATCCACCTCTGAATTAAGCTTTCTGACACATTCCTTATTAATCTGTTGGATACAGGTAATAATACCGGAGTTCTTTGTCACACAAACCGATTCATCCGGACTTTGATTGATGATTGGCATCAGATCAACGGTCCATGAACCAATGTCAACAACAAGCACCTTTGCCGGAAACTCACTGATCTGACTGGCAACCGCCGCAAAGCACTGTGGATATACCGAAATCCGTTCGATCGTAATGTGATACTGTTTCTTCTCATACTTAAAAGTTACTTCCTGTTCTGATCCAGATACTTGATAAATGCCTCTTTCTCTTTGCCAAAACGGGTAAGTGGAAGTCCCACTGCCCAGTAGACATTAGCAGTTCTCTTTCCAAGCCGGTCTAACTCTTTGGCTGTCGCAGCTAATGAAAGCAGATAATAATTTTCATCCTCCACCTTGCTGTCCTTGACCTTTAATCGCTCGCTTCCGACCTTATAATACTTTCCATCTTTCTCCAAGACGTTTTCAAACAATGCCGGCTCCGTGGTAATCTCACGAATCCCGGAAGTAAATGTCTCATGTACTGTTTTCATGTTTGACCAGCCGTGGTCAATGGCAATCACTACTGTATTCTTATCCATAATGATCCTCCTTTTCCTTAGCAAAACTATCATTTTTATTGTTCCAAGGTTCTTTTTCATTGGAGGCTTTTCTTATTCCTCCCCAGTATTTTCTTCATACAAGGAAAACAATAATCTTGTTCCTGTCGGTACGGACAACCTTCGCAGTCTCTATCCCGCTGCTCTTTTGATCCGACTTATCAGGCATCCTCTCTGTAAAACATTTTTGTGAGATACAACGACTATTATTTCCCCAAAAATACCTGCATTTCATACAATCTTGTATTTCATTATCCAAGCGATCCTGATATTCCACATCTATATGATGTGGTCTTTTTCCTGATCCTCTTTTGAATGATTCCCATTTCCTACATCCTCCTGTAAACAATTCAGTATATTGAATGCTCTTTAAGCATGTAGGTACACATTTTTAATTCATCGTCCTTGTGTACTAAGGAATTACAATCATGTCACATTCGTGAGCACGAGGCTGAATTTATCAACCATCTCCTCTGCTGCCATTTCGAGGACCAGGAGATCCTATAATCTCCTTCATGCGTAATTATCATTCTGCCATGCCAAACATCATTATCTGCTCCATCTTCATCTCTCGATCCTTCGACTCTCATCGCAAATTACCACTGATTATTGTTATGATTACATACCAGAAATCTCCATGTTGTAATTGATGATATTCAGTTGTCCACAGGTATTTTCAACCTGTAGCCATAGAATACACTCTTTGAAACAAATTGTATTGAACCTTAAAAGACCAATTTAGTCCTTTCAAGTTCTCTTTGTGAACCTTTCGTATTTATTATATAGTTCCCTTTGTGAACGTCAATATCTTTTTACATTTTTATTTCACATTTGTGAACTATTATGGTATTATAATTAAAATAAACGCTAAATAATGGGAGGTATATATGAACGCCGAAAGCATCGCCGACAAAATCAAAAGATATCGTAAAATAAATAATATGTCGCAGGAAGAACTAAGCACTCTCTCCGGCATCAATGTATCTACCATAAAGAAATACGAATGCGGATACCGTAATCCAAAACCAGATCAGCTCGTCAAAATAGCAAATTCACTCAATGTTAGTGTTTTGGTATTCCTTTCCTTTGATCTCACTACTACCAGTGATATTCTTGCATTACTTATCAAATTAGCTGAAAACTCCGATTTGGAGATAGAATGTCAAAAAAAGATAACTCCGATAATTATGTAACAAACACGATTTCGTTGTCTTTTAAGGATCCTGTCATAAATCAAACCCTTGTAAGATATCTGAAATACAAAAAGGCATTGGAATCATCAGCAAACTCTTCTGCAGAATCTGCTTCTGATCTCCAACGCCAGTTAGATGAATTATTAATTTGTAAGAAATAAGTGACTGCAAGGATAATTTTTTAGCACCTCTTATTTGGCACTCCCTTGTCAGATATCAATTATGAATTCGAAAATTTATTAATCACTTAATATCAATCTTCTCATAATGTCTTCTTGTAATTTCAACTAGTTTTTCATGACTGTACTCAGATTTTGTATTTATTTCATCATGAATTGTTGCCATTTGATCGGATAATATTGCAAATTTCTTACTCTCTATATTTGAAGCATTAATTAATAAATCTCTATACTTTGTAGCCGCCACTCTAAATTCATTAATTTTCTTTACAAACAAGTCAAATGTTTTAGATAAATCTTCCGGAATAAAAGCACAATTTTTCATATAAAACAGAGTGAATTCATCACACTTTTCAGCATATTTCTCAATGTTTTTGACACTTTGATCAACTTTACTTAAACATCCAATAATGCTGCATACATCCCAGGTAAGATATGTAAAATCAAATGCTCTCTCCATCAACTCCTGAATTATTACATATTCTTTATCAAATTTGTGCTGACTAACGTATACTCTTTGTTCAATAATCCCTTTTCTATGTTCAAGATTACACTTAAAATAGTAATCTATTTTTTTTATCTATTAATTTTTTCTATTCCTTTTTCGCAAATAAAATTGTTACCACCACTACTGCTGTTCCTCCACCAAATGCAGATAAAAACAATTTAAAACATTCCATCGATCATTCTCACCTCGCAAAATTTAAAATTATTCATTTTCCTTACCCACATTTATAATATCTTAACATATAACCAAATCTTTCTGATATTAATTTCAAAAAAGAATCATTCCAATTTTGTATGTTCTTGATTAACTAAATAATCATCAAACTTCGAATATAATGTATCCTCATAAAACTTAATTTCATTCTCAATATCTACTTGAGCATTAATATTCTCATACTGTTGCGATGAACAATCTGTATATTTTGGATAATTCTCATTTATATAGCTTCTTTTTTCATATATTCTATTATCAGAAAATCCATTATATAAAACGGGCGATGTCATAACATAATCATTAATTAAGTCTCCGTACTCTTCATTTTCATCCATATCATTAACAGGAATAGCCAAACAAACCATTTGCGGATATTGAAAATCATTTTTCCTTGTCTTGATAAGTAAGCCACCCCATCTATTCCAACTTTCTGTAACACATTCATCAATACTTGGCTCAATAAATATTCATACTTAATCATTTCATTGTATTTCTTTTTCTATCTCCATCAGATGTTTTTATCGTAAACATTGTAGCAATTACTAAAGGAAATACTCTGATCATTGCATTATGCAATTTTGTAATATAAGTATTATCCCCCTTGTTGGAATCATTCCATTTATTAATGCTTGGGTGACAGCCAAATTTAATATCTTTAATTTTTCCCCTTTTTCATTAAATTTAAATGATGACAAATACATATTGTCCTCCCCATTCCACCTACTTTCTCGACTACAAACATACGAGGTTGTTCCTAAATATAAGCACACTTTTCCCTTTGAACTGAACCTCAAATCTCTAGATAAATCACGCTTACTATATGACAAATAGTTAATTTCCTTTTTCTCGTGAATTGTTTTGTCTTTTTCTATTATTCGTGCTCTAAAAAATTCAATTCTCCACTCATCATTATTTCATATTCTTCTTTTGGAGCCCACGTTTGTTTTAATTCATCAAATGGTGCTATCCCTCTAAAAGCATAACTTTGATTCAATTCAGTAACCGCAAATGATAAACTTTTATACTCTTCCAAAATCTCTTCTACATTTTTTCAGCCATTTCACTATCACCCATCTTAGATGAGTCAAAAGCATCCTTAACCATTTTACATATGTTTTTTACATCATTTACTAGTTCCCCTTCATTTCTAAATGCTGGTCTATCTATTTCTTTGACAAAGGCATCTAAACATTCTTTTAATTTTTTTTCATAATCTTCATTATTCTCTGCTTCAAAGGGTATCATGAATCCATTTATATTTTTTTATCAAATTGATCACATATACTTTTTTTGCGTTTAATCGCCTCTATTTCCCTAATTTCAGGTGATTGTACAAATTTATCATGTATTTTATTTTTCAATTCACCGATTTGCGGTGAATCTAACAATCTCTGCCACTCTTCTATTTTCATATAATAGAATAATTCCTCCTCATTTTTTTATTATTTTCCTCAACATACCTCTGTGCATCAACTAAAGATAATTCCATCATTTTACTATTATGCTGTGTATCAATTAACGAAAGTGGTCTAAATGGCATATTTCTATTGAAAATCACATATTTTTCCATCTTTATTTTCTCCTATTAATTTGTATTCTAAAATACTAAAAATGATCAGACTAAAACTAATAAAAAATTTTAATCTGATCCCCTCAATCAACATTCATTTTGAGTACTGAGGCTCGTGATATCACTTCTAGTTTCATATTTTTCTTTTATCCATCCACTTGCCATGTACCAATTATGTACCAATTTTCTACTGAATAACATAAAGTTATAACAACTTTTATCGAACTAATTTTTATCGCAATCTCCCATTTTATAAGGCTTTAAGGACATTTATCAAGATATAGAAACCTACATCGAAATTGCTAGTAAATCACAATAAATAATATGACACAAAACTTGGAAGAACTGAAGAATCTGTAATCCTTACACGGATACAATCAGACCCCTGCATCCACCCATCTTGTACCTTCGTAATTAAGCAATGTCTATCCACTGACCCTTTTCTCCCAAATACAATATCGCCCTCCTGCAATCTATGATCAGACAATCTTTCCACGGTACTTTGTCCCACATATCCCATTCCAGTTTCAATGATATTTCCATATCCAATATTTTTAACATTAATTACTGGTATTCCATCTATTACATACTCATTTGCACTAAATTGTGTGCCAAAGGGTCCTGTTTTTTAATTCCGATATTTCAACCAGTTTTACTACTCTCATCTGTATTCTCCTATCCAATATATTTTCTATATCTTTCCATTTTTTATGATTACCTTCATGAGTGTCTGTATGATTACCATGTAATCCAGGCAGACGAGACTCCGGTACGCGTCACAAAAGAAAACCGTACCACAGGGGATAAGCATTACATGTGGGTATACCGCACCGGAAAAATGTATGCGGATAAGCAGATCGTCCTGTACGATTACCAGCCGTCACGCCGGGCAGACCACCCAAGGGAGTTTCTGAAAAATTTCAGCGGTGTCTGCGTTACAGACGGATACCAGGTCTACCATACCATCGAAAAAGAACGGGAAGACCTGAGGATTGCCGGATGCTGGGCACATGCAAGAAGACGTTTTGACGAAGCCGTCAAAGCACAGCCAAAAGACAAACAAAAAACCACTCTTGCATATATGGCATTAAAGCAGATCCAGGCAATCTATCGCGAGGAAAACAAACTGGAAAAAATGAGCCCGCAAGAGCGCCGGAAACATCGCCAGCTGACAGTAAAGCCTTTGGTGGATGCTTATTTTGCGTGGGTAAAACAAAAATCTGTTGAAGGTTCCGGCAAAAAGCAAAACAGCAAATGGATTTGTTTATTCATTAAACCAGGAAAGCTATCTCCGGTGTTTTCTGGAAGACGGAGAAGTCCCAATGGATAACAATGCGGCAGAGCAGTCCATCCGCGGTTTCTGTATCGGCAAGAAAAACTGGGTGATGATAGACACTGTTGCCGGAGCAGAGGCCAGTGCCATTATTTACAGCATCGCCGAGACGGCAAAAAGCGAATAATCTGAAACCTTATCATTATTTTGAATATCTTCTGACAGAAATTCCGAAACACATGGATGAGCATGATACGGGATTCTGCAAAAATCTGCTTCCGTGGTCAGACAAGCTGCCCGCGGAATGCAGAAAATAAACGAATTGATAAGCCGCTCCCATAGAGCGGCTTATCATGTGGATGTACTCACTATGGAGCGTTTACGAATAATCTGTGCCTCAATGAACCACCTGTCCGGTGTATAATGGTATCATAAATTAAGACACTGAAAGAGACATTTCTTAATGGATCAGATATACTTTAACCAACAAATGGAAGAAGGTACATATCATGTGCAGATCAAGAAGAAAATTCAGTGCTGAATTTAAAACCAAACTCGTCCTCTAGCTGCTCAAGGGAGAAAAAAGGACTTAATGTTCTTGCTGTTGAAAACGATATCCAACCCAATCTCCTCCGTAATTGGAAGAAGGAATTCCTTGCAAATGCTTCTTTGGCGTTTGACAACAAGCGGGAAGATAACCTCCGGGAAAAGCTTGCAGAAGAACGCAAAGAGAAAGCGGAATACGCAAAGTTGGTCAGTTAACCATGCAGGTTGACTGGCTCAAAAAATCTGAAGAAGTTGTCGGACCTGACTACGAGAGTAAATTTAGTCCGAAACCTTTCGACGACATTTACATCAGTGTACTTTATCAATAAGTACTATTGTTTCTGTAGCACTGTTATATCTGTATACTGACCAATATCTTCCACTGCCTTCTGGCACATGGAAAGTATACATTTTCATCCCTTCTGTTCCCTGCAAATATAAACAAACAGAAGCCTGGCTGGTAGAAAGCGATCCACTACCCGAATAATGATAAATATAATAATTGAAAATTCCTGGTTTTGTGCCTTGAAGAGTAATTGTTTCCGGACCATAACTAGATGTATCATCTACATCTAACTGACATACCACGTTTTTATTGCAATATCCTATTTTATCAGCATAATATACATGTGCACTTTCCCCATTTGAAAAATTACATACCATATGGGAATCTAAATCATTAGGGTTTAATCCCCATGTCAAAACATTTCTTAAATATGCATGATCCATTTCAGGTGAAACAATTCCATTTTGATTGGCAATTATTTTATTTCCTAATATTTTTATTTCAAAATATGACATCTCATATTCTTCTGATTCATCAAGCACTTCCACTGTATAATTTCCCCGCCGGCAGATCCTGTATCTTATACATTCCGTTAGAGTCTGTAACTGTTTTCATAACAACATCCGTATATATATTATGTATACCTCTCCTTATATTTAATTCAATATTACCAACTCCTTTCGCTGTTGTTGCGCTTTTTACAACTCCTGTTGCTGCTCCTTTTCCATCTTGTTCCTTAGGTATTAACTCAACTGTACTACAATAAATTACATTTTGAAGTTCAGAATCGCTTTCTGCAATATACATTTTTTCTGAAAGGTATCCACTTTTGGAAAATGTCATAACGCACTCTTCAAAATCATCTGTATTAATTTCATATTTACCTTTTGTTTCAGTATATCCCTCTGTTCCTTCCACCTGTCCATCCATTGTACAGACTTTAATCTGAGTAGAAAGTAGTGGCAAATTATTTCCCATATTATTATCTGCATCAGCCTTCACAACTTGACCAGTCAACCGCATATTATCATTTGTTGACATAGAGCTTTTAATGTTATTTTTCCTAGCTTTTTAAAATATTTAGAATCTTTCTTACAATTTGCCTTTCTTATTCCACATTCTGTAAATGCCTTGCGAATCATTGAAACTTCTTCCTTATTAAAATATCGATAAGCTTTTGCCTTTGCTATTACCTTTTGCGCACCTTATAAAAATCAATATTTTTTCCACCATATGTAAACATAGTAGAAAACCATAATTGCTCTAATTCCCCAATAATCTTCTTTTTGAATTCAATTTCTCTAACTTGTTTAACATAAGGTAAGCTGCATGAGAAAGAACTGTTGAATTGCAATGCCCGTCTGTCGGTTCATCTTTATACTTAGAGAATAAGCTCCTCTTATGCCACTCATAATATTTTCCATATACCTTGGACGGATTACCTGTTAATTTTGGTCTTCCGATATTACGCATGTATCCGTCCCCTTTTTCTGGATCTGCAATCTCCTCTGCCATTCGCCAATTGCCATCAGCAAAACATGCCATAATATCAGCATACCCCTCACTCACAGATTCGGGAACACCATCCGAATAATAGGCAATTTTATTATTTGTAACAGCTCCAAAAACAGCGTGTGTATATTCATGAGCTACAATATCAAATGGTACACATCTAATTCCCTTTTTTTATAGTATAAACTGGTGCCTTCTCTCCCCGTTTAAGAGTACTTTTATATTCTGTTGATGTACTTTGTTTAAGAGATTTTCCCGTTCCTACTCCAAAACAAAATCCTTTATATTTATAATCCCAACATGCATTATCTTGATAAGGATCAACTTCATCCTTATTATTATAGTCATAGCTTAAATAAATGTTTATTTTTCCACCTTTACCATCATAGGATCTCCTATGATTATTTGTTAATTTGCTATAATAATCCATAGACTCTTTCATATTGCACATTGCAGATACCGCACCAGAATCCCATCCACTATTATACCAATCTGAAGAAACTATCCTAGAATATTTCTTTTCAGAAACTAAACCATGATAAACTTTAATACCATGTACCTTGTCATGCATATAATAGTCCCCTTGTTCTCTTTCTCCTAAAAATTACGATTATCACCATTAATATCAATACCCATACAGGGATAGGTATCTGCATTTTGCAAGCTACTAATATAATCTAGAATCGTCCCATTTTCCACATCGATCAAAAACATATAACTTCCTGCCTCAATTCCCTCACACTCTTTATTTATTGTAGCCGAAATAAGCCATGCAGAAGATTCTACTTCATAATCATTTACAGCATAAAGTTGCTCCTCGTTATTTTTTATTGATATGCTATCTTCAAATTTTTCTTCCAAAATGCTAATTGCCTTTCCACATGATATTTCTGGTTCTATAGATATATCTTTCTCAAAAGGAAGATAGGAAGATGATAACATATTAATTTTTCCCTGTTCATCACAACTAATAACTAGACCTCGAGTAAAAACAGGCATCCCCTGCTTTACCTGTTGAAAACTATAAGAATACCCTGCATTATCATGATAAGATTCTTTTGGAACCAACTCCTGAAAAGGATTATCAATTCCCAATGCAGTTTTTATATTATATAAGGAATACAAAGCAGCTTCCCAACAATCTACTGTAATGTTACTGTATATGCCATAAATTTCCTCAATGTACCCCTCTTCATTCATCATGACTTCAAAATCTTCATCAGATGCATTCATCTGTTTGATTTCTGATAAGACATAGTCCTGCATATCGTCAGGATTGTAAGAGCATTTTCCTACCACACATACTATAATTTTTTCTTCTCTCTGCTCTCCTTCAAAGTTTACTTTTTTAGTAATTACTACCTCGGCTGATTGATCCATTCTAGTAACTTTTCCATCATCATTAATAATATCTTTCTTTGAGCTTTCCCATGTTACATATTTTGTAAATGGCGCACTCACATAAAAAGTAAGATCGCTTGTCACAGAGGTGTCACAATCACCCACAGAATACATAATGCAAGCATCCTTTTGAATATCTTCTATTGTATAACCTGCTGTATTTTTATTTAATTCCTGTTGCTCCATGTTTGTCCTGATAAATTCCAACTCCAACTGTTCAAAATTTAAAGAGCTATTTCCTGCTATACAATTAAATCCAATAGAGATACTCTCACCAGCACTTAAGTTTTGGGTATAATCTGACCCCGAAATAATATAATGACTCTTCTCATGTTCTCTAATTTGGGCATTCCAAATATTAGCAATTTCATTTTTAAATTTACCTCGAAGAGTCCAATCTTCAAAATCATAGTTAGATTTATTACAAATAATAAGAGAAGCTGAAAACCACTACCCCAATCCTCATTGACTATATATTCAACAGAATAATCATCCTCTTCAATGATCTGCGAATTTCCAATCATGGTATAATCCGTTGGAAATTGTTGAAATGGTTCATTTACCAGAATACCAAACGTAACGTCTTCCCCCACTTCAATATCTTGATTATATTGATTGTTTTTTACAATATATCTATTAGTTCTGCCCTTGTTGTCTAATTTAGCATTCCAAATATTAGCAATAGAATTTTCCAAAGAAAATGCCAGACACCAGTTATCAATTTTATGATCCCCCGTATTCTTAATCGTAACCTCTGCAACATATCCATCCGACCAACTAGAAGTAATGGAAAAAATGACCTGGTATCCTCGCCAGAATACAGATAACTATCCTCTGCTTTTGCCATAGAATTTGATGTTTGCAGTAAACTTGAAATCATTGCTAAGATCAGTACAATTGAAATCAAGCTATTCTCTAATTTTTTCTCATCATTTTCATTTTTTCCTTTCTTTTTAAAAAACAACCATGTAACTATAAATAATATCAAAACCCCGACAGAAAAAAAGAATGTTTACTTCTAATTCGTATTCATCAGGGAATACATATGATGTCCGGGAGAGCGAGGATTGAAGCGGATAATGATTTACTCTTAAATGATCGTTGCATACTGATATAAATTGATAGATTGCAAATGCTGTCATCATATATCCTATTGACAGTATTCCTCTAAGCCATAAAAATATTTTACTTGTCTGTTTTTTCTCCATTCCCATAAACAGATGAATACTACAATCACATCAAAAACAACTGCATCATAAGCATAATTTTCAAAAGAATTAGTCCTGGATTCCTTATATCTGCCACAATATCATTACAAGCACTTACCAAACTGCCATGAAACAGCAATTGAAATCCATTATATGACCTTGTAGGCAATGCTGCTACTGTAGAAATACCAGCACCCATTCTAATTTCTAATATTGGCTGACTTAACCTCACAAGAGACAACACAGGCACTAAAAACCAAATACAACACATTAATTTATGTACCTTATTTTCTTTCATTAAATTTCACCTTTCTCCCTAAAAGACATTCTTAATTACTTTTACCTGAATCCGTGAAGTTGATTTCTTCACAGACTCCTTAAATCCTATAATTTCAAGCTTTTTGCGATACTTTGTTGTTCAATCATCATTCTTCACCCACCAGGTGAAGAAAATATATGGTAAAATAGATGTAACAAACCTATGGATTGGAGTCTTTACCATGAATAACAACCACCGGATCACACTGAACACCAAGAACATTATTGTCGAGTTTACAAATGAGCGCATTATCCCTGCCAGTGGTCTGGCTGTTGTGGGTGCCCTCCCTTTGGAAAAGCGATTTCATCAAAAACTCAACTGCATCGATGTGACACCTATGG
>VOFB01000038.1_pt1 | contig 63178 bp, 63 predicted proteins | sample 5384141 | NCBI WGS metagenome assembly VOFB01 (sample SAMN12384721, study PRJNA508395) | human gut metagenome | isolation source: healthy gut A | host: Homo sapiens
GGAAATCGCATCACATTAGGCATGGTGATGAGATGACATCGACCATACTGTTCTTGACATTGCTGGCATTGCTGGTGCTGCTGATAGTGGCATATCGCGGGGATTTCGCGGAACCATCCATACTATTCGTGGTCGGATTCACGCTCGCGGTATTCAATGGACTCACCAATTACCGGACCTGGGATTTCGACCTGTCGATGCAAACCTGCTTCGTGGTTGGATTCGGCACGTTCGCATTCGCATTGACGGCTTACGGTGTGAAGGTGTTTTTCCGCAGCTGCGTCGGACATCGGACAGCACATCGGGAATACGGCGAGCCGCAAGATATCGTTCTGCCGATGTGGGTGTACGTTGGCGGCCTGCTGTTCACCGGTTTGGCATTGCTGATCGTGTCACGGCAGATAATCTCATTGACACTGCCCTACGGGGGAGACGGCTCTCTGAACAAAGCCATCGGCTTGTATGACAAACTCAACAAATTCAGCACCAAAGGCGTGGCCCTCTCTGGAATTCCCTCGCTACTGCATCTGGCGACCAACGCCATGGCCTATGCGTGGCTGTTTCTCGCCATGCGCAGCGTGGTGGTCCGTTCGTTGCGCAACGATTATCTTGCGGTCATCAATGTGTTGGCAGCCGTTCCGATGACGTTGATTTCCGGCGGACGCAATAGCCTCATTCAGCTTGGCGTTGCCGCATTGACATACTGGGCGTTGTTCCGCAGGCAGAACAACCGTTGGAAAGGCATGCGGCTCGGCTTCCGCACTGTGTTGAAATTCGTGGCCATCGCGCTCGTGGGATTGGCTTCGTTCAAGCCACTGCTGTCGCTGATGGGACGCAAGGCGGGCGACTCGACCATGTACGAATACCTGTCCATCTACATTGGAGCGCCGATAAAAACCTAGACGCGTATCTCACGAACTCCATGTCGCCTTCGTTGGCGGTCAAATCCACGCAATGGGGAGACATGACATTGGCTTCCACCCGGGCCTCGTTCCCCAGATATTCGGCAAAACCGTGCTTGATTGGATGCAATGGCAACCCTTCCAACGGTATGGCGAGCGCAGTCTTGGCAACGTATTCACCACATATTACGCATTCATTTTCGACTGGGGCATCGCGGGTGCGATGCTTGCCATCGTGCTGATCGCCGCACTTTCTCAGCTTTGCTATGAAAGCGCGGTTTTCGCATTGCAATACGGCAAGGCGGGCATTCCCATATCGATGATGCTGTACGGTGCCATCGGCTATTGCTGTGCGTTCAGCTTTTCTCCAACCGTTGGATGTCAACCATGTTCAACCAGATCATGCTCAGAAACATCATTATTTGGGTGGTGCTGATATTCTTCGTGAACTCCGTGCGCATACGCAAACGCGCCTTCGCCAAGCGGGTGGTGCTTTATGCCTGAACGTCAGCCGACCAAGCCGGTCGGGCAGTCGTCCAGCAAGCCGGCCAAGCATCCAACCGACGTGCGCATTCGATCCGTGAAATTCAACGTGCTGATGAACATGATCGTCACCACGTCGTCAGTGATCTTCCCGCTCATCACCGTGCCATACGTGTCGCGCGTGCTTTCCACCGGTGGCACCGGGCATGTGGCGTTCGCTCAATCCGTGGCCTCATACTTTTCGCTGGTGGCCCTCCTGGGCGTTACCTACTACGGAGTGCGCGTCTGCGCTCGCGTACGCGACGACCGCGCGGAACTATCGCGCACGGTGCTGGAATTGCTGGTTATTCTGGCATGCTCCACCACCATGGTGTTCGCGGTCTACCTGGCATGCCTGTTCACCGTACCGAAAATGAACGCGCAATTCGGGCTGTTCGCGCTTTTCGGCCTGGCCATCTGGCTTTCCTCGTTCGGTGTGGAATGGTTCTACCAGGCGTTGGAACAATACGAATACATCACCGTGCGTAGCGTATGTTTCAAACTGCTGGCATTGGTGCTCATGTTCGCTTTTGTACGGCAGCGCGGCGACTACGTGATATACGGCCTGATCGTGGTGGTGGCCGGGTACGGATCCAACGTGCTCAATCTCCTGCGGCTACGCAGGTTCGTGGACTTCCGCAATTGTGGACATCTCAATATTTCCCGCCATTTCAAACCGATGCTGTGGTTCACCATCGCATCCATTTCATCCGGCATGTATATTCAAGTCGACATTGTGATGCTCGGCTTCCTTGGCACCACCGATATGGTCGGCCTGTACCAGCTGGTATCCAAAATCAAATCCGTGCTCGTCACCGCCGTCAATTCCGTCGGCAGCGTGATGCTGCCACGCCTTTCGTATTATCAGGCGCGGCGCAAAGAGCGGCAGGCAGGCGAACTGATCGCGAAAAACATGAATTTCGTTATGGTATTCGGCTCCGCGATCATTGCTCTGCTGATATTGCTTGCCGACCCGATCGTGGCATTGCTCGGTGGCGCTGACTTCGCGGAATCCGCGGTTCCGCTACGATTCGTCGGTATTGCGGTGATGTGTTCGGCCATGAATATCGTGCTTGCGAATGTCATGATTTCCAAAGGAATGGAACGTACATGGGCCATGGTGAACGCGATCGGACTTGCCTTGGCCGTACTCGCAAACGTGCTGCTGATTCCACAGCTCGGCGTGGTCGGTTCCGCCATCAGCATTTCATTGTGCGAAGCGTTGATGCTGGCGATGCGCTCATATGTGTGCCGCGGGTTTTTGGTTGGCATTCGCACGTCGATCGATCCGATACGTATTCTGCTCAGTGCGATTGCGGCAGGCTGCCTTACGCGGGGCGCGATCGCGATATGCGGTGCCGAGACATGGAACGCCTTCCTGTGGCTGATGTTCGGCGGATTCCTGTTCGCGCTGATATATGGCATCGCGTTGCTGCTGTGCCGCGAACGATTCGTTATGGCCATGCTTCAGCCGGTATTCAACCGACTGCATGTACGGAAAACGAATGATGAGAATAACGCGCATGGCGCAAGCAATGCGAGTGACGGACGATATGCAAACAATGGAGGTTGGCAATGACGAACTACGTGATCTGCGAACGTTCGCTGCATCATGCGCACGCTGGATCCAAAGCGCGCGATGACATTCGGCAGGTGCTCGAAAGCCAATTAGGCAGCCGTTCGAAGTGCGTCCCGGCGAGAACAAAGGGTATTTCGACAAGCTGGTGTGCGTTGGGCGTACGCTTGCCGATTGGCATCGGCTGGAACGAACCGTTCGTTGCGGGGATGTGGTGTTGGTGCAATTTCCGCTCATCATGTACAACAAGGTGTCGCTGTACGCCTTGCCTTCCGTGCGTAGGATGAAAGCGCGCGGAGCGTTGTTTGTTTTCCTGATTCATGATTTGGAAACGCTACGCGGCTACTCCTACACCGATTTCGACAAACAATGGGTGACCGAAGCGGATCTGCTCATCAGCCACAATCCGCGCATGAGCGAAGTGTTGCGCAAGTACGGCGCGACCGTGCCGATCGTGGAGATCGGCATTTTTGATTACCTGCTGCCGCAAGCGAATCCTGTGCCCGTGGAACAGCGTCACGGCATCGATATCGCGGGAAATCTCAGCCATGGCAAAGCCGAATACGTGTATCGGCTGGCCGAGCGATTCCCCAAAGCCGACATCAATCTGTACGGGCCGAAATATGATCGGCGGAACGGCAAAACGGCGTGGTACCGCGGAATCGTCGCACCCGATGAACTGCCAGGCAAACTGGAAGGACGATTCGGTCTGATCTGGGACGGTGACAGTCTCGACACCTGCGGCGGCTATTACGGCAAATATCTGACCGTCAACAATCCGCATAAGCTGTCGCTGTATCTTGCAGCCGACAAGCCGGTGATCATATGGAACAAGGCGGCGCTCGCACCATTCGTAGTCGAACAGGGAGTGGGCGTTGCCGTCGAATCGTTGCAAGAGGCCATGGCCGTGGAAGACGGCATGACGCAAAGCAGTATGCGCGAATGGTACGACGGGCTTCGCAATTGGGTCAGAAGCTGCGTGAAGGCTGGTTTACAAGGGAAGTCATGACCAAGGTGCAGGCGGTATTGCCGTCGTTGCGTCGAGAAAACAAGGAAAGGTGAGATCATGGGCGTGAAGCAGCGAATCAAAACCATCGTTCCGCATCGCGTCTGGCGCGTATTGCAACGATGCAAGGCGAACATGACATTGGCTTCGTACTATGCGGGGCAGCGCAAACGGTTCCTGAGATTCTGTGCGGGGCAATGGAATGTGGGGCAATCCGAGCAATTGCGCGGCACTATGGTGTATTACATTCATCGTATTGAAAAAGGATTGTCGCATAGACGGTTCCGTGCGGGATTCGGCAGATCCGCATTCGGGGAGTTGCGTTCCGTGATGGATGAATGGCGGGAGCGCGACTATCCGGTTGACGATGTGACGTATATCGCGGCACGGCAGGTGGTTCGTGCATACGTGCGCAAGCATCGGGCGTTGGAGAAGCCGATTCCTGAGTTTGTGGGCGTATGGTTTGCCGACGAAGTGGCTTCGGTGGATATCGAAAGCGTCGAAAAGAGCCGAAAAAGCCGACGTTGCGGGCAATGCGGGCGTGAAAACCGTGCGTGCCGCAGACAAACGCGACAACGCATCGCTCGACTATGCAGCATTGTTCGCAGGGCGTTCCAGCGTACGCGAGTATGCCGAAACCCCTGTTGATATGGGAACGGTGCGTAGGGCCGTAAGCATGTCGATGAAAACGCCATCGGTATGCAATAGGCAGGCATATCGCGTGCTGCTGATCAGCAATCCGAAATTCATCGAACAGGCATTGGCGTTGCAGGGCGGGTGGCGTGGGTACGATGCGCCTCCGGTGCTGGCGTTGATCAGCGTGGACGTGCGCAGTTTCGTAAGCGTTGAGGAACGCAACGAGCCGTATATCGACGGAGGCCTGTTCACCATGGCGTTCCTGACCGCATTGGAATGCGAGTCGCTGGCCGCCTGCCCTCTCAACACCATGATGCGTGAGAAGCAGGAGCATGAGATCCGCAAGCTGTTGGGCGTGCCCGACTACGAAACGCTGATTGCGTTCGTGGCGATCGGCAACTTCCGGAAAGCATCGAATCGCCGGTATCGTTCCGGTATGATGCTTCGGCGATCACACGGGAGCTGAACTGACGATGAGCCATACCATCAGTGTGATCATTCCGTCTACCGCGCCACGTTGCAAACGTTGCATGATTGCGTGAACAGTCTGCAACGGCAGCAGGGCAGTGGCTTCCGTATCGAAGCGGTGATTGTATTCGATGGTGAGCCGGCATTCGAAACGGCACCGATCTCGAATTGAATTCGACATTGGTCAGCATTCGTACGGAAACGATCGCCCATGCCGGAGTCTCCGCGGCTCGCAACGCGGGATTGCGCGCGTCCACGGGGCAGTGGGTGATGTTCCTCGATGCGGATGATGCGCTCGCCAAGCATGCCGTCGACGGCATGCTTGCGTTTGCGGTGCGATACCGCTGCGATGTGGTGATGGGGCGTACCGCAACGTGCTTGCAGGTGCTGATGCCGATGCGAACGGTGTTCCCGACGCCGCTGGTGACGTCATTATGGGCGGCAAAGGCGAGGGGTCTCCAAGTGTGGAAGAACACCATTATGCTGAAACTGACATGGTGTTCGAGGGGCGCAGGCGTCTTGACCTATGCGAGGATATGCTCCGACCGCAGCGAGGTATCGCGCTTGTTTGGGGCAAGCTGTACAGCATGCCGCTGATCAAAGGGATCGACGGATTCAACGAAACCTTGAGTTTGGGAGAGGACGCCGAATATGCGTTCCGTGCGGTCGCGGCGGCGAATCGAATCGGCTATGTGGATGAAATGGTGTACGAATACCGCCGCAATGCGGATTCGGCGGTGCGGTCGTTCTCCAACGATTATGTGCGGCGAACAATATCTGCGATCGAAACAATGCGCGATACCATTCGTCAATTTCGGGAAATATCTGATGGAACGCTCGATGATTACACATTATTTCATCTGACGATCATTATGATCAATGATTTGTTCAATCCCCGAAGCGCCATGGAACCGTCATGAACGAAAGAATCACTATGGAAAAGTAGTGAACATGCCGGTTTTTCGGCAGCCGCTTGATCGATATCGGGGAGGTCGTTTTCCTGTGACCCGACAAATCGCGTTGCTTTCGATGAAATATCGATGGTATTACGTGAGCGCTGCGATCGCATGGGTGCGTCATAAGCAATTCAGTGGAAAACAATGAGAAAGCGGAGTGCTTCTGCAATAGCGAGAAAACAGAGAAATAACTACTTGAACGACGAGGAAATATGGACGAGAAGAATAATATTATCGGTCTAATCACGTATCATGCTGCCTATAATTATGGTTCGGTATTGCAGGCGTATGCCACGCAATCAACCATCACGGACATGGGGCATGACGTTACCGTCATCGACTACCGGCCGCTTGAAGGCGAACGCTACTATGAACGCTTATATTGGCGTGGGCTGGGCTTCAAATCGTCCCTCGCGGATTTAACCATGCTGCCGGTTGCGGGACTGCGCAAGAAGCGCATGCGCAATTTTGAGCGGTTCATCAGCGCGAACATACATGTGGGCCAACGACGCTATCAGGAGCCGGAAGAGCTGAATTCGCTGGCTGACGCATTCGACGTGGCCGTGAGCGGCAGCGACCAGATCATAAACAAGCATTCCAACGAGCTGGAACGCGTCGACTGGAAGTACATGGATCCGTACCTGCTGAAATGGGCGAACTGCAGGAAAATCTCGTATGCTTCGTCGCCGGCCACCATGACCGACGATGAGTTGCGGCGCATTGGACCGGCGTTGGCGGAATTCAGCGCGCTTTCGGCGAGGGAACGTTCCGCATGCGGCAAACTGCGGCAGGTAAGCGGCAAACATGTGGAACACGTATGCGATCCGACGCTGTTGCTCAACGCGGGCGAATGGGAGGAACGCATACCGTTGCGTAAGTCGCAACACGTGCCCGAACAGTATCTGCTGTTTTATTCTCTGCTGCGTCCCAAGCGTGCTGTCGGCGTATTCAGGCAACTGCGTGAACTGTCTCGTCGAGTCGGCCTGCCTGTCGCAGTGCTGACGCCGCAGGCGGGCAATGTGCCGAAATGCGATGAGCTTGTCAATGTGCTCGAGGCAGGGCCGGAAGAATTCCTCTCGCTGGTGAAATATGCGGAGGGTGTAGTTACGGACTCCTATCATGGCACGCTGTTCTCCATCAACTTCCATAAACCGTTCTGGGTGTATACGGAAGGTACCAAAGAGCATGAGCTCGGCACCAGACGCGGTCAAATCCTGCAGGAAGTGCAATTCGCCGACAGAATCATCACTGATTTTTCCGAAGTTGATTGTACTGATACCTCACAAACCATCGATTTCTGCAATGCCGATATTGCACTGAATATCATGCGCAGCCGCTCAAAGCGATATCTGCACGACGCTTTGAGCTGATTATGCTAAATCCGCTGATTTTGATGTGTATTTTCATGCGTATAAAAGCGTTTGAATATGATTTGAGCCTTGGAGTGATATTGAATTCCAAGGCTCAAATGTTTTATGGATATCGGCGGTTGCCGTTTACTTGACGGTGATGGTGATGGTGGCGGTTTGGTTGCCGACCTTCACGTTCACCTTGGCGGTGCCGGTCTGGACGCCGTAGACGGTGCCGGTGCCGGAGACCGCCACGGCGGCCCCGTCACTCCACCAGACAGCGTCGGACGGGGTGGCGTCCTGGGTGCCGATCACGTAGAGCTCGGCGAGGTTGCCTTTCTGGATGGACAGTTTGCCGTCCGCGACGCCCTTGCCGGAGATGCTGATGGCGGAGTCGTCCGGGATCGTGCCGTCCTCGTTCACCTTGTCGGAGGTCCAGGAGACGCCGAGCGCCTTGGTCTTGTCGGCCTTGGACTTGCGGTCCTTGGCCGAGTCCCACGTGGTCTTGCCGTTGGCGTCGACCTTGATCAGACGGAATGTGATGGCGTTGCCCTTGCCGACCTTCGTGGTGCCGGTGTACGCGTTGCCGTACCTGGCATGAGCTTGACGCCGCCGGCGCGGTTCCAGGCCTTGCCCTTGCCTGGCCCCAGTCGCCGACCGCGTACAGGGTCTCGCCGGTCTTGAGGTCGGCGGCCGCGTTGATGGTGATGTCCACGGTGTTCTCGACCGCGGTGGTGCACTTGAGGTCTACGGTCTTGGTCTTGTCGGCGGTGGCCTTGACGTCGCCGATCTCGTCCCATGTGGTCTTGCCGTTCGCGTCGACCTTGATCAGTCGGGCGGTGATGGCCTGGCCCTTGGTCATGGTGGTGGTGCCGGTGTACGCGTTGCCGTTCTTGGCGAGCTTGACGCCGCCGGCGCGGTTCCAGGTCTTGCCCTTGCCCTGGCCCCAGTCGCCGACCGCGTACAGGGTCTCGCCGGTCTTGAGGTCGGCCGTGGCGCTGAAGGTGATGTCCGCGGTCTTGATGACCGGAGGCGTTACCGTGCAGGTGATGGCTGTCAGCGAGGCGGACGAACCATCCCAGCTCGCCTTGCCCGAGAATTCAAGACCGGGCTGGCTGGCCCCGGCATCTGCGAGCCGCTGCCGTTGGAGAAGATCACGCGATAGGTGCCCTCGCCCAAATCCGGAACCTCATACTTGTATGTGCCGGCCTTGGCGCACGAATCGGCGGCCGTCATCGCGGTCATCTCCACGCCCGGCCAAAGGCCGCGTTGTTCTTCGCGGTCGCTCCGTCGCCCGTGTACACGTACGCGTACATCTTGCTCCAGCCGGAAGGCTTCGTCGCGTAGATTACATTGGCGACTTCCGGCTTTTCGCCGGTGATCGTGATGGTGATGCTGCCGGACTTGCCTCCAGCGGTCGCGGTGATTTTCACGGTTCCGGCCTTCAGGCCGCTCACCTTGCCTTTGGAGTCAACCGTGGCGATGGATTCGTCGGAGGAGCTCCACTTCACCGTGGCTCGGCCGCCTTCCGGATTGGTGGTGACGGTTGCCTTCAGCTGCACGCTCTGCGTGGCGGCCAGATCCATGGCGTTGTCACCGGAAACCTTCACCGAAGTGACTTCCGTGTTCGTGTCGCCCTCATAGTAGGTTTCTTCGGCGTCGACGTAATGATCGGGATCATAACCGTTCTTGGTCATGTATTCCATGCAGTACTTGTCGCATGGGCTTTGCGTGCCATCGTTCGGATCGTACGTCGGATCGCCGTGCTTCGTATACGTGTACGTGTGCTCAATGGCCTCGCCATCGGCACCCGTGCCTTTTACGGTCACGGTCACTTCTTCGCCGCTCTTCGCGTCGGCGCCGATCTTGATCACATCGCCATCTTGGTAAGAACCGGACTGGCCGTCGGACGTGGAATATGTGGTGTTGGTCGACTGGTAGGAACGTAGCGTGATCTTCTTGGACGTACCTGGAATCGTGCCCTTGTTCGGATATGCTTCGGCGGTGGAAACCTTGCCGGAACGCGTCTTGTTGGAGAATGCGGCGATGGATTTCGCTTTCACCGTGCCAGACGTGACCGTACCGTTGGAAACGGTGATGGTGGTGCCGGTCACCTCATCGGTGTATGTGCCGTTGGCCAGCTTGGTGCCGGTGCCGGCCAGATTCTTGTCAGCGCCATTGGCGTTGGCCACAACCATGCCGTCCTGAGCTGCGGAACCGGCATAACGTTCTACCATCAGACAGTTGTCGTCACCGCAATTGCTTACGTTCGATGCCTCGCCGACCATGGCGTTGCGGAAATGGTTCACCGCAACGACCTCCGGATCCTTCCACAGATCCGAACCGGCGTCGCCCAGCTTGGAATTCTCCGTGAACGGACCACTGCCATTGCCGTACGTGCCGGTGCCGCCGGTGCCATACGTGCCGCCGTCATGGTACGGGCGGTCGAAGAACAGGCTCATGCCGTTCTTCTGCGCGGTCACGCCGGCCCAACCGTACTTGATCCACTCATCGGAAAGTTCCTGCGGAATATTCGCCTCACCATTGGCGAAATTATCGTGGGATTCCACCCAGTTCACGGTCTTGTCCTCGCTCACCTTGCTGTGCGAGGTGAAATGGCTTGCGCCGGTTTTTGAATTGCACCGCGTTGCGCACTTCGTGGCCATAGCTGGAATCGGTGATGCCGCCGCCTGCGACCGAACTGTTGTTGAACAGGTTCGCATAGTCGGCTTCGCGCACGTTCGCATCCTCAAGCACTTCGCCGTACTGGTACTGGGCGCCGTTCTGCAGAATCGTATCCCAATAATTCGAAGTCTTGCCGCCGAACACCTCGTCAGACAACTCAATGTGCTTCGCAGCATCGAAACGGAAACCATCCGCACCATCGGCAACGGTCTGCTTGAGCAAATCAAGCATGCCCTGCGCGACCGTGGAATCCTGCGTATTCAAATCCCACAATCCGGAAAGCTTGTTCTGGGTGCAATCCTCACGATTGTTGTAATCGGAAATCTGCTTATCTGCATGGAAATAGCTTTGTCTTTCCACTGGTCGGCGATCACATCGAAATCAGACGTGAAATGGTTCGAAACCGAATCGACGATAATGCGCAAGCCATACTGGTGGGCCAAAGCGCACATTTCCTTGAACTCGTCTTCGGAACCGACCACATAATTGCCGATGGCCATATCGGTCGGCTGATACACGTAATACCAGTTCAGATACCAATTTCCAGTGCCGAGTTTGCGATTATCCTTGATTTTCAATCGGCTCGGTCTGAATGGACGTATATCCGGCTTTTGCGATATCCGGAATGTTTTCCATGATTGTTTTGAACGACCATTCGAACGCGTGCAGGGTCGCGCCGTCCTTCATGTCTTTCGGCAGACCATACTTCTGCCGTGCCGCTTCGAACGTCGGGTTGCCGACGGTGTCGGCATAGCTGTCTCGGGTGGCCGCGCTCGCCTGCTGTGGTGCCGCGCTGCTTATGGAAAGGCCTGCGAACAGCGTGGTCGCCGCAGCTATGAAAGCCACGGTTTTTCTTGCTGATTTTTGCAAGTTTGACATGTGTTTTCATCATGTTCCTTATTGGATTATTGAAAGGATTTGAGATATGGAGTTGGGTTCGGTTTCGTGAGTTTGCGAAACCGAACCCACCCATTCGATTGGGTCGGACTATGGGCTATTTCACTTGACGGTGATGGTGATGGTGGCGGTTTGGTTGCCGACCTTCACGTTCACCTTGGCGGTGCCGGTCTGGACGCCGTAGACGGTGCCGGTGCCGGAGACCGCCACGGCGGCCCCGTCACTCCACCAGACAGCGTCGGACGGGGTGGCGTCCTGGGTGCCGATCACGTAGAGCTCGGCGAGGTTGCCTTTCTGGATGGACAGTTTGCCGTCCGCGACGCCCTTGCCGGAGATGCTGATGGCGGAGTCGTCCGGGATCGTGCCGTCCTCGTTCACCTTGTCGGAGGTCCAGGAGACGCCGAGCGCCTTGGTCTTGTCGGCCTTGGACTTGCGGTCCTTGGCCGAGTCCCACGTGGTCTTGCCGTTGGCGTCGACCTTGATCAGACGGAATGTGATGGCGTTGCCCTTGCCGACCTTCGTGGTGCCGGTGTACGCGTTGCCGTACCTGGCGAGCTTGACGCCGCCGGCGCGGTTCCAGGTCTTGCCCTTGCCCTGGCCCCAGTCGCCGACCGCGTACAGGGTCTCGCCGGTCTTGAGGTCGGCGGCCGCGTTGATGGTGATGTCCACGGTGTTCTCGACCGCGTTGGTCCAACTTGAGGTCCACGGTCTTGGTCTTGTCGGCGGTGGCCTTGACGTCGCCGATCTCGTCCCATGTGGTCTTGCCGTTCGCGTCGACCTTGATCAGTCGGGCGGTGATGGCCTTGGGCCTTTGGTCATGGTGGTGGTGCCGGTGTACGCGTTGCCGTTCTTGGCGAGCTTGACGCCGCCGGCGCGGTTGGATGGTCTTGCCCTTGCCCTTACTAGCCCCAGTCGCCGACCGCGTACAGGGTCTCGCCGGTCTTGAGGTCGGCCGTGGCGCTGAAGGTGATGTCCGCGGTCTTGATGACCGGAGGCGTTACCGTGCAGGTGATGGCTGTCAGCGAGGCGGACGAACCATCCCAGCTCGCCTTGCCCGAGAATTCAAGACCGGGCTGGCTGGCCCCCGGCATCTGCGAGCCGCTGCCGTTGGAGAAGATCACGCGATAGGTGCCCTCGCCCAAATCCGGAACCTCATACTTGTATGTGCCGGCCTTGGCGCACGAATCGGCGGCCGTCATCGCGGTCATCTCCACGCCCGGCCAGGCCGCGTTGTTCTTCGCGGTCGCTCCGTCGCCCGTGTACACGTACGCGTACATCTTGCTCCAGCCGGAAGGCTTCGTCGCATAAATCGTGTTCGCCTGAACCTCAACCTTGGTGTAGGTTGCGGTGAACTCGAGCGCTTCGCCGCTTTCGGTGCCGGTGCCCTTGACGGTCAGGGTGACGGAATCGCCGATCTCCATATCGCCGCCGATGGTGAGCGAGTCGCCGTCAACGAAGGAGCCGTTCTTGCCATTGCTCAGCGAGTAAGTGAGATTGGTGGCATTGCTGGCGTTCAGCGTCACCTTGATGGTGTTGGAGGAGAACTTCTTGCTGACGGTCGCGGAAACGGATTCCTTCACGCTCGTGTTGAAGTACACGCTCACCGCATCGCCCTTGGCGGTGCCGGAAGTGATCTTGCCGTCGGAAACGGTGATGGTGCCGCCATTCACCTGATCGGTGTACGTGCCGTCGTCAAGCTTGGTCGGAGTGCCGGCCAGATTCTGGTCGCCGCCCATGTTGGCGATGCTCACGCCGTCATTGCCGGCATTGTTGTCGGTCTTGTAACGTTCCACCATGAGGCAGGAGTTGTTGTTCTGTTCGGAACCGCAGTTGCGCAGGTATTCGGCCTCGCCGTCCATGGCATTGCGGAAATGGTTGACGGCCGCAACAGCCGTGTCTTTCCACATGTCATCGCCGGCGTCGCCCAGCTGAGAGGCTTCTGCGAACTGGGGCTGATTGCCGCCGGAGGCCTTCGGACGGTTGAAGAACAGTGGCGCTCCGCCTGCGCGTGCGCCGACCACGGCCCAGCCGAAGCGTATCTGATCGTTGGTCAGATACGTGGATTCCTTGTCGCCATTGGCATAGTTGTCGTGGGACTCCACCAGGTGACCAGCTGATCGTCGTTGACGCCCCCGTTGCGCAAGCTCATAAGATTGCCCGCATTGAGATTCTTGCTCCACAGTGCAGAACGGATGGTCTTGCCATAGTCGGAGGCCGTGGCTCCGCCGCCGCCTTCGCCATACTTGGCATACAGGTTGGCGTACGCCTTGTAATCCAGTCCGGAATCGCCCTGCAGCACTTCGCCGTACTGGTATTGCGAGCCGTTCTGCAGAATGGTGGTCCAATACTGCGAACCGTCGAATTCGTTCGGCAGTTCGACGTGCTTGCCGGCGTCGAAACGGAAGCCGTCAACACCGTCGTTCACCGCGGTTTTCAGGAAGTCGTGCATACGATTGGCGACTTCCGGATTGGCGGTGTTCAGATCCCATAGGCCCAGCAGGTGGCAGTGCGTCACCTGCCAACGGTTGGAATAATCGATGTTGTCGCCGCCGGAGCCGCTGCAGGAGTTGCGCGCATGGAAATATTCGCTTTTCTGCCAGTCGGAGTCGATGGCGTTCCAGTCGGCGGTGAAGTGGTTGGCCACAACGTCGACGATGATGCGGATGCCATGCGCGTGGGCTGCCGCGGTCATGGCTTTCAGGTCGTCTTCGCTGCCGACCACGAAGTTGCCGATGGAGGTGTTCGTCGGCTGATACACGTAATACCAATTTTCGGTGAATTTCTTGCCGTTGGCGTCGTTCACCTTGATTTTGCTCATCGGCTCGGTCTGAATGGAGGTGTAACCGGCTTCGGCGATCTCATCCATATGTTCGGTGATGGTGTTGAACGAGCACATCCACGCGTGCAGAATGGCGCCGTTCTTCATCTCCTTGGTCAGACCGTACTTTTTGCGTGCTGCTTCGAAAGTCGGGTTGCCTACGGTGTCCGCATAACTGCTACGGTCGGTGCTCGCCTGTGCGGAGACGCTGGCGACTGCCAGTCCGCCGAAAAACTGTGGCAAGGGCTGTGGCGCCCACTGCCAGCTTCTTGCTGACGCGCAGGCCCAGCTTCTGTCCAGGCGGGAGTCGGTTTCCGATGTTTCATTGACCTTCCTGATCCTTCTTTTCTTGTGTTTGGGCCGGTATCGGGGCTTGTGGCTCCGTTATCGTGGCCGCTGCTTTGCGACGGGGTTCCATCTTCTTTGATAGCGTTTGCAATACTGCAACCGTATAGTGTATATTCTATCCCGGTTGGAGTGTAAAAGATGCTGAAAAATGGCGGATTTTCAATGAAAATCGTTACTGAGAAAATCATTTTCAAAATGAAAATGATTGCAAAAGATAGTTGTGCAAGATAGCCCCTATATGAACCGTTTTGCAAATGATATGCATGCATAAAGCACGATATTTCAGCGCTTTCTATATGAAATTGGAAAACTGTGCTGCAAAGTATTTGCAATTTTGCGCAACCCGTAGTGCGGGGGTGAGGTAGGGGTTGCCACATCTGTTTTTAGCGGAAAACCGTCGGGCGACAAGGGTGGTGTGCTCATCTAGTTGGCTTAGGAAGTGCGCTGGCTGAACCGTATCGAATTTCTCATTTAGACAAGCATGGTCTGCGGTATGTTTTTTCGTATTATGTTGTGTTCTTGAAAATATGAATATATTCCCAGAGATTCGATTCGTTTTATTCTTAACAATGAGGTACAGTATTTCACGTAGTTATTTACAATAAAGGAAGGATTTACATGTCCGTTCTTGATGGTTTCAAAGAAGTTGGCGAAAGAACGGGTGGCAAGTTGACCATGACGGTCATGCTTGAATCCGTTCGTTTTTCCAAGGGTGTTTCGAAGTTCTCGGACGTCCTGAATACGTCAAGCTGCTGGTGAATTACGAGCGCGGCAAGTTCGCAATCCAGGTATGCGATGAGAATGACGATTTCGCTCTTCAGTTCAATGCTCCGAACGCCGATACGCCGTCTTCCGTCACCACCCGCAACCTTGACCTGCTCGTTGCGACGCAGAAGTTCTTCACCTTCCCGGAAGTGCCTGCAGACAAGATCGCCTTCTTCGCTCTGGACGGCGAATATCACAGCGATGAGCGCGTGATCATCTTCGATGCCAAGAACGGGGTCCGTAGCGGCACCGTCGGCAAGCGTGGTCCGAAGGCCGGTCACGGCGGCCGCAGGCGCAGGAAGATCGATGACGTCAAGGAAGCCACGGTGATCGGTTCCAACAATGCCCTGTGAAATCGGCGATATCCCAGTGATATTTAAGATCGTAATATAGTTTGAGCTCCGTAATATCTTCGAATATTACGGAGCTCAAACTATATCATCATCGAATCAATCAATGATGATCAATCGCGATTTAATAGCAGTGATTGGCCAGCCAGTACGTGTAGGCTCCCTGAATGGAACCATAACGCTGCGCGCAATAACCCCAGAACCACTTGAGCTGGGTCTGATAATTGGTGGCCCAATCGGCGCCCGCGCTCACCATCTTGCTGCTCAGGCAACGCCTTGGGGCAGACCATAGGCGCCCGAACTCGGATTCGTTGCGGTGACGCTCCAGCCGGACTCGTGGGTGATGATGTATACGGTGGCGGTGAAATCGGCTTCGGTGTAGCCGTTCGACAGCAGATAATCGTGAGCCCACTGCTGCATTTCGCCCGCCGGCACAGTGGTGCCGATCGACGCGGAAGCGCTGGAGGACGACGACGAAGTGGAACCGGTGCCGACGAGAATGACCTTGTCGACCGGAGCCTTCTTCACATACGAGCTGATCATATTGGAGGAGACAACGGTGTCGCCGGACTTGGTTACGAGGTTCGTGGTTTCCATCACGCCCTCTTCGCCTTCCGTCTCAACCTTCTCCGCTGGCCTTCCGGCAGGCTTGAGGTTTCCTTCTTGACGACATTGAAACCGATGGCGGTGTCGGAAACCTCAACGCTTGCGCCGGCACGCTGAATGGTGATTACGGTCTTCTCATCCACCTTGGTGGTGAGCGAAGGGGAGACCGTGTCTTCCGGTTCGAGCGTGATGTCTCCCGCGTCGAGCACGGACTTCACGTCGGTGAAATTGGTACCGGGCACCACGCGCGACTTGCCGTTGATCTTCACGGTGACGTACGAGGTGCCTCCATTGAGCAGCTCACGGGCGTTGCCGCGGGATGCTTCGGCGGAATCGGTGACGGAGAAGGCCGTGACCTGATTGGCCGTGTTCTGCTCCGCGGAGGTGTAAAGATTGCGCGACACAATGCCGCCGGTAGCCAACAGGCCCACCGCCGCGACCGTTGCGGCGATCTTCACCAGCGAGGACTTGCTCGGCATGGCGAAGGTAGACGATCGGGCGTGCTTGCTGTGGTTAGCCATTCTGCTCCTAAACGCGCGTTCAGATCCTCGACGAATTCACACATGCACGGCATGCGGTGCGCCGCCACTTCAGGCTTCGCCGGAAAGCGCATATCCAACGCGACATTCTACTCCATGCCATGGAATCGGGCGAGCGCATATGTATACAGGCGGGCAAAGCGGGCATGCAAAGCAAGCGTGCAAAGCAAAAGGTGCCGTTGATGTTTCGCCATCGAACGGCACCTTTGCAATCCTTTGATATTCGCCTTATTGCGCCTGTTCCGTAGCCTCTTCGGCAGCGGCCGCATTGACGTCCAGATCCTTGGCCTGGGCGATCAGATCGTCCAGATCCGACGCGCGCAACGCGCCAGCCTGCTGGAATACGATCTGCTGGTTCTTGATCACCATCAAGGTCGGCACGGCCTGCACTTTGGCGGCGGAGGCGAGATCCGGATTCTGGTCGATATCGACCTTCGCGAAATAAATGTCAGGATTCGCTTCGCTTGCCTTTTCGAACGTCGGGCCGAACGCACGGCACGGACCGCACCAGGTTGCCCAGAAATCCACTAATACCAGATCGTTGGATTCGACGACCTGATTGAAATCCTGCGAAGTGACCGCATGCGTTGCCATGATTGCTCCTTGCTGTTCGTTCCATCGACGCGCGTGACGGGCTACGCCCCTCGTATGCGATTGCTTTGGAGTATATAACTGCGCCCCAACCCGCCGCATTCCCGGCATATGCAATATCCGCTGTCAGAAGAATCGTCTTTCGGCGCATTCTTTTCCAGCCAATTCACACAAGATGCGTGATAATGGGACTATGCCAGTGATGAATGATGAAGTGCCCGACGAGGGCGATTTCGATGCAAGCCGTCGTCGTGGAGAATTCGACGACATTACGCCGGAGGATTTCATTCGCGGAATAGGTAATCCTCCAGGATGGCTTGCTTCCGGCGAAATCAACCGTATGCGCGGCGAAATGCCGATTCCATACGTGCTTGTGGTGCCGGTGCGCACCGACGATCTGGGACGTGTTTCACAGGTCGGATCGTTGCTTCGCGTGTCTGACGACGGCAGTATCGAGCGAACGCTGATTGGCGGGCGCGTGCTCTATCACGAATCGTTGCGTGAGGCCGTGGCGCGTAATGTCGCCAAGGATTTGGGCGATATCGCGTTGCCGCAGCTGCCGGTGAGTCTGCAGCCGTTCACCGTGGCCGAGTTTTTCCCGACGCCGGGACTATCCGATTATTTCGATTCACGCCAGCATGCGATCGCATTGTGCTACGTGGTGCCGATCGCGGGCGACTGCAAGCCGCAGGATGAGACGCTTGACGTGGAATGGGTCAACCCGAACAGCGAGATCCTCGACACTTTCATAAACCAGATGAGCAACGGATATGGCACGATTGTGCGTCAGGCGATCGCTTGGGCCGGCAGGTAGCCGACAGGCTTATGGCTGGCGTCGAAACCGGTCGGCCGTGGGCGCCAGGAAAGCGCGTGGCAGTTTGTGAATGCAGGCAGCGTAAGCGATAGATATAGGCAATATAGGGGAGAGGAACGGAGTGAGACGATGACGATCGAATTACATAATAACGTGTATTGCGAGGGCGAGGGGCTTCCCGTGGTGCTGGTGCACGGGTTCCCCGTGGACCACCGCATGTGGGACGAATGTGCGGAGGCGTTGGAGGCGGCCGCTGTGGAACATGGTGTGAAACGGTTCCCGATCTGGGGTCCCGATATGCCCGGTGCGGGAGAAGGGCCGATTCCTTCCGATGAGACCAGCGGTGGCAAAGACGCGGACGGCGCTTTCCCCAACGGTCTGAACCGCATGGCCGACGCTTACGTCGACCTGTGGCACGCTGCCGGATACGACAAGGCGATTTGGGTGGGTCTTTCGATGGGAGGCTACCTGATTCTCGACATTCAGCGTTTGCACCCCGAAGCCGTCGCCGCACTGGCCTTATGCGACACGAAGGCCGCCGCTGATTCCGAACAGATGCGTGCGAAACGCATCGCAATCGCCGAGGAATGCGAATCGACGGGCACGCATGAGCCGGTCATGGGATTCGCCGCCGCCACGCCTGAGGATTCCACCATCAAACAGTCGGACGCTTACCGTGAACAGTTCACTGCATGGATCAACGAGCAGCCGGCCGAAGGCATCGCCTGGCGTGAACGCATGGCGGCTGGGCGCCCGGATCTGAACGATGTGTTGCCTGCGATTACAGCGCCGGTCGCGGTGATCTGCGGCGACAAGGATCCGTCGAGCCCGCCGAGCGTGATGACGCCGATCGCCGATGCGATGACGGCTACGAGCGCGGATATGACGGTGGTATTCGATTGCGGGCATTTCAGCGCATACGAGCATCCGCAGGCGGTTGCCGACGCGCTGCTTGCGCTGGTGCGCAGGGTGCAGTAGCCGGTATTTTCCGCCGCTGCCGTCAATATCGCAATCAGAAATACAAAAAAGATATAAAAAATAGAAAAGAAAATACGGAATAGAGAAAAAATATCCGCTCTATCAATCGTATTCAAGGAAAGAAGCAAGCGATGAGCGTGTTCTCACCATTGGCGCTGACTCAGGCACTGCCGTTCCTGCCACTTGCGCAAGGTGACATCGACTATGAGGTTTCGAGACGCGACGAACCCGACCTGTTCGACACGGCGCTGCTGGAGCCGGCCACGAAGGTCATTCTTGTCAAAGACGGCATGGTGGCGGTGCCGCGCGGACAGGGAGCCATCGCGGACTACGCCAACGTGCATATGCGTCTCGCGCATTGCCCGGCGCCTACGTGGCGGCGGAACTGCACACGCATCCGACGGCGCTCGCCATATTCCTTGGATCGTATGGCGGCAAACGCGACGAACACGTGGTCGCCGTCGACGTGTCTCGCGTGAAAGCCGCGGAGACGGTGACCGCAAGCAGCGAGCATATGGGCGCGGACGATGCGTTCGGCGAACAGCGCGAGCCGGAAGCGAAAGCGTCGAAATCGTTGCTGGAAAGCGCTGCGGAACGATTCGACTGGGTCGATCTGCGCGGATTCGCACCGCATGCCAGCGCGCGCGAAGCAGGCCAGGCCACGACGGCGATCTCGCTGGGCGTATGGCATGCGCGCCAACGTCATTGCCCCACATGCGGCGCTCCGACCGAACCGGCGTTGGGAGGATGGGCGCAACGCTGCAACAGCGAAGCGGATGGCAAGCGACTGCTGTTCCCCAGAGTGGAACCGGCCGTCATCACGGCGATCGTGGACCATGAGGACCGTCTGCTGCTGCAACACAACAGCGCATGGCGCAACACCGGACTGTACTCCGTGTCCGCAGGCTTCGTGGAGGCGGGCGAGAATCTGGAGCACGCATGCCGGCGCGAAGCCAAAGAGGAGGTCGGTATCGACCTCGGCGAACTCAAATACTTGGGATCGCAGCCATGGCCATTCCCAGCCTCGCTCATGATGGCGTTCAAGGGCGTGGCCAATACCACCGACGTGCATGTGGACGGTGACGAGACCCTGCAGGCGCGTTGGGTGACCCGTGACGAATACATGAACGAGTTGGTGGCAGGGGGGCGTATGGAAGCTCCCGGAAAGGCCACCATCGCCCGCTACATGATCGAAGAATGGCTCGGCCACGACCTCCCGTACAACAAGTTTCGGCACTGTTCTAGGGAAATACATACGATTGACGTAGAATGAGCTTTCATGAGCGAAGAAAACGATAACAAGCCGAATCTGGATGTGCCTGAGCATCTTGAATATTCCGACGAGCATGTGTGGGTGGATGCTTCCACCGAGCCGGCCATGGTGGGTATCACCGAATATGCGGCCGACCAGCTTGGCGAACTCGTGTATATCGATCTGCCGGAAGTCGGTACCGAAGTGCAGGCGGGCGACGAGGTGGTGGAACTGGAATCCTCCAAGGCGGTCACGCCGCTGGTCGCTCCGGTGTCCGGCGTGATTCGCTATGTGAACAACGAGGCCGCCGACGATCAAGCATCGTAACGGGCGACCCGTATGGCGAAGGCTGGATTTTCAAAATCGAACTTGAGGATGACGAGCCGGGACTGCTTTCCTCCGAGGAATACGCCAACATCGTGGCTCAGTGAACGGCACGATTCGGGAAATTGGATGGGAAATCATCGGTATTCCCTGAAAAATCCCTGATTTTCACGCTGGGGTACCAGGTAATTCAATAATTGCCTTTATAGTGGGGTTATGACCGAACCGCAGCCGTTGCCCCAGCGTGAACCGGATTCCATATCCGAAGATGACATGCCGACCGTGCCCATTCCCGCACGCAAGGTGGTCACCACCTTCGACGCGGCTTCGAAACACGAACGCATCGAAGTCAAGCCTCCGCTGACACGACTGTTCCGCCGCACCATTACCAGAGCGTTCAACAAGTGGGTGACGTTCTCAACAAGCATGGTGCTCAATCTCAACTGGTATCCACGCGTGGAACCATATGTCGGCTACGGCACCGAACATTACTCTCGACTGATCTGCCGAACCGTGTACGGTCCATTCAAACGTCAGGCGGGTCGTCTGACCCGTGGCATCCGTGCCATGCTCACCATCCCTCGCCGCATACGAAGGTGCGCATCGCCATCGACGGCGTGCCCCTCGAAACCGTGCAGGTGGGTGCGTCCGAAGTGCACGACGAAGTGGACGCGCAGCGCAATGTCTCCAGTGAATTCGCAGCCTCCGATTCCGCAGGATATCTCGATCTCGTGGCCGAACATTCGCTCGAACCGGGCGTGCACGACGTGTCATACAAGGTACGCAGCCGCAAACCGGTCACAGCCAACCTGTTCACCATTCCCAGCGGCACGAAAGTCGGCGTGATTTCCGACGTGGACGACACCATCATGGTCACGCAGGCGCCGAGCCTGATGAAAGCGGCCTACAATCTGCTGCTGCTTGATCCCAAGAAAAAAGTACCGGTGCCGGGCATGAACCTGCTGTTCAACCGCATTGCGGACATGTTCCCGGACGCGCCGTTCTTCTACCTGTCGACATCGCCATGGAATGTGGAAAGCTCGATCCGGCATTTCATCGCCAACCATGGTTTTCCGGAAGGTCCGCTGCTATTGCGCGACCTCGATCCTCGTCCGAAAACGTTCATTCCTTCCGGAGTGCAGCACAAACTCGAGTATGCCGAACAATTGATGGCTGATTTTCCTGATATGAAGTTCATTCTGGTGGGCGATGACGGGCAGAAAGATCCGACCACGTACGCCACCATCGCACGCCGATACCAGGGCGTGTGCTGGCGATCGGCATCCGGCAGTTGTCTCCACGCGAAGTCGCCGGCAATCTCGGCACCGTTGCGGGGCGTGCGGTCACGCAGCCGATCCCGGTCACCGATGTTCCGGTATTCACGGGAACGACCGGCTCGAATCTGATGAAAACCATGCTGCCGTTCCTGAAACAACAGATGGGCGTCTGACTTTTCGTACGCCCAGAGCAGGGTGCGTGCCGCGTGGGATTGGGAATGCAATGCCGGTATAATCGCGTGCATGACTGATTTTCGGGGTGAACAGGGCGCAACGGGCGCGCGAGAAAGTGACGAAAGCGTGCAAGACAAATGCGGGATGCCGATCGCAAAGCGTGTGCCGAAGGAGCGCGTATTCCACGGCGACACCTTCATCGACGAGTACGAATGGCTGCGCGACAAGGAATCGCATGACGTGCAGGATTACGTCGCCGCACAGAACCGGTATTGCGAGCAGCGCATGGAACCGTTGAAAACCCTACGCTCCACACTGTTCGACGAGCTCAAGTCGCACGTTCAGGAAAACGACATGTCCGTGCCGACACGCATGGACGGCTACTGGTATTTCACACGCACCAAGGAAGGCCAGCAGTATGCGGTGCAATGCCGTGTGCCGATTCGAAGCGCAGACGATTGGGATCCGCCAACCATTGAAATCGGCGTGCCCATCGACGGCGAACAAGTGGTGTTCGACGCCAATGCCGAAGCGCAAGGCCATGATTTCTTCCGTATCGGCGGCATGGATATTTCAAAGACGGACGTTGGATGCTGTACGGCACTGATACCAGCGGCGACGAACGTTACAATTTCCGTATTCGCAGCTTGGAAACCGGCAAGGAACTGCCGGAAGTGTTCAAGGGCATCGGTGGCGCCTGCTTCACACCGGATGCGCAATGGGTGTTCTATGTGAAGCTCGACGACGCGTGGCGTCCATACGCGGTGATGAGGCACCGCGTCGGCACCCCGTCGCCGACGATGTGGAAGTGTATCGCGAACAGGACGAACGATTCTGGGTGGGCATCGGCCTGTCGTTCGACGAACGCAATCTGGTGATCGGCACCGGATCGAAAACCACTACCGAAGTGCTGCTGCTTTCCACCGACGATCCGGAAGGTGAATTCCGTGCGTTCATTCCGCGTGAGCAGGACGTGGAATACGACGTGAGTTTCAGCCGTTTCGAAGGTGCCGGCGAACGCGGTGAGGACATTCCGCTCGCCGTGGTCTATCACAATGCGTTGAACCCGAATTTCGAAATCGATGTGATCGACATGCGCTCCCATGAGCCCCCGTACCGTTTGGGTGAGGGCGTGCGTGTGGCCGTCGGTTCGCCGTACGGATGCGAGCATGGCGACGAGGTCGAACCGGGCGCTTCTGAGATGCCGATCGGCACACCGTATTTCAATCCCTGCAATCCAGCCATTTTGCAGGGTGCGCATGGTCTTGGCATTGAGGGGATCTCGATTCACCGGCATTATGTGGCGCTGCAGTACCGGGCGGAAAGCCTGACGCATATTGCGGTGGTGACGAAGGATGCCGCTGCGGAGGATTTTCTTGCGGGGCGTCCATGGAAGTTCACTGAGCTGGTTCCCCACGCGTTGGAAGACGATTGGGATGTCGACGAGTCGGTGGACGAGATCAACGAGGAACGTGCCGAAGTGTGGGGCGCGCTCGACCAATTGGCCGCTGCGCAAGGCGAGGGGTCGGCCGTGCATGGGGTTTCCGCAAGGCGATGACCTCATCGGATGGTGCGACCGCCGATGCGATGCCGGGGGAGACCCGGCGCTTGTATTCGATTGGTGTGGGGGGTAATCCTTCGTATGATGCGCCCCGCATGCGCTACTCGTTCTCCAGTTACACGCGTCCCGGCGAACTGCATGATATCGATCCGGCGACCGGCGAGGATCGCCTGTTGAAGCGTGCCACGGTGCTTGGTGGATTTGAACCGCGCGAATACATGGAGCGCAGGGTGTGGGTTACCGCCCGCGATGGCGAGCGCATTCCTGTTTCCTTGGTGTGGCGCAGGGATGTGCCCGCGTGTGATTCGGCGATGTTCGTTACCGGGTATGGCGCGTATGAGATCAGTTCGGATCCGGGATTCTCGGTGTCTCGCATCAGCATGCTTGATCGTGGTGTGCTTTATGCGGTGCCGCACATTCGCGGCGGCGGTGAGATGGGTCGTGCCTGGTATGAGCAGGGGCATTTGCTCAATAAGAAGCATTCGTTTGAGGATTTCGTTGATGCCGTGCGTGCGTTGCAGCGTGCCGGTTTGGCGTCGCCTGCTCGCACGGTGGCCGATGGCGGTTCCGCCGGTGGCCTGTTGATGGGTGCCGTGGCGAATATGGCTCCCGAATGCTACGCGGGCGTTGAGGCGGATGTGCCTTTTGTGGATGCGTTGACGTCGATTCTTGATCCGTCGTTGCCGTTGACGGTTACGGTGGGATGAGTGGGGCGATCCGCTGCATAATGCGGACGTGTACAGGTATATGAAGGAATATACGCCGTATGAGAATGCGCCGTCTGATGCAAATGATGCGCGGGTTGCGGTTTTTCCCAAGATTTTCATTACCACGTCGATGAATGACACTTGTGTGCTGTATGTGGAGCCGATGAAATGGTTGGCTCGACTGCAGCGTGCGGGCGTGGATGCCGTGGCGAAGATTGAGGTTGAGGCTGGTCATGGGGGGACGTCTGGAAGGTACAAGCAGTGGGAGGAGATCTCCTATGAGAATGCTTGGTGTCTTTCGATGATGGGTATCACGCATTGATCCGGTTTGTGGGACCTTTCATGTTCGGATGAGGTCGGTTTCGGAACGGTCTGTTGTTATGTGACGGGGTGCACCGTATGGCGCACCCCGTTTTGCAAACGCTTCCATTTGCAGTTTGTTTCATGAAACATTGAAACAGGTCGGGTGATTGTTTTCGGCGTTTCTTGCAGGATCACCCGATTTAGGGGTGTTCCGTCAAACGTTTTTTCCAACTTTTGACGGCATGTTAAACCTTTTATAAGGTCATGCTTGCAACCGTTTTCAGAGTGTTTCATTGTCTGTGCGGGGTGGTCTCGTAGGGTCCAGAGAAATGGCAGGTTTACGGGTAAAACCGACTAGATTGCATTGCGACAGGGGGAAGAATGGCAGGCATGCATAAAGCCGTAAGTGAGCGGCGTGGAATGACAACGATTGCCGCGTTGGTGGCAATCGTTGCGATGATCTTCGCAAGTGTGATCGCAGCGCCGCAACGCGCGTATGCTGAGGAATACAATATCAGCGATCTCGGTTGGGTTGACAAGGACGACACCTCCTTCGAAATCAGTTCCGACGGAGGCAAGACGTGGAAGCCGTACATTTCCGGCATGCAAGTCAACTACGGTGATCAGATCCGCACCGAACTGCATTGGAAAGTGCCGAACGACGTCAAAATCAACGAGGGCGACACCTTCGTCTACGACCTTCCCAGCAATCTGGAATACAAATCGAACGAGAAATACCCGATCTACAACGGTGGCGACGTGGTCGGCTACTACACCATCGACGGCGACAAAATGGTGGCCACCTACACCCGCGGCGAATCGGCGGGGTCCAACATCGAAGCGTTCGTGACCACTGACGGAACCATCACCTCGAACAAAACCGGTGGTTCGGCTGGCGGCGATACCAGCTTTACCTTCCCCGGATATGGCACCATCACCGTGAACGTGGAGGGCAAACACAGCGTCAACGTGGTCAAACGCCCGGCAATCTCCACTTCCGACGCATCCACCTACGATTTCGTTTTGGAAGTGACCTCTACAGGCACGAACACCGGCGTGACCATAGATGACACCATGGGCGGCCTGCTGACCTTCGTGGACGGATCCGTGCACATCTACACCGACGCCGACTGCAAGAACGAATACACGGGCGCATGGCAATCCTCCAAAACCGACGACCATAATTTCAACGTCACCATCGGCTCCATGGGCGACGGTGAGAAACTATACGTGCGCTACTCGGTGAACGCCGACAAAGACAGCGTCATCAAGGCATGCCGCGAGGCCGGCAATTGCAGCAATGCCACCGAAAACAAAAACAAGGTGACCTACTCCAGCAACGAAGACGTCAACAAGAAGGAAACCAGCAACTCCATCTGGTTCAACTACAGCGACTGGTATGTGAACAAAAGCGCAACCGCAGCAAAAGACGAAAATGGCACGCAAGGCTTCACTTGGAACATCACCATCGGCGCTGGCGAAGGCCAATCCGTCGACGGAGCCACCGTCAAGGACCTGCTCGACAAGAACAACCTCAAGGAGCCGACCGGTGATCTGGTGCTCAGCTGTTACAACAGCACCGACTGGAAATCCGTGTGTCCGACCGATGCGCCCGGTGCATACCAGGGTGGCGACCAGTACAATCCGCAGCATCACATCAAGCTTAGCTGGAGCGATCTCGTAGCAGGCACCGTGACCCTGCCCTCCGGTGGCTACGACCATTTCCAAATCCAGTATTGGACCGAAGCGAAAAACGTGCCGGTCGAAGGAAGCGGCGAACACCAGAAATACAAGAACGAAGTCACCGTAAAACCTCAGGATGGAACCGGCAAAACAGCCACGGCCGAACCTCAACTCGGCACCGACGCGGTCGAACTGAAGAAAACATGCACGTCGTCGGCATCCGAAGCGAAGAACCTGACGTGGGTGACCAGCATGAAAGCCTTGGAAGACCTCACCAACGCCGAACTGACCGACAAGCTGGATGTGGACGACAGCGGCAAGGATCTGGGATCCAAGCAAACCTTGGTGAAAGACAGCATCAAGGTATACACCGATGCGGGACTGACGCAACTCTACACGGGCAATTACAAGGTCAACGCCGCTGATCGGGGCTTTACCATCGTGTTCGCATCATTGCCCAAAGGCACTACGGTGTACGTGCAATACCAGTCCACCGTCAACGACGGTGTGACCGACGAAACCGTGTGGAACCGAGCTTCGGCATTGAACAAAACCTCCACGGCGAAACACCAGCATCGCGGCGACGTGCTCGGCAAGGAAGACGCCAACCAGTATTGGGACCAATACGGGTACGGCTACACCGCCAACTCCAAAGGCGTGATCCGCTGGCGCATCAAAGTGCATGACGTGATGTCGGACGCCGAAAACATCGTGGTGACCGATACGTTGCCCGTCCACACGCGGTACGACGCGAAATCGTTGAAGATCTTCGACGCTTCCAGCACCACAAAAATGCTGTCCGGAGTGAGCGCCAAAGACAACGGCGACGGCACGGTGACCTTCACCATAGCCAAGGGTACCCCGGCGTTCAGCCAGGCGAAGACCTCGGCTGGTGTGCTCATCGTGTATGAGACGAGCATCGACCCGATCACCGCACCTGATTGGGGAAATTACGAGAACAAGGCGCACATCGACATTGATGGCAGCGCCGGAGGCGACGCTTCCGCCACAGTGGGCGCGAGCAAGCCGAAACTGCTTGACAAAAACGGCAAATACGATGCCACGACCGCGCCGAACGTGAACTACACGGTCAAAGTCAACCCGAATGCGGACACGCTTAACAAAGGCAACAACCTCACTCTGACCGACACCATGGGTCAGGCACTCGACCTCAACGCCAACAGCGTGTCGATCATGGACTCCGACAATGGAACCGCCATCAACGGTGCAACATGGTCATACAATCCGCAGACCCGCGAACTAGTGTTCTCCATTCCCGACGCCCGTGCATGCACCATCACCTACACGGCCGCGGTGCAGCTCAAACCAGGCGAAAGCTTCGGATCGCTGGGCGGCAACAAAATCGTGCTCGCCGGGTATGAGAACAACGGCGGAACCTCGCAGAACACAATCACCGGAACCGTGCAGCAGAGCAAAGGCGGCATGAAATACGACCAGAGCACACTGCAGATCTACAAGTACGCGGATGGCGATCTCGGCAAGCCGGCGGGCAGCGCCACCTTCAAAGTGGAAAGCGTCACCGGATGCAACTTCGTGTCGTCTACGGCCGATGCCGACGGCACCTGCAATGGTACGGTTGGCAAAGAAATCACCAAGCAGCTGACCACAGGAGCATCCAACGGACTGTCCGACCGACTGCAGCTGGACTACGACACCGTATATAAGGTCACCGAGCTGACAGGTCCGGACGGCAAAGTGCCCGGCAGCACTGATTCGCAATACGAGAAATCCGCTCCGCTCTATGTGATATTCCCCGGACATGACGCGCAGACCGCCGGTGCATACGACGGACGATACGACAACAAAACCGTTACCGTAGACGGGCAAAGCGGCAAATTGATCGTCGCCGTAGCCAAAGACAGCGACGGCAAGACGACCACATTGGGCAACTACCGTTGGAACTGCAGCAACGACCACAAAACGAAGTTCAAGGTGCAATTCACAAAGGTGGATGCGGCGAATGCCGGTGTACCCGTCGACGGTGCCACCATGCAGCTGACTCGTGTCGGATCGTCGCAGGTGGAATCCGATTGGACATGGACCACCTCCGGCAGCGAGACGAAAACGCTCGAACTCCTGCCCGGACGGTACAAGCTGACCGAAGCCAACGCACCGGACGGATACCAAGTCATGGATCCGATCATCATTCTGGTCGGCGAAGACGGCACCATCACCGTCGACGGCAAAAATGTGACCGGTAGCGACGGCATCGGTCACGTGCAGGCGGAGGACGCACCGAAAACCACGTCGTTGACTGTTACGAAAACATGGAACGACAATAACAATCCAGGACGGCAAACGCGCATCCGTCACCTTCGATTTGTACCGCAAGACCGACGGCGATGCCGATTATACGAAAGTCGACGGGCAAAGCCGCATACTCAATCCCGACAAGAACGATAACGTGCAATGGACGGGACTGCCGGTGAAAGTCGACGGCAAAACCGCGGCCTACAAGGCCGTCGAAGCCACGACGCTGGGCGGGTACGACTCGCAATGCGCTGACGTGCAATACAACACCGACGGTTCGGCTGCCACCGAACAATGCACCAACACGCACACGCCCGAAACCACGTCGATCGGCGTTGAAAAAGCATGGGACGACGCCGACAACCAGGACCAGAAGCGCCCTGACAGCGTAACCGTGCATCTGTTGAAAAACGGAGAGGAAACCGATCAAAGCGTGACACTCGATGCGGTTGGAAACTGGCGGAACGACAGCGCGTTCACCAATCTGCCCGTCTACGAGGATGGCAAGAAGATCGTGTATACCATACGCGAAGATACGGTGAGCGGCTACACCACGCACATCACCGGCTCGCAAACCCAAGGTTTCGCCATCACCAACACGCACCACCCCGAAAACGAGGAGGTGTGGTTCTCCAAGCAGGACCTCAAGGGTACGGAGATCGCAGGTGCCACCATGCGCCTCACCGGTACGCTGAATGATGGCACCGAATTCGAAACGCAGACCTGGGTAAGTGAGCGGGATAAGTCGAAGAGCATCAAGCTCAAGCCCGGCACCTACACCTTGACCGAAACCAAGGCGCCGGATGGTTATCTGGTAGCGGATCCGGTCGAATTCAAAGTCGTGAGCGACGCCGTCACCGGCAAGCTCAGCGTGCAGATCAAGCAAACCGATGGCACATATGCCGACGTGCAGGACAATACCATCGTGATGACCGACCAGTACCGGACGCATCAGGTGACCGTCAATAAAAACAGTCTCACCAGTGGCATCACCAATATCGACGGCGCGCAGATGAGCATCACCGGCACCACCTTGGACGGCAAGGCGATCGACGAGATCACCTGGACCAGCAAAGGCGGCGAACCCGGCGAACTCACCCTGCTACCCGGCACCTACACCCCTGCGTGAAAAGGTGGCGCCGGACGGCTATGAAACCGCGGATGACATCGTATTCAGCGTCGGGCTCGACGGCAGCGTGACCATCGACGGTAAGAAGCAGGATTCCAATACCGTCGTCATGAAAGACAAGCCGGGCAAAAGCGGCATCCTGTTCTCCAAAACCAAGGTCGGCGGCGGCAGCGAGCTGGCTGGAGCGGAATTCTCCATAACCGGCAAAACTTTCGAAGGCAAGACGATCGACGAGATCACCTGGACCAGCGGCGGCGGACTGCCGAAACAATTCCAGCTGCAGGACGGCGTCTACAAGCTCACCGAAACCAAGGCGCCGGTCGGGTATGAAAAGGCGAACGCGGTCAACTTCACCATTTCCCGCGGCGAAGCATACGTGGACGGCAAGCTGGTGGATGGCAACACCATCCGCGTCGAGGATCGCGTGGATACGACCATGGTGCGCGTGCGCAAAATCTGGTCCGACCACAACTATTCGGAGCGTCCGACATCGGTGACATTCCACCTGCTGCGCAACTCAAGCAGCTGCAAGATGCGAAGTACACGCGGACGTTGGACAACAAGAACACCAGCGACTGGACGTACACGTGGACCGATCTGCCCCGATATGATGCGGACGGCAACAGGTACAACTACACGGTTGACGAGGAACTGACCCAAGAGCTCACAGGTAAGGAATACCGCGTTTCCGTGATCAAACGTCCGTACATCGACGGCGCCGAATTCACGGTATTGAACATTCGGGAGCCGGAAACGGCAAGCATCACGGTGAACAAAACGTGGAACGATCAGGATGACAACGATGGCAAACGGCCGAAGACGCTGACCTTCCATATTTGGGGAACCAGCAAACAGCCGAAGAGCGGCAGCACCGACGAAACGGAAGACGTGACCGAACAATTGGTGGTGCAAACCGTGCGAACCAACGGCAGCAACACGCAATCGTGGACGTTCGAAGGTCTTCCCAAGCAGAACCTGTACAACAATCCGTACACGTATACGGTAACCGAGGAATCCGTAGATGGCTATACGGCAAGCGACGTGACGCTCGCCGGCGGTACGGAAACACGCTGTGCGGTGACGAGCACGGTCAAATCCTGCGCGTTCGATGTGACCAACACGCATACGCCCGAAACCACGACATTGAGCGTGGACAAGACGTGGGATGACACTGATGCGCCCAGCAATGTGAAACGGCCGGGCGACAAGGCCACGATCTGGGTGCTTTCCAGCGTGTGGACCGATGCGAAGAACCAGACGCTGCCCGGATGGCCCTCACCGCAACACAACAGCGAGTGCAAGGACACCGGCGCGACGGATGGCACGAATCCATGGGGTGTGAGCTGCATGGTGCTGACCTCGAAGAACGCCAAAGCGACGCAGGCCACCACGGCCAACGTCAACGGGGCTGACGGAACAAGCGAAGCGACCACTTCGCAAGAGGTGAGCGCGGACACGTGGACCTACACCTTCACGAACCTGCCCAAATACTACAAGGGCAAGGAAATCCAGTATTCGGTGACCGAAGAGGCCGTGAAGAACTACACGCCGACGCTCACCGGAGGCAAAGTCGTTGCGGCTGACGGCGCCGAGGGCAAGGCCAACGAGTCGGGCGAATCCGACAAGGCGGATGAAACAAGCGAAAGCGGTCAGAATGTGGAATCCTGGGCGTACACGCTGACCAACACCTACACGCCGGGGCATACCAGCCACAGCGTGCATAAAGTGTGGAAGGACTACGGCGACAGCAGCAAACGTCCGAAAGCGGTATATGCGACGTTGTATGCGAACGGCCAATCCACCGGCAAGACGGTGGCGTTGAGCGACGGCAACAACTGGCAATACACGTTCACCGACCTAGATGAAAACAAGGTGTACACGGTGAAGGAAACCAACGAAAAGGGCGAAGCGATCAGCGGAGTGGACGGCTACTGCCAGCCGGTCATCAACGATGACCAAAAAACCGGAATCTCCACCATCACCAACACCATCTCCATCGTGCTTCCCTCCACGGGCGGGCAACGATGGTGCTACGGCACACTTTCGCGGTAGTGGCGCTCGGCATGATCGGCATGGGCTACGGCATCGCCAAACGTAACAAGACCAACAAGGAAGGAGACGCGCGATGAGGCGTCACGGAGCGAAACAGGGGAATCGGATGGATTACCGCATGGCCCGTCACGCGGCTGCACGACATACCGGCATGCGTTCGGTGCGCCGCATCGCGGCCGCGGCACTTGGCCTGGCGCTTTCCCTCGCGGGGCTCAGCGCGCAATCGGTGGCTTTTGGCAATGACGATCCGACCAATCCGGCAGCCACTGACGTGACCATGATCGCATTCCAGCAATCATGGAAGACGATTGGCGACGAATGCACGAAAACCTATGGTCCGGAAGGCGTGAAATACGTGCAGGTCTCCCCGCCGCAGGAATCCATCCAAGGCACGCAATGGTGGACCGTCTACCAGCCGGTCAGCTACAAACTCGACTCGCGTTTCGGTACGGAAGACGAGTTCAAAACCATGATCAGCCAATGCAACGCGGCCGGCGTGCAAATCGTGGCCGACATGGTGCTCAACCACACCACCGGACATGACGTGTCATGGGTTGACGACCAGTATGGCGTGGCCGGAACCGAATACAACGGATCATACGGACGATACCCGGGAATCGGCATCTACCAGTATGAGGAAAGCGGCAACAACCACCAATACGGTCTTCCCAGCGGCGACTTCACACCTGCAAGTCGAACGTGTCAGACAACATCTCCGACTACACCAACGCCGACGAAGTGTGGAACTGCCGACTGTCGACCATGTGGGACATCAACACCGGCAGCGACCGCGTGCAAAACATCCAAGCCGAATACTTGGCGCACCTATGGGGGAAGACGGCGTACGCGGATTCCGCATCGACTCCGCAAAACATATGGATCCCAACGACATCGCATCCATCAAACGCAAGTTCATGACCAAAGCGGGCATTACGGACGAACAAAGCTTCCCATGGTCGCAGGAAGTCATCTACCATAATGGAGAATCCGAAAAATTCGCGCCGGAACGATACGAAAAGAACGGACAGGTCACCGAATTCTCGTACGCGTACTCATTGTTGAAGGATTTCAACGGATCCATCACCAATTTGAAGAACATCACCAGCGATCTGCTCGACGACGCCGATAATGCCACCGTATTCGTGTCCAACTGGGATACCGCACGCGGTTCGGAAACGCTCAAACCCGTTTCCGGCGCCCGATACGAGCTCGCCAACGCGTTCATGCTCGGGTACGACTACGGGCATCCGAAGATCCTTTCAGACTACGCATTCAATGAAAGCACCCAATATGATGACGGTGTCAAGGGATTCGACTGACACCACCGTGCCGAAAATCAGCATGGACGACGTGTGCTCCACGCAAAGGACCCAACGCAGATGGAGCATGGCGATTGGAACTGCCAACAGCGGTGGACGTCAATCCGAGGCATGATCAAATTCCATAATGCCGTGAACGGCACCAGCGTAAGCAACTGGCAGGAACGGATCCAACAACATCGCCTTCGAAAGGGTTGACGCCAACGGGAAAAGCAAGGGTCTGCTCGCATTGAACAACACCCTGCAGGAGCATGACGTCGACTATACGACATCGTTGCCGGACGGGGAATACTGCAACGTGTACGCTTCCCGCACCTGCTCGCAAACCGTGACCGTCAGCGGCGGTCACGCCAAGCGACCATCGGCAAACGAAGCGCCATTGCCATCTATGCCGGTGCGGTCAAGGGCGCGTGGACGGAAACCACGGAACCTAGCGGCACCTACGCTCCGCAATACAAGGATTCGCCGAACAGTTCGCTGATAGGTGACAAAAACCCTCACCATCTACTACAAGCCCGACGAATCGTGGACGGGCAGGTGTATGTGCGTTACACGTCCGACAACGGCAGCGGTAGCATTGCGATGAGCGCGGTCGATGTAGCCGGTTCCACGAATGCGGCAGGCTGGTATAAGGCCGATCTGCCGGAAGGTGCCAACCTAAGCGCGGTGAAATACCATTTCGCATCCACACAATCCGGGGATTCGGACTCCACGGACTGGAACGGGGGCAAGTCAAGGAACGGAATATACGGCACATGTCGGCGCCACTATGATCAACGTCAGCGGGCACCGGCAGCAGACGGGCGTGCCCCTACACGCGCAACCATGCGGCGAAAACCAAAGTGACCGTCAACTTCCGTTCCGTCTCCGGCGTCGGTGAGAAAGCATCCGGCGTGAAGGTGTGGAACGGCGACGACATGGAAGGCGCCACGTATATTCCATTCGAAAGCACGCCAACGCAATACGGCAGGAAAGCCAGCGGCGAACTGGACGGCGATCTGGCAACAGTGCATTTCAGAATCGTGGATGGTGCCGATGCGACTGGAGCGTCAGAGGGAACCGCCGAACAATATGAGGCAAGCGTGTGGAAACTCGCCAAATTCGGTGACGCGCATGTGAGCGGTGCCATTGAAGCGTGGGTGGACGGCGCGCAACCCGATACCGCTTCCGACCGATCCTTGGAAAAAGCGTCTCCCTCGGCGACACCGCAGCCGAATGACATCAAAATCCGAAAAACCTGACCATCAAACTGCATTATTACCGTCCCGACGGCAATTATCAGGAATACAGCATGGAATCCGACGCGTGGAAAGGCTGGGATCTGTGGTCTTGGTATGCGGAAAGCACCAGCGGCGAATCCCAGGAATTCACCTCCCATGACGAATTCGGCGAGGTTGCGGAATACACGCTGAGCCAGACAGCCAAAGGCGTGCGCAACCCATGGTTCATCATCCGCAACGGTGGCTCATCATGGACCGGCAAGGACTGCGACGACAACGATCGCGAGATTCCGGAATCCGTGATCAGCATGACCGCGGGAAACGTGGAAAACGGCGTCGCGGAATTCTGGATCGTCAGCGGGGGATCCGACCGTGTACACGCATCCGGTGAACGTGGCCGGAATAACCTTCGACACCCAAGGCGGCAGCAGCGTTCCCGCACAGGCGGTCGCCATCGGAGGCACTGCGAGCGTTCCCGAAACGCCTACTCGCGACGGCTACGTGTTCTCGAAGTGGACCACGGACGTGGCCGGTGAACATGAGTATGATTTCGCCACCACGGTGAGCGCGCCGATAACGTTGTATGCGCAGTGGACGGAAGCGAAAACCGTGACCTTCGACGTCCAAGGCGGCAGCGAGATCGCCGCACAACAGGTGCAAACAGGGAAATCGGCCGTACGACCGGAAAATCCTGAGCGCGTGGGATACGCGTTCGCGGGATGGTATACCAGCGCCGACACTTCGGGTAGCGAATACGATTTCACGGCTGCGGTGAACGATGATGTGACCTTGTATGCGAAGTGGACGCCGAACATGTACGCCGTGACCTTCGACTCGCAAGGCGGCAGCGCGGTCGATGCGCAACAGGTTGCGTACGGTGGTTACGCGACGCAACCTGCCACACCGACCCGTGACGGATACACGTTCGTCGGCTGGACCACGGATGCGGCCGGCACCACGCCGTACGGTTTCGGCATGCCCGTCACCGGCGGTATCACGCTGTATGCCAAGTGGGATGATGCGGGCGCGACGTACCATACCGTCACCATTCATTTGAATGACGGCGACGATTATTCGTCGGACCTGCCGCAGGATATGACGTTGTTCGTCAAGGAAGGGGAGAAGCTTACGATCCCCGATTCCGCTCCTTCCCGCGGTGGATATCGTTTCGCAGGATTGACCAGCGACGAACAGCGGAAGACGGACTATGATGCTGGCACCGCCGTAACCGCCGACATGACCTTGTATGCCAAGTGGGTCAAGACATGGACGGTCACCTTCGACACGGCCGGCGGCAGTGCCGTGAACAGCCAGACCGTGGACGATGGAGGAGTGGCCGTTGCGCCTGATCCGTCGCCGACACGCGACGACTGCCGGTTCACCGGCTGGCAGTATGACGGCAAAAGCTACGATTTCGGCTCGAAGGTGACCGGCGACATCACCCTGACCGCGCAGTGGGTGCGCACCGCGCACCAGTGGACCATAACCTTCGATCTGAACGGAGGGCATGCGCCCGCCGGCAAAGGATGCGAAGACCCTGTACGCCGAGCGGAAAGTCTACGACGGTGATTCGCTGGTCTCGCCCACGGCGGACATCGCCAACGAGCCTCAGCTTGACGGCTACACCTTCGAAGGGTGGAGCACGGTGAAAGACGACGCGCTCGCAGTCAGCGTGGTCTCCTTTGATTCGTCCGGGAAATCGTTGATGCCCATCGATCGCGACGGCACGCTGTATGCGTTGTGGTCGCGGGAGAACAGGGTAGTGAAGCCGGAATCGTCCGGTTCGACGGGATCTTCGACGAGCTATTCCGGCGCGTATTCCGATTCCTACACGGGATTGAACGGGTTGGCAGCGTTCGATGCCATAGTGAGACAATCGGGCAAATTCTCGGGCACGAATTTCGGTTCCGTCGCCGAGGATTATGTGAAACCCAAGAGCGTTCGCTGAGTGTTGGAATCCAAGGGTGGGGTCGGCCTTCAGGTCGGCCCCCTTTTTTCATGTACGGTGTATGGATTGTTGCGTCCGGATCATTGGATCGTTCGTTGTTCGTGGCGTTTGAAGCCGGGTGAAACCGTATTCGCACATGAACGCGGCAAGGAGTGTCCACTAGTTGAGCGTTACGTGTCCACGTGCTGGTCCGTTGACTAGAGTCGCGTGCTATGAGTGATTCTGCAAAAAGTACACCATCGCCGTCATTCCGGGCGATAGCATTGGCAAGGAAGTGACTCCGTGGGCCCAGAAGGCTCTGGAGAAGGCGGCCGAGGACGTCGCCGAATTCGATTACGAGAATTTCGATCTTGGTGCCGAGCGTTACCTGCGCGACGGTGCGATTCTGTCCGAGGACGAAGAGGAGCGCATCAAGGCCAACGATGCGATTCTGCTCGGTGCCGTGGGCGATCCGCGCATCAAGGCCGGCATTCTGGAACGCGGCCTGCTGCTCAAGCTCCGCTTCGACCTCGACCAGTACGTGAACCTGCGCCCCTCCAAGCTGTACAAGGGCGTCACCTCCCCGCTCGCCAACCCGGGCGACATCGACTTCGTGGTGGTACGTGAAGGCACCGAAGGTCTGTACTGCGGCGCCGGCGGAGCGGTGCGTCGCGGCACCCCGAACGAGGTGGCCACCGAAGTGTCCATCAACACCGCATACGGTGTGGAGCGCGTGGTACGTTACGCCTTCCAGCTGGCCATGAAGCGCAGGAAGCATGTGACCCTCGTGCACAAGAAGAACGTGCTCGTCAACGCGGGCGACATGTGGCAGCGCATCGTTGACAAGGTCGCCGAGGAATATCCGGAAGTCTCCCATGACTATCTGCACATCGACGCGACCACCATCTTCATGGTGTCCAATCCGTCCCGTTTCGACGTGATCCTCACCGACAACCTGTTCGGCGACATCATCACCGACGAGGCCGGCGCCGTGGTGGGCGGCGTGGGCTACTCCGCCTCCGGCTGCATCAACGCCTCCGACGAGTTCCCGTCCATGTTCGAGCCGATTCACGGTTCCGCTCCGGACATCGCCGGTCAGAACAAGGCCAACCCGACCGCCGCCATCCTCTCCGCCGCCATGCTGCTGCGCCACCTTGATTCGACGAAGCCGCAGCCAAGATCGATGCGGCCGTCGAAGCCGACATTGAGGAACTGGGATCCACCACCCGCTCCACCGACGAGGTCGGACGCGACATTCTGGCACGCATGTGACATATGATCCGGAACGCATGATTGCGCCGGATATGTTCGCCTGTTGAGACGCCTGTCGAAATCGAGTTCACGCTTGAATTCGACAGGCGTTTCGCATATTCAGGGGATTTCAGGGATTGCTTTCAGGGTGGATGAAAGAAATAAGGCAAATTATGGGATATTGTTGAAGCCATGAGTGACAACAATGCCGATTACAACGGTTCCGGCCAGGACAACTATTACGTTTCGAATGATTCGGCCCAAGCTGATTTCGGACATCCAGGGATGGCTGCAATCAGCCTGCAGCGCAACCGTACAATCCCAACCAGTATGCATCGCAGCAGCCCGCGCAGGGATATGCCCCGGACGTGCAGGGCAACAACATCCCCGACGGTACGTATGGCAATGCCCAGCCATATGGTCAGCCGGCTGCCTACGGTTCGTCCGTCCCCGCATATGGCTCGGACGCTCCCGCTTACGGGCAGCCGACCCAGCCTGCGCAACCTGCACAGCCCATCTACGGCCAGCCGACGTACGGACCTACGGATTACGCACAATCGGCGCAGACCCCTATTATCAGCAGTCGACTCAGCCCCAATACACGCAGTCCGCATACAATCAGCCATCAACCTACGCACAGCAGGCCTACTATCAGGCGGCCCAACAGCAGCCCGGCTATGGCTACGCGCAGAAGTCGAAGATCGTCGCAGGCCTGCTCGGCCTGTTCCTCGGCTCCCCTCGGCGTGCACAACTTCTATCTGGGATACACCGGCAAGGCCGTGGCTCAGCTGTTGCTGACCCTGATCGGATGGATCATCCTTATCGGACCGATCATTTCCGGAATCTGGGCTCTGATCGAAGCCGTCCTCATCCTGTGCTCCAGCTACGGGTCCAACTGGCACCGCGATGGGCACGGCCAAGAGCTCCAAGATTGATGGGCAGAGGCCTGTACAAGCAGCCGGGTGGCAAACTCGTAGGGGTTGCCGTCCGGCTTTCTGATGCCGTTCCAGCATATTCCCGCGAATGCGCAAGTTCCGCCCAATCCGTGGAACAATGCCGGATCGACGGCGATTTCTTTCTTGACGGCGACGACAAGGATTCCCGCCGACTATTGCAGGATTTGGAAAACTTGCTGCAAAGCCAGCAAAAGCGCGCCCGCACGCGACATTACGCGACGATTGCAAGCGATTACCGCGAACTATCCGAACGTGCGATTGGTGGGTATGACGGAAGAAGGTATTGCCATCGCTTTCCTCCGCGCAATCACAGGCAGTGAATCGCGCAATGCGGAAGATGCAACGAACAATGGGAATATCGCGCGGTCCACGAAACAATATTCCGGGGAACAACCGGGAATGCATAATGCGCTGACACAAGAGGAATATCTGGAACGCTGGCGGGACCTGAAACCGACCGTCATCCACGACAAGCCGCGCGACCCGAACGAACAAATGGAAACCGACATCGCATGGGCGCGCGAAGTGGCGGCAGGAAAACGCGAACCCACGTTGCGCATCTGGGAATGGGCCGCTCCGGCCGTGGTCATCGGCAAATTCCAGTCGCTCGAAGACGAAGTCAACGCGGCGATCGCGCAAGAGGAAGGCTTCACCGTGGTCCGACGCTGCACCGGCGGCGGAGCGATGTTCATCGAACCGGGCAACACCATCACCTACTCGCTGTACGCGCCGCTCGACTTCGCCCAGGGCGTAAGCATCGAGGAATCATACAGGCTTTGCGACGTCTGGCTGGTTCAGGCGTTGAAAGAACTTGGCCTCGACGTACGCTTCTCCGGACTCAACGACATCGCCACGCAATACGGCAAACTCGGCGGAGCCGCACAACGCCGATTCGCGCCGAAAAACGGAGGTCCAGGCGCTATACTGCACCACGTGACCCTTGCCTACGATATCGACGCGGAGAAAATGGCGCGCGTGTTGAACACCTCGCGCGAGAAAATGTCGGACAAAGCGGTGAAATCAGCGGTAAAACGAGTCGATCCAATGCGCTCACAGACCGGTATGAGCCGCGACGATGTAGTGAAACGGCTGCTCGCCGCTGCCGAGCGAGTTACAATATAGCCCGATGGTCGAAGTCGCCCTAATGTCAAGGGCGATGAGAACGTTACGAAAGCTTGGTGTTCCGTGAGGGCATGTGGAATCGCAGCAAGCTTTTTGAAGCCGCGGCAGCGCGCCCGGCAACACGCATGGCGGCGTTCCCAGAGGATGTGCCTATGAACGGAGGTGTGACAAATGGCTACGCCAAACGAGACCAATAGTGGACCCAGTGGCGAAAGCGCGACGTTGCTGCACACCGCGTTGTTCAAGCAGGTTTCTTCCGAGGAGGCGGAGGAACTGCTGCCGCATCTGCAGCATGCCGAATACAACAAGGGCGACTATATTTTCCGCGAAGGCGACACCGATCACCGCATGTATCTGCTGGAACGCGGGCGCGTCAAACTGATCCGGCAATCGTCCGACAGACGTGTGCAGTTGTTGAGCATTCATGCGTACGGCGAAGTGCTTGGCGAGATTCCGGTATTCGACCCTCATGGTGGCCCGCGCACCGCGTCCGCGGTGTCCATGACCAGTGACACGAAAGTCGTATGGCTTTGAGCATGGTGCCCTGTTCGCATGGCTTGATGAGCATCCGCGTGTGGCCAGCGACATGCTTCAGGTGCTCGCGCATCGCATGCGTGACAACAACGAGCGCATTTCGGAACTTGTGTTCATGGACGTGCCGGGACGTTTGGCGAAAACGCTGCTGAATCTGGCGTCACGTTTCGGCGAGCCAGTCGAGGCGGGGTTGAAGGTGCCGCACGATCTGACGCAGGAGGAAATGGCGCAGCTGGTCGGTTCGTCGCGCGAAACGGTGAACAAGGCGCTGATGGATTTCGCTAACCGTGGATGGATTGCGCGTGAGGGCCGTTCCATCATCATCTACCAGCCTGGCATGCTGATCCGCCGTTCGCGACGATAGATTTTCGGCTATTTTTCAGCGTTTTTAAAGATTTTACGGTTTTTGTGAGAAACCCGTGATGGCTGCGATCGGCCGGTTGATTAGTAGACCCACCACTTTAGAATGGGCACCATGCCCGAAAAGAAGACTTTGACCGTTCAACGTGTGCTCGCACTCGTGATTGCCTACATCACGCTGAGTGTGGGTGGCGGCGTGGCCGCCAGTTTGTTCCTCCTACCGGCGGTTTTCGGCGCGAACAGCGTCGCCAAGGCGGTTATTCCGTCGCTGTCGGTCGAAGGTATTGATTTTGATGTGACCAGCCTGCCGCAGAAGTCGACCATGTACGCTTCCGATGGCACCACGAAAATCACCGAATTCTGGGATCAGAATCGTGAAGTCGTGCCGTTGAAGAAGATTTCCGAATACATGCAGCAGGCCGTGGTAGCGCGTGAAGACAGACGATTCTTCACTCACGGCGGCGTTGATGTGCAGGGTGTGTTCCGCGCGTTCGTCCAAACATACATGAAGGGCGACCATCAGGGCGGTTCCTCCCTTACCCAGCAGTATGTCAAAAACGTGCTGATCCTGCAGGCGCAGCAGGATGATGATCCGATCGCACAATACCATGCGTCGGAAGATACCATCGCACGAAAAATGAGGGAAATGCTGATTTCCGTGCAAATGGAAAAGCAGTATTCCAAGCCTGAAATTTTGCAGGGATATCTCAATATCGCACAGTTTGGCGGCAATAGCCTCTATGGCGTGCAGGCGGCTGCGAAGCGGTATTTCAACACCACCGCAGATCAGCTGAACATCGTGCAGTCCGCCACCATCGCGGCAATCACCAAGAATCCGAACGCTTACGATCCTTCTGTCGAATCGAACCAGCCGGAATCCGAGAAGCAACGCAATATCGTGCTGCAGCTGATGAATGAGCAGGGCTATATTTCGGATGCGGAATATCAAGAGGCGGTCAATACTCCGCTCGCAGATACGCTTGATGTCCAGCCTATTTCCACCGGTTGCATGGCCGCGGACTATGATGCGGGCTATTTCTGCGATTACGTGGTGCATAAGATTTTGAATTCCAAGGAATTCGGCAAGACCAGCGAGGACAGGGAAAGACTGCTGAAAGAGGGCGGTCTGAAGATTGTCACCACGCTGGATATCGATGCCAACATCTTGTTGAACGAAACCGCGCGCAACACCATTCCACCGGAAGATTCCTCCGGTATGGAAATCGTGATGGCGTCCGTCAAACCGGGTACCGGAGAGGTGCTGGGCTTCGGCCTGAACCGAACGTATGATGCCACCGAAGCGGCGCAGAACGACCAGACCAGGGATTCCATGAACTATGCCGTGGACCGAGAAGACGGCGGCGGCATGGGCTTCTCCATCGGCTCGTCGTGGAAGCCTATCAATCTGGTGGCATGGATGGAAGCGGGACATTCCGTCAACGAGAACCTGCAGACGTCCACGAGGTATTCGACCTCGTTGTTCGCATGCGATCGTTATACCGGTGGCACTGATACGTGGAACGTCACCAACGCAATCACCAATGGAACGGTGAACCCGGAAACGCCGGCATTGGCTTTGGCAAGGTCTCACAACACCACGCAGGCTTCCATGGGATCCATCATCGGCTTGTGCAAGATTGCCGATACCGCAACGGAACTTGGCTATCATGATGCGAATACCGGTGAGACGCTCGACAAGACCGCATCATTCGTGCCTGCCATGATGGTCGGTAACGTCAACGTGTCCCCGCTGACGATGGCAAGCATCTTCGCTGTATATGCATCCAATGGTGTGCAGTGCGATCCGATCGCACTGAAGCAGGTGACTGATGTGGATGGCAATGATATTAAGGTGCCTTCCGCGAACTGCCATCAGGCGGTCGATCCGGAAATCATCCAAACGCTTGCTTGGGCCATGAATCAAGGCGTTGTTCGTCCCGACGGCGCAGGCGGCGTGGCACAGCTGGCCAATGGACGTAAGACCTTCGCCAAGACCGGTACCCACGAGGATCAGCTAGTTACGACAGGTGGTTTCATTCCGAACCAGATCGCTACGTTCGTGCTCGTCGGTGACGTGCAGAACCCGGTTGGCCACCCGATTGCGAATATCGCCATCAACGGCCAATACCACAGCTACTGGGATGGTTCCACCATCGCAGCCCCGGCATGGCGTGACTTTATGAATGCTTATGCGGAACGCAAACAGCTGCCGATTGATAACGATTATGGCAGCCTGCGGCCAAGTATTCCGCAACATCCAGCGCGGTCACCAAGATCGGCGGTGGAAAGCAGAATGCCACACAGCAGCAAAGCACAATCATCCAGCAGCAGAACCAGTCGCTTCAGCAGCAAAGCCAGTCGCTTCAGCAGCAAAGCCAGCAGAACGACCAGCAGGCTGATCAGGATCAGCAGCAGACCGAAGATGAGTGACGCTTCCGTAATTCAGTGAATGGAAGTGAACAATCAATGAACGCCCGCCATGCTCGGCGGGCGTTCTGCGTAGAATGCAGATAGTGCCGGTTCTACGGCACGAAATCTCCAGAGAAGCTCAAGGGGAATACGAAAAGAAGGTTCAGCTGATCGGCATGAAGCCAGTAGGCGCGACCGGAGGGGGAGCTACTACGATGAGCGAATACGAAAAGAAGACGAAGCAGTCGAAGAAGGCCAAAACCAATGGCACGGTTGGCCTGTTCGATCCTATGACCTTGCGTGGCGTGACCATGCGCAACCGCATCTGGCTGCCGCCGATGGACACGTATTCCGCGTTGGCCCAGGATGGTCTGCCCACGCCATTCCACTACCAGCATTATGTGTCACGCGCCATGGGCGGTTTCGGCATGATTATCGTGGAAGCTACCGCAGTGGCGCCGGAGGGTCGTATTTCGCCGTGCGACTTGGGATTGTGGGCCGACGAGCAGATGGACGCGTGGCGTTGGATCGTTGCCGATGCGAAGGCCGCCGGCGCGACGATGGCGGTGCAGCTCAACCATGCCGGACGCAAGGCTTCCACCGGCTGCTTCTCCATCGGATACGAGCATGAGAGCGTGCCGGAGGAGCAGGGCGGTTGGAAGACCGTGGGGCCAAGCGCCAACGCGTTCGGCTCGCTGACCAAGCCTCGCGCGTTGACCGTTGACGAGATCCATGCCATTGTCGACCAGTTCCGCGATGCCGCTTGGCGTGCTTATGATATCGGTTTTGACGCGGTGGAAATTCATGCGGCCCACGGCTATCTGCTGTCGCAGTTCCTCGACCCGCTGATCAACGAGCGTGAGGATGAGTATGGCGGATCGTTCGAAAACCGCATCCGCATGCTGGTCGAGGTCGTGGACGCCGTGCGTTCCGTCGTGCCCGACACCATGCCGATGCTGGTGCGCGTTTCCGCAACCGACTGGGCTGCCGGCGGTTGGGATCTCGACCAGACCGTCGACCTTGCCAAAGTATTGAAGGAGCATGGCGTCGATCTGATGGACGTCTCCACCGGAGGCATGATTCCGGGCGTGACCATTCCCGTCAAACCCGATTATCAGGTTCCATTCGCCGAACAGGTGCGCTCGCGTGCCGAAATTCCAACCACGGCCGTCGGATTGATCACCAAGCCGAAGCAGGCCAAGAAGATTTTGAAATCCGGTGCCGCCGACGCCATCGAAATCGGACGTGCGGCGCTTCGTGATCCGAATTGGCCTCTTCGCGCCGCCCACAAGCTCGGTATTCCGACCGAAGATGCGCCCTACCAGCCGCAGTATGTGCGTGGCGCATACTAAACGCAACCAATAACCAAGGTAATATCGAACAACAATCGAACAACAAAAATGCGCCCTGCACCGCGTTGGCGGTCGCAGGGCGCATTATTATTTGGTGCTCGCTGCCGATTGAAATAATCGGTATCAGGCGTCGATGCCGACAGCCGTCGCTCACATGGTCGAATCCGTCGCGCTTGAGCAGTTCGGCAAGGCCGCGCTTCAACACGGTGATCTGCTGCGGGCCTCGGTACATCAGCGAGCTGATGAACATGACCAACGGCGAGCCGGAACGAATCTTCGCATACGCCTGCTGCGGAGTGAACACGCCGCCGATGCCGGCAATCGCAAAACGGTCGCCATATTCGCGGTACACCTGCTTGATGCGTTCGTTGCTGGCCTCATAGCATGGCGAACCCGACAGGCCGCCCTCCCAATCGCGCGGAATCTCCAGGCCAGTGCGGTCCTTCTGCAGATTCGCAATCGACAAGCCCTGCACATTGTGTTCGGCAAGCACGTCGAGCAAATCCTTGAACTCTTCCCAGGACTTATTCAACGGCATCTTCACCAGCGTGGGCTGTGGACGTTCGATCTTGTCGAGTTCGGTGAACAGCTTGTCGAGCGCTTCAGGGCTCTGATTGAACGGTTCGCCGGCCATCGTGTTCGGGCAGGAGACGTTGACCTCCACCATCGCGGTGCGGCCGGCGGCGCGGCGCATCGAAATGCAGTAATCCTCAATGCCTTCGTCCAAATCGCCGGTCTTATCGTCATTCGTACGCGCGATCGACACGGAAATCTGCATATCGCGCGCCTTCGTCCAAGCCTGTTCCGCGCGCGGAACAACGATTTCCGAACCCTCATTGGCAAGACCGACATGCACCATCATCGAATCATATTCGGGCAGACGGTGGAACCACGGTTTCGGATTGCCGGGACACGGACGAGACGTGGTGGATCCGACCGTTTCGAAGCCGAAGCCGGCGTTGTCGAGCAGCACCGGCATCTCGCAGTTCTTGTCGAGGCCGGCGGAAAGGCCGAACGGATTGACGAAGTCGACGCCCATCACGCTGGTTTCCAGCACAGGGTCGGAATAGTTGAGCATTTCACGGCACGCCCACATCAGTGGCGGAATGTTCTTGGTGATCTTGCAGAACTGGATCATCTGGTCGTGCGCCACATCGGGCGTCTGATTGAACACGAAATGCGGCTTGATGATGTGCTTATAGCCGAAGGTGAAGAGATCGGTGGTGGCTTTGTTCACCGCATCGTGCCAGAAATTCTCAGAAACATACGTCATGGTTCACTATTCTCGCACCGTTTGTCGCAGGAAAGCAACACGACGATTGATTTCGCTGACGGGATGTCGACGTTCGTTTTGTTCGATTTGAACGATTACAGGAGTGCCAAGTATTTTTTTCGTGAGGAAAAACGCGCGAAACGCTCATCTCAGTTTTTATTTTGAGTGAACATGTGCGATAATGTTCGAATGATATCGTCACAACGTCAGCATTTGATTTTGAGCAGGTTGCGTACCCGCGGTGCGGTGCGTATCACCGCATTGTCCAAGGAATTGGGCGTTTCCGCCATGACCATCCGCCGCGATATCGCCGAACTCGCCGACAAGGGACTGCTGAAGCGCGTCCATGGCGGCGCGGTGACTACCAGCACGCTGCTGAGTGAGCCGCTGTTCTCTGTCAAGTCCCAGATGGATATCGGCCTGAAGGACGCCATCGCCCAGGAAGCCATCAAATATGTGGCTCCCGGCGATGTGATCGCCATCGGCGGCGGCACCACGGCCTATGTCTTCGCCCAGCATCTGCTGGAATCACAGCAGTCGTCGGGGATCACCATCCTCACCAACTCCATTCCGGTGGCGGAACTGGTGCAGGCGCTGGAATCGAAAGACGTGGAAGTCATCGTGACCGGCGGCGTGACCACCCGATCCAACTCGCTCGTAGGCCCGATCGCAGACAAAGTGGTGGCCTCCCTGCGCGTCAACACAGTCTTCCTGGGCACGCATTCCGTGTCCATTCCCCGTGGCTTCCTGATGCCGAATTCGCTGGAAGCCGCAACCGATATGGCGATGATGGACATCGCCGATCGCACCATAGTTTTGACCGATCACACCAAGTGGAGCTGCACATCATTGTCGCTTTTCGCACGCTTCGACCAGGTGGACACGGTCATTACCGATGATGGACTAGACCCCGATTCGGTTGGGAAAACAAGGGATTTGGTTAAAGAGCTCGTGCTGGCACACCAGAGCGAGCCTATTCAGGAAGGTGAATAACCATAATGGTGAATTCGCCAACTACACCCCCGGGGAGTATGCGAAGGAGCACATTCGCATCACGCCGACGACGCTTGCCGATGGCCGCGCTTTCTTCTACCTCGACGATGATCCGGAATACGTTTCCGGCGCGAAGACGCGCGAACTGAACGATCCTCGTCAGCTGGCATACCGTTTCTCCAACCAGCTCAACGCAGCCGGTGAGGAAGTGCCGTACGCTGCTCCGGAAATGCGTCGCGATCCACTGACCGGCGACTGGATTCCGATGGCGACCGCACGTATGAACCGTCCGATCACCGCGGGCCCTGGCGCCACCGCCAAAGGCAACCCGCTGGCCGCACGCAAGCCGGGCGACCCGTATCAGGACGGCGAAGTGCCGGACACCGACTACAACGTCGTCGTGTTCGAAAACCGCTTCCCGTCGATGGTTCGCGTGCCGGGCCGTTCCGAAGACCGTGGAATACGTCAACGGCAATCCGTTGTGGGAGAAGAAGCTCGCCGCCGGCCGCTGCGAGTGTCATCTGCTTCGACCCGAACGAGGACGGCCTGCCGGCCGATCTGCCGGTCTCCCGCCTGCGCACCGTGGTTGAGGCTTGGGCCTTCCGTACCGCCGAAATCTCCAAGATGGAAGGCATCGAGCAGATCTTCCCGTTCGAGAACCACGGCCAGGAAATCGGCGTCTCCCTGGCGCACCCGCACGGCCAGGTCTACTGCTACCCGTTCATCGCCCCGAAGATGGAGAAGGAACTCAAGCACACCGAGGCCTACCACGAGAAGACCGGCGGCAACCTGCTCAAGGACATCATGAACGCCGAGCTCGAAGCCGGCGAACGCATCGTGATGCGCAACCACAGCTGGGTCGCCTACGTGCCGGCCGCCGCCCGTTGGCCCCTCGAGGTTCACGTGGCTCCGGTGCGCGACGTGCTCACCCTCGACCAGCTCAACGATCAGGAACGTTGGGATCTGGCCGTCATGTACTCCACCCTGCTCAAGCGCGGCAACGCGTTCTTCGACAAGGGCGACGGCAAGGGCATGGATCTGCCGTACATCGCAGCATGGCATCAGGCCCCGATCCACGACGCACGCCGTGAGAACTACCGCCTGAACCTGCAGTTCTTCTCGTTCCGCCGCGCAGCCAACAAGATCAAGTACCTCGCCGGCTCCGAATCCGGCATGGCCGCATGGGTTTCCGATACCACTCCGGAACTCATCGCCAAGCGCTTCCATGAGCTCGGACCAATCGACATCGAAAGCTGAAAGCCACCAAACCCAAAGGACAAAACACCAATGACTGCTGTTGAATTCATTGAGCCGCTCTCGCACGACGAGGGCGTGAAGAACGCGACCGACCTGTTCCGTGCCACCTACGGGGAGGAACCGGCTGGTGTATGGGCCGCCCCGGGCCGTGTGAACCTGATCGGTGAGCACACCGATTACAACGCCGGTCTGTGCCTGCCGATTGCTCTGCCGCACCGCACCTTCATCGCTCTGAAGCCGCGCGAAGACACCAAGGTGCGAGTCGTTTCCGACGTTTCCCCCCGAAAACGTTACCGAAGCCGACCTCGACGGTCTGCAGGCCGGTGGTGTGGAAGGATGGGCCGCCTACCCGGTAGGCGTGGGGGCATTGCGCGAAGCCGGCTTCGACGCGGTGCAGGGCTTCGACGCAGCATTTTCCTCCTGCGTGCCGCTCGGCTCCGGTCTGAGCTCCTCCGCCGCCATGACCTGCTCCACTGCCTGGCTCTGGACGACGTGTACGGTTTGGGTTATGGCGCATCCGACGCCGGCCGTGTGACCCTCATCAACGCCGCCATCAAGTCCGAAAACGACATGGCGGGCGCGTCCACCGGTGGGCTCGACCAGAACGCTTCCATGCGTTGCACTTTCGGCCATGCGTTGCGTCTTGATTGCCGTCCAGAGCTGACCCCGCTGGAGAACGTCTCCCAGCAGGAGTTCGACCTCGACAAGTACAACCTCGAGCTGCTTGTGGTCGATACCCAGGCTCCGCACCAGCTCAACGATGGCCAGTACGCTCAGCGTCGCGCCACTTGCGAGAAGGCCGCTGAAATTCTCGGCGTGGCCAACCTGCGTGTGGTCGCCGACAGCATCGCCAAGTCCGACGATCCGTTCCATAGGCACTCAAGGAAACGCTCGATAAGCTGGAGGACGACACGATGAAGAAGCGCGTGCGCCACGTCGTCACCGAAATCGCCCGTGTCAACTCCTTCGTGCGTGCCTTCGCCAACGGCAAGATCGACGAAGCAGGCCGACTGTTCAACGCGTCTCATGATTCGCTCGCTGCGGATTATGAAGTGACTGTGCCCGAGTTGGACATTGCCGTGGACGTGGCTCGTGCAAATGGCGCATACGGCGCACGTATGACCGGCGGTGGCTTCGGCGGATCCATCATCGCGCTGGTCGACAAGGGCCAGGGCCACGAAATCGCACAGAAGATCGCCGACGAGTTCGAAGCCAAGGACTTCAACGCTCCGCGTGCACTGCCCGCATACGCAGCAGCCGCAGCAAGCCGCGAAATCTGAGGCGACACGTCGAACCAAGTTACGAAGCAATCGTAATCACGATAGCGTGACCGATGTTTTCGAAAACCGCATGGCATAACCGATACCAATCGGCATGACATGCGGTTTTTTCTTGCCGCGAAATCGACGCGTCATTACGGCGGCGTGTTTCGTTGATACAAGTACCGAGTGAATAATGCGCGGATTATGCCAATGAAGGAACGATGAAACGGGCACGAGTGCGCATTGAAAGAAAACAGAGACGGAAAACAACTATTCCAAAAACGACTTTCCATAACTTTCGAAACCGGTTTGACGGAAGAAATCGTCTCACAATGTAATGTGATTGCCGGAAAAACGCCTTTTTGACATCTACCTTTCTTATACTTAAGGTACGTCCGGCATCTCGCCGAGACGGTAACTGGATATTCGCACCTAACGTTTAGGGAGTTCCATGAACAAGGCAATCATCACCGTCGTCGGCCAGGACACCGTCGGCATCATCGCGCGAGTCTGCACCTACCTGTCCCAGCACAACGTCAACGTGCTCGACATCTCGCAGACCATCATCGACGGTTACTTCAACATGATGATGATTGTCGACTACGCCAACGCGGACAAGGACTTCGGCGAGGTCGTGGACGATCTCGACAAACTCGGCGAAGAGATTGGCGTGCGCATTCGCTGCCAGCGCGAGGAGATCTTTACCAAGATGCACCGCGTCTGATCCGCGGCATACGTGAGTCACGCAAGTAATCGAAGCCACGAATCGTACTAATCGTAAGGACAAACCATGCTGAACATCATGGAGGTCCACGAGACCAATCAGATGATCGAGCAGGAGAAGCTCGACGTCCGCACCATCACCATGGGCATCAGCTTGCTCGATTGCGCGTCGACAACGTGGATGAACTCTGCGACAACATCTACCGCAAGATCACTACCTATGCCAAGGACCTCGTTTCCACCGGCAAGGCCATCGAACGCGACTACGGCATCCCGATCGTCAACAAGCGCATCACCGTCACCCCGATCTCGCTGGTCGGTGCCAGCTCCTGCAAGACGTCGGACGATTTCGTGAAAATCGCGCATGCGCTTGACCGTGCGGCAAAGCAGGTTGGCGTCGACCTGATCGGCGGCTACTCCGCACTCGTCTCCAAGTCCATGACCCCGGCCGAGGAGTTGCTCATCCGCTCCCTGCCGCAGGCCCTGTCCGAAACCGACATTGTATGCTCGTCCGTCAACGTCGGCTCCACCAAGACCGGCATCGACATGAACGCCGTCGAACTGCTCGGCCACATCATCAAGGACATCGCGCACGCCACCGCAGACAACGACTCCTACGGCTGCGTGAAATTCGTGGCATTCTGCAACGTGCCCGACGACAACCCGTTCATGGCCGGAGGCTTCCACGGCGTCACTGAGGGCGACGCGGTCATCAACGTCGGTGTCTCCGGACCCGGCGTGGTTTCCCGCGCGCTCGATGCGGCCAAGGGCAAGGACTTCGAATTCCTATGCGAGACCATCAAGCGCACCGCGTTCAAGATCACGCGTGTCGGTCAGCTTGTGGCACAGGAAGCATCCCGTCGCCTCGGCATCCCGTTCGGCATCATCGACCTGTCGCTCGCGCCAACCCCGGCCGTAGGCGACTCCGTGGGCGAAGTGCTTGAGAAGATCGGCCTCGAGCAGGTCGGCGCTCCCGGCACCACAGCAGCGCTCGCCATGCTCAACGATCAGGTCAAGAAGGGTGGCATCATGGCGTCCTCCTACGTCGGCGGACTTGTCCGGCGCGTTCATCCCGGTCTCCGAAGACAAGAACATGATCGACGCGGCTTCTTCCGGCTGCCTGACCCTCGAGAAGCTCGAAGCCATGACCTGCGTGTGCTCGGTGGGCCTTGACATGATCGCCATCCCGGGCGACACCTCCGCCGCCACCATTTCCGGCATGATTGCCGACGAGGCCGCCATCGGCATGGTCAACCAGAAGACCACGGCCGTGCGCGTGATTCCGGTTGAAGGCAAAGGCGTAGGGGAGATGGCCAACTTCGGTGGTCTGATGGGCTACGCTCCGATCATTCCAGTCAACCAGACCAGCTGCGAAGCTTTCGTGACCCGAGGCGGCCGCATCCCCGCCCCAATCCACAGCTTCAAAAACTATCCCTCCCTTCCTCTTCCCGATGCATGCTTGTCGCGTGCGATTCATTCTTATGCGATTTATGAGCTTGCGTTGGGTGCATAAGTTGCTGTAATGGGAGGTCGCAGAAGGCGGGATATTCTATTCGCGACACACTCAAGCGCCGTTCGGCCAAGACAGCTTACGGTCTCGAACAGAATATCTGCCGCTCTTCTGCTCGCTTCGTACATCTCGTTGTGTCTTGCGGAAAACTTACTTAAGTTGAACTCAGCGTAGCGGGAGAAGACCCCGGCGGGGTCTGTTTCAGACTCGGGGTCTCGTCCTTTGGCCTGAGCGGCAATGGACCTCGGCGGATGCCAGACCCGCCGCCTCTCCCGCGGAACTTGTTGTACAAAAACAAGTAAATTATTTCCGCTTGGGAAAACCTAGAAGTTGGCAGGCAGGGGCCCACAGGGGTCACTGGCCGCCGGCGAAAGTTGAGCTGGCGCCAGGCTTCGTAGATGGCGATGGATGCGCAGTTGGTGAGGTTCAGGGAACGCAGGGACGGGCGCATGGGCAGCCGCACTTGTTCGGCCACATGAGGGCCCGCCATAATATCCATCGGATCGGGAATATTGCCCGGCTCCGGGCCGAACAGCAGAATGTCAGTCGGCTTGTATTCGATGTCGGTATACAGTTTGGTGGCGTGCGCGGTGAACGCGATGATGCGCGAATTCGGCATGGACTCCACCAGGTTGTCGAAATTCGGGTGCAATACCACGTGGGCCATGTCGTGGTAGTCGAGGCCTGCACGGCGCAGCTTGGTATCGCGCAGATTGAATCCGAGCGGCTCCACCAAATGCAGAATCGTGCCGGTCACCGCGCATAGGCGGATTGCCGAACCGGTATTGCCCGGAATGCGGGGGGAGTAGTAGCACAAGTGGGGTGTGGAGGTTTCGGCTTTGGCCGCGTCTTCGGCTGACAGCATCGCGTCGACCACGGAAATCGGATTGCCGTGCGCGTCGGTCACGAGTTCGTCCGGCCCATAATTCGACTTGCGGTAGCCGTATTCGAACATTTTCTCGACTTTGGCTTCCTCTGCGGTTGCGCCTTGCGCGTCATTGGTATGCTCTTCGTTCGTCATGAATGCAAGAATAGGTACGATGAACGACACGAACGATTTCTTTACCGATTGGGCCGCTGTGGTGGGCGCTTGCCGAATGGTGGCATGCTTCGGCGCGTGACCTGCCATGGCGTTTCGGCCGCACTACTGCGTGGGGCGTGCTTGTCTCCGAAGTGATGAGCCAGCAGACGCAGATGAGCCGTGTGGTACCGTATTGGAACGATTGGATGGAACGCTGGCCTGATGCGGGCGCGCTTGCCGAGGCCGCGAAAGCGGATGTGATCACCGCATGGGGGCGGCTCGGCTATCCGAGACGCGCCTTGCGATTGCAGGAATGCGCCCGCGTGGTCGCTTCCGATTACGATAACAAGCTGCCGCGTACGTACGATGAGTTGCTGGCATTGCCGGGTATCGGCGATTATACGGCCAGCGCGGTGATGAGTTTCGCGTTTGGTGAGCGCATCGCGGTGGTGGATACGAATATTCGCAGGGTGCTTTCGAGGGTTTTTCTTGGCGAGGAGTCGCTTGGCGGCGCAGCAAGCCCTGCGGAACGTGCGTTGGCGAAGCAGATGTTGCCGCAGGATGATGCCTCAAAATGCGGACGGTTCGACCGTCCTTCAGCGGTGTGGAATCAGTCCGTTATGGAATTGGGTGCGACCGTCTGCACGGCAAAGGCTCCGTTGTGCGAGGCGTGCCCTGTTTCGGGACATTGCGTGTTTTTGCATAATGGTCGTCCGGGATGGGGGAACGTCGCACGCGGCCGCGTCAACGTTTCCAAAGGTACGGATCGTCAGGTGCGTAGGCTGGTGCTGAATGCGCTGCGCAATCTGCCGGAAGGTGCGATCGCCCTTAATCGCAAGTCGCTTGAACGACTGTGGGACGACCATATCCAACTTGATCGGTGCATCGCATCGTTGGATGAGGATGGTCTTATCGAAATCCTGCCGAATGCGGATGTGCGTCTTCCGGTATGAAAGGAAGAATGCCGACGTTCTTTGGATGTGCGCACGCAGACTGTGAAATCATGGCACAGAAGACGTCCCGAAATCCGGCAAGAAACGTTCGAAAAAACAGCAGGCGATATTTCGTCGCCGTCGCATCGTCGTCGGCATCGCTGCGATAGTGCTGATTTCTTTTCTGGTGTTTTGCCTGTACTAGCCCTGTCGAGGGGATTGTCGCGGTGAATCGTGAGATTCATCATGCGGACGTGTATGCGATTTCCCGCTAAGGAAGTGCCGTCCCCGACCAAGGAGAAGAAAAGTCGGTGTGCCGGATTGCAATGCGTCCAATGTCGCGCTTTCGTTGACTCCTGCGGCGTCAAGTTTCGGTGTGGGCGATTCGATGGATTTCACTACGGACGTCAAATATGACGGTTCCAGCAAGGTTGGTTGCTTGGTTGATGTGTCGGCTTCCAGCGTGGTGTTGACGATCAAATCGGGCGATGATGTGGTTTGAAGTCGAATGTGTGCCCCGTTGACACCGACTATCGTCTGTTGGCGAAGGGCGACGAGGTCAAACAGACGATCACCTGGCCGGGAACGCGTACTGGCAGCGAATGCGTGGAGGATCAATCCACCCTGGGCCGAAGGTGGATCGGGCGTGTATTCGGCGCAGCTTTCGATTGAAGGGCATCCCAAAGCGAAGTCCGATCCGGTCGGCGTCACTATTGAATAAAAATCTATAGGATATGTTATTCTTATGACTTTGCGTACATGCGTGTCATATAGCGGGCACGCCGTTGACAAGGAAGAAGCGCCCGCGTACTAGGCATATGGTGGCCAATGGGAGCGCTTCCGGGGAAACATATCGAAACGATTTAGCGAGCGATAAGGAACGTCCATTGGCTGAGGCTACGACGAACACCACCACCATCATCGCACGCGCCGACCAGCACGATATTGATCTGCACAAGGCGTCGGACCGTGTGAACTTCGGCTCCATCCGCGAGCCCATTGATGTACCCTACCTGTTGGGTGTACAGACTGACAGCTTCGACTGGCTCATCGGCAACGAGCGCTGGCAGAAGCGCGTCGAGGAGGATCTGGCGAACGGCACCAACACCGTGCCCCACACCTCCGGTCTTGATGAGGTCTTCCAGGAGATCTCACCGATCGAGAACTTCGCTCAGACCATGAGCCTGACCTTCTCCGATCCGTACTTCGAAGAACCGCGCCACACCGTGCAGGAGTGCAAGGAGAAGGATTACACCTACTCCGCGCCGCTGTATGTGAACGCTGAATTCGAAAACGGCGACACCGGCGAGATCAAGTCCCAGACCGTGTTCATGGGCGATTTCCCGCTGCAGACCCCGCACGGCACCTTCATCATCGGTGGTACCGAGCGAGTGATCGTGTCTCAGCTGGTGCGCTCTCCGGGCGTGTACTTCGATCGCAGCCAGGATCGCACCTCCGACAAGGAAGTCTTCGGCGCGAAGATCATCCCGAGCCGTGGCGCATGGCTTGAGTTCGAGATCGACAAGAAAGACGTGCTTGGCGTGCGCGTGGACCGCAAGCGCAAGCAGTCCGCCATCGTGTTCCTCATGGCCATCGGCATGACCAAGGATGAGATCGCCCATGCGTTCAAGGACTACCCGCTGGTGCTCGATGCGCTTGAGAAGGAGACCCTGCGAGACCCAGGACGAGGCACTCGTTGACCTCTACCGCAAGATCCGCCCGGCCGACACCCCGACGCCGGAAGCTGGCCGCAACCTGCTGGATTCCTTCTACTTCAACACCAAGCGTTACGATCTGGCCCGCGTTGGCCGTTACAAGATCAACCGCAAGCTGGGTGTCGAGGCCGATTTCAACGATCGTTCCCTCCACCAGGAAGACATCATCGCCACAATCAAGTACCTGGTGGCCCTGCACGACGGTGCGGCGACCTTCCCGGGCAAGCGCAACGGCGAAGACGTTGACCTGCGCGTGGACGTCGACGATATCGATCACTTCGGCAACCGTCGTATCCGCCAGGTCGGCGAACTGATCCAGAACCAGCTGCGTACCGGTCTGAGCCGTATGGAGCGTGTGGTCCGCGAACGTATGACCACCAGGATCGCGGAGGCCATCACCCCGCAGTCCCTGATCAACATTCGTCCGGTGAACGCCACCATCAAGGAGTTCTTCGGAACTTCCCAGCTGTCGCAGTTCATGGATCAGAACAACCCGTTGGCAGGCGTCACCAACAAGCGTCGTCTGTCCGCTCTGGGCCCTGGCGGTCTGTCTCGTGACCGTGCATCCATGGAAGTGCGAGACGTGCACCCGTCCCACTTCGGCCGTATGTGCCCGATCGAGTCTCCTGAAGGTCCGAACATCGGTCTTATCGGTTCTCTGGCAACCTTCGGCCGTATCAATCCGTTCGGCTTCATCGAGACCCCGTACCGTAAGGTCGTCAACGGCCACGTGACCGACGAGGTCGAGTACATGACCGCTGACCGCGATCTTGACCACGTCATTGCCCAGGCCAACCAGGAGCTCGACGAGAACGGCAACTTCGTGCAGAAGTCCGCCCTTGCCCGAGTCGGCGAGGAAGAGGCAGTCGATGTGCCAGTCAGCTCCGTCGACTACATGGATGTCTCCCCGCGCCAGATGGTCTCCCTCGGTGCCTCCCTGATTCCGTTCCTGGAGCACGATGAAGGCCACCGTGCACTGATGGGTACCAACATGCAGCGTCAGGCCGTGCCGCTGATCGAATCCGAGCGCCCGCTGGTGGGCACCGGCTGCCCGAATGGCGCGCCGCCAACGACTCCGGCGACGTCATCAAGGCTGAGAAGGACGGTGTGGTTACCTACGTGTCCGCCGACCTGATCCGCGTGATGAACGACGACGGCACCACCAGCTCCTACAAGCTGGCCAAGTTCCAGCGCTCCAACCAGACCACCTGCTACAACCAGGTCCCGATCGTCCACGACGGCGAGCGTGTGGAAGCCGGCTCGGTGCTTGCTGACGGCTCCGCCACCCAGAAGGGCGACCTGGCCCTGGGCAAGAACCTGCTCATCGCCTTCATGCCGTGGAACGGCTACAACTACGAGGATGCTGTGATCATTTCCCAGCGCCTCGTGCAGGACGACACCCTCTCCTCCATCCACATCGAGGAGTACGAGATCGACGCCCGCGAAACCAAGCTGGGCGCCGAAGAGATCACCCGCGACCTGCCGAACGTCGGCGAGGACGCCGTGGCCAACCTCGACGAGCGCGGCATCATCCGCATTGGCGCCGAGGTCGAAGCCGGCGACATCCTGGTCGGTAAGGTCACCCCGAAGGGCGAGACCGAGCTGACTCCGGAAGAGCGTCTGCTCCGCGCCATCTTCGGCGAGAAGTCCCGCGAGGTGCGTGACACCTCCCTGCGCGTGCCCCACGGCGAGACCGGTACCGTCATCGGTGTCAAGGAGATCACCCGTGAGGATGCCGAGGAGGACGGCGACGAGCTGCCCAACGGCGTCAACCAGATGATCCGCGTCTACATCGCCCAGCACCGTAAGATCACCAGGGCGACAAGCTCTCCGGCCGCCACGGCAACAAGGGCTGCATCTCCCGCATCCTGCCGGAAGAGGACATGCCGTTCCTTGCTGACGGTACTCCGGTCGACATCATGCTGAACCCGCTGGGTGTGCCTTCCCGAATGAACCTTGGCCAGGTGCTCGAACTGCACCTCGGCTGGATTGCGCACTCCGGTTGGGACATCTCCCTTGATCCGGATGCCGAAGCCGCTTGGAAGAAGTACATTCCGTCAGGGCGCCGAAAAGGGCGAGCCGGGCACTCCGGTGGCAACCCCGGTGTTCGACGGCGTTCGTCCGGAAACCATCTGAAGGGCCTGCTGTCCTGCACCCTTCCGGATCGCGACGGCAACAAGCTGGTCGGCGACGACGGCAAGGCTGTGCTGTTCGATGGCCGTACCGGCGAACCGTATCCGAAGCCGATTTCCGTTGGCTACATGTACATGCTGAAGCTGCACCACCTGGTCGACGACAAGATCCATGCTCGTTCCACCGGCCCGTACTCCATGATCACCCAGCAGCCGCTCGGTGGTAAGGCCCAGTTCGGTGGCCAGCGCTTCGGCGAGATGGAAGTGTGGGCCCTCGAGGCCTACGGCGCCGCCTACACGCTGCATGAGATGATGACCACCAAGTCCGATGACGTCGACGGCCGCGTGCGTGTCTACGGTGCCATCGTCAAGGGCGATAACCTGCCGCCGGCAGGCATCCCGAGTCGTTCAAGGTGCTCCTTAAGGAAATGCAGTCCCTGTCCCTGAACGTCGAAGTGCTCAACGCCGAAGGCGTGGCCATCGACATGAAGGATGAGGATGACGATCCGGCCAGCTCCGCTGACGACCTCGGCTTCAACATCGGCGCCCGCCCCGACGCGGCCGCCAAGGAAGACCAGGTTGTGGAAGAACCTGAATTCCAGTGATCCCAAGGCTGGTCGCGTTGCCTGACAGCGAAATAAATAACGGCGCGACCAGCCTGATGAAACGTGATTAAGCATTAAGAATCGATAGACAGGACAATAGAGTGCTGGACGTCAACGCATTTGACAAACTGAGGATTGGCCTTGGCCACCGCCGACGACATCCGTAACTGGAGCCACGGTGAGGTCAAGAAGCCTGAAACCATCAACTACCGTACGCTGAAGCCTGAGAAGGACGGTCTGTTCGGCGAACAGATCTTCGGCCCGACCCGTGACTGGGAGTGCGCCTGCGGCAAGTACAAGCGCGTGCGCTTCAAGGGCATCGTATGCGAACGCTGCGGTGTGGAAGTCACCAGGAGCCGTGTTCGTCGTGAGCGCATGGGCCATATTGAGCTTGCCGGCCCGGTGACCCACATCTGGTTCTTCAAGGGTGTTCCGTCCCGTTTGGGCTACCTGCTGGACATCGCTCCGAAGGATCTGGAAAAGGTCATCTACTTCGCCGCCTACATGGTCACCAGCGTCGATGAGGAACAGCGTCATGAGGATCTTCCCTGGTCTGCAGGACGAGTTCGACAACGATATCGCCAACTTGGAGAAGCGCCGCAACGCGGAAATCGAAGGGCGTGCCAAGCAGGTCGAAGCCGATCTGGCTGAACTTGAGGCCGAAGGCGAAGCCAAGGGCTCCGCACGCGCCAAGCTGCGCAACAGCGCCGAGCGTGAAATGGCCGCCATCCGTACCCGCTTCGACGAGCAGATTCAGCGTCTGAACGCCGTGTTCGACCGCTTCAAGAACCTGAAGCCGGGCGACATGGAAGGCGACGTGGACCTGTGGCGTGAAATGGAAGACCGCTACGGCGATTACTTCGAAGGCTGCATGGGCGCCGAAGCCATCAAGAAGCGTCTGCAGGACTTCGATCTTGAAGCCGCTTCCAAGCAGCTGCGCGAAGAGATCGACACCGGTACCGGCCAGCGCAAGGCCCGCGCCCTGAAGCGACTGAAGGTCGTCAACGCCTTCCTGACCACCGGCAACAAGCCGGAGGCCATGGTGCTCGACGTGATTCCGGTTATCCCGCCGGATCTGCGCCCGATGGTGCAGCTCGACGGTGGCCGTTTCGCCACATCCGACCTCAACGACCTGTACCGCCGTGTGATCAACCGTAACAACCGTCTGAAGCGACTGATCGAGCTCGGCGCCCCTGAAATCATGCTCAACAACGAGAAGCGCATGCTCCAGGAAGCCGTCGACTCCTTGTTCGACAACGGTCGTCGTGGCCGCCCGGTCACCGGCGCCTCCAACCGTCCGCTGAAGTCCCTGAGCGACATGCTCAAGGGTAAGCAGGGTCGTTTCCGTCAGAACCTGCTCGGTAAGCGTGTGGATTATTCCGGCCGTTCCGTGATCGTGGTCGGTCCGTCCCTGCGCATGCACCAGTGCGGTCTGCCGAAGCCGATGGCCCTCGAGCTGTTCAAGCCGTTCGTCATCAAACGCCTTGTCGACCTCAACTATGCGCAGAACATGAAGTGCGCCAAGCGTCTCGTGGACCGCGGCGACGCCGAAGTGTGGGGCGTGCTCGAGGAGGTCATCTCCGAGCACCCCGTGCTGCTCAACCGTGCACCTACGCTGCACCGTCTGGGTATTCAGGCATTCGAGCCGATCCTGGTGGAAGGCAAGGCCATCCACCTGCCGCCTCTGGCCTGCGCCGCCTTCAACGCCGACTTCGATGGTGACCAGATGGCAGTCCACCTGCCGCTCTCCGCCGAAGCCCAGGCCGAGGCCCGCTCGCTGATGATGGCGTCCGACAACATCCTGAAGCCGGCCGACGGTCACACCGTGACCATGCCGAGCCAGGACATGATCCTCGGTCTGTATTACCTGACCACCGTCATCGACGGTGCCAAGGGCCAGGGCCGCGTGTTCTCCTCGCTGGAAGAGGCCGAAATGGCCCTCGACAAGCATGAGATCGACATGCAGGCCAAGGTGCTTATCCGCCTTCCGGAAGACTTTGTGCTGCCGAAGGGCTGGGAGCCGAGCGAAATCGAAGTAGTCGATCCAGAACCGGGCAGCCCGGCCGTGGTGAAGGAAGAGCGCTTCCACGACGGCACCGTGCTGTTCGCCACCTCCTACGGCCGCATCCTGTTCAACAGCACGCTGCCGGTAGATTACCCGTTCGTGAACGATCAGGCTCGAAGAAGCGTCTGAGCAAGATCGTCGACGACATCGCAACCCGTTACTCCACCGCACAGGTGGCGGCAACGCTGGATGCCCTGAAGGATCTCGGCTTCACCCGCGCACCGTGGTCCGGCGTGTCCTTCGCGTTCTCCGACGTGAACGAGCCGCCCGAGCGCGACGAGTACATCGAGAAGTACGAAGCCGAAGCCGAAAAGGTCAACGAGAACTACGAAATCGGTATGCTCACCGAAGAGGAGCGCCGTCAGGAACTCATCGACCTGTGGACCGAGTGCACCGCCGAGGTATCCAAGGAAGTCGAGGAGAACTTCGACTCCAAGAACAACCTGGCCATCATCGTGCAGTCTGGTGCACGAGGCAACATGATGCAGATCAACCAGATCGCAGGCATGCGAGGCCTCGTGGCTAACCCGAAGGGCGAGATCATTCCTCGACCGGTGAAGTCCAACTACCGTGACGGCCTGTCCGTGCTGGAATACTTCATCTCCCAGCACGGTGCACGTAAGGGTCTGGCCGATACCGCACTGCGTACCGCAGAATCCGGTTACCTGACCCGTCGTCTGGTCGACGTCTCCCAGGACGTCATCGTGCGCGAAGAGGACTGCGGCACCAAGCGTGGCCTGACGATGAAGGTCGGCGAGCGTGATGCTGAAGGCAACCTGCATCTGGTCAAGGCCGCCGACGGTGGCCCGTACTCCCGTCTGCTCGCCGCCGACGTCATCGACCCGGCCGACGGACAGACCGTGCTGTACAAGCGCGACGACGCCCTGTCCATGGACGTGCTCAACGATCTTGTTGCCCACGACGTGGAAGAGGTCAAGGCCCGTTCCGTGCTGACCTGCGAGTCCAAGCGCGGCGTGTGCGCCAAGTGCTACGGCTGGTCCCTGGCCACCAACAAGCTGGTCGATGTCGGCGAGACCGTCGGTATCGTCGCCGCCCAGTCCATCGGTGAGCCTGGTACCCAGCTGACGCTTCGTTCCTTCCACTCCGGTGGCGTTGCTTCCGCATCCGATATCACCCAGGGTCTCCCTCGTGTTACCGAGCTTTTCGAAGCCCGTACTCCGAAGGGTGAGGCCCCGATCACCGAGTTCGCTGGCGTGGTCAAGGTGGAAGACACCGAGCGCGGCCGTCAGGTCATCCTGAAGCCGGACGACGATTCCGTCGAGCCGATCGCCTACCCGGTGACCCGTCGCGCCCCGATGATGGTCAAGGACGGCGATCATGTCGAAGCCGGCACCCAGCTGATCGAAGGCTCCGTCGATCCTAAGAAGATCCTGCGCATCCTCGGCCCGCGTGCTGCCCAGGTGAACATTGTGGAGGAAGTGCACACCGTGTACCGCTCCCAGGGTGTGGATATCCACGACAAGCACATCGAGGTCATCGTGCACCAGATGCTGCGTCGTATCACGGTGATCGACTCCGGCGACACCGACCTGCTTCCGGGCGAACTCGTGGACCAGGCACGCTTCAAGGCCGCCAATATGAAGGCCGTGAAGGAAGGTGGCAAGCCTGCTGCCGGTCGTCCGGAGCTGATGGGCATCACCAAGGCCTCGCTGGCTACCGATTCCTGGCTGTCCGCCGCTTCCTTCCAGGAGACCACCCGCGTGCTTACCGAAGCCGCTCTGAGCCAGAAGGTCGATGACCTCAAGGGCCTCAAGGAGAACGTCATCATCGGTAAGCTCATCCCGGCCGGTACGGGCCTCGCGCGCTACCGCAACGCCGCGGTCGAGCCTGACAAGGCCATCCGCGACACCATCTACCCGAACTTCGGTCTGGGCGGCGACGAGTCCGATGCCGCCTTCGGCGACGCCGATCTGTCCGAAGTCGACTTCTCGAACATCGACTTCGGAGATCTGAAGCTCGGCGACGACTTCAATCCGGATGACTTCCTGGACGACAATGGCGGTCAGATGGATTTGGGCGACACCCTGTGATCCGAAAAGCGATGATGGAATGGCATAACGTCTGAAATCATCTCAATACATGAATGGGGATTGGCTGGAAACAGCTGATCCCCATTTTTAATGCGGAACTATTTTTAATGCGGAACTGCAGTTGCTGCGATCCTTGCGACAACAGTCAACCTATTGCGGAACCGTCCGTATTACAGAGCGGATATCTTCATCGCAAAATCGCATGGCAAATTACAATGAAGGTATGAGCTTTCTTCCATATCCGCCTCCACCTGAACCAGGTTGGTATGACGATGATGCCACAGTAATGTCTTCTCGTTGAGCCCGCCATGGCGGAGGCTGCGCAGTCGCAGCCAACATCGCAGCCAACATACGAATCACCGGAATCCCAAGCATTCCAAGCATTGGAAAATGTGCAGGAATCCGCGGAATCGTATGCGGCGAACATACAGCCGGTGGAACAGGCTGCCGCATCGCTGGAACCGTCCGACGTCGAACCGGTCAATGACGATGATGACATCGACTGGGATGGCACGGTGCTGTCTTCGGCATTCACCATGAAGCAGCCGAAGCTGGGTATGTGCTTTACAACGAGCAGACCGGTCCAGGAAGTGATCGTCGATATGGGTGTGCTGCTGGGGCGCAAGCCGTCCGCTGAAGTGCCGGAAGGTGCGAAATCCGTGAAGTTGGAGGATCCGACGCGCACCATCTCACGCAATCATGCGGCGATCAGCTTCGATCAGGATGGCGTATTGTGGATCGAGGATTACGGTTCGCTCAACGGCACGTACATCATTCAAGACAATGAGGAGATCAAGGTCGAACGCAAGCCGATGAAGCTTGACGCGCCTTGCACGGTGCGTATCGGAGACCAGTTCTTCACTTTCGAACAGCGCTGATTTCCTTCGCGCCGCGATATACATGTTGCGTCGTCAATCCATAAATGAGGATGACGGCGCAACGAACATATTATGGTACGAAAGCTTACCAATGCAAGCGGCTTTTATTAGGTCTTATTAGGCCTTGTTTGGCGGCCTTCGTCGGGCTTTTGCCAAGTTCTCAGGGGTTACTGGCGCAGACGGATGGCTGCGTTGATGGCGGAATCATTGAGACTGGCAAGCCAGTTGAGCAGATCTGGGTAGATATGCGGATTGCGTGCAGGAAGGGTGCAGCTCCGGGCTTTGCTTGCGATTTCGGCCATCAGCATCGATCTTCCGTGGTCATGGCCAATTCTGCGGTGAAACCAGCGTTCGACGTGACTGGCTCCTGCGGCTGAATCGGCGAAAAATCAGCCACTTCAGACAGGTCTGCGGGGTTGGTATACGGGTCGACGTATTCCGTCGAAGCATCGTTCGCCACATTCGATGCAGGTGTTGCCGCAAACGGCTCAGGCTGGTATTGCACCTGCTCGCTTGGCATCTGGTATTGCACCTGCTCAGAGACCGTCTCGGCCTCCTGCTGCATGATTCCGTCCTGTGGAACCGGCCACCCCATCGCGACCAGCTGCTGACGTGCGCGTTCGTCGCCGAACTGGGCGACCCAACGCTTCAGGTGACCTGGGTACGCACGCGGATTGGCAACCACATTCGCGCCGAATTCCGGATTTTCGTAAAGCGATTTTCATGGGAATGGGATCTGCGTTCCGGATCCTGCACGGCCGCGACCGCGGCA